>WNFJ01117025.1_pt2 | contig 25939 bp, 22 predicted proteins | sample 5400461 | NCBI WGS metagenome assembly WNFJ01 (sample SAMN13153349, study PRJNA577476) | soil metagenome | isolation source: 115 cm saprolite on Douglas fir-dominated hillslope | place: USA:California | collected 2013-09-17
AACCCGGGGATGCCTGCAACTGACGGCACCTTCTCTTCGCAGCCCGCCGATGGCAGCACGCCAACCGATGGGGCTGGAACCGCCGTCGAAGCAGCGGCCAGCCTCGACGGCGCGATGGGCAACATCGGAAAGGACGGCCCATCGGAGGTTTCGGCATCCGATGCGTCAGGACTTTGCAAGTCCGCGGGGACAGAGTTGTGTGACGGCTTTGAGAGCGGTTCGATCGACTCGGCTATCTGGGGCATGCACGTCCCAACCCAGGGAGCCTCGGTCACGGTCGACACGCAGCACGCGCATTCGGGCAACTACGCTCTTCACGTGAAGCTCGTGCCCGGGCAAGCGAACACCGCTGAAATCACCGATGCGGTTACGTTTCCGGCCAAGAACAATACTTTTTACACGCGCGCCTTCTTTTATCTCAGTCCCGATGTGCCCTCCGGCGCCTTTCACATGGCGTATCTCCTCGCCACCGGCAACAACGACCTCGGGTTCGTGCAAGCCGGATTAGGTTCCGCCGCAGACAGGCAGTATGTGGGCTATTCCGAATACTACGGCAGCGGCCCGGGAAATACGGCGCACGGAGCCACATTCTTCGAGTACGGACCGAACTCCAACACACGAGTGGTCCCGATGACATGGATCTGCCTTGAGCTCATGCAGGGCAGCGACGCGGCGATGACGACGACGACGCGTCGCGTGTGGGTCGATGGCAAAGAGCTGCCCGAGCAAGTGGACAATTTCAAGGCCCGCAAGCCGCCGGCGTTCGACCTCATGTCCATCGGCATCCTGCAGTATCACGCGACGGTCCGATTGGCTGCAGCGTTCCGTAGTCACGATACCGGCGAGCACGGCCGACCGGGTATGCTATCGGGGACGTCCTTGCTCTCTCCGACCGAACGCCTCCGCACGCTCTATGCGCAGAAGCCCGTAGTGCTTGCCCCGATGGAGGACGTCACCGATGTGATCTTTCGTCGCCTCTGCCGCAAGCACGGCGCAACCATCGCAATGACCGAGTTCGTGAATGTCGAGGGCCTCTTGCGCGGATGCCGAAACGCAAAGAGGAAGGTGCAACTCGCCCCGGACGACGTGTTGACCGGGGTTCAGATCTACGGCTCGGATCCGGAGAGGCTTGCCGAGGCCGCCGCGGTTGCGGAGGAAGCGCAGCCGCTCTTCATCGATATCAATTGCGGCTGCTGGGTGCCCAAGATTGCCGGTCGCGGGGCCGGTGCAGGCTGGTTGCGCGATCCGGCCGCTATGGTCACCATGGCGCGCCTCATCGTGTCGCGCGTGTCGATCCCAGTGACCGTCAAGACGCGAATCGGCTTGGGGCCCGAGTCGCACATGCCCATCGTGGATCTGGCGCGTCGCCTCGAGGACAGCGGCATCGCCGCTCTCACGATTCATTGCCGGACCGCGCAGATGGGACACTCGGGCGCGGCCGACTGGTCTTGGGCGGCTCGTGCGAGACAAGTCGTGAGCATCCCGGTTCTCGTCAATGGGGACGTTCGCGCCGCGAGCGACGCGAAGCGCGCAATCGAGGAGACCGGTTGCTCGGGCGTCATGGTGGGGCGGCGTGCCATTGAGCATCCGTGGATCTTCCGTGAAGCGCGTGCGCTACTCGAACGCGGTGTCGAGATTGCGCCTCCGTCGAGCTCCGAGCGTCTCGCGCTTTGCCGCGAGCATCTCGTCGCCAACGTGGCTCAGCGCGGCGAGCCTTTCGGGGTTCACTGCACGCGGCGGCACCTTGCTGGCTACCTGAAGGGGCTGCCGGGGGCGGCGCTGCTCCGGCAGCGACTCAACGCGTGCGATACACTCGAAGGATCCCTGGAGATTTTGAACAGCGGCTCCGCGCCAGTGGCAACCGGCGCTTCACCGGTCTAAGAACCACGCGGACTCCGACCCGATCGCAAGGAAGCTAACTCTGCCATGGATATCAATAACAAGGTGGTGGTGGTCACGGGTGCATCGTTCGGCATCGGGCGTGCGGTTGCCCAAGCGGCTTCTCTTGCCGGCGCAAAAGTGGCTCTGGTCGCTCGATCCGCCGGCGAGCTCACCGACCTTGCCGGCAAGCTCGGAAAAGATGCCGCCGCCTTCCCTGGCGACGTGACCAAGAAAGCGGACGTCGAGCGGGTCATGTCCGAGATCGACACCCGCTTTGGGCGCGTCGATGTTCTCGTCAACAACGCGGGGCGCGCGATCACGGGGCGCATCGAGGAGCTGCACGTCGAGTACCTGCATCAAGTGATGGAACTGAATGTCTTCGGGGTGCTCTACGGCATGCAGGCGGCCATTCCTCGCATGCGCCAGCGCGGGGGCGGCCTCATCGTGAACATGAGCTCGGGCGTGACCAAACTTCCGCACCCCATCCTGGGTTACGGCGGGTACGTAGCGTCGAAATGCGCGATGAACGCGCTCTCCGAATACGCGCGGGCCGAGCTCGCAACCGAGAACATAAGGGTCATGACGGTTTATCCGAGCATCGTTGTGACCAACTTTCGAAAGGACGCTCTCGTTTCGAACGAGAAGTGGAGTCTGCCGATTCCCACCGGCATAACGCCCGCTTCACCCGAATACGTCGCGCAGAGAATCGTCCAGGCGATGCGCGAGGAGCCCGCCGAGCTTCGGCTCGACGCAGGTAGCAAGCGGCCGCGATTGCGCAACTTGACCTCCGTCCTGTCCGGATTGCGGCGCGCCATACGCGTGAATGGAACGGCGGCACGTTAGGTCGACGTCTCTGAGACGCACCGCGCGATCGACACGACGACGGATTTGGACGCCGGTGTGTTGCTAACGCGGGCCACCGCGTCGAGAGGTACGAGAACGTTCGCCTCGGGGAAGTACGTTGCGCAGCACCCTAGCGGGATTCGATAGGGAGCCACGACGAACCGCTTCGCCGTACGCGTTCCATCGGCAAAGTGGCTCGTGAGATCGACGAGATCCCCTTCGCGCAGCCCGCGCGCCGCTGCGTCGTCGGGGTTCATGAAGACGACGCGGCGTCCACCGCGGACGCCGCGATACCGATCGTCCAATGCGTAGATCGTCGTGTTGTATTGATCGTGACTGCGGATCGTCATCATCAGGAGCTCGCCCTTCGCGAGGTCGTGCTTGGGCACAGCCGTCACTGTGAATTGCGCTTTGCCGCTTTTCGTTTCGAAGGAGCGCTCGCGCGCCGGGTTGTAAAGCACGAAGCCTCCCGACTTCACCCGGTGCACATACCCTTCGCAACCGGGGACCACCCGCCCGATGTGCTCGCGGATGCGATCGTAGTCATCGGCAAGCGCGCTCCAGTCGATGTGCGGCTGGCGTTCCGCCAACGTCGCTTGCGCGAGGCGGGCCACGATGCGCGTTTCGCTCAGCAGCGCGTCGCTGGCCGGCGCGAGCGAGCCCTGCGACGCGTGCACAATCCCCATCGAGTCCTCGACGGTCACATATTGGACGTTACCCGACTGCACGTCCATTTCGGTTCGACCTAGGCAGGGCAAAATGAGCGCCTCCTCGCCCGCCACCAGATGACCGCGATGAAGCTTCGTCGAGACGTGCACCGTGAGTGCGCAGCGCCGCAGCGCCTCGGCGGTCTTTTCGGTGTCGGGCGCAGCAGACAGGAAGTTGCCCCCCATCGCGAAGAACACCTTGGCGCGTCCGCCCAACATGGCATGAATCGCGCCGACAACGTCTACGCCGGCGCGCCGGGGCGGCTCAAAACGAAATTCGCGTCCGAGCCGGTCGAGCCAACTGTCGGGCATCTGATGGTAGATCCCCATGGTGCGGTCGCCCTGCACGTTGGAGTGGCCTCGCACCGGGCAAGGGCCGGCTCCTTTTTTTCCGATCATCCCTCGGAGAAGCAAGAAGTTGACGATCGATTTCATGTTGTCGACCGCATTGACGTGCTGCGTGAGGCCCATCGCCCACGTGACGATCGTCGCGCGCGACTCGATCGCCACGCGGGCGGCGTCGCGCATGGCGCTCTCGCCCACGCCGCTGCCTTTCTCCAGCATGCGCCATTCGAGCGCGCGTAGCGAGCGGGCGAGCTCACCAAAGCCGACCGTATGTTCCTCGATGAATGCCTGGTCGAGGACGCTGCCCGGCGCGCGGCCTTCTTCTTCGAGCATGACCTTCATCACGCCCTGAAAGAACGCGACGTCGCCGTTGATTCGCACCGGGACATGCAATCGCGCGAGCGTCGTGATCTCGCCCAGCAGGCCCAAGGGGTCCTGCGGGTGGGCGAACTGCATCGTCCCAACCTCCGCAAGAGGATTGACGCTCACGATCATGGCTCCGCGCCGCGCCGCCGTCTGGAGCGTCGTGAGCATGCGGGGATGGTTGCTGCCCGGGTTCTGTCCGACCACGAAAATGGCATCGGCCTCTTCGAAATCCTCGAGCTGCACCGTTCCCTTGCCGACGCCGATGACCTCCTTGAGCGCCGCTCCGCTCGACTCGTGGCACATGTTCGAACAGTCGGGCAGGTTGTTAGTCCCGAAGGCTCTCGCGAAGAGTTGAAAGAGAAATGCCGCTTCGTTGCTCGTCCTGCCGGACGTGTAGAACACGGCCTCATCGGGCGAGGACAGAGCGCGCAATTGGCGCGCGATCAGCGCAAATGCTTGGTCGTAGGCAATGGGCTCGTAGCGAGCCGCACCCGGGCGCAGAACCATGGGGTGCGTTAGGCGACCCTGCGCGTTGAGCCATGCGTCGCTCTGTTGCGCGAGTTCGGCGACTCCCCATTGGGCAAAGAACGGGGCGTCGACGCGCCGCGTCGTCGCCTCGCTGAGGACCGCCTTCGCGCCGTTCTCGCAGAACTCGACGGCGCTCCGCTCCCTCGCCTTCGGCTCGGGCCAGGCGCAGCCGGGACAATCGAACCCGTGCTCCTGGTTGGTACGGGCGAGCACTCGTATCCCCCGCCAGAGGCCGGTCTGCGCTGCGGTATGACGCACCGTCTCTGCCACCGCGGCGACTCCTCCCGCGGATTCACTTGGCGAACCGAGCCGCACGCCCGCGCTGTCGTCGGGAGGCTGCGGGTCGGTTCGCGGGCGTCCTCCTTCACTCATTGCGCGTCTCGACGATGCGCGCAGTGCCCGAGTACACATTGAAACGGCCGTTGCGCACGAAGCCAAGCAGCGTGATGCCTGCCTCTTGCGCGAGCTGTACTGCAAGGGTCGACGGAGCCCCGACGGCAGCGATTACGAAGATCTCGGCCATGGCTGCCTTTTGCACGAGTTCGAAGCTCGCGCGACCGCTGAGGACAAGCACTCTATCGCGCAGCGGAAGGGCGCCGGCAAGAAGAGCAGCGCCAATCAACTTGTCTACGGCATTGTGCCGTCCCACATCTTCGCGCACGCTTTGGATCTCGCCTCGCGCATCGAAGACGCCCGCCGCGTGCAGCCCTCCTGTTTCGTCGAACGCCGACTGAGCGCGGCGCAGCCGCAAAGGCATCTCGTGCACTGCGCCGGCGTGAACCACGGGTCCTTGAGGAGCCTGGGGGAACGAGCTTCGCGTGCGAATCGCTTCGATGGTTGATTTGCCGCATACGCCGCAACTCGACGACACGTAGGAATGGCGCGCGAGAGTGGTCATCTCGGGGTGAGTGCCCGGCGAGAGCTCGACCCTCGCCACGTTGGCGTCTGTGGTGCAAGCGACTACGTCCTCGCGGCGCTTAAGGATGCCTTCGGTGAACAGGAATCCAACCGCAAGCTCGCAATCGTCCCCGGGGGTGCGCATCGTCACCGCCACGCTCGTTACGCGCGGCTCGCCCTCGTCGTCCCACGCGAGGCGAATCTCGAGCGGCTCTTCGATCGCGAGCGAATCGAGCTCCACGCGCGGAGCCGCTCCGTGTTCACCCAGTTTGCGCACCGAAACGCGCGCCGTGCCTGGCGTCATGGGAATCGAGCCTAGTGCGTGTCGCTCGATCCGTCGCGCTGGGCTCGGTTCAGGCTGGACGATGGGCCATGAATTCGGGCGGAGCGTGGAACCGGCGTCAAGGTCGACGCGGAGCCGGTCACCGAGCAGCCGGCAATTCGATCGCCGAGAGGCGTCCGCTTTCGGAGCCTGCGGCGATGCAGCTCCAAGGCTTGGGCAGGAGAGTCTCGGGGCTGCACGCGGCCGAGTCGACGTGCAGCGCGTCGGACAGGTCCGTCTGCAACAAGTCCGCTCCCACAAGGATTGCCCCGTCAAGCGATGCGCCTTCGAGCATCGCGCCCCAGAGGCGCGCGTGCGAAAGGTTGGAGCCCGACAGGTCGACCCCTCGCAAGTCGGCGCCCCGCAGATCGTGCCCAGACAGGTCAACGCCGGCCAGCGAGATGCCCTTGAAGTTGCGCCCAAGCTGACGAATCTGGTCGATCGCTGCAGCGCGAGAGGCGGCGTCGCCTTTCACGGCGCGCGAGGCCGCGGAGCGGTATCCGAGCGCGAGCGGATCGAGCAGGAGGACCACTACGCCGATCGCAAGCGCGAAGGCGATTCGCAACGGCATTGGTGTACGCGGCGCCGGATGAACTCCCCAAGCCGCGAGAGCAGCGCCGGCAAACATCGCCGCTGAGAGCCAGGCCCTGACGTTTGCACTCGCTCCGCCCACCAGGAAAGACAGCGCAGCCGACCCCATGACGAACGCGACCCCGGTCGGGACGGGCCAGCGGGGCGGCGGTCCGGGCGCGGCTTCGGCGGTTTCGAAGACCGGGACAGTGGCAACGTCGACCGCCGCGGGGCGCGGCGGCGGCGGGGCAGGTGCTCGGGCCCCGGCCGACGCGAGCTCTGCCGCGCTGGCGTAGCGCCCAAGCGGCGACGGCGCGACGCACTTGCGCACGACGTCCGCGATTTGTGGAACGTCGTCGCCGCGGAGCAAGTACTGGATGAGACGCCCCATCGAAAAGACGTCACTGCGGACATCCGGCGCCGCGCCCTCGTTGACCTCCGGCGCCGCGAAAGCGACGTACGATGTCACCTCGGCGCCGCGTTCACTGAGATCGTGCACAGAAACGTTCCCGACCTCAGCGAGTAGAGGCTTCAAGTCGTCGCTCAAGAGAACGTTCTCATCGCTGAGGCAACCGTGAACTATGCCCAAGCGATGCAGCGAGGCGACCTCTTTGGCCACGGCGCGTGCAAAGTCCAGCCGGCGCTTCGCGGGCCAAGCGAGCGCTGCGAGGTCCTTTGCGCATCCCATCGTGCAAAGATCGGTCAGATACGCCTCCCCCGATGCGGCGACGGCCAGGACACGAAGGACACCAGGAAGCGCCTCCCGGTGATCGCACAGCCGGCGGGCTGCGGTCGCAAAACGCTCTCGATCGGATTGCAGTGCGTCACCGCGGACCACCGTCAGTGCGACCTCGTGCCCGTCGGCCATTCTTGCTCGCCAACTGCGGGCAACGGGTCGAGCCGGGAGCGGAGCGGTGAGTTCCACCGCAAGTGCCTGCGCGGCGCGCGCCTCAACCGCTTCCGTGCTTGCGCCCCTGCCTGTCTGCTTCGATTGCGCCGGATTGTTCGATCCCGCAAGAGGAGCGGCAGCCGTATCGGCGAAACCCGCTCTTCGCGTAGTATCCTTGTCGCCGGTCATCCCTCCGAAAAGGAGTATCCGTGTTTGCCCTGATAGGAAAGAGCCGTAACCGCTGCGGGCTGCGCAGCCAGAGCGCAGGCTTCACGTTGATCGAGCTGATGATGGTCGTGGCCATCGTGGGCATCCTCTCGGTTCTCGCGGTGTACGGAGGCCGTAAGTACGTGGCGAATGCCAAGTCGGCCGAAGCCCGCAACGCGGTGGGACAGATGGCGAAAGACGCGGTCACGGCGTTCGAGAGGGACTCGATCAACCAGAATCTCGTCGGCGTAGGAAAGGGGTCGAACGTTGCGCGAAACCTCTGCGCGTCCGCTTCGGCGTCGGTGCCTGCGTCGATCTCGTCTGTGACCGGGCACAAGTACCAATCGAAGGCGGCGGAATGGAGTGCGGACTCCGCAGCGAACGCGGGCTTCTACTGCCTCAAGTTTTCGATGGAGGAGCCCCAATACTACATGTACTCGTACTCGGTGACCGGCTCTAACAACGTCGGTGACAGCTTTACTGCGTCCGCGCAGGGAGACACCAACGCGGACGGGGTCACGTCACTCTTCCAGATCGTGGGGCAGATCGATTCGGCCCGGAGGCTGCTGACTTCGCCGCAAATCCTCGAGGTGCGCCCGGACGAGTAACAACCCCGGCGGTTCCACTAAGTAGGCCTGGAGGCGGGCCTAGGTCACCGCCAATTAGTCGCTAGGCGCGAATGGGTGGCTGCTCCTGCTTCATCCAATTCGCAGACTTCTTCGCGTGCCTCCCCGAAGCGATAGCCTCCGCCTTGGCGATCGACGCGAATCAATAGCTTCCCGTCGCCGGTGAACCGGACCTCGTAGTCGGGCATCACGCCCGTTTCCGCCCTCCGGACGAAACGGCGGCGGCGCCCCTCGCGCACAAGCGCCAGCCCCACGGCGGCTGCGCCGGTGCACAAGCCGAGAAACCCGCACCCGCGCAGCAACCAAATCTCCGGACCTTCGATATGCCACAGGTCTGCGACTGATAGCGCCAGCCCGAGAATGCTCACGGCGACGCTCACCGCTCCGACGAGCCTTTCTCCCTTGTCCTCGCCCGCAAGCCCTTTGCTGGCCAGCCGCCGCGCCCTCGCGATCGGGATCCCGAAACAGATGATTGTGGCGGCCAGCGCGGGGCCCCACACGATCACGCCGTAGGTCGCCCCGATGAAGAATCCGGAGACCAGATCCGTCGTAGCGAAACGACCTCCAAGGCCTGCGGCAAGCCCCGCGTTGAACATCGCAAGCGCGGCAGACGCGAACCACCACCAACCACGGAAAAGCGTCTTTCCAGCGGCGCTGCGGGCGCGAGACAGTGTCGCCCACGGCCAGCCTACGAGAAGTGTCGTGCCGACGACGACCAGCGGTCGGCCCATGTCGGAGAGCAAGGATGCGCTCACTGCGGCGAGCGCGAAGCCGATGGCGGCGACGTTGAGCGCGGCGGCCAGACGAGATCGCCGAAAGACCGAGGGGATCATGGATCGGTCCGTTCAGCGTCTAGCCATGACGGGTCGGTAGCTCGGCGGTCTCAAGAGATGAAAGCCTAGCGCGAAGGAGACGACAGCGAATCGTCTCCCTCGCCCGCTCCCGCAGCGCCGCTCGCGAGACTCAACGAGTTCTCAAGTGCGCCCACCCCGTACGGCTGGGGGGGGTGTGGTTTGGGGTCGGGGCCCCAAACGACAAACCTGGGAGGGTCGGGGCCCCAAACGACAAACCTGGCAGCGAACGCGTGGTGTGATGATCTGCCGACGTATCGGACGTCAGTCTGACTTCGGAAAGCCCTATTTATTGCCGCGCACCTTTGCCACCGGCGCGGCGTCAGGCAACATGGGACTAAGCATTTTTCCGCCGACCGAAGGGGCGACGCCGTTCTCCATGTCCTCTCCGCAAGTGAAGACGCACCGACGCCGAATCGGCGTTCTAGTCAGTGAACTCGTTGACGATTACCAGTCGTCCATTCTTGAAGGCGCTTGCCAGGCGGCGCGTGCGCGCGGCATCGATATCTATTGTTTCGTGGGAGGCGAGTTCGAGTCGCCGGGGTTGGGCGAGTCAATGCGCAACCATGTTTTCTCTTTCGTCGGCAAGGCGGGTCTTGATGCCGTCCTGGTCATCGTTGGCGGTATTGCCAATCGTTGCACGCCCGAGTCGCTGTCGACGTACTGCGCGGCCCTCGGCAACATTCCGATATGCACAATCGCAGGCAAGCTGTCCGGGATTCCGAGCGTATCGGTGAACAACCGGTCGGGCGTGCGCGATACGGTCACGCACCTTATCCGTCTTCACGGATGCAGGCGCATCGCCTTCATCAAGGGGCCTGAGCAGAACGAGGAGGCGGTGGACCGCTTCCAGGCCTATCGCGAGGCGCTCGCCGAGCAGCCGATCGAATTCGATCCGAAGCTCGTCGCTCCGGGGCCGAGGCGGGAGACCGTGCGACCGCCCTCTTGTTCGGCGAGCGAAGGCTGGACGTGGGGTCGGTCGATGCCATCGTGGCGGCCGACGACGCGACCGCGTTCGGCGCAATACACGCGCTGGAGAAGCGCAGGATTCGAATCCCCGCGCAGATCGCCGTTGTGGGTTTCGATGACGTGGAAGAAGCGCGGTTCGCCGCACCGCCGTTGACAACGGTCCGCCAGCCTCTGCGCGAGCAGGGGGCCGCCGGAGTTCGGCTGCTCCTCAAACAGTTGCAGGGTGAGCCCGCCGAGGACGTATGCTTGTCGACGACGACGATACTGCGCAGGTCCTGCGGTTGTTTCAGCGGGGAGTTTGGTGCCGGAGCTCAATCGAAGGGCAACGTGAGCAGCACAGGCGGCACGTTCGAGACGGAGCTCGCACAACGGCGCGACCTGCTCGTCGCCGAGCTGTCGCACGCTGCCCAGGGGTTGTTTGCCGCTACCCCGGGCTGGGAAATTCTTCTGATGAAGTCGTTCACCGAGCAGCTGCGCACGGACTCGGAGCGGTTCACGCGCGCTCTGCGCAACATGGTCGAGTCGCTCCTCTCAGGGGGAGCCGACGTCAGCGCCGTTCACGAAATCGTCACGATCTTCCGGCGCCACATGCTCGACTGCCTCGACGACCGAGCGCTACGCGATCGGGCCGAGGAGATCTTCCAACATGCGCGCCTCAGTACGAGCGCGGCGGTCGAGCACGCGCAAGCGAAGCGCCGCGCCAGGACCGAGCGGATCGCACGTGTTCTCAGCGCGACCAGTCGCGAGCTTATCGCCGCGTCGTCCGCCGACGAGCTCTGCGAAGTCGTCGGGCGGCGCCTTCCCGGGCTGGGCATCGCGAGTTGTTATGTGTCCGTGTTTCGAAACGGAAGCGATCCCGATGGAACCGCCCGCACGCTCTTTGCCTACGATCCGGAGGTCTCGCCGCAAATCATTCGTGGAGGCGAGCCGTTCCCCAGTCACATGCTCGCCGGCCCGCAGATGCGGAGCGTCAATCGGAGTCGGTCGTTCGTCATCCTCTCGGTCCATTCCGGACACGAGCGGTTGGGCCTGATGGCGGTCTCACTCGACGGTACGCCTTCGTACGTGTACGAGACGTTCGCCGACATGGTCGGGGCCTCAATCGATCGTCTGCGAAAAGCTCCCACGCTCGGCGGACATGTTTGACTGACCGGAGTGCCGCATCGTCGGGGCACGGCGGATGGAACGCTGCCCCTCATGGTGGGGACAATCGCACGCCAATGCGTCGGGCCCTGACGATGACTACGGCCAGCCCGAGGAATAGAGCGGCCGATTGAGGTGCACCGCCATTGCCGGCGCTTCCCGCCGCGACGCTGCAGCCATTCGAATTCGACGACGGGCTGGCGGCGTTGGTCGCTGAACCCGCCATCGCAGAAACGGAAGTGCTCGCGCCACCCATAGGCGTTCCGGTGCCGCCGCTGGCTGTTGTGTTCGAGCTGGCGGAGGCCCCGGTGCTCATCCCACCTGCATCCGGCGGCTCTTCGAAACCGGGGGGCGAACCCGACGTGCCGCTATTCGCAGCCGTAGTACTCGCCGATCCATCCTCGGCGCCCGCGTCGCCGCCTCCGGGCGCAATGCCGGTGCCCCCAGGAGCGCCTCCGTCGGTGGTGCCGGGCGCTCCCCCGTCGGCGTTGTCACCGAACTCGAATAACAAATAATCGTATTGAAGATGGTACTGGCCCTCCATCTGGAACTTCATCACCTGAGTGCCAGCGTCGAGCTGGACGCTAGCGATATCGAACGCCTGCCAAATGTGGTAATTGTTCGTGCCGGGTAGGGTGATAACGCCCGTCTTGTTTACGTCATTGAACCATATCGAAAACCTAATTGAGTTCGGCTGCGAAGCGAAAGTGGAGCTAATCTTATAGATTCCAGATTTTGCGACGTTTACCGTGAACTTCGTCCAGTCGTTCGGGTGCGCCCAGCCGATGTAGTAACCGTGCGGTTGGTCGGCACTTGGGTAGATTCCTCCGTCCGGGTACTTGTCGACCACGCCCAGGCAGTTTAGGCAGCAGATGTTCGGCAGGTCTTGCGCAGGGCGATAGTCCTTCCCGCTTACGTTGTTGCCATGGTCGTCGACGCGCCAAGCCACGTTGATTCCGCCGACGTCGACATTCTCGAACTCGAGTCGACCCGGAATGGGCGTCGGCATACCTTGGAGTTGGGGCGTGCAGCCCATGGTTGTGCACGTTTGCCCGCCAAAGGCGGGCGTGCCCTTGTACGTGGGAGGAACGTCGGCGCGTAGCGAAACGCTTGCGCCGCTCTGTGCGCCCAGGACAACCAGAAAAAGGACGCCAGAACGAGGTAGCTTCATGGTTCTCCTTCGGCGCGCGCAAACACGTCAGGCGATAAGCGCCCGCGACTACTTGTTGATCATCGCCGAGGCCACCAAGCTGCGCGCTTGGGCGATCATCGCCGTGTCCTGGGCACCGTTGTTCGCGGCGACTTCCGGGAGCTTGAGGAAGATCTCGGCCTTGTTGACCTTGCCGCTCAAGATCGTCGGATTCCAGATCGAAGGCGTCTGCTGAAGCTCGCCAATCAGCATCCACATGAACATGCGGTACATGTTCGCGGTGTACGTTTGGTACAGCGACTTGTGGTCGGCCGCCGTCGGCATGTACATGATCTGGTAGTTATTGAGCGTGTTGAAGTTCTTTTGCTCGGCAAAATTCGTGAGCTCGGGGAAGTACCCGGCTCGCATCGTCATCGGTGTCACCGGGAAGCGCCCCAAGTCCGGGTGGAAGAACGGAAACACGTTCGGCGAACGCGGGAGCGGGTTGGTCCCGTATTGCATGACCGACACCGTGCGCTTGCTGACGATGAAAGCGCCGTGGATGGGATACGACCCGTTGTCGAGGAACGTTTCCTGGGTGAAGTACTCGTCGCCCTCGGCCACGTAGTCCGCCTCGACGTTCAGCGTGCTCGGGTCGAACGTGAAGCCAAGCCAGAACCAGGGGACGATAACGCGGTGCAATTGGTCGTTGGCATTGTTGACTGCTAGTCCTGGAATCGTATCGGGCGGTACGTTGAACTTTCCCCCGCCCACGGTCAGGGCCGCACCGTCGTTATGCACGAAATCGCGCAGATTCGCGCCGACCATCCAGATCGAGTTCAATAGGTATCCACCGGCCAGCTCGACCGGGAATGGAACCGGGGGCATCGAGTCCAAGAGGGGCATGCCGCTGGCCTGCTGGCGGAACAAGTAGTTCGCCATGGCCGCGGACAAGAACTTGTTCTTGAACCAGCTCGTATCGTCCCTGGGCATCTTGCGAAGGATCGCCTTGAGATTGTCGAGGGTCGGGTTGGCGAGGTAGGCGTCGTGCAGCGGGTAGAGAGCTGCCGCGGTGGTGGCCGTGAGCACGGGCGCGTCGGTGATCCAGTCGGCGATCGTGCCGTGGTCCTCGCACTGGTGCAGATCCGGGCACGGAGGAGTCGCGCCGTCGTTGTTGAAGATATCCTCGGTGTACTTGTTGAGCGGAATTCCGACCTTCAGCCGGCGCAGATTGACAGCCCCGAGCTCTTGGAAAGCCTTTTGCGCCGTCGCGACGTCGTTTATCGGGGCTCCCATCAGAGTGAGCCCCATGTCCTTTAGCTCTTGTCCAAAAGCCTGGTCGCGCGCGAGCGAGCTATTTCCCGGCAGGACGTCGCCCCCGGGTTGGAAGGGGCGGTAGGCCAGCGGATTGGGGGGCGCGGTGATCTTGTACTGGGCGCGCAGGGCGTGGACCATGTCGATGATCGCGTCCGCCGCCGGCTGGTCCACGTGATGGAATGCCCGTCGGTAGATCTGGCTGTCGGTGTAACCGATGAAGGCCAAGTCGATGGGATCGGGCCCGTGGCAGTGAGTGCAGGCGTTGTTGTCCACGGTTCCCGGCGTGCGCCATGCCTTGATGCCCGCCTGAAGAGCGGCTTGCACTTGGGCGTCCGTCCAAGCGGCCTCCGGCCTGGATAGGCAATACGGTGCGGTCGCGCCTGTGAGCGGGGCGCTGATGTAATTGAAGATCGCCGTCAGCTCGGGCTCGCTCACGCGTGCGGCGCTGAACGCGGGCATGCGCGCCGGGATCGTCTTGCCCTGGGCTGTGGTCACCGTCGCCTTCGTGCTGACGATTCCGCCCCGTACCGCCGCTACGACCCGGTCCAACGTGAAACCGCGCAGAGATGGGTAGTACTGCCGGCCGCTCGCCGTGGGTCCATGGCAACTCGAGCACGCCGTGATGTAGGCTGCGGGCGCCGCGCCTCCCGGACTCAAGGTCGAGTCGGTCGGACACGCCGCCCCCGGCGAAATCGGCGTCGGGACATTGGTCGCGGGTGTTCCCGGCGCGCCCGGCTGTCCAGGCATCATCGCGGTTGGCGACGTCGCAGCGCCATTCGGGGTCCCGGGCGCTCCCATGTTGGGCATCGCTGGGCTGGGGTTTGCTGGAGAACTTGTCATCCCCGGCGAAGGGCTCGCCGGGGTGCCCGTACCCACAGGGAGGCCGCTTGATCCGTGGGGACCACTCGAGCAACCCGATAGCGCTAGCAGAGCGACGGCGGTGAGAGCCCTCCCACGCAGCTTCTGTCTCGAATTCGACGTCATGGCAGTTTCCTTCGCAGCCAGAGTGAAAAAAAACACTAAAGGCGCGTGCCACTCGCGAATTAGCGACTATTTGCTAGGAGCGGCAATTTCGATAAGGAATGCCGGGCCGCGTGTGTTGAAGAAGCGCCACCCGAACTTTCGACGTACGGGTGAGTCACCGGCAAAGACGACAACCGTCGAGACGGTAGGTCACAGAAGGGGGCTCCTTCTGCTCACTTTTTTGCCGGTGTGATTGTGCGGAGCGCGCCGGACCGGCCTTCAGCGCAGCATCGCCTCCGCACATGCTTTGTAGCAGCGCCGCGCCTCTGCCAAGTCGCCCTTCTGCTGGTATGCGGCTCCCAGGATGAGCCACGCGTCTGCATCCAATGGATCGAGCCGAACGGCGTGCTCTCCTGCCTCGATGGATGCGGCAGTACGTCCCCGCTCCAGCGCCAACCGTGACGCTCTCTTCTGCTTGACTGCCTCCCCGGGGTCGGGCGCGGGCGTCTCGTTGCCGGTCTTGGCTTCTTGGTGCGCCAACGGCTCCGTGGCGGGCGCGGCCGGCGCAGGGGCAACAAGCTCCGGCGCTGGCGCGGCCGGCGCAGGGGCGACAAGCTCCGGCGCTGGCGTGGCCGGCGCAGGGGCGACAAGCTCCTGGGCAGGCGCCGCCGGCGCAGGGACCGCGAGCTCCGGGGTAGGCGCCGTTGGTTGAAGCGCCCTTTGCTGCTCCGCAACGGGTTCCGGGAGCGAGAGCCGCACGCGCTCGGCGGCGGCGGAAAAATGTGTCTGCGGGCTCGAGCCACCCTCGGGACTCGTGAGAGCACCCTTCACGAGCGCCGCAAGACAGACGGCCGAGGCCAGACCCATCGCCAGGCTCACGTACTTCTTGAGTTGCGCGCGGCGCCTCTTAGCTAGGGGACTCGCTATCAACACGGCGGCAGGGTCGCGCACCCACTCCTCGGCCAACTCGTGCGACGCGCGCTGCGGCCGCGCAAAAAAACCAGCGTCGAAGTCAACGGGAGGAAAGCTTAGATCGTCGCGTTCCGGACCGATGACGTTTGGAGGAGCAGTTTCGCCGCCGGCGTTGGCTTCGGGCGCCACGGCATCGCTTGCCCTTGCGCGAGGTTGATCGCCGTCTTCCGCACTCATCGTTTAGATGCTTCTCCGTTCGCGCTCATCATAGCGCACGTGCCTTTCCTAGTCGCATTGTCCGGGCGGCCTCCTTAGCGAGCCGGAAGTCTTGCCCGGCGATTCCTTTTCCGCAATGTCGGGAAATATCCGCGACCGATCACCCGCGCGGCCCCGACGGCTCGACGTCGTGAAAGCGCGCGTAGTCCAAGGCGCGCCGGCCGTCCGGCATCGGAACGAGAATGTCGCGAAAGCGATGATCGAAAAGAATGTCCTCGGCCCTCCAGGCATAGCGGGCGTGGACTGTCTGCGCGGTCGCCTCTTCGATGCCGACAAGCGACGCCACCAGATCGGTGCGGCTCTGCTTTAGCAGCTCGGGTGTCGCCCCGCGGACGGGACTAAGCTCGTCGATCGGGTGGATGGCGGTCCACGACAGTGCGAAGACAACGCTCGACGAGCGCGCGAGCGGCAGTGTGTGAAAGCGTCGAATGGCCTCGCCCTCCAGCGTCGTCTCGTCGCGCACGAGCACAAGCTTGAGCTGGGCTTCGACGAGCCCCGTAGCGCGCTCGTTTGCAAGGCGCACCATCAGAGAGGGAACCCCGTCGCGAACGCTGATCACAGCATGGCGACTGAAGAGCACGCGAGCGCGCGGTTGCGAGAACTTGGCGAACATGAGGCCCGTCGCGAGAGCGAGAGTGACCAGGCCGAACAGCGCTTCGACGGTGACCGCCGCGTTGGCCAGAGTCGAGCGCGGGACCATTCGCCCATAGCCAATCGTGGCCATTGTTTGCACGCTGAAGAAATAGGCGTCCTCGAAATTGCCGGGACGGGCGTTCTCGATGCCGCCGTCGAGCACGTACACGACGGCGAAAACGCAGTTTGCGCCGAGGTAAAGCGCGAGAATCCAAGCGAAGATGGCTGACCATCGAGACGTCATCAAATAGTGGTAAAGGTCGTCCAGAAGCGGGCGACTGGGCACGCCGATCTTCAGAGTTTCCGCGCTGTGGCTACGTCTGGTGCGAGAATGGGCGGCGCGTTGCATCCGCCCGAGCATAGCCTGGTGTGGAACTCCGCCGCGCCGGAGGTGCGGCGAAGTGAGGCTCCGGACCTGGGTTTCTCGTCAATGACACAACTGCTGCAAGCTTGACTGAGTGGCGCTTGCAGGCAGCCCGACGTTTGCGCAGGTTCCGCAGGTCGTCGCCGTCGCTGTCGCCCCGCAGTCGACGCCGTTTGCTCCTTGGAACGCGAAGCCCGTTTCTACGTACGGGTAACAGCCGCCGAAGGTGCACGGGGGAGGACAAAAGACCCCCGGCCGACAGACGATGGGGCGACAGAAACGGCGCGGCCCACAGGAGAAGGCCGACTGCTCGCTGGCGGTTGTGCACATCGGACTGGTGGCGCCGCACGTCGGCGTTGGGCTGCAGAACTCGCAGCCGCCGGCAAACTCGGGCGTCTGCTTCTCGAGCATCCCGTCGCAATTGTAATCGAACGTATGAGCGAGGCCGATGCTCTTGGTGCCGAAGTAGGCCGTCTGCCCCGGGTGCGCGTTGGGGTCGCCGTCGTCGCAGTCGCTGTGGTCCGCTACGAAGCCCGCCGCCGGGGGCTGACCATTGCTGCAGCCGACCTTCGCCGTACCGGCAGCGACCGTGCCGTCCTTGTTGCCGTACCCGTCGCCGTCGGCGTCTTGGTAGTAGAGCATGCAGGCGCCGCCGTCGCCGCAATCCATCATGCACTTGCACTCTCCAATCGCATTGGTCTGTTTGCAGGTGCCTCCCGGGATATTGCAATCGCTCGTGCAGCAGACCCCTGTCGTGCAAAAGCCGCTTTGGCATTGGTTGCCCAACGCACAGGGGATGCCGTTGCCTAGCTTCGGTTGGCACTTGTGCTGCGGTCCATCGCAATAGTACGCATCCGTGCAATCCGATGTTTGCGCGCAGCTCGTTCCGCACGCCGAGCCCATGCAGCTATAGGAGGTGCACGACCGCAATCCGAGCGTGCACGATCCCGCGCCGTCGCACACGAAGCCGGCTGCTTCGCTTGCCGAGTTGCAGAACTGGGTTCCGCAGGTCTTCGTATTGTCGGGGTACGCGCACGCCCGTTGCCCATTGCAGGACCCGGCGCACGACTTGTCGGTGCTCGTGACCCCTCCCTCGGGCAAATTGATCCCCGAATCTGCGGTTACGGTCGATGTGCCACCGTCGGACTCTCCCGCCTCGCCCGATGCGTCGCCGCCGCTGACAGGCGCGTCCGCTGCGCGAGGTGCGTCTGTCGTCGCGCCGCTGTCGGATGCGCTTGATCCATCGTCCGCGGGCGAGTTCGCGTCCGCGGCAGTCGCAGCGCCGGAATCGGTCGCCACCATCACGCACTCCTTGTCCGGGTCCATCCCGCTCGGAATGGCTTTGCATGTGCCGGCGCTCGCCGCATTGAGATTGCACGTTTCGCACGTCCCGCTACAGGCACTTTCGCAACAGACGCTGTCAGCGCAGTGTCCGGAGGAACACTCGATGTCGGCGTGGCAAGCGGCTCCGAGGATACCTGCCTCTTTCCCAGCTCCGTCTGCCCGCGGTCCATCCACGGTGGCGTCGTCGCCCCGCCCACCCGTCGTGCCGTCGTCCGCGCCCGCGTCCTGCGGTGGGGGTGGAGCCTGAAGACCGATGATAGTGCTGCATCCCCAAATGGCTGCGCACACGGCGAAGAGCGCAATCGAGATCAATACGAAGCGGCGCATCACAGTGCCCCCTTGAGAGTGAGACCAGCGCCCGTAGACCCTACCGCGGGCGTGAGCTGCCACCTGCCGGTCGTCACCGCTTTTGGCGCAGTGAAGAACAAGATTGCACCGGCCCCAAGCGCGACGCCGCCGGCGATGAACGCGACGGTCGAAATCGTCGAGTCATCCGACGCCGTGTTGTAGTCGCTGAGCGACTGCATGTAGTTCTTGCAGTTCGTCGCGCTGCTGCAGTTGTCTTTGGAGCTCGACGAGCTCGAACTCGCCATAAGGCCGAAAACACTGCCGATCGCGATGCCCGCAACGCCCACGCCACCGATGACGAGGCCCAACGTGCGCCGGCCCGCGCCCGGGTCTTGCGAGGCCCCGGCTTCCACGGGATTGACCGCGAGCGGTGGTGCGGTCGCCACCGCTGCCGTTTGGGGACCCGCTTGCGAGCCGAACACCACGCGTTCACGCCGGTCTTTCTCCCCTTCGTGAAGGATGATGGTCTTCTCCACGACCGTGTTGTCCGGCGCCACGAATTCGAACTTGTGTTCCCCCGGGTCAACCGTGAGAGCCGATCCGTCGAGCCGATCGGCGAGCGGCTGCCCGTCCATCGCGGCCCTCACGTTCGGCAAGTCGTTTCCCGCAGCATCCTTCGCCTCGAAGACCACCGTGGGCAAGGCGGCGTTAATCTGATCGACGCGACCGAGACACACCGTTTGAATCGCCGCGGGGCAGCTAGTCGACGCGCAGATGAGCACCTGCGCTCGTGCTGCGCGCAGCTTGTGCTCGCCCCGGAGCTGCAGCGAACTGTCGGCCGCGGAAAGGCACTCCGCCGTGGTCGGGTTTGCGGCATCCGCTCGCTCGGAATGACCGAGCAAAAAGCCGACGGTTAGAGCGCACAGCGTGCAAAGGCCCCTCTTTTTCATTGTTTGCCTCTCCCACACTCATTGGAAGCATTCGGGCTTGAAGCGTTTCTCGCCGTTTTGGTCCAGAAAGTACGGCGGATTGCAGTTTGGCTTGGACACCGTGTCGTGCGGCGCGGCGCCCGCGTCCGGTCTCTGCCCGGAGGGCGCCGTGTGCGGGCGTCCGGCGTTCGTTGGCGCGCCCGGACGTTTTACGCCGCTCGGCCCTTCGGGATGCGAGACGTCGTTGTCCTTGCGGTGGACGTCCGTGGGGGTCTCGCCGGTCGCCGCCGCTGGCGGGGCGGGGGTTGGTGGCACCTCGGCCATCTTGTGCTGCTCCGCACCGATGGGCATTGCGATTTCCTTCGGTGCTTCGGGCGCCACGGATGGCGCCGAGCTCGCCGCGATGCCGGGCGTTGCCGTTGCCAAGGACCCACGACGAAGAACAACAACCCCGGCTCCGACCGCTACCAAGGCTCCGAGCCCCACCGCCACTCCTATCGCGACTCGGCGCGAAGCGTGCCCCGTCGTCCCGACGCGGTCTCGATAGACCGGGCTCGACGTTTCAAGTGCGGAGCCCGCCGTCACCGCCCGAATGGCGCCGGACGGAGCCGTTGCCGGGACCGCTGCCGGCGATGCAAATGCAGGGGACGGCTGCGCACCCCCGGGGCTTGGGGAATGCCCAGCGGCTGGCTTCACCGAAGCCATCGCTCGCGCCAGCGCCGCGCGAGGTGAAAAGTCGCCGTAGCTCGCGGCGCATGCGGACCGCAGGGCCTCTTGCATGGCCGTGGCCGTTGGCCAACGCTGGTTCTTGTCGAACGAAAGGGCCCGATCGACAACGGCTGCAATGGCGGAAGGGGCGTCGGGCGAGACCGCGAGAATCGATCGCGGAGGCTGCGTCGCCAACTTCACCATGAGCTGCGGGCCGGTTTCGGCCTCATGAACCATCTCGCCGCTCGCGAGGTTGAAGATCGTCGCGCCCACCGCCCAAAGGTCAGCTCGCGCGTCGAGGTCGCTTGGTTTCCCCATGACCTGTTCGGGAGCCATGAAGGCCGGCGTGCCCAACAGAACCCCAGTGCCAGTCGCAGCCGAGCTGATCGCCATCGAATCGCGCACCCGAGCGATGCCGAAGTCGAGCACCTTGAGAGCGCCGTCGCGGGTCACGAACACGTTGGCGGGCTTGATGTCTCGGTGCAAGATTCCGCGCCCGTGTGCGGCTGCGAGCACGTCAAGAAGCTCGATGGCGACCGCGCTGGCCACATCGATTGGAACGCGGCCTCCAAAGTGAGTCCAGAGCTCGTCGCACGTCATGCCGTTCAACAGTTCCATGACAAGAAACGCAGCGCCGTCTTCGGCCACGTCGTCGTCCACCACCAGCACGACTCCCGAGTGCTTGACCGAGTTGGCGGCATACCCTTCGCGCAAGAAGCGGCCCTTGATGTTGTCGTTCATCGACAACTCCGGGTGAAGCATCTTCACCGCGAACTCGGCCTGGTTACGGTGCGTGGCCCTGTAAACGACGGCCATTCCGCCGATCCCGAGAACGCTGTCGAGCCGATACTTGCCTCTGAGCACGGTGCCGATCCGGCTTCGGGCACGTTGCTCGAGTAGTTCTGGCTCCATCACGCACCGACGCGTCGCCGGGGCGACGCCCTCCTAAAGTCAACGACCAAAGGTACACAGCCGCCCGCAACCCAACAAGAAGCAGAGGGGCTACATCGTTACATGCGCGCCTAGCGTCGGGATCTGCCTTGCGCGTCGGCTCGCGCAAGCGCCGTTTCGATTGCATCGAGCGCGAGGCCGGTGTCTCTCGCGCGCGCGAAGGCAGCAAGGAGTGCCCGGCGAACGGTTCGTGGAGACGCATCGAGCGCTTCCGCAGCCGCGCAGACGATGGCGTCGGCCATCAAGCGAGTGTCAGTCACAAGGCGTCCCCCGCCCGTGCTCGTAGGCCTCGCAGCCGCAGCAATCCGGAAACCCGTCTTGCGCGCTCCCGTTCCGGCTCCGGCCAGGCGGGAGGCGAGTTCGGCGTCGATCGCGCGGACTCTGCGCGACAAATCTTGAAGGCTCGACGCCAGCGGATTCGATTGTCCCGTTTGGTAGCGCCATATCGTCTGACGCGAAAGGCCCAGCATGTCGCCGAGCTGCCCTTGGCTGACTTCCAGCGCGTTCTGCGCCTCAACCAAGAGCTCTGCAGTGGCCTTCGTATTGCGCGCCGAGCGACTCATTGGATGAATGTATCATACGCGCGCTCGCGGCCGCTCTCCCGAGAAGGCAAATTTCACAATAACGGCGACACCAGCCTTGACGCTCCCTCCTTAATACGTGCTCTCCACGGTCGGGCTTGCCACTCCGCAAGATCGACGCGGCGGCTCTTTGAAATATCAGCTTGAAATGTCTCGCGCAGCCGCGCAGCAACCGCTCTATCGTGCACGAGCGCGTGCACTTCGAAGTTGAGACGGAAGCTGCGAAGATCCATGTTCGCGCTACCAACGAGTGAGACTGCGGAATCGACGATCAGCGTCTTGGCATGAACAATCCCGGGCGCGTACTCGCGAATGTCGACACCCGCTTCCAGCAGCTGGGTGTAGAAGCTGCGTCCAGCGTGGAACGTGACGCGGTGGTTGGACCGGCTCGGCAGCACGAGCTTGAGATCGACGCCTCGCATGGCGGCCAGCTCCATGGCGACCAGAATCGATTCGTCCGGGACGAAGTAGGGGGTCGTTATCGCGACCTCGTGCTCACCCCCGACGATGGCGCCGAAGAAGAGGCGATGGATGGCCTCTGTGCGAGTGTCGGGACCGCTCGTGACGATGGCAACGGTCGCATCTCCGCGCTTCGGCGACTCGCGTGGAAAGTAGGCGACTGAATCGATAGGCTCTTTCGTCGCGAAGGCCCAGTCCTGAAAGAAGACCCGCTGGAGTTCCGCGGCGGCGGCCCCCGTGATGCGCAAGTGGACGTCGCGCCATGTCCCCACTCCGGGCATCCCTGCCTTGTACTCGTCGCCAACGTTGAACCCGCCCGTGAACGCCGTTTCGCCGTCGACAACGACAATCTTGCGATGATTGCGCAGATTGACCGGCTGGAGCAGCACACTGCGCATCGGCAAGAAGTCGGCGACCCGCGCGCCCGCCCGAAGCAAGGGACGTCTCCAGGACCGGCCGAGAGCGAGGCACCCATAGCCGTCCAGGAGAAGACGCACGACGACGCCACGCTTGGCCGCTGCAACAAGTCGGTCGCGAAACCACCGACCGGTCGCGTCATTACGAATCAGGTAGTACTGCGCGTGCACGTGGTGACGGGCCGAGTCGATGGCGGCTCCAATGGCGTCGTACGTCTCTTCGCCATCGACCAGAACGTCGACCTTGTTTCCTCCCGTTGCGCGAAGGTGACTCAGGTGCTCTCCCACACGAAAAAGCGCCCGCTCGAGCGAGGTGGCAATGGGGAGGGCCGCCGCCCCGGCCGGCGGGTCGCTGGGGCGAGCCGCGGCCAGCTGGGCAAGTACGATTCGGTCGAGCTCTCGCTTTCGCTTCGCGGGCAGCCGCACCCGGTCGCGGCCGAACATGAGAAACAATATGGCGCCGAGCGCGGGCAGAAAGATCAGAGTGAGGATCCAAGCAATCGTCGAAGCTGGCTCTTTGCGACGCACCAGCACGAGCGGAACGAGCGCGAGACCGACGGCCGCGAAAAATAGCCGCAGCGCATGGGCGGCCCGTGGCAGAAGCTCGTGCAATGACATCGGGCTGCCAGCATAGTCCCCACATGCCGATTCGACGTCGCCTTGAGCGAGCTGCGGTCTTTGGTTTGCTGCGGATGCCTGAACCTATCCTTCGGCGAATCGTGGGGCCGTCGCAGCGATCGGCCGACGGCCTAGTGCTCGACCTCCAGGCGCAGGCGCTTCTCTGGCTGATGCGGGTCAGCGGAGAGCCGGAGAACCGCGACAACGACCTAAGTCGCGCTCGCAAGCGGCTCGATCGCCGAGGATCGCTCCTCGCAGCCGGCGTCGACACGCCGGTTCGCATCGCGGATCGAATGGTACAAGGGGCGGCAGGTCCAATTCGCGCGCGTACTTATGCGCCAAGCGAGCCGCCAAGCGAGGCCGACGGGCGAGCGGCGCCGGGGTTGGTCTGGTTTCACGGCGGCGGCTTCGTGTTGGGGTCGATCGAGTCGCACGACAGCTTGTGCCGGGCCCTCGCCGCGCAGGCGGGCATCGTGGTGGAGCATCGATTTCCCGCAGGTGTAGAGGACGCGATCGCCGCCACGAGATGGGTGCGGGACCGCTCCGACGAAATCGGCATCGATCCGCGCGCTCTCGCCGTGGGGGGCGACAGTGCAGGGGGCAATCTCGCGGCCGTTGTTGCGCACTCTTTGCGAGGCGCCTCGCCCCCGCTCGCCTTTCAGCTTCTGGTCTATCCGGCGACGGACGCGACTTGCCGCGAGCCGTCTCACCGCTTGTTCCGCGATGGGTTTGTGCTGACGGAGCGCGACATTGAGTGGTTTCTCGAGCAGTACTTGCCGGACCCTCGACTGGCGACCGATCCGCGCGTGTCACCGCTTTTCGCCGACGACTTGACTGGGCTGCCGCCGGCGCTCGTGGTCACCGCGGGGTTTGACCCTCTGCGCGACGAGGGACGGCGCTATGCCGAGCGCATGCGCCAATCGGGCGTGCAGGTCGAACACATCTGCTCCGAGGGATCGCTGCACGGCTTTCTCAGTACGGCTGGGGCGGTTCGTGAAGCGTCACGGGTTATGAAGCTGGTACGCCCAGTTGGATGACCGCCTCGAATTTGTCTTTCGACACCGAACGACCGATAGCCGAGGCTGGTGGGGGTTCGACGGTTCGACGTTTGGCTGACACGTCTTCCGCCGCTGGACGCGCATGGTCATGAGCGATACATTCATGACCATGAAGCTGAAAGAGAGGGTAATTCCCGCGGGTGAATTCAAGGCGAAGTGCCTTGCCCTATTCGATGAAGTCGAATCCGGCCGCCGTTCCTTCGTCATTACCAAACGAGGACGTCCGGTCGCACGAGTGCTTCCCTTGTCCAAGAGCCCGTCGGGGTCGCTTCGCGGCAGCTTGCTGTACGACGAGGATCCGCTATCACCGGTCGACGCCGAGTGGGACGCTACGAAGTGATCGTCCTCGACACGCATGTTTGGTTTTGGTGGCAAGGCAAGCCAGAAAAATTGAGCAGAAAGGCGGTCCGTGCGATCGATCGAGCGAGCCGCATCGGTGTCCCGGCAATTTGTATTTGGGAGGTCGCAATCAAGGCTGAGTTAGGCAGACTTCGCTTCGATCGGCCCTACGATGTCTGGATTGACGAGGCACTCACCGAGGACGCCCGCGTCGAGCTTCTGCCGATTCTGCCACGAATTGCCATCGCAGCCGCGCGCCTCTCTTGGGCCCATGGCGACCCGGCCGATCGCTTCATAGTCGCGACAGCACGAGCGCACGATGCCCCATTGCTCACGGCCGACACCAGAATTCATGATGCCGGACTCGTTCGCTGCGTGTGGGATTAGACGCGACCGGCTGGCCAGCGCCGCTGGCGCTCACTTGCCAAGTTGGATGACAGCCTCGAATTCGTCCTTCGATACCGGCACGACCGAGAGCCGAGGCTGGCGGAAAATCATCATTCCGCGCAGAAGTTCGTGGCCGCGCATCTCGCTCAAGGCAACGGCGCGCTTGAGCGGTCGCACCGGCTCCACGTCGACAGCGCTCCAGTCGTCCTGCGTCGTTGGGTCGGCGTACGCCTCGCGGGCGACGCGCGCGATGCCGACGACCTCTTTGCCTTCGCTGGAATGGTAGAACAGGCACTCGTCGCCTTTCTTCATGGCCCGCAGGTTGTTGCGCGCCGTGAAGTTGCGCACGCCGTCCCACGCGGCCTTTCCCTCTTGGACAAGCTTGTCGAACGGGTACTTGGTGGGCTCGCTCTTGATGAGCCAATAGTTGCGCGCCATCGAGTGCCAGCGAGCATACACGAGCGTGAATCGATTTGTGGCGCGCTGCGAGGCGCGTCGGAAGAGCGGGGCGCACGCTCGGCGACCGACATTTTCGGTGCTCGGCGGCTGGCGGGCGCCCGGATCGATGAGCCGCACAGCGAGGGCCGATTGCATATGGACACAAAGGCGCTCGGGGCTCCAGCGTGGCTGCGCGGAGGCCCCTGGCCCGCGTCAATTATTGTGGCGGCTCATCGACCGCCCTGCCAGCCGCCTCCGCGCCGAAAACGTCGGTCGCCGAGCTTTTGGCGAACTGTGCTCGGTACTTTTGGCGCCCAGGACCGTTTGCGTCCAGGGGTTGGTGTGTCTTCGCCGGCGCAGGACGGATGGAAGCGAGACGGGGGAGCGCCATCGTTTGAGCGGCGGCGCTCCCCCTTCTCTGGTTGTTGCCACTGGTTAGGTGGCGTGCGGCGTTGTCGTGGCCGTTGTGCCCGCGCTTGTCGCAGGGGCGCTCGGGCCGCTGGGCGCCGTTGCGACGGGTTGTCCCGAGGTGATGGGCGTCACGACGATGCCTGTGACGGCACCTTTGACGCTCAACTTCTTCCGCGGACCGGTCGTGTGCCGCGCTGCGCGCGTTGCCTTGCGCTTTGCGGCCGCTGCCGTCTTGGCTTCAACCGTCAGCTGTGTCCGCGCCTTCGGATGCAGT
>WNFJ01311610.1_pt1 | contig 25926 bp, 21 predicted proteins | sample 5400461 | NCBI WGS metagenome assembly WNFJ01 (sample SAMN13153349, study PRJNA577476) | soil metagenome | isolation source: 115 cm saprolite on Douglas fir-dominated hillslope | place: USA:California | collected 2013-09-17
AACCTGTACTGCCCGCAGACACCCACGCCGTTGCTGCAGCTCGGCCCGCTGGCCCGCGACGCCACCTCAGACGAGATCACCGCGCACGACACGCGGGCCCGCGAGCTAGCGCGGCACAAGCTCGGCCGGATCAGCGCCGACGACGCCGACGGCTACCACCGCACGCGGCCGCTCGGGCGAGCCGCATCCCACCCGCGATCAGAACACCCGTTCGGCGTCGCAGGCGCGGCCGGGGCACACGATCAGATCACGCGCCAGAACGATGCCTGCTGGTGTGCGCCGAGCGCATCTAACGATGCATCACCTAGCGTGACTGGCGGTCTGGCCGGCGCAAGGTGATCGCAGCGCCGGGCGCCGTCTTGTGCGGCCTGCGCCGGTCCCCGCGGCCCTGCTTCATGCTCGGTCTGGGTCTTTCCGGTGGTGCCGTTGGGTGAGGCTGCCTCGGTCGATCTGGTCTTTGGCGGTCTCTTCCCGAGGCGAACAGATACCGGCTGGCTGGCGGCGGGCCTATTTGCGCCTGGGCGGCCAGCTGGCTGGGGATCGGTTGTGCGGAGCTAGACCGCTCGTGATCTGCTCCTGTTCCGCCTCGTTGTGCGCCCACGGGCGCCAGCACACTGGGTGACATGGCCGATGGGCTAGTGACACTGTTTTTGTGCGGCGACGTGATGCTGGGCCGCGGCGTCGATCAGGTGCTGCCGCACCCTGGCGACCCGGCACTGCGGGAGAGCTGGGCCCGGGACGCGCGAGCCTATGTCCACCTGGCGGAGCGTGCCCGTGGCCCGATCCCGCAGCCGGCCGGGTTCTCCTGGCCGTGGGGCGATGCCCTGGAGGTAATCGACGGCGTGGCACCTGATGTCCGGGTGATCAACCTGGAGACAACCGTGACGCGCAGCGCCGGTTTCGCGCCGAGCAAGCAGGTGCACTACCGGATGAGCCCGGACAACCTGCCCGCGGTGACCGTGGCGCGGACAGACGCGTGCGCGCTGGCCAACAACCACGTGCTCGACCTTGGCCGCGCAGGGCTGCTGGACACCCTCGACGCGCTGGCCAGCGCCGGGCTGGCGGCGGTGGCAGGCCCGGCGGGCCGTCGCCGTCTCGGTGCCGGGAGGCAGCCGCGCGGTGATCTTCGCGTGCGGGGCCGCGTCCGGCGGGATCCCGCCCGGCTGGGCCGCGGCCGCTACCCGGCCCGGCGTCGATTTCCTGCCCAGCCTCACCGGTGCTGCCGCCGACAATGTCGCTGCCCGGGTGCGGGCCGCCAGGCAGCGCGGCGACGTCGTCGTGGTGTCCATCCACTGGGGCTCCAACTGGGGCTACGACGTGGCGGACGACCAGGTCCGCTTCGCCCGCCGGCTCATCGATAGCGGGGCCGGCATGATCCATGGCCATTCCTCACATCACCCCCGCCCGGTCGAGGTGTACCGGGGCAGGCTGATCCTCTACGGCTGCGGGGATGCCATCGACGACTACGAAGGCATCAGCGGCAACGAGAAGTTCCGCGGCGATCTGCGGCTGCTGTACTTCGCGTCGGTCGTCGCGGACACCGGCGAGCTCGCGGCCCTGCGCATGGTGCCCATGCAGGCCAGGAGGATGCGGCTGCGCCACGCCAGCACCGCCGACAGCCAATGGATGGGGGCAGTGCTCGGGCGGATCAGCCACCGCTTCGGGGCCACCAGCCTGACGGCGCGCTCCTCCTGCAACCCCACGCTGGCGACCTCCCGCGCTCAACAGCACGCGCGAGGCGGCCGTGACGGTCTCATCCATAGCCTGACCGGCAGCCTCGCCGGACCACACACACCACCAAAAAGCACCCCCCACTCCGATCAGCGCGATCCCTTCCGCCCTTGCCCGGAGGGCGCACCGAACACCCAGCTCCGGGCGGCGGGCATCTTGGAAGGACCCCAGCCGACGTCCGCGCAGATCGACGGCAGTGTGCGCCTGACCCTGCGCGAGGCCCGATTACGGAGCGTGAGGCGAGGGGCCCCCGCCCGGGTTTCCATCGCGGCTGCGGGGGCCTTGGCCTGGCTCTTAGCCGGCGGACGCCGCAAGCAGCTCCCGGGGGGCGGCGAGGATCGAGAAGTGGCCGTGGCCGGGGTGGATCTGAACCTGCGCGCCGGGTATCACCTCGGCGTAGAGCCGGGCGTGCTGGAGCGGGACCGTGGTATGGGCATCCCCGTGGTGTCCGCTCATGCCGCAGCTGGCTCGACGGAGGAGAGCAGGAGGCAGCGCGAGTTGTCGTGAGCTGTTCGGACGGCATACCCGGCCGGAGTGTGAGACGCCGTGATCGGTGACTGGCTGACGTCACCGGTGGCGGCAGCTCACCCTGGGTGGCTAGGCTGCGCGACCATGACCGACCAGCAACCGCGGTGGCCGATCGAGCGGCGCACGATGCCAGCACACCTGGCGGCGGAAGCTGCCGCTCACCCCGGCGGCTGGGTGTATGAGATCGATGGCTCCATGGTCAGTAACCCCGACTGCTACGTGCCCGCCGAAGCAATCCTCGGCGGCTTCGCAGTGGGACCGGACGGTCGGCCCACCGGCGAGTACGCCCGCAATCCCGGACACGGACAGGTCCGCGATGACTTCACCCGGCTGGAGACTCGGGATCACTGGCTGGGCTGGCTGCCAGACACGCCTGCCGAGTCGGTCCGCGGGCAGCTCCAGGCGATTCTGGCGGGCCAGGTGCCAGGATCGGTACTGGAATGGGTGAAGATCATCGACGAGCCAGCGTTCCTGACAGCCGGCGTAAGGTCGCAGACCGATGCGGAGACCCTGATCATCAGGCGCGCTGCCCTGGCCGTCGTGTTCGCCTTGTGTGTCCGCGCGCCGGAGTGCAAGGCGGAAATACTGACGGGCGCGTTCACATGGGCCGCTGCTCGCCTCGATGATCCACGACTGCGGCGTGACCGCACCTGGTTCGACGTGAACATCGATCGAGCGCAAGCCGAGGAGCTGCTCAAGCTCCGCATCTATGAAACCGACACGACATCTGAGTAAGGGACCCGGCCGGTTGAGGCTGCCGCGAGATCGCACTCATTTGCCGCGCTGCGCGTTGCAGTCTCGCGTGGGGGACGGTGAACTCTAGGCGATGGCGGAACCTTTCCCCGATTCGCTGTCCCGGCTTGTAGAGTCGCTCGGGTGCCGCGGTTGATCCATCTGAACGGCCCGCCTGGAATCGGAAAGTCGACGGTCGCGCGAGTCTTCGCTGCCGAGCATCCGGGAGTCCTGAATCCTGAATCTTGACATCGACGAGGTCGTGGCGCTCATCGGCGGCTGGCAACAACTTCTGGGACGCGCTCAAGGCCGGGGGGATGCTGGCCGCCTCGATGGCGCGGACGCACCTAGCATCCGGCCATGATGTGATCATGCCGCAGCTCATCGCGAACCAGCCGGACCTCGCGAAATTCGAGGCGGCCGCGGCGACGGCCGGTGCCGAGTACTGCCACATCCTGCTGACCGCCGACGTCCCATCCGCAATCGCCCGGTTCACTCAGCGCCCGGCGGCCGATGACAGCAGCCACCACAAGGTGATCAGAAATTTCGTCGATGAACGCGGCGGCGCTGACTTCCTCCGGAAGATCCATTGTCAGCTCACTGAGTTCGTGGCCGTCCGCCAACTGCATTCGGTCATCAACTGCGCGCAGCAGACACCCGAGCAGACCTACCACGCCGTCAAGGCTGCCCTCGGCGAATGATCCAGCGCCGTCTCGCGCTCTTAGTATTACAGTCGCGGTTTTACGTTGAGTTGCTGTCTGCGTCAGTTGAGTAGCGGCCGGTTCTCGATCCGGAGTTACGGTGAGTGACGGCCTTCGGAGGCGGGGCAGCCTGGTGGTCGCGAGTTACAGCAGTGTGATCTGGGGCGGCCGTGGCGCCGGAAGCCATTTGCTCGGTGAGCGCGGGCAGAAGGCTTTAAGATGTCCGGTGGTAGGTGATATGTCTTGGCACAGCTTGACGCCCAGTTGAGGCGGCTGCTCGAGGGGCATGAACCCGTTGTGCGGCTCAACGAGCTGACCGCTGCTGACGTGCGGGCTGAGGACTCGGCGATGCTTGGCCTGCAGCGCCCATCACCGGCCCTGCACTCGGTCGAGGACCTGACGATCCCGGTCTCGGGCGGCCTTGACGGGCGTCTTTACCGCCCCGGGCCAGGTTGGCTGCCGGTACTGGTGTATTTCCACGGTGGCGGCTTCGTGATCGGCGATGCGGCGTATCAGCAGCCGCTGCGCGAGCTGGCGCTCGCGACCATGTGCCTTATTGTCGCCCCAAACGTGCGGCTGGCACCGGAGCACCGCTTCCCCGCGGCGGTTGAGGACGCGCTCGCGTGCGCCCGCTGGGCACATGCGCATGTCCGGGAGCTGGCAGGCGGTGACAGCCCGTTTGGCATCGCCGGCGACAGCTCTGGGGGGAATCTCGCCACGGTCACTACCCGCGAGCTCACCCGCCAAGGCATCCGGCCCGCCTTCCAGGTGCTGATCTACCCGATGCTCGACGCGACCGCCAGCTCTGTCTCCTACCGGGAGCTGGGGACTGCCTATGGCTTCACGCGCGATAAGTCACTCTGGTACTTCGGCCAGTACCTGCCGGCTGACAGTAACCGGCACGACCCCCGTATCTCGCCTTTGTTCGAGCCCGATCTCACCTGCTTGCCGCCAACGCTTGTGATCAGCGCCGAATTTGACCCGCTCCGCGACGAGGGCGAAAGGTACGCGCACGCGGTTGAGGCCGCCAGCGGCACCGGCGAGCTGCGCCGCTACAGCGGAATGATCCACGGCTTCATCCAGATGACCGGGCTCGTGGGTGCTGCCCAGCAGGTCCAGGCCGACATCGCCGACTGGATAAAGGCGAAGACGGCGCGCTAAGGATGTCCATGGTTCGAGCCGCCGATCTCGTCCAGCGTTGACTCTGAGTCCTGGGAGCAGCATTCTTCGCCCGGTTCTGGCAGCTATCGAAGGAGAACAGGAGTGCCGGCCGACCAGCTGTACGACACCATCGGCGCTAGCTACCTTGCGACAAGACGGACCGAGCCGCGGATCGCAGCACGGATCTGGGCAGCGCTCGGCGGCGCCCGCACCGTTTTGAATGTCGGCGCCGGCACCGGGTCCTACGAGCCTCCCGACCGCGACGTGACCGCGGTGGAGCCATCGGCGGTAATGAGGGCGCAGCGGCCCGCTAGCGCGGCGCTCTGCCTGGCCGCGACGGCGGACAGCCTCCCGTTCGCCGACCAGTCCTTCGACGCCGCCATGGCGGTGCTGTCCGACCATCACTGGCCCGATCCGATCGCCGGGCTACGGGAGATGCGGCGGGTGGCCCGCCGGGTGGTCGTGTTTAACTTTGGCGCCGAGCACGCCGGCGAGTTCTGGCTGACCCGCGACTACCTGCCGGAGCTCGCGCAGCTTGCCTCAGGGCACCCCACGATGACGCAGCGCGCGGAGGCGATCGGAGCCAGGCTCGAACCGGTGCCGGTCCCGTGGGACTGCGCGGACGGGTTCTTTCACGCGTACTGGCGCCGGCCCGAGCAGTACCTGCGTCTGGAGGTCCGCCGGGGCATCTCAATCTTCACCGTGATCGGAGCGCAGGCCGAGCAGCGGGTAGTGCACGACCTCAGTCTGGACCTGGCCTCCGGCCGGTGGGCCGCCCGCAACCGCGATATCACCGGCCTGGCCGAAGCCGAACTGGGCGCCCGGCTGCTGATCGCCTGACTTGTGCCCTGGCTGGTCCGCCGGCTTCTTGGCGCTTGACGGGCGGACAAGCAGGAGGGACCTGGCGACCGGAATCTGCTTCGTGCAGGCTGTGGCCGCAAGTACTACAGGCGCGGTTTCCGGCGCGTGGCTGCGCTATCGCTCGGCGTGATCCTTTGTTGCGCCCGGCGTTGTTACATTGCGTCACCGCCTTCCCGGCCGCGGCTTGTTACCCGGTTCCGGTTATGGCGAGGAGCCGGGCGCTGTAGTGGTGCCAGCGGGCGATGGCCTGGTGCCGCCGTCGCTGGATGGACCAGTGCAGCGCGAAGGCGAGACGGGCGCGGGAGATCAGCCCGGCGGCGTACTGCCTGGCGAGACCGGCGAGCCGGGCGGTCTCGGCGATCGACAGCCTGATGAGGGCGATGCCGGGCGGGCAGGGCTGGCCGCCGTGGACCGGGACGGGCGCGTCACCGAGGGGAATCAGCAGGTCAGCGTCGCTGATATCGCCGTCGTCCACGGTGTCGCCGGTGTCGTGCCCGGTGCCGGGGAGCTGGATGTGGCCGGTGAGGGCGTTGCGGATGGCGGCGGCCCGGAGCTGGGCGAGGGCGGCCAGGGCGGTGTGGCGGCAGATGCCGTTCCAGCTCCGGGCCTGGGTCTGGTCCCAGCCGAGCACGTCCTTGCCCGTTTTGAACGTTTCCTCAATCTGCCACCTGTGATGCACCTGTAACTGGGTCGCCCTTTATGTCGATGCCTGTAGGTGGGCCGATAGTGAGTGTGGGAGCGCTGTTGCAGGCGGCGGCCATGGTGGCTCGGCTTAGGCCTGCGGTAGGTGAGCCAGATGCGACCGAGCGCCGGGTGAACAGTGGCTCCTCAGCTGCGGGTCTGGATCGTGCTGCCGGCGCAGCGGCGGGCTGCCGCGGTGGCGATGCTGGCGATGCTGGCGGCCCGCGCGGCAGCCGGGCTGCCAGGAGGCGGGCGCGATGAGCCTGGGCAGGTACCGGCCGTGGGGCCAGTCGCAGGAGAAGATCCGGCCCGAGCACCGGGACCGGGCCGCGGTGGTGTACCAGTTATCTGAACTAGCGGGCGAGTCTGCCCAGTTGAGGGGACAGATCCCGATGTGCGGGGCTACGGTCACTGCCCGTGCCCATGATCGGAGAAGAGAAGCCGCGGGATCTGGCGGCCTTGATCATTCCGCGTGCGGGGTGGCTGGAGCATGCGGAGGATCCGTGGGAGCCGTACCGGTTGTGCGATCGGGCCGGCACGGTGGTCGGCCCGGTTGCGGTCTACCTGCGAGATTTGCAGGCGTCCGCGCGTCCGGAGACCACGCTGCGGGCTTATTCGACCGCGCTGTTGCGCTGGTTCCGGTTCCTGTGGGCGATCGAGGTCCCGTGGGATCAGGCAACGCGGGCGGAGGCCCGGGACTTTTGCTGCTGGATCCAGCTGACCGTCAAGCCCGGCCGCGCGGGCCGGCGCGACGACGCTGGCGGTGCGGGCCTTGCGACCGGGGCTGCCGCGGGTCCGGGCGGTGGCCTGGCCGGGGTACCCAACCCGGTGACCGGGAAGGCGCCGCCCGGCCGCGGTTACGCGTCGGCCACGGTGGTGCATAGCGAGAGCGTTCTGCGCGGGTTTTACGAGTTCCACGGTGACGCCGGCACCGGGCCGGTCGTCAACCCGTTCCCGCTGGCCCGGGGCCGGCGCAGCAGGCGGGCTCATGCGCACCACAACCCGATGGAGCCGTACCGCGGCGAGCGTTCGGGGCTGTATCGGCCCCGGCTTGCCCGCCAGGCGCCGCGTCACATCCCGGAGGAGAAGTTCAATCAGCTGTTCGCCGCCTTGGGCTCGCACCGCGACCGGGCGCTGGTGGCGTTCTGGGTGTCCACCGGGGCGCGGGCGTCAGAGCTGCTCGCCGCGACGTGCCGGGACGCCGACCCGGGGCAGCAGCTGATCGCGGTGATCCGCAAGGGAACCCGGCACCTGCAGCAGCTGCCGGCGTCCCCGGATGCGTTCGTGTGGCTGCGGCTGTATCAGGCGCAGATGCAGGGCCTGGTTCCCGCCGGGCCGGATGACCCGCTGTGGTGGACGCTGCGCAAGCCGTTCCGCCAGCTGGGCTACCACGCCGCCTACCGGATGTTCTGCCGCGCCAGCGCTTCGCTCGGCGCGAACTGGTCCCTGCATGACCTGCGGCATCTCGCCGCTTACCGGATGACCCGGGATCCGGGCATGCCACTGGCTGACGTGCAATGGGTACTTGGCCACGCCCAGCTGGCCACCACCCAGATTTACCTCTCAGCCCCCGCCGACGAGGTGATCGCCAGCGTGCTCGCCCACCACGCCCGGATGGCCGCGGGCACGGAGCGGTCACCCGGCACGGCACCGCCACCTGGTCTTTCGTACCGGCCGGAGTCGCTGGACGCGCTGTTCGGCCGGGGACGCCGTGACAACGCGTGAAGGCCGGCGCGTCCAGGCAGGCAGGCACGCATCCGCGGACGGCGGGCTCACAGCGGGGGATCATGCCGGTGACAGGTCCGGCGGTGAGATGGCGGCCTTGTCGCGGCGGTTCCCGCCACGCCCGCCGGAGGAAGGCTGGGAGGCGACCAGCCAGCGGCGCGGCAATGTGCTGGCAAGGCTGCTCGCGCCCCCGTTCAGCGCCGGCTTGCAGTCCAGCCGGCGAATCGGCCTGACCAAGCTGGTGCACTGGCTGGAAGAGCAGGCAGGCGACACCTGGCAGCAGCGATGGGTGGCCAGTGGCGCTGACGCCGCAGGCAACCTGGCGTGGCGGGAGCTAGCCGCGGCATGGCTTCGCCCGACCGGCTGGGCCAGCGGTAACCCCAGGACCGACTTCATCGCGCTAGGCCGCGGCGTGCTCCCGCTGATCTGCGGCGATGTCATCCGGCCCAGCCTGTCGTGGCTGCTGGCCCCGGCAACTCCGAAGAACCTGGCGGCCGAGATGGCCCGGTCCCGCGACCCGCGCGGCTTCGCCGCGCTCGCTGCGCTGTCGCGGACGGACCCGGCCAGCGCCAGTACCAAGGACCTGGCGGTGTGCCGGATCGCCGCGATCCTGGCGGCCAAGGGCGGCACGATAGCCGATATCACCGTCGGGGACTGCCTGGAGCTGCTGGACGCCATCACCGCCGCGAAGGGCGGGAACACCAGCCCGTACTTCTACCAGCTGCTGCATGCGCTGGGCGTCTTCCCCCCGGCGGCGCCCCCCACGGTCCGGGTGTTCAAGACGCATGGCCAGCTGACAGCCGGGCAGCTGGTTGACCGTTATCCCATCGCCTGCCGGCCGGTCCGCGCCCTGATCGTCGACTACCTGCGGGAACGACAGCCGGTGGTCGACCACGCGACGCTGCGGAGCCTGTCCCGCGCCCTGGCCGGCCTGTTCTGGCGCGACCTGGAGCTCCACCATCCCGGGATCAGCTCGCTGCGGCTGGCCCCCGGCGTGGCGGCGGCGTGGAAGCAGCGGGTCACCGTCAAGACGGTCCGGACCCCGGGCCCTGGCGGGCAGGTCGCCGAGACGCTGACGCCGCGGCATGACGGGATGAACACCCTGGCCATGGTGCGGGCGTTCTACCTCGACATCGCCCAGTGGGCCGTCGACGACCCGGCCCGGTGGGGCCCGTGGGCCGTCCCCTGCCCGATCCGCGATGAGGAGATGTCCCGGAAGAAGGAACGCTCGCACCGCAAGTCCCGGATGGACCAGCGGACCCGGGAACGGCTGCCCGTCCTGCCCGCCCTGATCGCCGCCGTCGACACCGCACGCGGCACCGCTGCCCAGAGCCTGCTCGCCGCCCAGTCCACGCCGCCAGGGCAGGAGTTCGCCGCCGCCGGCCAGACCCTGCGCCGGCCGGTACTGACCACCCGCGCCAGCGCCAGGGCATGGGCCGAGGATCCCGCCACCGGCAGGCGCCGCGACCTGACCCTCGAAGAGCACCGCGCATTCTGGACCTGGGCGGCCGTGGAGGTTCTTCGCTTCACCGGCATCCGGATAGAAGAACTCGCCGAATTGTCGCATTACAGCTTCGTGCAATACCGGCTGCCGGCGACCGGGGAACTGGTCCCGCTGCTGCAGATCGTCCCGTCCAAGACCGACACCGAGCGGCTGCTACCTGTTGACTGAACTAAATGTGGAGTTTCTGCATTTCAGGGACAGATATTGAACAGAGTGGCTATGGTCGCTGGTCGTGATGGGAGATCAGGATGCGGTCAGGGATCTGGCGGTGCTGGCGGTCCCGTTGGTCGGGGCGCTTCGGGCGACCGGAGACCTGTGGGAGCCTTACCAGGTCGTCGATGCCGCAGGGGAGCCGGTGGCGGCGGTCGGGGAGTTTTTCCGTGACCTGCAGGCTGCGGGCCGGTCGGAGGCGACACTGCACTCCTACGGGCACGATCTTCTCCGCTGGTTCCGGTTTCTATGGGCGGTTCAGGTGCCGTGGCACCGGGCGACGCGAACCGAGGCCCGTGACTTCTGCCGGTGGATGCTGGTGGCGGGCAAGCCGGCCCGTCCGCACTGGCGCAGGCCCGCGCAGGCAGGCGTGGAGAGCACGGCGAGCGGGGAGGCGTACGCGCCATCGGTGCGGGCGCACAGCGAGACGGTGCTGCGCTGCTTTTACGGGTTTCACCTGGAGGCGGGCAGCGGGCCGGTGATCAACCCGTTCCCGCTGGACCGGACGCGGCGGGGCGGTCGGGCGCACGCCCATCACAACCCGATGGAGCCGTTCCGCAACGAGCGGTCCGGGCTCTACCGGCCGAGAGTCCCGTCCCGGATCCCGCGGTCTGTCCCGGATGAGGAGTTCAACGAGATCTTCGCCAGGCTGCCCTCCCACCGGGACCGGGCGCTGGTCGCCTTTTACGTCTCGACCGGCGCCCGCGCTTCGGAGCTGCTGTCGGCCACGCTGGCGGGCGTCGATCCCGGGCGCCAGGTGATCACGGTGGTCCGCAAGGGCACCCGCGAGCTCCAGGAACTGCCGGCATCCACTGACGCGTTCGTGTGGCTGCGGCTCTACCAGGTGGAAATGGAAGGGATCATCCCGCGCGGGCGGAGGCAGCCGCTGTGGTGGACGCTCCGGCGGCCGGTGCGGCCGCTGACCTACCATGCCGTGCACCGCATGTTCGAGCGGACCGGCGAGGCGGCGGGAAGCAGCGCGACCCTGCATTCGCTGCGGCACACCGCCGCTTACCGCATGGCCGAGGATCCCGCCCTCCCGCTGACCGACGTGCAAACCGTACTTGGCCATGCGCTGCTGACCACCACGCAGATCTACCTGACTCCCCGCAAGGAAGAGGTGATCCGCCGGGTCCTGGCCCATCACGCCGAGCAGACCCGGCAGGCCGCTCAGCGGGCGCGCCCGGCGCCGGCCGCCGGCTACCGGCCCGAGACGATGGAAGTGCTGTTCGGGGGCCGCACGTCATGACCGGGGTCATCATGTTCCCGGGGATCGCGTCGCGCCCGTCCAAGGCCCAGCGCGAGTCAGCCCGGACGCGGTTCCCGCCGCGCCCGGCGGCGATGGACTGGCCCGCCGCCAGGCAGGAACGCGGCGAAGCCGAGAAACGGCTCACCAGCGGGATATTCGTCCTGCCCAACGCCGACAGCCAGGAACGGCGCAAACGCGCCCTGGCCTGGTTCCTGAACTGGCTGTCTGACCAGCCGGGCGAGACCTGGCAGCAGCGCTGGATGGCCAGCGGCGCCGACGCCGCGGGAGGAAACTGGCGGCAGGAGCCGATCGCCTGGCAGCGCGAGCGCGGCCGGGAATCGCGGTGGCTGCGGGAAGAGCTGTCAGGCGCCCTGGTCGTGGCGATCTGCGGCGACCTCATCCGTCCCTCACTCAGCTGCCTGGTGGCCGGCGCGGCCGGCAAGGGCTCGTTGACCCGCAACCTGGCCCGCACCCGCGACCCGGGCGGGTTCGCCCGCCTCCAGGCACTGTGCGACGCTGACCCTCACGTTTCCCGCGATGCCGTCAGCCTCACGCTGCGGCGCACCGCCGAGATAATCGCGGCCAAAGGCGGCATGCTGGCCGACATCACCGTCGGCGACGTGCTGGAGCTGATGGACCGCGAGGCCGAGTGCTTCACCTGCCCGACGCGGGATCACAAGGTCTTCTACCGGATGCTGCGCGAGCTGGGGATCTTCGGGGACCAGGCACCCGAACGACTGCGGGCGTTCCGCACCGCGGGCCAGCTCACGCCGGAGGAGCTCGTCGACCGCTACCAGCTGCAGTGCCGCCCCGCCCGGGACCTACTCGTGGACTACCTGCGGGAACGCCAGCCCGCCGTGGACTACACCAGCCTGAAGATGCTCGCTTACTACCTGGCGAAGCGGTTCTGGGCCGATCTTGAGGAGCACCATCCCGGCATCGACAGCCTCCACCTGGACAGCGAGGTCGCCGACGCATGGAAGCAGCGGCAGCGGACCAAGCCCCAGATCATCACCTCACCCGACGGGGAGAAGTCCGTCGTCACGGCCGAGCGGATCGGCTACCGCCAGTGCCTGACCCCGGTCCGGGCCTTCTACCTGGACCTGTCCCAGTGGGCGCTCGAGGACCCCGGCCGGTGGGCACGGTGGGTCGCGCCGTGCCCGGTCGGGCAGGAAGAGATCAGCCAGCGGAAATTCCAGCGCCACCGCAAGGCGCGCATGGACGCGCGGACCCGGGAGAGGCTGCCCGTCCTGCCGGTGCTGGTGCGCACCGTCGATGAACGGCGCAAGGACTCCGCCGCGCTCCTGCAGGCCGCCCGCGGGGCCCAGCCCGGCCAGGCATTCACCGTCGCAGGCCAGACGCTGACCCGGTCGGTCACCAGGACCGCCCGGAAGACCTGGGCCGACGACCCGGCAACCGGCAGGCGCCGCGACCTGGGCCACGAGGACGATCACGCGTTCTGGGCCTGGGCCGCCGTCGAAGTCCTCAGGCTCACGGGCTGCCGGGTCGAGGAACTGCTGGAGATCAGCCACCACAGCCTGATCCAGTACCGGCTGCCCACCACCGGCGAGATCGTGCCCCTGCTGCAGATCATCCCCTCGAAGACCGACGAGGAGAGGCTTCTCGTCGTATCCCCGGAGCTGGCGGACGTTTTGTCGAGCATCATCCGCCGTATCCGCGAGCCCGGCGGGACAGTCCCGCTCGTCCCCGTCTACGACCGCTACGAATGCGTGTGGCGGCCGCCATCGCCCGTCTTGTTCCAGCGCCGGTTCCCCAGCGAGTGCCGGGCGATCAGCGACACCTCACTCCGGGAAATGCTAGACGCCGCCCTTGCCCACACCGGCCTGAAAGACCCCGCCACGGGCCAGCCACTCCATTACACGCCGCACGATTTCCGGAGAATCTTTATCACCGATGCCGTCATGAGCGGCATGCCTCCGCACATTGCCCAGGTTATCGCAGGCCACAAAGACATTAATACCACCATGGGCTACAAGGCCGTCTACCCCGACGAGGCCATCCAGTCCCACCTGGCATTCCTGGCCCGGCGGCGGGCCCAGCGACCGACCGATGAATACCGTGTCCCGACCGACGAGGAATGGCAAGAATTCCTCGGCCACTTCGAGCGCCGGAAAGTCGCGACGGGCATATGCGGGCGGGCATTCGGCACCCCCTGCATTCACGAGCATAGCTGCCTTCGGTGCAGCATGCACTGGCCGGACCCCGCCCAGCGGCCGCGCATTGCCGAGATCCGCGACAACCTCCTCGACCGCATCGCCGAAGCCGAACGCGAAGGCTGGCTCGGCGAAATCGAGGGCCTCAAAGTCAGCCTCGCCGGCACCAAGGACAAGCTCGCCCAGATCGACCGCCGCGCCAGCCGCCCCGGCACGGTCGACCTAGGCATCCCTGCCGCCGTCGGCCCGCAGCAGAAAGCCGGCACCCGCCATGACGACTGACGAACTGACCGCGGCACTCCATGCCTGCGCCGCCGGACTCTACCCGCTCGAAGCCGGCGTCGCCCTGCTCACCGGCCACGGCACTTTCCTCAACCGGGACGACTTCACCAGCCGCTTCATCGAGCACGGAACCAGCGGCGGCATCCCGATGGCCGCCATCGACTGGGACGCCGCCGTCACCGCCCTCAACGCCGGGGAACTGCCCTGCTCCGGCGGGGAACGGCGTCTCCTGCTACTGTCTGCCAGCCTCGCCGCCGGCATCCCCGCTGACCTCCGCGACGCCGCCACCGGCCTCGACCACCGCAACATCCAGCGGCTGATCACCGCGATCCGGCATGCATCCGGAAAACGCCCGGAACCGGAATCATATTGATGATCGTCTCTAGTTCAGAGAATGGTCATCTCCCCCGACCTCGTCGAGGTCCTCGCCGTCATCGTCGCCAGGATCCGCGACCACGACACCGGCGCCATCTCTCTGGTCGCGTCCTACGATCCTCTCGAGTGCGTGTGGAACCCGCCGTCGCCGCTGCTGCTGCAACACCGCGCCGGACGGAATCCGTGCCCTGCTGAACGCCGCGCTGGCCGGCACCGGGCTCACCGGCGCCGGCGGGAAACCGCTGAACTTCACGCCGCACGATTTCCGCAGGCTATTCATCACAGATGCGGTGATGAACGGCATGCCGCCGCACATCGCCCAGCTCGTTGCCGGGCACCGCGACATCAGCGTCACGATGGGATACAAGGCCGTCTACCCCGAAGAGGTCATCAACGCCCACCGGGCGTTCATCGCCCGTCGCCGCGCCACCCGCCCTGGCGAGGAATACCGCGTTCCCAGCGACCAGGAATGGGAGGAGTTCCTCGGCCACTTCGAGCGGCGGAGGGTCGCTCTGGGCGACTGCGGCCGCGCCTACGGGACCAGCTGCGTGCATGAGCACAGCTGTGTCAGATGTCCCCTCCTTCGCGTTGACCCAGCTCAGCGGGCACGGCTGGCCGGCATCCGCGACAACCTGATCGCCCGGATCGGCGAAGCCGAACGCGAAGGCTGGGTCGGCGAAGCCGAGGGCCTGAAGATCAGCCTCGACGGGGCGCGCCAGAAACTTGCCCAGATGGATCAGCTGGCCCGCCGCGCCGCCACCGTGCACCTGGGCATGCCCGCCCTGGCGGATGCCGCCGGCCGCATCCTCACCGCGCCGGCACGCCTCAGCCCGCCCGGGGAGCCGTCATGACACCCTCCGCTGTCACCGGGACGCTGCTCCACCACCTGGTAGCCGGCAGCCATGCCGAAGGTATAACCACCCTGGGCGTGGAAGCGGCTATCGGCCACGACGACTGCGTCCTGCTCATCGCCGAGCCCGGCCCGGACTTCACCGGCGAAACCTGGCAGCTGCCCGGCGGCCCGGTGCTGCCGGGCCAGACCCTCACCGACGCCCTGCACCCCGCCGTCGCAGCCATCGCACTGACCATCGACGAGGTGACCGGCTACCTCGGCCACCACGACCACGCCGGCACCGAGACAACCCGGGTGTTCCGCTTCACCGTCACCGTCACCGACCCCGGTGCCATCTGCCGGCACGCCGGAACCGGTCACCGCTGGGCGGCCGTGGAGGACCTGGCCAGCCTGCCCGCCGACACGGCCGGCCTCCCCGGGACAGCAGTGGTCACGGCCGCGGCTCCGCCGCCGCTGGCCGGGCCACTGCGGGACTGGGCCCGCGGGATCTACCCCGACGAAGCCGGAGTCGAGCTGCTCATCAGCCACGCCACGTTCCTGCACCGCGCCGACTTCACCGGCCGGTTCATCAGCACCACCACCAGCAGCGACGGCACCGCCCTCGCCGCCATCGACTGGACCGCCGCGATCACCGCCCTGGACGTCGGCCTGCCCTGCTCCGGCGGCGAGCAGCGGATGCTCCGCCTGGCAGCCAGCCTCGCCGGCGGCATACCGGTGAACCTCCGCGACGCCCTTGCCGGTATCGACGACCGCGGCATCCGGCTCGTGGTCAAGGCCGTCCAGCACGCCTCAGGACAGCGGCCGTAACCGGGATTCCATGATCATTCTTAGTTCAGAGAATATGTGCGCCAGTCGAGCAGGCAGCAGGTTCTTGAGCATTCGGAATCGACGCGGCTGCAGTACGCGCTGGCCGAGCGGGCCGCGGCGCTGGGGGGGGCGCGGTCGCGGATCGTGGTGATCGACGACGATCTGGGGGTGTCGGCCGCGACGGCCGGTGCCCGGGCGGGCTTTGCCCGGCTGGTCACCGAGGTCACGATGGGACGTGTGGGCATCGTGCTGGGCATCGAGATGTCGCGGCTGGCGCGGACCGGGCGGGACTGGCATCAGCTGCTGGTGTTGTGCTCGCTGGCCGGGGTGCTGCTGGCCGACCCGGATGGCGTCTATGATCCGGGGTTCTACAACGACCGGCTGCTGCTCGGGCTGAAGGGGACGATGAGCGAGGCAGAGCTGTACCTGATCCGGCAGCGGATGCTGTCGGGCAAGCTGGCCAAGGCCGAGCGCGGCGAGCTGGCGATCCCGCTGCCGATCACCCCGACGAGCAGGCCCAGCACGTGGTCCGCCTGGTCTTCGGCACCTTCGCCCGGCTGGGGACCCTCAACGCGGTGCTGCGCTACCTGGTCGAGCATCAGGTCCAGCTGCCGGTCCGGGCGCACAGCGGGCCGGCCAAGGGCGAGATCGAGTGGCGGCGCCCGAACCGGGAGACGCTGCAGATCATGCTGCACAACCCGGTCTACGCCGGGTACTACGCCTACGGCCGCCGCCAGGTCGAGCCGCGCAAGAAGATACCGGGCCGGCCCGGCACCGGGCGGGTGGTCAAGGACAGCGACGAGTGGCTGGTGCTGCTGCCAGGCCGGCTGCCCGCCTATATCACTCCCGGGCAGTACGAGGCTAACGTGGCCCGGATGGCCGCCAACCGGCAGACCGCCGCCACGCCAGGCGCGCCGCGGGATGGCTCGGCGCTGCTGTCCGGGCTGTTGTGCTGCGGCCTGTGCGGCGGGCATCGCATGTCGGTGCGGTATCACGACGGCCGGGGCTCAGCGCACGGCTACGTGTGCGCCTTCTTCCAGGTCAACTACGGGACCGGCGGGCCCTGTCAGCACATCGCCGGCCCCGCCCTGGACGCTTACGTCACCGGGCAGGTGCTCGATGCGGTGGCACCAGCCGCGCTGGAGGTCTCCGTGGCAGCCGCGGCCCGGGCCGAGGCCGAGCGTGCCATGCTCGGCACCCTTTGGCGGCAACGGCTAGAACGCGCCCGCTACGCCGCCGGCCGGGCCCGCCGCCAGTACCAGCTGGCCGAGCCGGAAAACCGCCTGGTCGTCCGGCAGCTGGAAAAAGAATGGGAGGCCGCCCTCGCCGAAGCCGGCCGGCTGGAGGCGGACTACCAGCGGTTCACCGAACAGCAGCCGAAGACACTCAGCGCTTCACAGCGCGCGGCCATCCAGTCCCTGGCCAGCGACCTGCCGCGGGTCTGGGACGCCCCGACCACCACCCAGGCCGACCGCAAGGAACTGCTGCGCATCCTGATCGAGAAGATCACCGTCGCGGTCGCCGGGGCCAGCGAACCGGTCGACGTCACCATCACCTGGGCCGGCGGGCACCAGACGACCGGGCAGGCCGTCCGCCCGGTCGCCCGCCTGGACCAGCTGTCGTACTACCCGGCGCTGCTGGCCCGCGTCACCGAGCTCGCCGAAGCCGGCTGCACCACCCGGCAGATCGCCGAGGCCCTCAACGCCGAGGGATTCCGCCCGCCCAAGCGGACCAGCCGGTACCGGCCCGAGCAGGTCCGCATCCTGCTCACCCAGCACAATCTGCGCACCCGCCGCCAGCGGGGCCAGCCCGCCGCGCTATCCGGCCTGGCACCCGGCGAATGGTCGGTCCCCGGCCTGGCCGCCGCCTTGGGCATGCCCACCGCCAGCGTCTATAACTGGATCTACCGCGGATGGATCACCGCCCGGCACACCCCCGGCAGCAAGAACTGGATCATCACCGCAGACACCGCGGAGATGCAGCAGCTCCGCGAGCGACGAGCCCGCCCGGCAGGCTTCTATAGCCGTGCCCGCTGGACCCAGCCCGCCAACGGACAAGGAACACGGCAATGAGAGAACAACACAAGTTGACCGGTACCACGGATGGCGTATCTCTACCGGCCAGCGGCGCCCGGCGATGGTGATGAAATACGTCATGGTGGCAGGCCGGCCCGGCGGCGCCGAGCACAGGTAGAACGTCAGCTGATCTGGGCGGGAGATCAGCCGGCGGATCAGCAGGTACTGGCCCTTGATCCCGGTCGCGGTCATCGCCCAGTCGCTGTAGCGCGGGCCTTTGGACCCGTTCCCGCACGAGCGCCGCTCGAACACGGCGTACGCCACGGCCTCATCAGCCCGGATCACCGCGCCGGACGGCAGGGGAACCTGGTAGTCACATGGGATGACCGCCACATAGGAAAGCCCGGCCTTCGCGGGCGTCTTGCGGAGTTCCTCGCTGCGGCCGTACACCTCGTCGAACGCCGCCCACTTCACCGGCAGCCCGGCCGCGGTCAGCCGGCCCAGCTGCCTCATCGCGAGCTGCGGCTTGGTGGCGAAATCCAGGTCAGCGGGGATCCCGGCGGCCCGCCGCCGCGGCATGTCCCGCGCCCAGCGGTCCGGCATGTACACATCGAAGTCCGCCCATGCCTGCCCGCGCGCGGTGACGTAGGCGGAGAACACGGTGGTCACGCAGTTCTCCACTTGCCCGGTGCACCCGGCGTGCTGCGGCGCCACGCACGCGGTGGCATCCCCCGTGCTTGAGCTGAGCGGTCTCGTCGATCGCGATGCCCGGGCCGATCAGGTCATCCTCGCCGTCCGGGATCCACGCCGCCGCCAGCGCGGGCAGCTTCGACCGCAGCTCCGCCCAGTCCCACCGGTCGAACCGAGCAGCGCGTGCATCCGGCCCCACCCCTCATGACCAGCCGATTCCGCTAGCGACCAGCAGTTCGCCCTGGTTCCCGGCGACAGCGCCGCCACGTAACCGGACGCCACGGCGGTGCTGCGGCACTGCGCCATCACCTCACCCAGGACCGCCCTGACCTGCGCATCCGCTCTCGCCACACAGTCCGCGACATCTCCTATGCTGGCCAGCGCGGCGGTGTCGTATTCGTCTTGTTCCACAAACCAGGCAACGCGCCACGGCCGCCCCAGATCACACTGCTGTAACTCGCGACCACCAGGCTGCCCCGCCTCCGAAGGCCGTCACTCACCGTAACTCCGGATCGAGAACCGGCCGCTACTCAACTGACGCAGACAGCAACTCAACGTAAAACCGCGACTGTAATATTAGGCTGGCCCGTCTGCGCCATCGCGGTGCGGCCGGCCCGCAGTGATTCGCCGACCGATCCGGATTATTGTCGGGCAATCGCCGACTGCCACACGACGCGCGCGCTATGGCGCCGCGCGGGCGTTACTGAGGCCTCGCGGACAGCTGGCGCAGGCTCGATAGCACGGCTGTTTCCGCAGTTCGCGATACCCGCCGCCGCAGTCGCTTCTCCCAGCCTTCGCGAGCAGCTTTGTATCCGGCGACCGCCTCGTCGAGGCTGTCGGGGACGGCAGCGACGCCCAGCGGAGCGAGCAGATGGGCGTGCAGCTTGCCGAGTTCGGCGGTCACCACATCGTTGCGGCCGGCGAGGTGCTTGGACGCCAGCCATAGCGCCCAGTCCCAGAAGTGATCACCGATCGCGGAGAGCGTCGCGGCATTCACCAGCCACGGCGGTTCGATCGGATGCGGCTGCTCGAAGATGAGGTCGACCTTTACCGGGCCAGGCAGGATCATCATGTAGCACCAGTTCCGGCTGAGCCGGTCCCACTGGGCAACTACCGGACGCAGCGGGGCGGTCAGCGTTGGCAGCGCATCCCGGACGGCCTCGAAGGCGGCAGTGGTGACCGTGAAGTCCCAGTCCGACAGCGCCGTCGCTGTGCCGCGGGCGCGTGACCCGGTCAGTTCGACTCGGTGAATCCTGATATCGCGAGCCAGCACGGTCACAACATCGTCAGGCATCGCCTCCCGGCTCACCCGCCGATTATGCCCGCTCGCCAGTTCATCCGCTCTTGCCGCTGCTGGCACTTCCCAGGGAGGTTCTTGATCTCGTCTTGGGCTGGTGGCGCGTTAGTCATTGACTACGCGGATACGGACCCGCTGACCGTCCGGTATCCCGGCGAGCTGTCTAGCGTATTCCTGATGCACGCCAATGGCTTCGGCTAGCGGGACGGCGCTGCGCTGAACAGTCGCGCCCTTGTTCGCCTCGGCCGTCCACAGCGGCGGGTAGCAGATGATCGCCTGATCGGCGGCCAGAGCCGAGGTTTCGCGCTCCCATCCCGGCCAGCGCATATCCGTGAAGCTGCCGGCGAGCCCTCCGGCGAGGGCCCATCGCAGCAGAGCCGCGTGCCCGGTAACTCCGATGGGCGTCCAGCCCAGGGAGTCCGGGCCGAAGTAGCAGATCTCACCTGGCCCGCCCGCCAGTCCGCCGCCGTTGACGGCGAATGTCCCGCCGAGAACGTCATAACCGACGACCAGGTGTCCGGGCGGCGCTGAATCCGGACCCGGCTCGCCGAGACCGTTAGCCTCAGCCAGGCCGGCCAGCGCGTCCTGCCCGGCACCCAGCAGCTTCAGCCATCCGTGATCGATCAGGATCGCCCCGCAACTGACAGCCATCGCCCCGAGTGTGGACGCCGCAGTTACCTGCAGCCTGAACAAGGCCCGCAACCCCGCGCCACCCTCCGGCGGCGGAAGGATGCGCGCCGGGACAACCGCCTCGGCGACAAGACGCTCGATATACGGCCAGGCGGGATCGGCTACGATCGCCAGTTCCTCCGCACTCCGGATCATCCCGCTCCAGTCCTCGGGCATAACCAGCCGCGAGTCCACACGGCGTTCAAACGCCCGCAAGCTTCAGAGCTAACGTAGCTCGCCGATCGCGATCTTGTTCACAATGCTGATTAGACGCACCAGTTCCGAGCCCGCAGCTAACGGTCGACCTCGAGCTCGCAAGGAAACGTACTCTCGTGCCGCGCTGGGTCTTGGACAGGCGGCCAGGCCGGGTCTAATTCCTGACGCTTCTCGAACCCTCGCGGGACGACCGGACTCTGGCCCTTACCGCCAGGTAGGCCAGCCGCTTGCAACGCTAGGCTCGGTGAAGCTCAAGATCAACTGAGTTACCGCTCATGCCGCTGTTCGCTCACCAGCCGGGGGACATTCCACAAGTCCTCTTGACCGCTTCCCCGAGCGCTGCTTCATAGTCGTCGTCAGTGATCTCCACAGTCAGATCGTCGGCGAGGAACTCGCCAGAGGCATCGTGGCAGCCGATGAAGAAGTGCCGGTAACCCGCATAGTGGCCAGGGGTCGAATCCGGGAAGGCGTGTCGGTTGTATGCCATGAGCCGCTGGGGCCAGGTCGAGGACAGTACTTCGTAAAACCCGTACCCCGGCCGGTCACCGGCGTCGCCGCGGGGGTCATGCCAATAGGCCTCATCGTTGGGGTAGCCGAATACAGACTGCATGCACCGTGCCAGTGTGACGATCGCGATCTTGTGCGCCTTGTCAGCGGGCCGGAACACGCCAAGCACAACGCGGCAGTCACGTCCCTCTTCCGCATGGATCACTACCGCAGCAGCCCCCGAGGGGGCAGGGATGACACCGTAGCTGGTGAGCTCTCTGAAGCGTTCCCGGTCATCGGCCATGTCCCCATCATGCTCGACCTGCGATGGTCAGGGGCGGTGTCAACTAGCAGCCCGCGACGTCCGGCCATGCCGCTTCTGGTGCAACGCCCCGGACCAAAGTCATGCCGCCGATCGGGCGCACAGACTGACACGATGGTCTCGTGCCACAGGAGTTCTTTCGCCCCGCCGGTGACGCCGTTGCCTGGGTAGACGAACTGCCCGAATGGGCAGTGCTGTCACCGGTTGGCCACGTCGCGGGCTACTGGAGGTCGCGAGGCGTGGCACCCGGTTCCGCTGACAGGCGAGTCGCCGCGTGGGGGTATAGAGCCGGCTTCGGTGGCCATGGCGAGTACGGCGTCTTGGGCGCGAGGTTCGAGCCGCACGAGTATCCATACCTCCGGGTTTCCGTAGCGGCCACCTTGGGGACGGAGGGCCGTCGTGCTCCTGGCCGTTTCGGAAACGCCCGCGTCGGGCTACCCCTCGAGTACATCGGCGGTGTGCTCGCAGGGGTGTCTCAGGAACCCGACATCGTCGGTCCGGAGACACTGACCGTCGACCATGCGGCAGTCCACGAGATCGACAGTTCCTGGGAGGTGTTCCGCCTACTGGCAATCGGTGTTGTGCGGCTACTGGGTGTGCCTTCTGACCGCATTCCGACCGATCTTCTGCCTAGATTCGGTGGCTCCGAACCGGCGTCACCTGGTGCCGACTGAGGCATACTCATCTGCCGCCGTCGGTACGGTACGGCTCGAACGCTGGCTGCCGCGTTCCGGCGTTGTCAGCTGTATCTGGGTGAGCGCTCATTCTGCACTTTGCTCACACTAACCCACTGATCCACCTGTAGACGCCAGCGCAGCCAGCCGTGATGTCCGAACCGGCCCTCTTCGAGAGGGATCACGTCAACGACGACATCGAAACAGAGACCGGCGTGGTGCCGGAAGTCCGGTGGAAGCGGCTCGCCGAGCATTTGCATGGGGTTCTGAGGCCCGACCGTCACAGCGAAGCGGGCGCGACCGGAGCAGTCGCCGAGGCGCCGGCACTTCGAACCGCGGTGCCTCCCAATGCATGATGTAAATGCCAGTGCAGCGCGTCGGCAGTCCGGTAATAAATGGACCTCGCGAGGTCATTGGAGACACACTAGGGCTTGGCCCGTTGCCCTTAGGGCGCCGAACGGCTCCTGTGTGCTCATCGGTGCGCACCAGGACCCTCGATTGAGCGCCAGCTACGCCCGTCGAGCACGGTGTCATGGGCAGGGGCAAGGTGAATATTGCCGGGAAGAACGAAGACCCTGCAATTAGGTCAAAGTCGAGCGCGTTCAGCATGCGGCACCGCCAGTCGTCAGGATTCAGCATGAAGCTGCCGTCTATGGCCGTGTTGCCTCGCTCGACCATCCCGCTGACCAGCGGTAGCAAGTTAGCAAAAGGACGCGCCGGATCTACCGACTCGCTGCGCAACACTGTCACGTGGCCCTCCACGCGCAACTCAGCTCTACCTGAGCGTCGATGACTGATTGATAGTGGCAGTCCCAGGACTGCCACGAAAGCGCGCTCTCCTGCCGCGGCCGGACCGGACGCCAACCTCAGTTCGCAGCACCGACTGAACATCCTCTCGTGCCGCAATCCGTTCGTGGTGCGGCCGAGCGCTGCTGCGGCCGGCCGACGGGCGGACTCGTGGCACGGATAATTAGGCGACAGTGAAATGGAGCAGCGCATATGACGGACGCTAAACGCCCAGATTCTGACTCAGTTGGGAGTAATGCCTGGTGGGCGATCATTGGACCGATCCCAACTCCGCCCTCGGGTGGGCTTCTTGCGACTCCACACGACCAGGGCCGCGCTCTGGCCCAATCAGTGACTGTTGGCCCACTGCAGCTTGCTGATGGAGGGCGAGCTCTCGTCGAGTGGCTGACCTGCGAGCCGGACACACTCTTCGGCGTTACGAAGTTCGTCTCGTGGCCCATCATTGTCACGGGATCGGCTCCCGGGCAGCGCGGAGAAATCTCGTACAGAGAAGGCTCGAGGAAGTTGCACCGCCTCGTCTGCCTGCTCGCTCTGGCTTGGGGCGAGCCGTGGCAGGAGCGAAGCGCTCCCGGAAGCCCAGACGCGATCCCCCTGCGTATTCCCGATTCATGGCCGCCTCCGCCGTTCTGGCGTGGTTCTGCGGACGCTGACCTTGGCCGAAGTGACGAAGAATTGCCGACCTGGATTCCGGCAGTATGGGACATTATTACAGCCGACCAGGAACTGGCGGCCGCGGCGTCGTTTTGGCACCAAGGTCTGTTAGCTACCGCCCGCCACCCATCGCTCGCACTCGTCGCCTATATCGCATCCATTGAGCAGACGGCTAGATGGCTCGAAAGTGGCGGACACTTGGCGAAGAGCAAAGGTGCGCGACAGAGAGTCGACGCAGCCATCGCGTTGGTTGCCAGCGATGGCGAAAGGATGGTTCTTAGCCCTGTCTACAGGATTAGATCTGGTACAGCACACGGAGCAGCGCTACACAGTACCGAGACAGTCCTGGGTGCCTACTTCTCGCTCAACTATATGCCAGGGGATCCCGCGGCAGGCAGTCGTCCGACGTTGGAGCCGGATCTGCCTGACCCACTGCAGGTCTTTACGCGTCAGCTTCACACTGCGAAGACTGTAGCGCAGCGTCTAATCTTTGTTGCGTTTAACTCGAAGCTCCAAGAAGCTGTGTCTTGAGCCGTTCGTGGATGAGTGATAGTCAAGAGTTCAAGTCGCGTCAATGAGGCGGGCATGCCAAGGAGACGCCGCCGGGACTTGGACGTTGCGCGGCTGACTCAGCCCGGTTCCTCGTAGGTGAACTGCACCAGGTGACTGTCGCGCATCTCCCTGAAATCATGAATCACGTGCCAAGATCACAGATCCAGCTGTTACCGCTCATGCCGCCGAGCTGGCGCTCGCATGCGTGCTCACTCGTCGAGTAGCTTGGGGTGCGGCAGAGACGGGGGCTGTCGCGCCGATCAAAGGTTGACTTGTGGTTTCAGTATTTTCTGATCGAACGCGGTCGGACGACAGTCCGCTGTCCGGTGAGACGATGTACAACTTCCTTGATCGCGTGGCCGGTCCTGTCTGGGACCGCATCCGTCAGCTGATCGACGACTGGGTGAACGGCTACTCCCCTGACGATCAGGCAGAGATGGTGGCGCGGTTGCGTAACAGCCGAGACACCGCCTTCACTGCCGCATATTGGGAGCTGCTGCTCTATCACGGGCTGAAGGCACTCGGATTTAAGGTGACCTGCCACCCAGTGGTGTCCGGGGACTACAAAACGTCCGGACTTCCTCGTGGAAGGCGACGAGTGCTCGTTTTATCTGGAAGCGAAGATTCTCGGCGAAGATGATCCGGATCGTCGCCGCGCTAAACGGCGCAATGGCATCCATCATGAACTCAGCGCGCGAGTGCGTTCCGACGACTTCTTTGTTTGGATCCGGTTCGACGTGGACGGACACCGGCCAATCCCAATTCGGAGGCTAGCCGAAGCTGCGCAGGCCTGGCTCGAAGGACTAGAGCCAAACGAGGTCCGCCGACAGAATCAGGTGGCAGGACCCCTTGGGGCGATGCCGTATGTCTGGCACGACGAAACCTCTGGCTGGACAGTCACTCTGGTGCCAGTTCTAAAGAGCAGCAAGGGCACCGGAAAAGTCGTTGGGCTCACCGGCGGGGATGCGTCATGGATCGACGATCGTACGCCGATACGTAAAGCATTGGACCAGAAAGCTCACCAGTACGGCGACGAATTAGCACGGCCATTCGTCATAGCACTGGGACTAGTGAGACCAGTCGCTGACGACACGGACGTGATGGATGCGCTCTTCGGAAGCGAGGTCTATGCCTTCGATCCGTCAACCGGCGCGGGGAAGTCGCTCCGTAGGCCGGACGGGCTTTGGATGGGTCCCAACGGACCAAGATCTGTCCGAGTATCGGCGGTGCTAGTCGGGAGTTTCGTTGCGCCGTGGGTCTCGGCCCAAACTGAGCTGAAGTTGTGGAAGAACCCATGGGCGACGTTTCCTCTTGAGTCTGCTGCGGGCGGCGTCGCGACGATCATCGAAGCGAAAGGTGATGGGTCTCTCCGCGCCACCGGCGCCAGGGTGACCACTGGCGAGCTATTCCAACTCTCGCGGGATTGGCCTGGTCCTGAACCAGCCTTCCCTCGTGCCTGATTCCCAAGCCACTTCTGCCGCGGACAGGGGGTCTGAGGATCAGCGCTTTGTCAGTCGCCCTGCACATGAAGAACGGCGCCCGGCAGGTTAGCGCCATGCCGAGCCAAGGTGCACAGCCGCTGTAGACCTCTGACCTCGGGCCCCGGCTTCGCCAAGGGCAGCAGTGTGCCGGCTTCCTGTTCGATTGCCGGCATGTCCTGCGAGGAGAACTCCAGGTCGGCGTAAGCCTCGATGCGACTGAGAACCGGGAGTTCCGGCGCATCCCGGAGCGGAAGCTGGGTCTCCATCGGCAGCAGTCGGTCAAAGTCACCTGCGGCGTCGAACGTGCGGCCATCCGCATCAGGCAACGCCACGATCTGGCCTTGGTGCAGCAGAGTCACGTTGATCGCCACGCACTCATTCTCCCGCAGGGGTCTAGCAAGCTTGGATGACCTTGGTCTTTGATTCTGAGTCAAGTCCTGTGTTTGCAGGTCGGGATAGTGGGCTGGCAGCGCGCGGTGGTCAGGCGGCGAG
>WNFJ01691773.1_pt2 | contig 25920 bp, 29 predicted proteins | sample 5400461 | NCBI WGS metagenome assembly WNFJ01 (sample SAMN13153349, study PRJNA577476) | soil metagenome | isolation source: 115 cm saprolite on Douglas fir-dominated hillslope | place: USA:California | collected 2013-09-17
TGTCTGAACAAGCCTATGTTTTGGCCTACTGGCAAAATGTCAATGAAGGAATCAACTATAGGCGGTTCTTCAGCATCGCGGACCTCGTCGGAGTGCGCATCGAAGACCCGATGGTTTTTGAGGCGACGCACCAGGTGGTCTTCCGCTTGATAGAAAGAAAAATCGTTACCGGGCTTCGAATCGACCATGTTGACGGACTTCGCGACCCGTTAGCCTACCTTCGGCGGCTACAAGCGCGGATCTCAGGTCGTCATGAGAAGGAAAACGAAAAAGGCTTCTACTTAGTTGTCGAAAAAATACTCTGTGCGAACGAAAAACTGCCAGCGGAATGGCCGGTGCAAGGGACCACCGGTTATGAGTATCTGAACGCCGTCACCCGGTTATTTGTTAACCCCGAAGGCGCGTGCGCCATCGAGGAGAACTATTTTCGCTTTTTAGGGTGCAAGCTGGTCTACCAAGACGTAGTGCATCGCAGGAAAAAGCTAGTCATGTCGACGCTCTTTGCGGCCGAGATGAGGTACTTAAGCCACCAACTCGCCGTCTTGGCCCAGGGCGACTGCTACGCGCGGGAACTGCCGCGCGCTGAACTTTCGAAAGCGCTGATCGAAACGACTGCGTGTTTCCCAGTTTATCGAACGTACATTCGCAGCATGGCTGTAGCGGACGACGCGAAACGTCACATTCGTCGCGCGGTGGACGCCGCTCGCGCTCTTAACCCGAATCTCGCTTCAGCTTGCTTCGACTTTGTCGAAGACGTGTTGCACTTGAAAGATACCGGCCATCTTTTCGCGGAACAGAGGGAAGCACGTCTAGCTTTCGTGATGCGCTGGCAACAATTCACAGGCCCCATTTTCGCCAAAGGTCTGGAAGACACCGTTCTGTATGTCTACTGCCCCCTTCTTTCTCTAAATGAAGTGGGCGGCAACCCTTCACCAAAGGCTGACTCCGCAATCGATTTCAACCAATTGGTACGTGAGCGGCAGCGTCATTGGCGATACGCACTGAATTCCACTTCCACCCACGATTCCAAACGTGGCGAAGATGCGCGCGCACGAATCAATGTGCTCTCCGAAATTCCCCGCAAGTGGCAAAGACACCTAAACGCGTGGGCGAAATGGAATGCGAGTAAGAAAGAGATCATTGCATCCCACGCAGTTCCTGACCGCAACGAGGAAGTTTTCTTATATCAGACGCTAATTGGCGCCTGGCCATTGGAGGACACGGGGATGCCCCAATTTCGCGCGCGCTTGGAGGCTTACATCCTCAAGGCAATTCGTGAGGCCATGGTTCATACGCGTTGGAGCATGCCGAATACGGCTCATGAGCGAGCAGTGATCAAATTTCTCCAGGCCATACTCGAACCCCGCCGCGATAATTCATTCCTTAACGATTTCTTGAAATTTCAGCGGAACATTGCCCGTTATGGGATGTCGAACGGTCTGGCACAAGTTTTAGTGAAGATGACAAGCCCGGGAGTGCCGGACTTCTACCAGGGATGCGAACTTTGGGATCTTCGTTTTGTGGATCCCGACAATCGGGGACCTGTCGATTTCGAACGTCGGGCCGCTCTCCTCCGTGAAATCGAGACACGAAGTCGGGAAGACGCTTTGCGATTTTGTCGCGTTCTAGTTCGGAACTGGCATGACGGCCGCATAAAGCTCTATCTTATCTGGAAGATCTTGAATCTCCGTCGGCAACATCGCCAAATCTTCCTCGAAGGACAATTCCTTCCGTTGAAGGCTTCGGGCAAGAGGGAAGCGAACGTGATGTCCTTTGTACGCCGCAAGGGTAATTCCTGGATGGTGACCGTCGTGCCGAGATGGCTGGGGTTAGTCAGAGCACCAATCAACTTGACCCGTACCGAAGGGTTCTGGCTTGGTTCGCACCTCATTCTTCCGATGAATGCTCCGGAGTGCTGGGTGAACGCCCTCACTGGGGAGACGCTCAAAACGAGACACTTGCGACTAGGACCATCGGTGTCTTTGAGGGATGTTTTTCGGAACTATCCGGTTGCCCTCCTGCAAAGTCAAACCTGAGGCAAGGGAATCATGTATTGTATCGGTGCGTCCGAACGATAGAATGGGATTGCCTTCCTAGCATGCATGGGCGGTTGGCCAGGGGTTCTTTGTGATCTGCTTTTAACTGGTATTGCGTCGAAAGCTGCGAATGATCATTTCCCCCGGTCCAAAGTCACAGGAGGGAGTCTGAGGCAAATGCCGCAACAGGCAGCGGATGGACGACGCCGAGTCGTAATTGAGCAAGTTTCGCCGGAAATCGACTGCGGCCGGTTTGCCATTAAGCGCGTTATCGGAGAGACCGTGGTCGTAGAAGCTGACGTCTTCGCCGACGGTCACGATCAAGTCGTATGCCAAATTTTGTACTCGGATGATAGCGAGAATTTTCAATCGTCACCGATGAAGCCGCTCGCCAATGATCGCTGGCGTGGTGAATTTACGGTTCTCAAAATGGGACAATACCAATATACGGTGGAAGGTTGGATCGATCATTTCCAAACCTGGCGCCATGCTCTCGAAAAAAGAATTGCCGCAGACCAGGATGTCCATGTTGAATTGCTCATTGGGGTCGAGCTAGTTGAAGCTGCCGCTATGCGAGTAGCGCAACAAGATGCAGCTCTTCTTCGGCAATGGGCGAACCGCCTGCGGGAAAATAAAGATAACCCAACCGGGGCAAAACTCGCTCTGGACGAGGAGTTGCTCCACGTCATGCAGCGCAGTCCCGACCGCAGCTTCGGCAGCCGATACGAAAAACAATTAACCGTCGTCGTTGACCGTGAGAAGTCGCGTTTCTCAACCTGGTATGAAGTCTTTCCCCGATCCTGTTCGTCCGAACCCGGACGTCACGGGTCGTTCCGCAATTGCGAGGCATGGCTTCCCTACATTGCCTCGATGGGTTTCGATGTCGTCTACCTTCCGCCCATCCATCCGATTGGACATACGTTCCGAAAAGGCAAGAACAATTCCGTCGTTGTTCAGCCGGGTGACGTTGGCAGTCCTTGGGCCATTGGGTCGAGCGAGGGCGGTCATACGAGCATTCATCCCGAACTCGGCACGCTGGAAGACTTTAGCCGGTTCCGCTCGAAGGCTGCTGAGCACGGACTTGACGTCGCTCTCGACATTGCCTTTCAATGCTCGCCAGACCACCCCTATGCGACGCAGCATCCGGAATGGTTCCGAAAGCGACCAGACGGCACAATTCAGTATGCGGAGAACCCGCCAAAGAAGTACCAGGATATTTATCCGCTGGATTTCGAAAGCGTGCAGTGGCGGTCGTTGTGGGATGAATTGAAGAGCGTTTTCAAGTTCTGGATCGACCAAGGGGTTCGTATCTTCCGTGTAGACAATCCTCATACGAAGCCGATTTCCTTCTGGGAGTGGGTGATTGGTGAAATTAAGGGACGGTATCCCGATGTGCTCTTTCTTTCCGAGGCATTTACTAGGCCCCACGTCATGTCTCGGCTCGCTAAGGTCGGCTTTTCTCAGTCGTACACCTATTTCGCGTGGCTCACCAGCTACTTCACAGAACTTACGCGAACCGAGGTACGAGAGTACTTGAGGCCGAACCTTTGGCCGAGTACACCGGACATCCTTCCAGAGTTTCTTCAAGTCGGTGGAAGGTCCGCGTTCATGGTCCGGCTCATTTTGGCGGCTACCCTTGGTTCTAGCTATGGAATCTATGGCCCTGCTTTCGAACTCTGTGAAAACATTCCCCTCCAGCCCGGAAGCGAAGAGTACCTGAATTCCGAGAAATATGAACTGAAGCACCGCGATCTCCATTCAAGGGCGAGCCTGAAGGAGCTCATTTCCCGGGTCAACCGCATCCGTAAGGAAAATCTGGCGCTGCAAAGCAATAGCAACTTGCGCTTTCACGAAACAGATAATCCATCCTTGGTCTGTTACAGCAAAACAACCGACGACTTCGCCAACGTGATCGTCGTTGTCGTCAATCTCGATTGCGTTCATACGCAGTCTGGGTGGGTCCATCTCGATCTTGGGTCGATTGGAATGGATGCGAATCGTGCGTTTCAAGTTCATGACTTGCTGGGTGACGGCAAGTATCTGTGGCAAGGATCGCCGAACTATGTGGAGCTGGTGCCGGAGAGTCTCCCCGCGCATATTTTGCGTTTGCGCCGATGGGTCCGCACGGAACGGGATTTCGACTATTACTTGTAAGCTGATCTTTGAAACATGGCGATTGAGCCAGCGACGAGCGGTGTAAGGAAAAAGGAATGCATCATTTGGAATCAACCCTGAGCGAATTCGATTTGTATTTGATTAGAGAAGGCACACACACCCGTGCTTACGAAAAGCTCGGTGCTCACCTTGCAGAAAGAGATGGACGGCGCGGCGTGCATTTTGCGGTGTGGGCCCCCAATGCAAGGGTAGTATCAGTGATCGGAGACTTCAACCTATGGGATCCGGCTGCCAATTTGATGCTCCCGACCCCGGCGGGGATTTGGGAGAGCTTTATACCCGGGGCCGACCAGGGAACGGTGTACAAGTACCACGTGGAATCCAACTTTCAAAACTTTAAAGTCGACAAGGCAGATCCCTTTGGATTTGCGACCGAGATTCGCCCCCAGTCAGCTTCGCGCGTCTGGCATCTCGAAAGCTACTCGTGGCAGGACAGTGCGTGGATGGCCGCTCGGGGAAGAAACAATGCTCTCGATTCTCCGATATCCATTTACGAAGTCCATCTTGGCTCTTGGAGACGCGTGCCAGAAGAGCGCAACCGCTGGCTAACGTATCGCGAGTTAGCGCCTCTGTTGGCTGATTACGTCCATGACTCAGGTTTCACTCACGTTGAACTTCTTCCAGTAACGGAGCACCCTTTTGACGGGTCCTGGGGATACCAGACGACCGGCTACTTCGCTCCCACGAGCCGGTTCGGCACGCCTGCGGACTTTATGTATTTTGTTGACTATCTCCATCAGCATGGCATCGGCGTAATTCTGGATTGGGTGCCGGCCCATTTTCCAAAGGATGAGGCCGGACTCGGCTATTTCGATGGAACTCATCTGTATGAGCATGCAGACCCGAAGCAGGGAGAGTATCCCGACTGGAGCACGTTTGTTTTCAATTATGGTCGCAATGAGGTCCGAAACTTTCTAATCAGCAACGCGCTGTTCTGGCTGGACAAATACCACATAGACGGCCTTCGCGTTGATGCCGTTGCCGCGATGCTATATCTCGACTATGGCCGGCGCGAAGGTCAATGGATACCGAACCGCTATGGCGGCAAGGAAAACATCGATGCAATTCATTTCTTGAGATCGCTGAACGAGCGAGTCTACGCTGAATTCCCGGATGTGGTGATGATTGCCGAAGAATCGACCGCTTGGCCACAGGTGTCGAGACCGACATACGTCGGTGGTCTCGGCTTCGGTCTCAAATGGAATATGGGTTGGATGCATGACGTGCTCGACTATATGTCGCAGGATCCGGTGTTTCGGTGCTATCACCACAATCAGATCACGTTTAGTCTAATCTATGCCTTCAGCGAGAATTTTGTCTTGCCCTTCTCACACGATGAAGTGGTCTACGGCAAGGGTTCTATGCTCCGCAAAATGCCTGGTGACGAATGGCGGAAATTCGCGAATTTGCGGCTCCTTTACGGCTTCATGTTTGGTCATCCGGGGAAGAAGCTTCTGTTCATGGGGGACGAGTTTGGCCAATGGTCCGAGTGGAACCACGACGCAAGCCTCGAATGGTACCTGCTAGAGGACCCTTTCCACGCAGGCCTGAAGCGCTGGGTCCGCGATCTCAATACCCTGTACCGCGGTGCTGCCGCGCTACACGAACTCGACTTCGACCCAGCGGGTTTCGAGTGGGTAGATTGCAAGGACTTTCAGAGGAGCATCATTAGCTTCCTGCGCCGTGGCCGAAACCCTGATGATCATCTCCTTTTCGTGTGTAATTTCACTCCAGTCGTTAGACAAAACTATCGTGTCGGTGTCCCACGGGAAGGATCCTGGGAGGAAGCGTTGAACAGCGATGCGCCTCTGTACGGCGGCAGTGGCCAGGGAAACTTCGGCGGATTGTCGGCAGTCCCGCTTCCGATTCATGGACGGCCCTTTTCCTTGAACATGACGCTTCCTCCTCTAGGAACAGTTGTTTTCCGGCCCGAATCGCGCCGGGCCACCTGAGGCGCAAGGACGGGGATATGGCAAAACGGCCGGGTAGCGCAGCGGATCGGCTTTGGTACAAAGACGCGATCATTTACGAGTTGCACGTGCGAGCGTTTAAAGACGGTAACGGCGACGGGATTGGCGATTTTCCCGGCTTGATTCAGAAATTGGACTATCTGCGAGATCTTGGAGCCACCTGTCTTTGGCTATTGCCCTTCTTTCCATCTCCGCTCAAGGACGACGGCTACGACATTTCTGATTATCTCGGCGTTCACCCCATGTATGGCACCATCGAGGATTTCCGCAGTTTTCTTGATGCCGCGCACGACCGTGACCTGCAAGTCATGATCGAGTTGGTTGTGAATCATACATCCGATCAGCATCCGTGGTTTCAAGCAGCTCGCCGGGCACCGCGCGACTCGCCGGAACGAGATTTTTACGTTTGGAGCGACACAGAACAGAAATACAAAGGCGCGCGCATCATTTTCTCCGACACCGAAAGATCCAATTGGACTTGGGATCCAGTCGCCGAGCAGTATTATTGGCATCGGTTTTTCTCGCACCAGCCCGATCTGAATTATGACAATCCCAGAGTCGTCGACGAAATTCTTAAAGTCATGCGCTACTGGCTGGACATGGGCGTGGATGCGCTACGCGTGGATGCGATCCCCTACTTGGTCGAGCGCGAAGGAACCAGTTGCGAAAACCTGCCGGAAACCCACGCCGTGATCAAGACACTCCGCCGGGAGATTGACCTGGACTATTCAGGCCGAGTCCTCCTGGCTGAAGCGAACCAGTGGCCCACGGACGTCCGTCCCTATTTTGGCGACGGAGATGAGTGCCACATGGCGTTTCATTTTCCGCTGATGCCCCGCATTTATATGGCCTTGCGCCAGGAAGACCGCTTGCCAATCACCGATATAATTTCTCAGACGCCCGAAATTCCGGAGACCTGCCAGTGGGGCCTGTTCCTGAGGAATCATGATGAACTTACGCTCGAGATGGTAACCAATGACGAGCGCGACTACATGTACATCGCCTACAGCGCCGATCCTCGCATGCGCCTCAACCTCGGCATTCGCCGCCGTCTCGCGCCCTTGGTAGACAATAATCGCCGACGCATTGAGCTGCTCAATAGCCTGCTGCTTTCCTTCCCTGGTACCCCGATCCTCTACTATGGGGACGAGATTGGAATGGGAGATAATATCTACCTCGGCGACCGCAACGGCGTCCGGACACCGATGCAATGGAACGCGGATCGCAACGCTGGCTTTTCGACAGCCACCCCCGCTCGGCTGTACAGCCCCGTTATCATGGACCCGGTGTGGGGCTATGAGGCGATCAATGTGGAAGCTCAACAGGGCGATCCATCGTCGCTCTTAAGCTGGATGCGAAACATGATCGCCCTGCGAAAACTTTTCACCGTGTTTGGCCGCGGCGGAATCGAGTTCCTTGATCCGTCGAACCGCAAAGTGTTGGCCTATCTTCGGCAGTATGACTCCGAGCAAATTTTGTGCGTTGCGAATCTTTCCCGTTTTGCTCAGCCGGTTGACCTGGATTTATCAAAACTGGAGGGTATGACGCCCGTAGAGATGCTCGGTTATGTGGAGTTCCCAGCGATCGAGCGGCAGCCTTACCGATTCACGTTGGCTCCGTACAGTTTTCTCTGGCTGGAACTTCAGCGCCGGGTCGAGCTCGCCGAAACGAGCGCAGGCCTTCCAGAGAAAACGCCAATCAATGCAACAGCTGGCTGGGGAGATATCTTAGAGGGCGCAGGCCGCCTGCGGCTGGAGACTGCGAACCTCCCGGAATATATTGCCAAGCAACGGTGGTTTGCAGGAAAGTCGCGTCGCATCAAATCGACGCGCATTCTCGATTGGGTTTCCTTGAACGCCTCGCAATCGGTTCTAGCGACGATCGAAGTGCAGTTCGAGAGCGGAGCACCCGACGTTTATGTCACGTCTCTGGCAATGACTTTCGGAGACGCTGCAGAAGAACTACGACGAACTGGGCCTAACACAATCGTTGGCTCAATTATGTCAGGTGAGGTGTCCGGCGTGTTGCACGACGGCGTTTTTGACGATAAGACGTGTGCAGCCTTATTGTCGCTGATTGAGAAGGAGATGGAATTGAATGCGCGCCACACGCGCATCTTTGGAGTGCAAGGCAAGGTCTTTCGAGATATTTTGGGCGAGGCAGAGACTCCGCTGCCGGTACGTCGCGGCTCAGCCGAGCAAAGTAACACCTCGATTCTGTACGGCGACCGTTTCATATTGAAGCTGTTCCGCCGCCACGAGCCCGGCTTGAATCCAGATGCTGAGATCGGACGATATCTTACCGAGAAGACCAACTTCAACCGGATTCCTCCCTTTGCGGGTTCGATTGAATATGCTGGAGGCGCGGATGCCGAGCCCGCGACCTTGGCAATGCTGCAAGGCCTGGTGACGAACGAAGGCGACGGCTGGAAATGGACCCTGGAAGAGCTTGATCGCTACTTCGAAACTTGTGCTCCCATTGCCTTTCCAGAAGGAATTACCGACGAGCTCAAGAATCCCGTGGATCTGTCCGAACGCCCTACCTCCCCATTGGCCCGGGATCATGTCGGCATCTATCTCGACTCTGCCGCCACGCTCGGGCGGCGAACCGCTGAGTTGCATCTAGCGCTGGCCTCGCCGACGGGCGATCCGGCATTCGCTCCGGAGCCACTAGCGGCGCAGGATTTTGAAGCCTTGCTTAGGGACCTTCGCGAGCACGCTTCGCGTGTTTTCGACCTGTTAAAAGAGCGCGTGTCCTATTTGCCCGATGAAGTAGTTGAAAGTGCCGCCACGGTTCTCAGTAGGCGTCGCCGGATTCTGGATCATTTTCATGGGCTTCGATCGGATAACGTTCGAACGCAGCGAACCCGAATACACGGGGACTACCACCTGGGACAAGTCCTCAAAGTGAAGACTGATTTTGTGATTCTGGATTTCGAAGGTGAACCTGCGCGGCCTTTGGCGTATCGGCGTGCCAAGCAATGCCCGCTAAAGGATGTGGCGGGAATGTTGCGCTCTTTCAGTTACGCCGCTCATGCCAGCCTGATCAACTATACGGCGCGGCACTCCGAGGATATCGCTCGTCTCGAGCCTTGGGCGTTGCTCTGGGAACGTTCAGCGGCTGCGGAATTCTTGCGGGCTTATCGCGAAACCGCTGGAGATGGGGAATTTCTGCCTCGAAATAGTGCCGATTTTCGGAGGCTGCTCGATATCTTTCTGCTGGATAAGGCGCTCTATGAAGTGCTCTATGAGATGAATAGCCGTCCGGCATGGGTGCGTATCCCCTTGATGGGAATTCTGTCGCTGCAGGCATAAATCTTTGATATTAGGGGTCTGACGATAGAGAGCTCAAAAGGGGACTGAAGAGTGGAAGTTGATTCCATCCCGCAGCAAGCGCAAGAAACGATCGAAAAGATTGACCACGCCGACCTGGTAGTAGGCATTCTCGCAGACCTCGATTCAGAGGGCGTTACCATGCTGTGCGAAGACCTTCAAACGCTTGCCGGATCTACTCGAATCGTTGTGTTGCAAAACGCTAAGGACAGCAGTGTAACTCCTACGCCTTCGGAAGCTGCTGCGAAGAGTGCATTTCCGTTTTTGGTCCCCTGGCCGCTATTGCGCCCGGACCCTGCCGGTCCCCCGATGTTGAGCGCGTTCGCCGCATATCAAGCTGTCTTTGCCGCCAGCGCAAAGCTTGGAGCTCGAGCCTGTTGCATCGTCGCTTCCAAGCTCGAGAACACAGTACCGCGGTGGATTTGCCAACTGGCGCAGCCTATGCTTCAAAACAATCTTGATCTCGTCCTACCGCGTTACGCTCGCCGCAAACTCGAGGGATTGCTAAATAGCAGCGTGATCTCTCCGATTACGAGGTGTCTGTACGGGAAGCGAATCCACAATCCAATGGGACCGGATTTAGGGGCGTCGCCGCATCTTTTTCGGAAGATTCTGGGGACCCAACGGAACGCTAGGGTGAACGCTATGCATCCACTGGCTTCGCTTACGCCTGCCGCTCTGTGCGATAACATGCAAGTTTGCGAGGTGCACGTCGGAGCCCGTAGTTACCCGCCAACGGATTGGACGAACATCAGTTCCCTGATAGCCCAGGTTTTGGGTCCCATCTTTCTAGACATGGAGCGAAATGCCATCTGCTGGCAAAGAACGCGCGGTTGCGTCCCTGTTCCAGTGATCGGCGAGCCCGTGTTCGTCTCTCAAGACACCGCAAGTCTAGACATCAGCCGCATGGTCGAATCATTCCAGCTCGGAAATCGAGACCTCCAGGAGATCTGGAGCTTGGTGCTGCCGCCCGCTACCCTATTCGAGCTGAGGAAGCTGTCGCGTTTGTCACTGGAGCAGTTCCGCATGCCTGATGAACTGTGGTCGCGAATTGTCTACGATTTTGCGTTGGCCCATCGCCTTCGCACCATCAATCGTGATCATCTGCTCAAATCCATGACACCTCTGTATCTGGCGTGGGTCGCGTCGTATGCGCAGGAGTTGAGTACGGGCGGAGAGGCTGCTGCATCAGAACAAAGACTCGAGCGTCTATCGATCGCATACGAATCCAGCAAACCGTATCTCGTCTCCCGATGGCGATGGCCGGACCGTTTCAACCCGTAGTTCTCTGCGAGCTGTACCGGAGGCATGTATGTGGGATCAAGTCAAGCAGGCATTGATGCAGTCGACGACACGGTTCTTGACCAGATTTGTGAGCCTGTTGCCCGGTATGGTGGCTCTGATCTTGGCACTGTTGGTCTCGGTCGTGCTAGCCTTTATCCTTGCGTATGTCGTTCGGCGGATGCTCACCAGGCTGCGATTTGGAGAGCGGCTGGTCCAATGGGGCTTCTCTTCTCCAGCGGAGTCGCGGACAAGCAACCCCGTCCTGCTTGTGTCGCGAGCGATAGCCGGTCTGGTCATCCTGGTAGGATTTTTGATCGGTATTACAGCGTTCGACGCCGAATGGACGTCGCAGCTTGCGCGGAGCACCCTCGCCTATATTCCCAATTTTGTGGCTGGTGCATTGGTCCTCCTGGTCGGTATCGTCGTCGCCCGCTTTCTTGCACGAAGTGTACTCATCGGCGCGGTTAATATGAACCTTCAGTATGCACGGGTGCTAAGCATAGGCGTGAAGTGGCTCGTGATCGTGCTCGCGGGCGCGATGGCACTCGAACACCTAAGAATTGCTCCTGGCATTGTTCAGCTTGCCTTCGGCATTCTTTTTGGCGGAATTGTATTCGCATTGGTGCTCGCCGTTGGGCTGGGATCGAAGGATCTTGTCACCAAGTCGCTCGAGCGGGACATAAAAAAACAACCCAGCGAGGCGATTGAGGACCCGCTCCGTCATCTATAGCGTGTTGGAGGCGGCAGTTGCGCCGATAATTTTGCAAAGCGGCATACCGGTCTGCGCTTCGCTCCAACCAAGGCACGAGGAATCGGAAAAGACTTGAGTAGCGCGCTTTCTCAACCAGTTCTGCAACACCGTGGCCAACGAAACGCCCATTTTCCCACATGCCAAGCCGCACTTCCGCTGCGATGCATCGCTCGCGGCGAATAATGAATGAGCTTCGTGTCCGATACTCAAGCAGTTCCACCAATTCTAATTTCTCGTCCGGGGTCATCATCGCTCTACCGTACGGGGTGGCCTTAGCTTAAGCTTCCCGACAAGAATGGTTCGCTCGACGCCGCCGATGATCTTTCTTACCAGCTCAAGTTTGAATCCCGGCTCGCACCTGAACATTCTTTCTTCCAGCAACCTTGCAAGCTCGGCTTTCTCTTGCGCTATCATCTCCTTTTCTCCTGTTGATACTTTTCCGGCAGCGCCTTGATGGCCTGAAACAGCAACCCCACCCGGTTTCGTGGCGTTCGGGTGGGTTTAGGTAGCTATTAAGACGGGTGCTTCTGATTCGGAAACTGCTGCCGTGCGATGGTGTCAAGCGAGGTGGTGGAACACATAGCAAAGTGCTACGCTTGTTTAACCTTCAGTTCTGTTCCCCTGAAATTAACGGCAGGTCAACATGAGTTCAGACCCAAAACTTGATGTGGCGCTGAAGATTCTGAAGCTTGCTGGTCATCAGATAGGCGACGCACATATTCCTCCACCGCTGCACGGAGCAGATGCAATGCGCGTCTGGATTGACGGTGTTCCTTGCACTTTTGAGGATGTCTTCAAAATGGCTGAGGAAGAAATACAGGAATCTGAGCGTGGCTAGGCTTGCCTAGAAATCAGGGTAAATTCTTTGGCTGGTGTCAGCGGTGAGTCAAGGCCACCATCGTCCCACCTCGTCCCACCTGATGCTGACAAAATCATCCCCGTTGGAAGCCGTTCTAAGGGTGGTCACCGTTCCCGGTTGTCCAAATTCATTCTTGACGTAATCGCCCGGAACAGTAGTTTCGCCATTTGCGTATGGCACAGTCACCTGTGATGAATAGGCGGGGTCACGCAGCAGCCATTCCTGTGGGTTTAGTCAGGTCACTGGGTGGCCCCTGAGCTATGCAAGTAGGGCAAATACTCCGCGCTGGCGTTGCTTGGTAAAGTGAGGAATTACAAACTGCTGGCAGCCGTGGTATTGAACATTTTGCAGGCGGATGACTGACGCAAGTCACGCACCTTTTCGAGAGACTAAACTGTATTCGGAAGCAGGAGAAAAGAGAAGGCAAATCCCACCGTCCTTCCACATTATGCGGACCCGTTCCTGCTCGTCCTGTGCTGCGTGAACTCTAGTCACAGTGCCCGGTTGTTCCCATTGGTTCTTAATGTAATCACCAACTTTAGGAGTTTCGCCACTGGCGTATGGCATACTTACCTCTGACGATTGCCATCGGTGGGCTTGATGGAAATCTTGTGGCCTGTCTTTTGGGAGAAAATCAAATATTCACAAGGTTTGGCCCGCGTCAACGCGGCCACACGTGCCTTGGCAATGTCAAGGTCAGCTACAGCTTCAATCCACAGCATTTCATTGGAGGTATCAAACCTGAAGATATCAAAGCGAGTAATCATGGCTAACGTCCCTGACTAGCCGAATCTGGTAGCTATGAGTGAAACACAATGGACAGCCTGTGTACAGCGAAAGGTTATATGGTAGAGCATCCTACGGGCGCGGGCGGTGGCAAAGCGGCGTTCTAGTACCAATCACGGGGAAGTATCTTCGCATAGGACTAAACACCTTCGCGGGAACCAGTGCGCGGCACGCGGCTGACTTCCCGAACGTTGCTGAGTGGGTAGACAGCCCCGTGAGAGCAACTGTGGATAGTGCGGAGAACCCTAGAGAGACTCAGCGCAAATTAGCGGAACTTGGCATAGAGACGCACCTTGGGTCCCTCCGATAAAGCAGCCGCTCGGTTTGGAAGCAGAAGCCTTCGCTTCCGGGTGCCGAGCGGGTAGCCTTGCGAATGCCGCGGTCTGCAACATTTGCATTACTTCCGAGTTGCGTCATCCGGCCAGAATCCGAAACCAGCCGGTCCGAGTCGTGAGCGTTATCGCTGTTTACGTCAGGAGCGCATTATATAAGACCCGCGATAGCGCAATGCTGGCGACATAGCAGGCCAAAGAAATGCTGATACCTGTGAGAGGCACACTGAAAAAATAAACCTGGCGCGCCTCGTTTACGTTTCCGCTCTGCCTACGCCTACTGTCGGCACGCCACCAAGCTAAAAATGCTCTGCCATAGCAGTGACAACCCCGAATCGCCTCGTCACTGGGCAGCTGGTCGGCAACTCTTACCTTGGGATTACTTGCTGCTTGCCCGTCATCCGGGAGCAATCCGGCTTTGGCCCCTTGGGGAACCATACTCGCCCAAGTGACAGGACTTTGACTTCCTCGAGACAACTCGCCCGCGCCTCGCGGTTACAGTGAGCACGACGTTGCAGTAGACGCAAAAACTCAGGGTTGCTCGCATGGTCCCTTCCGGGCCTGGCTACACACCGCAAGGTCACCTCAACCAGTCTTTCTGCACGCACCACATCAATTCATGGAGGATGAAAAAGAAATGAGATTGGCAATAAAAGCCCTTCTTGCTGTCGTTCCATCGATCGTTCTGCTTCCGACCGTGACCTCCGCGCAGTATACTCGCACCGATCTGGTCACCAATTCTGGGGAAGGCGGCACCGTTCAGGATCCGCATCTTGTCAACGCTTGGGGATTGGTTTCCACAGCCGCAAGCCCCTTTTGGGTGAGCGACAACGCCACGGGACTCTCCACGCTTTATTCCATCGGCAACACAAACGGCGTCAGGGCTACGACCGTGGGACTGGTGGTGAGCGTCCCGTCGGCGACCGGGGGACAGGGAACCCCCACCGGAATCGTAGCTCCAGAAACTCCCGCGGGGGTCGAGGCTTTTGTCATTTCCGGCGTCAATCCGATCACTGAAAAACAAGCCTCCGCAAACTCACTTTTCATTTTCGCCACGCTGGATGGCACGATCAGCGGATGGAATCCGGCAGTCGGGGGCATTAGTTCGACGGGCGCTAGTGTCGCGAATATCGCCGCTGACAGATCCTCGGTTGGCGCCACGTACACCGGCTTAGCCATTGGCATCAGCAATGGGCAAAGATTCTTGTATGCCGCCGATGACGGACCGAACCGTCGCGTCGACGTGTTCAACTCCAATTTCCAACTCACCGATCTCGGTCCGAATGCTTTTGTCGATCCCCGGATTCCCCAGAAATTTGCTCCCTATGGCATTCAGACCATCACCGCGGCAGACGGTACGCAAACGGTTTGGGTGACCTACACAGCCCTCGATAAGTCGCAAGGCGGTTTTGTGGACGCCTTCACCCCGGGGGGCGTTCTGCTATCTCACCTTGATCTCCATGGTCCTCTTCATTCGCCCTGGGGCGTTGCCCTGGCGCCGCCCGACTTCGGGCCCATGAGCAATGCGCTGCTGATCACCAACAACACTTCCCGCGGACGCATCAATGCGTTCGATCCCAAGTCCGGCGCTTTCCTCGGCCCGCTCCGCGACGCCGCCGGGAAACCCATCGAGATCGACGACATCTGGGCCATTCAGTTCGGTCAAAGCGGCGTAGCTGGCTCCAACGGCAATACCAATGAACTCTTCTTCACCGCCGGCAACAACAATTACGGAAGCGGCATCTTCGGCGTCATCACTTTCGGCCAGTAAAACGACTCTTTGTTGGCCAGGCCTGAAAGAACGAGCCCAGAGAGATTGTTCCCTCTGGGCTTTCGTGTTCTGGGTCGCTGCTGACATGTAGGATACCGTGCCCAACGCCGTGCCGGGGCTGGTCAATTGCGCCTGTATATGGGGCGAATTGCTACGGTGGCTTGAAACGATCGGATCTGCGAAACTCGCTGCAACTTTCCAGATCATGTGGAAGTCCATGTGAAACTCCGCGGCGGTAACGATGTCGCCTGGCGCTTGGCGCCAGCGACGAGTGTCAGAAGTAACGGTGGGTTCACCGGACCAATACCTGCAACTGGGAACGCAAACACCGGATGATTTCTTTGGAAGTGTTGCGAGGTTGACGATTTGATGTGGCCCTGACGGTTTCCGCGATACGTTATGGACTTGACCTGCACCTGGGAAAGGTAGATCCCAAGGTTCTTCACAAAGATTTCGATCCGGATGTGCACAAACATGATCCCGGAGCGTACCTCCGGAAAAACGTGGTGGGAGCACAAAGCGTGAAGGAAGCCCTGGCGCCGATCGAGTCTTCGTAGCCCCGTTACCAACGCACGCTGCTGGTGCTGCAGAAATATACGCAGATCGAGAAGGAAGAAGTGGCTGATCCTCTGCCGCAGGTGAAGAAACCGATCGCAGCGCGCCAGCAGTACGAGGCCACCGGGAAGCTGGTGCGCAGGCTGCAATTCCTGGGCGAACTGCCTCCGTCGTTGTCGGTGCCCGAAAATTCACTGGATTATTCGGGCGCGGTGGCGGAAGGCGTGAAACACTTTCAGCTCCGCCATGGATTAGACAGCTCGGGCAAGCTTGAAGCCCAGACCATCACGGGACTGAACCGGCCGATGAGTGACCGGGTGGAACAGTTGCGGCTGATGCTGCAGCGCTTCCGCTGGATGCCGCACAGCTTTGCACAGCCTCCGATTATCGTGAATATCCCGGAATTTGTTTTGCGCGCATACGACTCGTCGTTGCACCCAGCCCTGATCATGCCTGTGTTCGTCGGACGCGCTCTGCGCACACAGACGCCAGTACTCGAAGAGGAAATGAAATACCTGATCTTCTGGCCCTACTGGAATGTGCCCCCGAGCATTTTGCGCGGCGAGATCGTTCCGAAAATTACAAAGGATCCCGAGTATCTGCAGAAAAACAACTTTGAAGTGGCCACATACTCCGGAGAAGTGGTCACCGGCGGCGGCGTCAGCGAAGAAGAGCTCGCGCAATTGCGCGCCGGCAAGCTCATGGTCCGGCACAAACCGGGACCGAAGAACGGGCGTGGCCTGATCAAATTTGTTTCCCCCAATGCCTACAACATCTACTTGCACTCGACACCGTCCCAAGCCCTTTCGGCGAGAGCCGGCGCGATTTCAGCCACGGCTGCATTCGAGTTGAGGATCCCAGGGCGCTAGCCACGTGGGTGCTCCGAAATAATCCCGGTTGGACACGAGAGCGGGTGGAAGCGGCGTTTCAAGCGCAGAAGCAGGAACAAGTAAATCTGGTGCACGAGATTCCCGTACTGATCCTCTACGGCACCGCGATTGCCAAGGAGGACGGCCAGGTTTTCTTTTTCGAAGACATCTACGGACGACAAAGCTCTGGCTAAACTGTTCGCCCAAGCCTACGCGTCAAAACACTGAGTCGCTGGGCGACCCTTCTGCTACAGTCAACTTTAGTTGCTCCACTTGCATAAGCTATTCTCTGCGGGGCTCCACCTCGCCCCTCGCCACAACTTGCAGCAAGCCGCGGAACAGTTACGGCCGTATTTGCCTGTGTTGCGGCAAATATCTAAGGAACTCGAGAAATATCCCAACGCAGAATTAGTGGACGTCACCGATAACAGGGATCACATGCGCGCCGCCATGGTCAACGGCAAACTGCGCATTGACGCCAACGAAGATCGGGAAACCGTGGTCCACATCGTCGTTCCCGTCGAAACCATCCGCGACGCCGTCAATCGCCTGGAAGAAGTCAGCCCTGGAATTTGGTAGCGCGTGGCTTGGGCCAGGAACTTCCGGACATCCTGGCTTTCGCTTCCCGCATCTAAAGCTATATCGGATCTCGCATTTCCTTGTGCCCGAAACGGCCTTGCACTGCCTCCAACGCAGCTTCTTTCTGGCCTGTTTAGTTAACCGTTACCTCCTGCCTAAGAATTACATCTAAGCTAATAGAGGGCAGAAAGAAGGTGCAGTATGAGGTTCTCTAGGTTTCTGAAATTCTTGAGTTTGTTTTTGGCACTAGGCTTAGTACCGGCGTGGGCCGAGGCCGACAACGCAAGTACCGCCAACTCCAGGAGCGCTCGACCGGGAACGGTCAACTACGTCGAAGGACAAGTCTCGCTCGACGGTCAAACCCTGGACGAGAAATCCGTTGGGTCGACCGAGGTAGACGCTGGCCAATCGTTGACCACTGAAAACGGCAAAGCGGAAGTCCTGCTTACTCCAGGCGTGTTTCTCCGGCTCGGCAGCGAAAGTTCCGTGCGCATGATCTCCTCCAGCCTGATCGATACCCAAATCGAGCTCAGCCACGGTAAAGCCATGGTCGAAGTCGATCAAATCTATCCCCAGAACAACATTCGCGTGCAGCAAGACGGTTTGACCGCCCGGCTGCTGAAAGCCGGCCTATACGACTTTGACTTGGGCAAGCAACAACTCCGCGTCTTCGACGGGAAAGCCGAAGTCACCAACGGCGGAAAGACCACTACGGTGAAAGGCGGCCACGAATTGACGTTGCAAACAGACTTGGCTCTCAAGTCTCAGAAATTCGACCGCAACTCCGCCCAGGACGATGACTTGTACCGCTGGAGCAGTTTGCGCTCCGCTTATCTCGGCGAAGCCAACGTCGACCAAGCAAGCTACTTCGCGAACTATAGCTGGGGCCCGTGGGGCGGGCCAGCGTGGGCCGGAGGTTGGTGGTGGGATCCCTGGTTCAGCGGATTCACGTTTATACCTGGCGATGGAATCTTCTACAGTCCTTTTGGCTGGGGCTTTTACTCGCCATTTTACGTTTACGGTGCGCCTGGCTTTGGCTATGGATACGCACGCTACTATCATCACTTCAGCCCCGACTACCACAATTGGGGCCCTGGCACTCACTATCCGGGCAATCCCCGCTATGCGACTGGGCTGCACAATATGTCAAACTCCACAGCTCATAATTTAGGTTCTCCTTCCGCAGCGCGCGTCGGTAGTCTGGGCTTCCACTCCGGCCCACGCGGCTCCGTAAGTTCGGGCGGCGGGGGATTCCATGGCAGCTCAGCCGGAGGCTTCCACGGTGGTGCGGGCTACGGTGGAGGGTTCCACAGTGGTGGTGGCGGCTTTACGGGAGGCGGCCACGCAGGTGGCGGCGGGGGCCACGGTCGCTAGTCCAACAGGCAGTATTCAGCTCAATCCTGCTAAATCCAAACGGGCAAGCTGGGCCAATCCTACCGTTGGCCCAGTTTCGTCTTAACCTCAGTTCTCCTCGTCTTTTCGTTGCTGTCATTTCCGCCGCGCGCCGTTCGTATCTGAGTTCGACGGGAATTTAGGAGCATCGTGCTATGCCTTCTTCTGGTCGAATGGCTCTTGGTGTACTGCTATTCCTCACTGGGTGCGCTGCGAGTCCGGCCGGAAAATGTAACCTGGCTGGACACAGCGGGCGTGAAGGCGTTCCTCCCTGGTTTTCATTCGCGCGAGAATCGCAAAGACGGGAACTGCTAACCGCCCGAAGCCATCGGCTTTGCCGCTCTGCGTTGAATGTTTGCGACTTCCCTTAGAGGAAACAGATCCGTGAGCAGAGCGCGGACATGGATGGAAGCGTTCAGGTTGTCGATCAATTGAGAGCTGAGGGTGGGTTGTGCGAGAACCAGCTCAACCGCGGCGAGCGAGTCATGGGCGTAGCTTGCTTTGCGAAGCATAGTTACTCTGGGGCCGACGCATCGATCCACGCGCACGCGCAATTCGGTCGGATCTTGGACCAACAGGCTTCTTTCCTGGCATCCCTCGATTGCATCTGGCTGCTGGGCCGCGCGTGTCTTATCCGAGCGCCACTGGCTTTCTTGACGCGCAAATTCAAGTCGGCTGGTCCGGGCGCCGGACATTAAGGGCTGATACAGTAAGTCCTGAAGAAAGCGCCCTGGCTTATGCACCCATCAACGCTCGTAAAGCCCGGTGTACGGTTCCACGATTTTTCAATTACCGACTGCTGTGTCGTGTATAAGTGTCGCCGTTCCAGCGGAAGAGTTGGCCAGAAAGGCATGGCGAGGGACTGACCGAAGTGCAAAGCGGGTGCGCGCTACACGGTGTGCTGAAATACAATGGGGCTGCCAGAGGACAGAGTCTTAGGGGAGTCGGCTTATGAGACTCGCAATCCGGAGAACATTCAAGATACTTGCACCGGGAAATTCTCTGCGAAAGAGAGTGGCGTACAGTTTGGCCATTGCGCGGTTGATTTTGGTCCCGGTGATTTTCCTCGCGGTCTATTACCTGTTCGAAATGGGGTGGATCGTGGACCGGATCGTCAATTTGGATGCGCCAGCGGCGAAGCTGGCGCAGGGGGCTTCGATTGAGATTTTGGAAGCGCGGCGCGCCGAACGAAATTATCTGTTGCTCCACGACCCGATCTATAGAGCGGCGAACCGCGAGGCACTGGCCAGAAGCAGGGAGATTTTGAGCCAGATACAGGACCTTGAGCCGCAAGACTCGGCAGAAGCGCAGAAAGCGCTGGAGGCGCTCGGCGTATACGAACAAAGGTTCGGTGCGGCGGAATCCGCGATGGCGCAACCGGGGCAGGGAGATGCCGACCGCATCCAGGCCGTGGTGCGCGCTTATGAAAAAGATTTAAACGATTTACTGCGAGGGGCGAAGTCGAAGAGACGCGAGCAGTTGATCGTGGAGCTTCGGAACCGCGTCGGGTCGTTTGATGCGCAGATATCCGCGACCGTTCAGGAAGGCAACCCGGCCCTGGGGCCGGTGACTGCGGATTTGCAGACTTCTAGCCAGGAAGTGTTGCGACTGCTCTCCGAGCTTGAAACACGTAACTGGAAGCGGCGATCATAGAGAGGCGCGGCGGCTAATGCGATCGGCGGAATGGGCATTGAGTATCGTGTCTGCGATTACGCTGCTGTTCAGCGTTTGGGTGAGTTTTATTTTGCCGCGGCAGGTCGTGAAACCGCTGATCAGCCTGCGAGAGGCGGTGGATCACGCGGCCCAGGGGGATGGCGCGATCGATCTGGAAATTGAGGGGCGCGGAGAAGTGGCGGATCTGGCGCTCAGCGTGCGCAACCTGATCCTGCAGTTGCGACAGAATGCCTGAGTGGGTTCTTGTGAGAACAAATATTGCGCGTCCAGATCCTTTTCACCCAGCTGCATTCCCGGCATCAACGCCCCGTGGCTTGATTCAATCGCCATTCTGAACCCAAGTTCGGTGGTTCTCGGGTGCATTTGGCACAGCACCGGAGGATAATCGGAAGCAGGCCTGAGAAATTCACCCGGCCCAATCTGGGTGCAATCAATTTCTTGTCACTTTACGATCGTGGAAGCTCGAGGTTGATCGCCACGGAAACAGCCGAATTTCAATGTGGTGCCTTGCGGCAAACGGGAGCGTCCACCGGCATGGGCCTGGCCACGGCCAAGCGCGCAACGATCAAGGGTTTCCCAGGTATTAGCGTTTACAGCGCCACGAAAGCAGCCGTCCGGTCATTCGCGCGCACCTGGACGAACGAACTCCGCGAGGGCCGCATTCGCGTGAACGCGATCAGCCCCGGCCATATCGATACTCCGATTTTTGAAAGCTGGCAGCAAGGCGATGCGCTCGTGAAGATGAAGGCCGACCTCGCAGAATCCGTTCCGCTGGGCAGGATGGGAGACCCAGACGAAATCGCCAAAGCCGTCTCGTTCCTCGCTTCCGATCAAGCGAGCTATGTCTCTGGCATAGAACTCTTCGTCGATGACGGCGTGGCGCAAATCTAAGCTCTGTATGCTGTGATATCTGTCATGTCGAAATGCAAAGGAGAAGGTAATGGCAAGTCTTCAGTCACATTTAGATGAATTCAAGCACGCCTTTGAATCCGGAGCTCCTCCATATAATGCGCCGCGCGAGGCCATCGAAACGATGCATCGAGCGACAGCCGAGCTCAAAGCTACGGGAATAGAAAATCGTTCGCTAAAAAATCGGAGATCGCGCGCCGGAATTCAGTCTCTTCAATCAAGATCATGTCCAAGTGAATTCTGCCGACTTACTTCGCCAGGGCCCGGTGGTCGTTAGCTTCTTCCGAGGCCACTGGTGACCGTACTGCAATATGGAGCTGGAGGCTCTACAGGATATCAATTCAGAGGTGAAGGGAATCGGGACGGGCCGTGCGCTTCCTGGCTATTTTGTCGATGCGGTACGCGAGGGCGCGTCCCGCTAAAGCAATCCGAGATGGTCGGGATACTTGGCTTGCAACGAGCTAACCAGAACCTCAAACTCTGGTAGCTCGCGTAAGTTTTTTAGGTGAGGGTCCTTAAGGAAAAAAGGCCAGCACGCGAACCCACTCGTGACGCTCCGCTCCAACCACTCAAACCCAGCTTGACGCCGCTCCAACAATGCAAGTATGGCTCCAACAATGCAAGTATGCAGGCGATTTGATAGTAGCTGTGGTGCGCATGCCCAAAGGATTTTGGGCTCGCACAAGCCGTTGTCAGGCAGTCGAGCGCCTTTCCGGCTAATCCGTTCGACGCGTAGTAGACGCCCTCCAAACTGACAATGAGCGGTTCTTCCGGCAACAACTGAACCGCTTCGTCCAACAGGGCTCTTGCTGCTTGCAAATCTCCTGTCAGCAAGGCCAGTTGAACAGCAAAGTAGACAGGATACTTGTTCTCTGGATTCTCGGCGCGCCAAGCTTCGATCTCCACGCGTGCCAATTCGTATTCGTGGTTCCAAACGTACACTTGTACGATGCTGTGACTAACAGCTTTTCTGGGATGAAACGGCCGTGCCCGCTCGTACATTTCACGGGCGTGCTCGAGTAGCCCGATGTGAGCCAGGATCGTGCCCAGACGGTTGTACGCTTGGGGCTGATTGTTCTGCAGAGCCAAGGCTCGCTTGAGTTCGTCAATCGCTTCTAGGTGCTGGAAGTTCCTGGACGGCCCCCAAAAGAGAAACGCGCGGGCGACGTGCCCCTCGGGCAAATCCGGATCCAGATCCAGCGCGCGGCAACAATGAAACTCGGCTTTCTCCCACCACGCGCTCGATGGATCAAGTTCAAAGTGACGGGTCGCGCAGACCACGGAAAGTGCGGCGTGCGCCAGGGAAAATGCTGGATCTCTAGCAACCGCATTGCTCAGGTGCCGAGCAGCTTCGTCCAGCATCGCTGGATTGCCGGAGGAGCTGAGCTTGTAACCCCGCATGAACTCCGCATAAGCCATAGGGTCCTTGCTATAGCGCGGGGAGCGTTGAACCATCGCTACAGCCAGCGGCCGGTTCAGTGCCACGGCGATTTGCTTGGCGATCTCATCCTCGAGGTCAGATAGGCGCTTGAGGTCCAGATCGCGTTTCCTCGTGAAGCAGACGCTTTGCAGATGCGTGTCGAACATTTCCAGTGAGAGGCGCCAAAGTCCCTTGGATATTTGTATGCCACCGTGAACGACAAAACGCACGCCAAGTCGCGAAGCGGCGTCCACAGGCATCGCCCCGGCCGGCACGCTAAGCACTGCGGAAGTTGGAAGGACGTCCACGCCCGGCAAATTCCCTAGGCGCACGACCAGTGCATCGGCAAATCCCAGGCACACGCCATAGTCATCCGTGGCCCTGCCGAGAAGCATCAGGGGCAAGACGGCCAGAGAAGTGCGCTCGCTCCACCCGCGCGTCTTCTCCGGGACGGCCGCGCGTACAACACCCGATCCAAAATCGGATCGTGGATAACGCGCGTCCAGCACTCGCACTGGTCCGACAAATCTGTAACCTTTGCCTACTACGGTTTCGAGAAAACGAGGTTTAGCGGAGTCGTCACCCAGAGCGGAGCGGATTTTCCGCACAATGTTGTTGATGTTGGGCTCGGTATCGAGGAACAAATCCGAGCCCCACAATTTGCTTACGATTTCCTGGCGCGAAACCAATTGATCTCGGCGGCTTCTTTTCGAGTTTGACTCGCTGGCCCTGGCGGCGAAGCTCATAACGCCCCAGGTCCAGTTCGATCTCGCCCGTCGCCGATCGTGCGCTTCGCATAAGGCTCTCAAAGGGCATTATCCCCTAGGAATCAGTAATTTGCGACGATATAGAAAAGATAGGCAATCTGTATAGACACTTCATTGGAATAGTCCTCCGCTCAAGACATGATTCCCGCAGTTCGATACCAAACGATGGAGGTTTGACAATGAAACGATACTTCTTCCAAGTTGTTGCAGTGGCTGGAATATTCTCTTGGGCGGGGCTGGCATTCACCAGCGCCGCGCACGATAACTCGCACGAAAAGAACGCATTCACCCCGGATACCATTTCCTGGGGGGCGGCACCGCCCGTTGTGCGTCCTGGTGCGCAGTTTGCCGTACTCGAAGGCGACCCGACCGCCTCTACCGGCAACTTCACGATTCGGTTGAAGATGCCCGATGGGTTCCGTATCGCGCCCCATTGGCACCCGAACCGGGAAACCGTCACGATTATCTCCGGGACGTTCAAAGTCGGCATGGGCGATGAGTTCGACCCCACTTTGCTTTCCTCGATCCCAACATGCACCACTACGCCATGGCCAGCGGAGAAACCATTGTCCAGGTCCACGGACAATCTCCGCTTCAGTTCAACTACGTCAATCCTGACGACGACCCCAGCAAGAGTAAGTAGTCGGTACTCGCGCACCTCAGGTGAGCACGCTAACCGGCTCAGGAAGCGGCAGCAATCGCTTCCAGGGCCTCACCCAAGCGAGCGGCATGGTGAGAAACCCGCAATAAAGAATCACTGATTAAGAACAAAAGAAATCGCATTTACAAAGGAGAATTAGAATGGCACTCGATATGGACAAACTGAATGTGTTCGTAGGGCAATTCGTTGGGGATCTAGGCGCGGCGGTCCACTCTGGCATGGTGGTGATTGGCGAAAAGCTGGGGCTGTACAAGGCTCTCGCCGCAGGCCCGCTGACTTCAGCCGAGCTGGCCGTTAAAACCAGAACAGACGAACGTTATGTGCGCGAATGGCTGAGCTCACAAGCTGCCGGCGGCTACGTCACCTATAACGAGCAGACTCGCAAGTTCAGTCTGAGCGAAGAGCAGGCATTTACTTATCTTCCCGGCGCCTTCCAATTGGCCCTAGGCTCTCTGGCCGCAGTTCCCAGGATTACCGAAGCCTTCCGATCCGGCGCAGGCATGGGTTGGAATGAGCATGATGAAGATGTGTTTCATGGCTGCGAGAAATTCTTCCGGCCAAGCTATGCAGCAAACCTTGTCAGTTCTTGGATTCCTTCCCTGCACGGCGTCCAGGCTAAGCTCGAGGCCGGCGCGCGCGTCGCCGATGTTGGATGCGGCAAGGGTGCGTCCACCGTACTGATGGCTAAAGCCTTCCCAAAATCGCAATTCTTTGGCTTCGACTATCACGACAAATCCATCGAGGGCGCCCGCGCGACCGCCGCTAAAGAGGGCCTCGAGGTTCGCCTCAACTTTGGCGTCGCGAAGGCCAAAGCCTTTCCAGGCAAGGACTACGACTTGGTTACCGTGTTCGATTGTTTGCACGATATGGGTGATCCGGTCGGCGCCGCAACCCATGTACGCAATTCACTTAGCAAGGACGGCACATGGATGATCGTCGAACCGTTTGCTCACAATGAACTAAAAGACAATCTGAATCCGGTCGGCCGCGTGTACTACTCTTTTTCAACTTTGTTGTGCACTCCTTGTTCGCGTTCACAGGAAGTTGCGCTGTGCTTGGGTGCGCAGTCAGGCGAAAAACGCATTCGCGAGGTAGTCACCGAGGCTGGCTTCAGCCGTTTCCGCAGAGCCGCGGAAACACCGTTCAACATCGTCTACGAAGCTCGTCCATGAGCCGTTCGTCTTAAGGAAGCCAGCCGGTGAGTTGAAACCGTGCTGGCTTGCCCGGCACGGTTTCACCCTTTTTAATAGAAGCCCTGACGCAACAGGGTTCATTGGTAGTCTCTCGAAGATAGGCCCAGTCACGGGCAAATCCGGAAGTTATCCTGGGCCAGATGTTTGAGCACATCGTCAGTGATCTCCTCGAACCTCGTTTGTGGATAGTTGCGAGTTGCTGACCATCAGTTCGCGGAAGCGGAATGAATCACGGACAACTTCCGCTTTGCTCCTTGCTGTTTATTACGCAACCTTTTTCTGTTTTTTCTCCCAAGCCTTGTACTCCGTATCAGAGATTTCGCCCTTCTCATGCACGTGCTTCATGAACTTTCGTGCATTCTTAGTCTCGAGAAATGAATACATGGCGTGCACCACGAATGTGATATTAGCTACAGTCTGGCGTGTCACCAGGTTTTTCTTAAACAGATTTGCGTGCACTCCGTTTCTTGCTTCTCGAAATTTTCAGGTGGGTCAACTCGGCGCGTCGCACTCCGGTAGCGTAGAGCGTCTAGTGTCGCATTGGGATTTGCGCCAGACAGTCTCATGTGCAGCGAGGTCGAGACGGCACGATTAGTGGGTGGCGT
>WNFJ01277793.1_pt7 | contig 25916 bp, 21 predicted proteins | sample 5400461 | NCBI WGS metagenome assembly WNFJ01 (sample SAMN13153349, study PRJNA577476) | soil metagenome | isolation source: 115 cm saprolite on Douglas fir-dominated hillslope | place: USA:California | collected 2013-09-17
CCGCCGCATCCCGTGGCTCGAACGCGTGCGCTTCCTCAAGACCGGCGCCGAGGCCGTGGCCGCGGCGGTGCGGCTCGCCCGCGTGGCCACGGGGCGGGAGCAGGCGCTGGGGTGTGGCTACCACGGCTGGCTCGATTGGTGCCAAGGGGGCGAGGGGGTACCCGCGGCGACGCGGGCGTTGTACGCCGAGATTCCCTTCAACGACGTCGACGCCACCCGACGCGTGATCCGCGAGGTGGGCGACCGCCTCGCGGTCGTGGTGATCGAGCCGGTCGTCGTCACGGAGCCGACGCGGGATTGGCTCGACGCGGTGCGCGGCGAAACGGCGCGCGTCGGCGCGGTGCTGGTGTTTGACGAGATCAAGACCGCGTTCCGCCTCGCCATCGGCGGCGCCGCCGAACGCTACGGCGTCCGGCCTGACCTCGCCGTGCTCGGCAAGGCGCTCGCCAACGGCTTTCCCCTGGCCGTGGTGGGCGGCCGCGCCGACTTGATGGCCGGCACCGCCCGCACCTGGATCTCCTCCACCCTGGCGACCGAAGCCGTCGCCCTGGCGGCCGCGCAGGCGACGCTCGAGGTCATGGCGCGCGATCAGGTGTGCGCCCATCTCCACCGCGTCGGCACCCGCCTGCTGCACGGCCTGCACCGCCTCCACCACGAGCACCCCGACGTGGTCACCGGAGTCGGGGGGATCGCCGAGATGGGCTTCCTGCACTTCGCGACCGAGCAGCTGTCCGGCACGGTGGCGCGCGGTGCGGCCGCCCGAGGGCTCTTGATGAAGCGCACCGCGTACAATTTCGTCTCGCTGGCCCACGACGACGCCATCGTGGACCACACCCTCGACGTGCTGGACGAGGTGCTGCGCGCGGCGGGCCAGACCCCGTCGCCCTGAGCCTCGCCTCCGGGCGCCCGGCGCCCCCCGTGTAGGTTTCGCCCCATGCGCGTGATCATCCTCGGCTCCGCCGCCGGCGGCGGCGTGCCCCAATGGAATTGCGGCTGCGAGAACTGTCGCGACGCCCGGGCGCACGGGGCTGGCCGTACCCAGTCATCGGTCGCGGTGAGCGCGGATGGGGAGCGCTGGATCCTGCTCAATGCCTCGCCCGACGTCGGCGCCCAGATCGCGGCGCGGCGCGCGCTGTGGCCGCGGGGTGCGCGAGGCACCCCCGTGCAGGCCGTCGCGCTCACCGACGGCGAGCTCGATCACACACTCGGCCTCGCGCTGTTGCGCGAGGGCACGACGCCGCTGCCCGTCTACGCGCCGAGCAGCGTGGCCGCACTCCTCGGCGACCAGTGGCCGCTGCTGCGCGTGCTCGGCGCCTACGCCGGCGTCGAGCCGCGGCTGCTGCCGGAGGGCCAAGCCGTGGCGCTCACCGACCTCGCCGGCGCGCCGCTCGGGATCTCTTGCACCGCGGCGGCGGTCGCCCACCAGCCGCCCCGCTACGCCGCCGCGGCGCGCGCCGGCAGCTTCGCCGTCGGGCTGCGGCTCGTTGACGAGCGAAGCGGCCGAGCCTTGGCCTATATTCCGACGGCGGGCGCCGTGGACGACGCGGTGCGCCAGATCGCGGCGGGCAGCGAGCTGTTGCTGTTCGACGGCACGTTCTGGTCCGATGGGGAGCTCCGCGCGGCGGGCGTCAACGCGCCGACCGCGCGCGCCATGGGCCACCTCCCCGTGGGCGGCCCGGGCGGCGGCGTGGCGCTCCTGCCGCGGCTCGGGGCCAAACGGACCGCGCTGGTGCACATCAATAACACGAATCCCATCCTGCGCCGCGGCGGACCCGAGCGAGCCGAGGTCGAGGCGGCGGGGCTCACGGTGGGAGAGGATGGCATGGAGTTCGAGTTGTGACGCTGCAGCGCAAACTGCTCCTCGGGTTCGTGCTCATGGTCGTGCCCGCCTTGCTCGTGGGGATCCAGGCGATTCGGACCAATGCGCTGGAGCGCGGCACGCTCGAGGCGCTGGGGCAGCGCCTGGCCCGCTCGCGCACCTACGCCGAAGTCGAAAACGCCATGTTCAACCAGACCCAGGTCGTCTGGCGCTACGTCGGCGGCGACCGCGCGGCGAAGCAGGAGTTCCCGCTGAGCGAGCAGGTGGTCGACTACTGGCTCGAGCGCTGGACCGCCGGACTGCCGCCCGACGAGATCAAGTTCACCAACGGCGTCCGAGAGATCGAGCGCAACATCCGGACGGTCGCCGATCGCGTGTTCCACCTCTACGACGCGGGGCAGCACACGGCCGCCTCCCTCCTGGCGCGCCGCGAGCTGGTGGAGCGGCTGCAGCCGGCCCTGGCGGAAGCGAACCGCGAGATCTACCGCCAGGCCCGCGAGTTCAGCGTGCAGCGCGCCTTTGCCCAGGTCGCGGCCATCGTGGACCGGGAGCGCCGCGTGCTGTGGTCGGTCATCTTCCTCGCCCTGGTAGCGGGCCTCGTGGCATCGTGGCTCATCTCCCGCAGTCTGGCGCGGCCGCTCCACGAGCTGCGACACGCCATGGCCGTGGTCGGCGGCGGGGACCTGGACCACGTGATCGAGGCGCGGTCCCGCGACGAAATCGGCGACCTGGCGCGCGCCTTCGCCCGCATGACCGAGAATCTCCGGGAATCCCGCACCCGCCTCGTGCAGTCGGAGAAGCTGGCCTCCATCGGACAGATGGCGGCGGCCGTCGCGCATGGACTGCGCAACCCGCTCGCCAGCCTGCGCGCCGCCGCGCAGCTCGCCCGCCACCGGGTTGAGTCCCCCGCCGCCCGCGAGCAGCTCGATGCCATCGTCGAGCAGGTCGATCGCCTCGATCTGCGGATCGCGCACCTGCTGGAGTTCTCGCGGCCCGCCCCGTTCCACCCGCTCCGCGAGAGCGTCTCCACGCTTGTCGACGACGCCGTGTCGGGGTTCTCGGACCGGCTGCGCGAGCGCGCGGTCGCCGTCGCCGTGCGCGCGCCCCCGACACTGCCCGCCGTGAGCGTGGACCCGATGCGACTGGAGCAGGCGCTGAGCGAGGTCGTGGCGAACGCGCTCGACGCCATGCCCGACGGGGGACAGCTCACCTTCGAGTCGCGGCCCGCGGCGGGGGAGTCGGGCACGGACGGCGTTACGATCGAGATCACCGACAGCGGCCGCGGCATCCCGGCCGAGATCGTGTCCGCGGTGTGCGAGCCATTCTTCACGACGCGCCCCGAGGGCACCGGTCTCGGACTCGCCATCGCCAAACGCTATGTCGAGGAGGCGGGCGGCCGGCTCGACATCGCCAGCGTGCTGGGCCGCGGCACCACCGTGACCCTGTGGCTGCCGGCCGCGGGCGGCGCGCCGGCGCCCGCGGCCGCCGCGGCGACGCCCGCGCCTGCTCCCTCCGCGCCGACCCTCGCATGAGCGGGTCGACCGTGCTCATCGTCGACGACGAGCACACCCTGGCGCGATCGGCCAAGGCCTTCCTCGCCGATCACGGTTACGAGGCGGAGGTGGCGACCACCGGGGAGCAGGCGTTAGACCTGCTGCACACCCTGCAGCCGGATGTCGTGTTTGCCGACGTCCGACTCCCCGGCATGAGCGGGCTCGACCTGCTGCAGCGGATCCGCGAGTTCGATCCGGTGATCCCGGTCATCATGCTAACGGCCTACGGCTCCATCGCCGGGGCCGTGGAGGCCGTGAAGCTGGGGGCGTTCGACTACGTCAAGAAGCCGGTGGACTTAGAGGAGCTCAAGCTCCTGGCGGATCGCGCTCGCGAGAACGGCCGGCTCAAGCGCGAGCTGTCCTATTACCGGCGGCGCGCGACGCGAGACGTCGGGCTCGCGGGCATGGTGGGCACCTCGCCCGCGATCCGCACCGTGCTCGAGCGGGCGCGCCAGGTGGCCGCGCTCGAGGAAACGCCACCGGTCCTGCTCACCGGCGAAACCGGCACCGGCAAGGGGCTCCTGGCCCACGCGATCCACAGCGCGGGGTCCCGCGCCATGCAGCCTTTCATCGAGGTCAACTGCACCGCGTTGCCGGCGACCCTCATGGAAGCCGAGCTGTTCGGCTACGAGCGCGGTGCCTTCACCGACGCCAAGCAATCGAAGCCCGGTCTGGTAGAGGCCGCCGAGGGCGGGTTCCTCTTCCTCGATGAGATCGGGGACGTCGACTTCGCCGTGCAGGGGAAGCTGCTGCGGGCGATCGAGGAGCGCGCGATCCGGCGCGTGGGCAGCGTGCGCGAACGCCGCGTCGACGTGCGCATCATGGCCGCGACGAACCGCGACCTCGAGCGCGAGGTGGGGCGGGAGCGGTTCCGCAAGGATCTCTACTTTCGGCTCGCCGTGATCGTGCTCCACGTGCCACCGCTGCGCCAGCGCGGCGAGGACGTGCTGCTCCTGGCGGAGCATTTCCTGCAGCTCTTCAACGCCAAGTACGGCAAGGCGGCGCGCGACATCGATGCCGCGGCCCGCCACCTGCTGCTCGCCTACCCCTGGCCGGGCAACGTCCGCGAGTTGAGCCACGTCATCGAGCGCGCCGTGCTGTGGAGCCGCGGCCCCACGCTCGACGTCGAGCACCTGGCGCTGGCGCGCCCCGTCGGCGCCGCGGCACCCGATGCCGCGACGCCGGCGCCGGCGAGCACCCCGGAGCGGGACGAAACCACGGCACCCGACGCGCTGCCGCCCCCCGGCGTCGATCTGGCACAGTGGGAGCGATCGATCATCGAGCGCGCGCTGCACGAGGCCCGCGGCAACCAGACCCGCGCCGCGCGGCGACTCGGCATCTCGCGCGACACGCTCCGCTACCGCCTCAAGAAGTTCGGCTTGCAGCCGTGAGTGGTACGTCCGCGCTGCCCGTACCGGGTTAAGCCACCCTCGGTCCGATGGCAGGCTGCGCCCCGGACGGGTCCGCGTTACGGGATCTTCCTGCAGGTGACTCGTCCACCCCACAGCAAATCGATCACGCTGCCCTTGGTGTCGCGCTCGAAGCGGATGGGGACGTAGAGGGTCCGAAAGAAGAAATCACTGTCGGACATGGGTTCGAGGGGCAGGAAGTCGCCTTCGGGCCCAGCCAGCGAAATCCGGCGTCCGTCCACTCGCACCGTCATCGCAAAACCGGGTCCCACTTGGTAGCGGCCGGCGTACTGCTCGAGCACCGCGGCGGTGGGGGTCGCGTGGTGGCGCGGCTGGGGCCCCCGGAATGGCTCGCCCCAGACGAGGGCCGCGACATCGGTCCGCAGGCGATCGGTAACCGCCGATTGAATATTCCCCAGGATGACGACGATGACCGAGTCCTTCGGGTAGATCGAGAGATGCGACGCGTATCCGAGCGCGATCCGCCCGTCCTGCTCGATCAGGTCGCGACCGAACCAGGTGCGCTTCCCCCAACCGTAGGGGTACGCCAGCCGGTTGAGTTGAAACAGCCGATTCTCCCCAATCGCCCTCGCCCAGCGCGCCAGATCGGAGACCGTCGAATACAACGAGCCGGATCCTTCGAGCCACGTGGCCGACACCGGCGGTGGTGGCTGAACACCCGTCGGCGGAAAGCCGGGGTCGTACCCGGTCGCCAGCCCCGAGATGGCGCCGCCGTCGCTGAGATCTCCCGTGTCGGTCATCCCGAGCGGCTCGAAGACATGGTGCCGCAGGAAGGCGCTGTACGACGTGCCCGAAACCCGTTCGACGACGTAAGCGAGCAACGCATACCCCGAGCTGCTGTAGGAATCCTTCGCGCCGGGACGGAAATCGAGCGGCTGGGTGCCGATCCAGGCGGCAAACTCCGCGAGCGTGGTGGGGCGCGCTCGGCGTGCCCAGTAGTCGGGGAGTGCATGGTAGTCCGGGACGCCGGCCGTGTGGGCCAGGAGCTGCTCGATCGTGATTGCGCTCCCATAGGGGAATCCGGGGATAAACTTGCCCAGCGTATCGTCGAGCGACAGGAGGCCGCGTTCCTGCAGCATCGCGATCGCCGCCGCCGTGAACGTCTTGGTGAGGGAGCCGATCCCGTACCGGGTGGCGGGGCCATTGGGCACGCCGCGCGCGCGGTCCTCGATGCCGAACGCCGCCACGACCGAGTCCCGGCCGCCACGCCGGATCAGGATCGTGCCGCTAAAGTCGTTCATCTGGACGTACGGACCGATATAGCTGGCCAGGGCGTCCCTCCAGCCCGCCGATGATGGCCGAGTCTGGGCGACGCCGGGCCGCGGCAGCGCCACCAGGGCCAGCGCGCTGAGCCAGGGCATCGCCGAGCGTGCGGCGGGGAGGCGTGGAACGGAGGCGCTAGGGAGGAGGCGCATGGAGTCCGAGCGAGCGCGCAGCGCGTCGCCTGCCGGGCGCGCACTGCAAGGGTCGACGCCTGGTGTCCTTCGCCTTTCTAGATGCGCTGACCCAAGCTCACCGTTGCACGTCAGGCGCGGCCGACGGCAGGTATAGATCCGCAGGCAGAGCCGGTCGTCAGGCCAGCCCGAGCGACCGGGGTCACTGCCCGTTGAGGGCCCTGGGTCATTCCACCCATAGTGGGTGAAATGCCGCACCCGGTGGGCCCGCGCGTGCCTCGCAGACGATGGACCACGCGCCGCGAGTGCACGGCGCCACAACGAGTTGCCCGAGTGGGGTCGCGTCACACCAGATGGCACGGTGCGTGCGGAGGGGAGCAGCGTGATATGCGGACCGCAGCCGGTCCGCCCTGATCGCTCACCATCGCTCGCTGGAGGATACCCCATGTCGTGGACCAAGCCCGAGTTCGAAGTCGTGGAGCTGGGGATGGAAGTTGGCGCCTACGCCGGCAACGCGTGATTCGAGGCGACAACGCTGACCGAGGGGCCGGGTGACATACCCGGCCCCTTTTTCGCGGGAGGCGGTGGAGACCGCGGCGGCGTCGCCCGAAGAGTTGACCCGGCGGCTGCGGGGGGTGCTGGAGCGACGCTACCACCACCTCCATCCCTTCAACCTTCGGATGCACCGCGGTGAGCTGTCGCGCGGCGAGCTGCAGCTCTGGGTGGCGAACCGCTTCTATTATCAGATCAACATCCCGGTCAAGGACGCGCTGATCCTCGCCCAGTGTCCCGAGCGCGAGGTACGGCAACACTGGATTCAGCGCATCGTCGATCACGACGGCCGGCCGGGGGAAGAGGGCGGGATCGAAGCGTGGCTGCGACTGGGCGCGGCGATGGGGGTGCCGCGCGAGGACCTCCGCACTCAGCGCCGCTTGCTGCCGGGCGTGCGCTTCGCCGTGGACGCCTACGTCGGGTTCTGCCGCTCGCGGCCCTGGCTGGAGGCGGTGGCCGCGTCGCTCACGGAGATGTTTGCGCCGCTCATCGTGAAGGAGCGCCTCGCGGCCATGCTGAGCCACTACCCCTGGATCGATCCCGCGGGACTGCAGTACTTCAAGAACCGCCTCACCCAGGCGCCGCGCGATGCCGAGTACGCGCTCGCGCTCGTGACGGAGCGCTGTCGCAGCCGCGAGCAGCAGGAGCGCGCCCTCGCGGCGCTCGAATTCAAGTGCGATGTGCTGTGGTGCCTGCTCGACGCGGTCGAGCGGGGGCCGCTCCCCGTGGCGGAGGCCGGGTGAGCACCGACGTGCCGCGGCTGCACTCCAAGGCGCGCTTGCAGTGGGACGAGGTGCGCCAGCGCGACGTGCTCCTCTACCCCGAAGGCCTCGTCGCGCTGAACCCGACGGGCGCGGAGATCCTCAAGCTGTGCGACGGTCGGCGTTCGGTCGCGGCCGTCGCGGCCGCGCTGGAACAGCGCCACCGCGGGGCGGGCATCGCGGCGGACGTCACGGCATTCCTCGAGGCGCTGGCCGCCAAAGGGCTGGTGCAGTTCGCCGCCGGCAATGGCGCGAGCCCCGAGCGGAAGGCGTAGATGCCCGCCCTGGTGCCGAAACCGCTGTGGTTGCTCGCCGAGCTGACCTACAAGTGCCCGCTGCAATGCCCCTACTGCTCGAACCCGCTGGACTTCGCGGGTCCGCGCTTCAAGCGCGAACTCACCACCGACGAGTGGTGCCGCGTGTTCCGCGAGGCGAAGGCCCTCGGCGTGCTACAGTTGGGGCTCTCGGGCGGCGAACCGACGCTGCGGCCCGATCTCGACACCTTGGTCGCGACCGCCCACGAGCTCGGCCTCTATACGTCGCTCATCACCTCGGCCTACCGCCTGACCCGGCCGCGCCTCGCCGCGTTGCGGCGCGCCGGGCTCGACCACGTGCAGATCAGCGTGCAGGCCGCCGAGGCAGAACTCTCCGATCAGATCGCGGGCACCGCCTCCTACCGCGATAAGATTGCCGCCTACCACGCCACGCGCGAGCTGGGCTTTCCGCTCACCGTGAACGCCGTGCTGCACCGCCGCAACCTGCATCAGGTGGAGGCGCTCATCGGGCTCGCCGAGTCGCTCGGCGCCGAGCGCATCGAGCTCGCCAACACGCAGTTCTACGGCTGGGCCCTGCACAACCGCGACGCGCTGATGCCCACCAAGGCCCAGCTCGAGCAGGCGTGGCAGGTGGTGCAACGCGAGCGCGCCCGACTCGGCACCAAGCTCGAGATCGTGTGGGTGCTGCCGGATTATCACGAGCGCTACCCCAAACCGTGCATGGGGGGCTGGGGGCGCGCCTACATGACCGTGACGCCGGCGGGCGAGGTGTGGCCCTGCCACGCCGCGGGGCGCATCACCACGCTCCACTTCGCGTCGGTGCGCGAACGGCCGCTCGACTGGATCTGGCATGAGTCGGAGGCGTTCACCCGCTTCCGGGGCGACGCCTGGATGCCGGAGCCGTGCCGCTCCTGTCCCCGCAAGGCGGAGGACTTCGGCGGCTGCCGCTGCCAGGCGTTCCTCGTCGCCGGCGACGCGGCGCTGACCGACCCCGTGTGCTCGCTCGCGCCCCAGCGCCCCCTGATCGACGCCGCGATCGCCGCCGCCGAGCGCGCCGCCGCGGCGGAGCGGCCGCCCGCGTCGTGGACCTACCGCGCCGCGCCGGCCTCGCGCTCCCTCGCCGCCCACGGATGAGCGGCGCCGCCATCGCGGCCAGCGGATTGGGGAAAGACTTCGGCCCGATCCGCGCGCTCGACCGCTTGGACCTGGAGGTCGGGGAAGGAGAGTTCTTCGGCTTCCTCGGGCCGAACGGCGCGGGCAAGACCACGACCGTGCACCTCCTCGCGACCCTGCTCACCCCCTCCCGCGGTCGCGCCGCGGTCGCCGGACACGATACCGCGCGAGCTGGCTTGGAGGTGCGCCGCAGCATCGGGCTCGTGTTCCAGGACACGACGCTCGACCGCGACCTGACGATCGAGGAGAACCTGCGGTTCGCGGCGCGCCTGTGGGACCTGCCGCGCCGTCGCGCCGAGCGGCGCATCGACGACCTGCTCGGTCAATGGGAGCTCGGCGGGCGGCGCCGGGATCCCGTGCGGACGCTCTCGGGCGGGATGCGCCGTCGCGTGGACATCGCCCGGGGCGTCCTGCACGAGCCGCGCGTGCTATTTCTCGATGAGCCGACGGCCGGGCTCGACCCGCGGGCGCGCCGCGCCCTGTGGGACATGATCGGCGCCCTGCGCCAGGCGTCCCGGCTCACGGTGTTCCTGACCACGCACTACGTGGAGGAAGCCGAGCCGTGCGACCGCGTGGCGGTGCTCGATCAGGGGCGGCTGGTGGCGCTGGGGTCCCCGGCCGAGCTCAAACACGCCGCCGGAGTCGGCTCGCTCGAGGACGTGTTCCTGGCGCGCACGGGCCACCCCCTCGCCGAGGCGAGCGCCGCCTGACGATGCGCGCCGTCTACGGCATCGTGGTCCGCGAGTGCCTCCGCTTCTTGCGGCAGCGCGGCCGTGTCATGTCGAGCCTGGCGCGCCCCTTCGTGTGGCTGCTCTTCGCTGGCGCCGGGTTCGGCGCGGTGTTCGCGGGCCGGGACATCATCACCTATCGCGCCTACATGGCCCCGGGATTGCTTGGCATGGTGGTGATGTTCGGCGCGCTCCTGGCGGCGCTGTCCACGGTGACCGACCGCGATGCCGGCGTGCTGCGGATGCTGCTCGTGGCCCCGGTGCGCCGCAGCACGATCGCCCTCGGCAAGGCGCTCGGGGCCACCGTGCTGGGAACGGTGCAGGCAGTCGCCGTCGCCGCGATCCTCCTGCCGCTCGTCGGCCTGTGGCCCCGGCCGGCCGGGCTCCTGCTCGGGGTCACGGGCGTCCTGCTGTCCAGCTTGGCCCTCGGGGCGCTGGGCCTGCTGCTCGCCGCGGCCATCCGCTCGCTCGAGAACTTCGCCGGCGTCATGAACTTCGTGGTGTTCCCGATGCTGTTCCTGTCGGGCGCGCTGTATCCGATCGGCCATCTGGGGCGCCTGTTCCGGGCGCTCGCCTATGGGAATCCGCTCGCCTACGGGGTGGATTTGCTGAAGCACGCCCTGCTCGCGGCATGGGCCGGGGCGGGGTACGGCGGCGAGCTCCCTGTGCCGCTCGACATCGCGGCGCTGCTGGGGTTCGCCGCCGTGGCGCTGGCGGTGGCGACGCCGCTCCTGGCCCGCGAGGGCGGCGTCACGCGCACCGCATTGCGGCAACGGGCCTAGCGGCCGAGCGGGGCTAGATGATGATCACCATCACGGCGGCGATCAGCAGCACGACGAGCAGCCCGGCGACGCTGACGAGCAGCGTGAACGCCGCCGTCTTCTCGCGCGGCGTTTTCATCACCAGCGGCAGACCGGTCCAGAACAGGCGCACGCTGTAGAGGCCGAGCAGCACCCCCAGCGGCGCCAGCTTGGGCAGCAGGGCCAGCACCCCGCCCAGCCAGTACGGCGTCGCCCCGTACGCGGCCACCTTGAGGCCCTGTACCCGATTGGGCTGCCCGCCGAGCATGCCCGCCAGCAGTTCGATCAGCCACGCCAACAGGTACACCGCGACGAGGTTGAGCCCGTATTCCAGCACACCCGCGGTGACCGCGTCCATCGTCGAGATCGTGTGGGTCCCCACGAGGCTGCTGCGGTCGCCGCCGGAGAGGATCGTGCCTAGAGTGGCGGCGACCGGCCCGATCGCTGCCATGGGGAGCAGGTAACGCCAGTAAATCGGCCCCGGCGTGGTGAACTCCGGCGCAATGGCCGTCCACTCGGCCGTCGGTTGCACGATCAGCCGCCGAGCCCGCTCCAGCCAGCGCGGCAGCGGCCGGCGCGGCCGTGACGTCGCAGGCTTGGCCACAGGCCTGGGAGGACCGGCGCGCGGTGCGGTGGGCCCGCGCGAGGGCGGCGTCGGGCCGCGCGGTGGCCCGCCGGGGGGGCGCGGTGGGCCACCCGGCGGACGCGGCGGCCCGCCCGGGGGACGCGGTGGGCCGCCCGGAGGACGCGGTGGCCCGCCTGGGGGACGGGGTGGGCCGCCCGGGGGACGCGGTGGCCCGCCCGGGGGGCGCGGTGGCCCCCCGGGCGGACGCGGCGGTGTCGGGGGCTGCAGCGGAGTCATCGGGTCCCCGGCGTCGGTGATGGCACAAGATACAACAAGCGGTGCGGGCCGCCACGCCGCCCCGCGCCGTACGCCTGACGGTGGTCCCGAGCGCGCTCGGGAGGCAGGCGTTCGCCGTAGCGACGTCGTGGGCGACGCGCGAGATTCCGGCGATGCTGATCGACGTGCACGCGCACTTCTACCACGACCGCACCCCGCGCGCCGACTGGCGCGAGCGCAACGCCAGCCGCCTACGGGCCGGAGCGAAAATCGGCATCACCATTCATGTGGCGTCCGTGCTGGGGAGCTACGGCCGCACGTCCCCTACCTACTTCCCCTCGCCCCCAGATCTCGAATACGGCAACGCCGCGCTGCTCGCACTCGAGCACGAACACCCCGACCGGATCCGCGGCTACGTCACGGTCAACCCCAATTACACGGCCCACGCGCTCGCCGAGATCGCCCGCGGGCTCGCCGCGGGAATGATCGGCATCAAGCTCGCCGCCAGCCGCCGGGCCTCGGACCCGCTGCTCGACCCGATCTGCGAGCTGGCGGGCCGGCGCGGCGTCCCGGTGCTCCATCACGTCTGGCAGCATCGGCGCCACGACTGGCCTGGACAGGAGGCGTCGGATGCGGTCGAGCTCTGCACGCTAGCCGCCCGCCACCCCGGCGTCCGGTTCATCCTGGGGCACCTCGGCGGCGGCGGCGACTGGCAGCACTCGCTCGCCGCGCTCGCCACCGCACCCAACGTCTCCGTGGACGTGTCGGGCAGCGGCGTGGACGGCGGCATGCTGGAGGCGTGCCTCGCCGCCGTCGGCGCCGGTCGCGTGGTGTGGGGCAGCGACCTCACCATGGACACCGGCTGGGCTAAGCTGCGCTACCTGGCCCACCTGCTCGGGCCCGCGGAGCGCGAGCAGGTGCGCTGGAAGAATGCGGCGGACCTGTTCCCCCCCGGCGCGTTCCCCGCCGACTGATGCGCGTCGACGTCAACGCGTTCCTCGGCGCCTACCCGTTCCGCCGCGTTCCCGGCACCTCGCCAGGCGGCCTGCTCCAGGCCATGGACCGGGTCGGGATCGACGAGGCGTGGGTGAGCCACCTCCCCAGCCTGTTCTGGCGCGCGCCGGGCGAGGGCATCGCTTGGCTGTACGAGACGACAGCGCGCGAGCGGCGGCTGCGGCCCGTACCGGCCCTCCACCCGGGGCTCGCTGGCTGGGACCAGGCGCTGGGCCAGGCGGTCGATCGCGGCGCGCCGGCCGTGCGCTGTGATCCGACCTACTACGGCCTGGAACCGGCTGGACCCGAGATGCGCATGCTCGTGGCGGCGTGCGGCGCCGCCCGGCTGCCGCTCATGATGGCGGTGCGTCTCGAGGACGCGCGCCAGCGCCATCCCGGCGATCGTGCCGCTGAGCTCCCCGCGGCCGCGCTGCGGGCGCTCGTCCGGAGCGACCCCGACGCGCGGCTGCTGATCACCCATGCCGACCGGGCCTTCATCGAAGAGGTGCATTTCGGCTCGACGCCCGCGGAGGCGGCGCGCCTGTGGTGGGACATCAGTTGGATCTGGGGGCCGCCCGAGGATCACCTCGAGACGCTGCTGGCGACGGTGGGCGTCGCGCGGTTCGTCTTCGGGACGGGGCAGCCGCTTCGCATTCCGGAGGCGAGCGTCGCGAAGCTCGAGCTGTTGGACCTGGCGGCCGACGCCCGCGCGGCGCTCGAGTCCGGCAACGCGCGCGCGGGACTGTCGAGCTGACCTCCCCGGCTCCCCAGCCTGCCGCGCCCCGGCTCGCGGGGGGGCTTATCCCGGCCGTCCCCGTGCCGTTCCGCGGTGCGGCGCTCGCCGAAGACGCGCAGCGCGACTACGCGCGCTGGATGGCGACGCAACCGGTCGCGGGCGTCGCCGTGTGGGCCCACACGGGCCGCGGGCCGCACCTCTCGCGCGTCCAGCGCCGGGGCGTGCTGGCGACGTGGCGCGCCGCGCTGCCGGACCGCGTCATCGTAGCCGGCGCCGACTCACTCGCCACGGCGCGCGAGGCTCGGGCGGGCGGCGCCGACCTGCTGCTCGCCTTCCCGCGGCGCGACGATCCCGTGGGCTACCACGCCGCCCTGAGCGCCGAGCTGCCGGTGATCGCCTTCTATCTCTACGACGCCGCGGGCGGGGTCGCCTACGACGATGCGACCCTCGACGCCCTGCTTGCGCTGCCGCGGGTGGTCGGGATCAAAGTGGCGACGCTCGACTCGGTCGTCACGTTTCAGCGGGTCGCGGCGGCGGCCCGTGCGCATCCGGAGAAACTGCTGCTGACCGGGGAAGATCGGTTCCTGGGGTATTCGCTGCTGCTGGGCGCGCGCGCGGCCCTGATTGGCTTGGGGGCCGCGCTGACCGACCTCCCGGCCCAGCTGCTCGCGGCGTGCGCCCGCCGCGACTGGGTAACGTTTGTGAGCCTGACGGCGCGGTGCGATGCCTTGGGCGCGACCTTGTTCGGGGTCCCGGTCGAGGGCTACGTGCGACGGCTGCTGTGGGCCCTCGCGGCCGACGGCGTGCTCGCGCCCGACGCCTGCGACGATCCCTGGGGTCCCGGCTTGCCGCTCGACCAGCGCGAGGCCGTGGTGGCGGCCGTCCAGGCGGCGCGCGCGCCCGGCGCCGGAGGGCGGCGGTGAGCCGGCGAGCGGTCCCGCGCCGGGCGTTCTTGGAGAGCTGCGCCGCGGCCGGTGTGACGCTCGGCGTATTCCCTGGGCTGAAGGGTGGCGAGCCGATGCACAAGAAACCGCACATCGCAGTGGTCGGGGCGGGGGCGTTCGGCGGCTGGACGGCGCTGGCGTTGCTGCGCGCCGGCGCGCGCGTCACGCTGCTCGATGCCTGGGGGCCGGGGAATTCGCGCGCCAGCTCCGGTGGGGAAACCCGCGTCATTCGGGCTACCTACGGTCCGCGCGCCGTCTACACCCGCCTCGCCACCCGCGCCCTGGCGCTGTGGCAGGAGCAGGAGCGGCGCTGGCGACGGCAGTTCTACTACCCGATCGGCGTGCTGTGGCTGGTCGAGGACGACGACGCCTACGAGCGAGCGGCGCTGCCGGTCCTCACCGCCGCGGGGGTTCCGTTCGAGGAGCTGACGGGCGCCGAGACGGCGCGGCGCTATCCCCAGATCAACTGTGAGCGCGTGCGGTGGGCCTTGTCCGAGCCCCGCGGCGGCTACTTGGCGGCGCGGCTCGCCTGCGCCGCCGTGCTCGAGGCGGTGCGCGCCGAGGGCGGGGACTATCGCCAGCTCGCCGTCACGCCGGGGACGCCCGCCCGCGGCGAGCTGGACGGCGTCCGCTTGTCCGACGGCACCACGCTGCGGGCCGAGCAGTATGTGTTCGCCTGCGGGCCCTGGCTCGGGACGCTCTTCCCCGATGTGATCGGCGACCGCGTACGGTCCACCCGACAAGAGGTGTATTTCTTCGGCACGCCGCCCGGCGACCAGCGCTTCACCGAGGCTGCGCTGCCGGTGTGGGCGGACCACGGCGCGCACTTCCTGTACGGCATCCCCGCCAACGCTGGGCGCGGCTTCAAGGTCGCCGACGATACGCGGGGGCCGCCGTTCGAGCCCACGGCGGAAGACCGCCTCCCCACGCCCGCCACGCTCCAGGCGGCCCGGGACTACCTCGGCTTCCGCTTCCCCGCGCTGGCGGGCGCCCCGCTGCTCGAAGCGCGCGTCTGCCAGTACGAAAACTCGCCGGACGAACACTTCATCATCGACCGCCACCCCCACGCCGCCAATGCCTGGCTCGTGGGCGGCGGCTCGGGACACGGCTTCAAACACGGACCCGCCGTGGGCGAGCTCGTGGCGCGGCTCGTGCTCGACGGCGCCGCGCCCGACCCCGAGTTCCGGCTGGCACGCTTCGCCCGCTAGCGTGCGCGCCCGGCTCGAGCGGGACTTCGCGCGGTTCCGGCGCGAGCTGCCGCGCGATTTCCCCGACCACGTCCGTCAGACGTACCGCATCGACCTCACCGCGCGCTACTTGGGGGTGACGCTGCCCCACCCCATCGGGAAAGGCGCGGGGCAGCTGTCGCTGCACGAGCGCCAGCTCGCCGAGGACGCCCGCGCCGGGCTCGCCTTCACCGTCTTGAAGACCGTCATCGCCGAGGACGCGCAGGGGACCCGGGCGATGGCCGCGTGGGCCAGCCCCGAGACCCGCATGCGCGTCGAGCGGCGCCCAGCAGCCGATGGGCGCACGGGCTGGACCGTGACGTGGCAAGGGCGCGGCTGGCACGGCTCGCTGGCCGCTTACCTGGCCCTGATGCGCGCCGGCCGGGACCTCACGCGCGCCGGGGCGCTGCTCGTCGTGCCGTCGGTCCAGTATCACCTGCCGCGACTCGCCGAGGCGTTCCGGGATGGGGAGTATCGCCACACCACCGCCGCGCTCGCCGCAGCGTGGCGGGACCCGCCGCTCCTCCTCGAAAAGGATTTCTCGCCCACCCTCGCCGGCGATCCGCTCGCGGCCGACCGGGAACAGATTCTGCGCTGGCTGCGCGAGGTCCCGGGGCGCATCCGCGCCGCGGCGCCGATCGCGACGCGGCTCGCGGTCAAGCTCATGAACGCCCGGTTCGACGACGCGTTTCAGATCGCGATGACCGCGGCGTGTCCCGACGCGGACGCCGTCGTGTGCTTCAACCGGCTGTTCGACGCCGAGCAGGGCGTCGCGTACGGCGGCTGGGATCTGAGCGAGCGGAATCTCCGCGTCCTGGACGGCGTCGCCACGACGCGGCGGGGACGGTGCGGCACGGGCCACGTCGGCTCGGGGCGCATGATCCTGGCCTACGCGCAACGCGGCTGTGAGAGCGTCCAGCTCCACACCTTCTTCCAGCTGCCGTTGTCGGAGTATCCGGCGACGCGCGGCTCGCGCCCCCAGCGGGCACTCCATGCGCTCCTGTTTCACCCGCGCGACGGCCTGCTCGCCGGCATGCTCGACCTCGAGGCGGACGGCACGCTCGAGCGCCGCGACGGCGAGCTCCATTTCCTGGACGTGACGACGCGTGCGCATCAGCCGCGTTGACGTGTTCGAGCTCGCGCTCCCGCTGGTCGAACCGTTCATCATCTCGGGCGGCCGCTGCGACACGCGGCGCTCGCTCATCGTCGTCCTGTACGACGACCAGGGACACGTCGGGTACGGCGAAGCGCCGCCGTTCGAGCTGCCCTTCTACTCGGAGGAGACCCTCGCGAGCGCCCGCGAGTTGATCGTCCGGGTGCTGCGACCGCGGGTCGCGGGTCGCGACTTCGCGTCGCTCGAGACGCTGGACGCCGAGCTGCGCGCCGGGATTCGCGGCAACCCGTTTGCGCGGGCCGGGGTGGAAACGGCCGCCTGGGACTTGGAGGCGCAGCGACGCGGCATCGGCGTGGCGCAGCTGCTTGCCGAGCGACTCGGCGTCGCCCCCGCGGCGAGTGTGGCCTGCGGCGTCGCGCTGGGAATCCCCGAGGACCGTCGGCCCGAGAGCCTCACGCGCCGCGTCTATCACGCGGTCCAGGCGGGCTACCGCCGGGTGAAGATCAAAGTCATGCCGGGGTGGGATGCGGACGCCGTGCGGGCGGCCCGCGCCGGACTTGCCGGCACTACGCTGCCGCTCACCGTGGACGCGAACGGTGCCTATGCCTGGCCCGAGCACGAAGCGGCGCTGCGGGGGCTCGACGACGCGGGGCTGCTCTACATCGAGCAGCCGCTCGCGCCGGAGGAGCTCGTGGGCCACGCGCGCCTGGCGCAGACGCTGCGCACGCCGATCTGCCTCGACGAAACGTTGCGCGACGCGGGAACCGCCCGGCAGATCGCCGCGCTCGCCGGCCCGAAGATCTGGAACATCAAGGTGCATCGGGTCGGGGGCCTTGCGGAGGTGTGCCGCATCTATGGCGCCGCCACGGAATACGGCGCCGAGCTCTGGGCCGGCACCATGCCCGAGTCCGGGATCGGCTCGCAGGCGGCGCTGGCCGTGGCCGCCCTGCCTCGCTGCGTCTATCCCTCCGACTTGGAGCCGAGCGCGCGCTGGTACGGCCGCGGGGCGGACGTGATCAAGCTCACCATGGGACGGGATGGCCGCATGGCCGTCCCGGGCGTGTCGGTCGCCCGGCTGCTCGACCCGGCGCGCTTTCGGGCCGCAGCGACGTTGCTCGACGCTTGACGCCGCGCGCCCGTCCTGCACAATGTGCGGGCCCGCGAGGCGACGCCGCAGCGAGATCGAGCGCGCCGCGCCGGGACGCTACCCGTCTGCGTCCCCGACCCCAAGGGCACGTCTTCCTCCGGAGAGCTCGCGCGTGATGGCTCTGCGTCGCATCGTCCGGGCAGGGGGCCTCATCAGCCTGCTGCCCGTCGTCGCCCTGGCCCAGCAATACGATGGCGCCCTGTTCGCCGGGCTGCGCTGGCGCCTCCTCGGGCCGTTTCGCGGCGGTCGCACCGTGGCCGCGGCGGGCGTGCCCAGCGTCGCGGGCGCCTTCTACATCGGCGTCAACAACGGTGGCGTCTGGAAGACCACGGATTACGGACGCACCTGGACGCCCATCTTCGACGACCAGCCCACCGCCTCGATCGGCGCGATCGCCCTCGCCCCGTCCGATCCCCGAACGATCTACGTCGGGAGCGGCGAGGGACTGCAGCGTCCCGACCTCTCGGTTGGCGACGGCATCTACAAGAGCGTCGACGCCGGCGCGACGTGGCGGCACCTGGGGCTGCGGGATGGCCAGCAGATCCCCGCGATTCTCGTCGATCCTCGCGACCCCAATCGCGTGTTCGCCGCCGTGCTCGGCCATCCCTACGGGCCGAACGCGGAGCGCGGCGTGTTCCGCTCCACCGACGGCGGGGAGACGTGGACGCAGGTCCTCCATAAGGATGAGAACACCGGCGCGGTCGACCTGGCGTTCGACCCGGCGAATCCCCAGACGGTGTTCGGCGTGTTGTGGGCCGCCCGCCAGGCGCCGTGGGAGATCGGCAGTTCGTGGACGCTGTCGGCGAACAACGGCCTCTATAAGTCGGACGACGGCGGCACCACCTGGCGCCAGGTCACGGCGGGCCTGCCCGGCGCGGCGGACGGGCTGGGACGCATCGGGCTGGGCGTCGCCGCGAGCGCGCCGGCCCGCGTCTACGCCGTGCTCGGCGCCACGCGCGGCGGCGGGCTGTACCGCTCGGACGATGGCGGCGAGCACTGGCGCCTCGTCAACGGCGACGACCGCCTGTGGGGCCGCGACGGAGACTTTAACGAGGTCAAGGTCGACCCCACCAATCCCGACGTCGTCTACGTCGCCAACGTCGTCACCTGGAAGTCGACCGACGCCGGAGCGACGTTCACCGGCTGGCGCGGCGCGCCGGGTGGCGACGATTACCATCGGCTCTGGATCGACCCCACCCACCCCAACGTGATCCTGCTGGCGGGCGATCAGGGCGCCATCGTGACGGTGAACGGCGGCGCGAGCTGGAGCTCCTGGTACAATCAACCCACCGCGCAGTTCTATCACGTCGTGACCGACAACCGCTTCCCCTACTGGGTGTACGGCGGTCAGCAGGAGAGCGGGTCGGCGGGCGTGGCGAGCCGCGGCACCGATGGGCAGCTCACCGTGCGCGAGTGGCATCCGGTCGGCATCGAGGAATACGGCTACGTCGCGCCCGACCCGCTGCACCCCAACCTGATCTACGGGGGCAAGGTCAGCCGCTTCGATTGGAACACCGGCGCGGCGCAGGACGTGTCTCCCGAGCCGGTGCGGGCCGGACGCTATCGCTGGGTGCGCACCATGCCGCTCTTGTTCTCCCCCCTCGATCCGCACGTCTTGTATCTCGGCGCCAACGTGCTGTTCCAGACGGTGACCGGGGGGACGAGCTGGCAAACCATCAGCCCCGACTTGACGCGAGCCCCGGCCGAGGTGCCGGCGACCCTCGGAGCCTTCACGCCGCTCGATCCCGAGAACGGTCAGCACCGCGGCGTCATCTACACCATCGCGCCGTCGTTTCGCCGTCCCCACTTGCTGTGGGTCGGCACCGACGACGGCCTCATCCACGTGACGCATAACGGCGGCCGGACGTGGACCGACGTCACCCCGGCGGCGCTGACGCCATGGAGCAAGGTCTCGCTCGTCGAGGCCTCACACTTCGATACCCTGCGCGCCTACGCCGCCGTCAATCGCGTCCGACTCGACGACCTGCGGCCGCATCTCTACCGCACCAGCGACGGCGGGACCACCTGGCGCGAGATCGTGACGGGCATCGCGACGAACGCGGTGGTCAACGCCGTCCGCGAGGACCCGGTCCGGCCCGGCCTCTTGTTCGCGGGCACCGAGCGCGGGGTGTACGCCTCGTTCGACGACGGCGAGCACTGGCAGACGCTCCGCTTGAACCTGCCCGCAACCGCCGTGCGCGACCTCGTGGTGCACCACACCGACCTGGTGATCGCCACCCACGGCCGGGGGTTCTGGGTGCTCGACGACATCACGCCGCTACGCGAGATCGCCGCGGCGGCCGCCGCGCCGGACCCCTACTTGTACCGCCCCGCTCCCGCCGTCCGCGTCCGCTGGAACGCGAACACGGATACACCGCTCCCGCCCGACGAGCCGGCGGGCCCAAACCCGCCCGACGGGGCGGTCGTCGACTACTACCTGCCCCGCGCCAGCGCAGAGCCCGTGACGCTCGAGATCCTCGACCGCCGCGGGCGGCTGGTGCGCCGCTACTCGAGCGCCGACCCGCCGGAGCCCCCGGACTCGGCCGTGGCGATTCCCACCTGGTGGATCCGGCCGCCCCAGACAGTCGCCACCGCGGCGGGGATGCATCGCGTCGTCTGGGACCTCCACTACCCGCCCGTGCCGGCGCTGCGCCGCGAATACCCGATCGCGGCGATCTACTACAACACGCCGCGCGAGCCGCGTGGTCCCTGGGTCGTCCCCGGGGCGTACACCGTGCGCCTGCGGGCCGCCGGCACGACCGCCACGCAGCCGCTCAGCGTCCGGCTCGACCCGCGGCTCACCCTGCCGCCGGACGCGCTGACCCGGCAATTCGCTCTGGCGGCCCGGCTGGCCGACGCGCTGGTGCGCGACTCGGCCGCGCTCGCGCAGGTCCACGCCCTGCGCGCCGAGCTGCAGGCGACGCGGCAGCGCGCGGCGGCGGGGCCCGCGGCGGCGCTCGACTCGCTCGACGCCCGCGCCGCGGCGCTCGAGACCGGGGCGGGGACGGCTCCCGCCGCGCCGGGGCTGCCCCGGGAGCCGGGCTTCACGCGCTTGAACGAGCAGCTCGTCGAGTTGTACCGCGTGATCGAGGGCGCCGATGCGCCACCCACGGCCCAGGCGGCGGCGGCGGTCCCCCGGCTCGAGCGCGCCCTCGCCGAGCGGCTGGCGCGCTGGCGCGAGCTCGTGGGCCGCTTCCGTTCGCTGACTCCCACCATACAATAGAGCCACGCCATGATTCCTATCCATCACCAGCCGCCCGGGTACTGGGCCACCAATCTCTACAAGAGCCCGCGCAAGCGCCCCAACTCGGACGCGCCCCTCAAGGACCTGCCCCAGCGGGCGGCCCAGCGCTTCAAACGGGCCCGCGAGGGCGTGCGCGCCCTGAAGCACGTCACCGAACAGGTGGTATTCCTGGGCACCGCGTGGAAATGGGTGTGGATGTACGAAGTCGGCGGCCGCAAGCTCGGCTATCTGCATCCGATGGAGACGAGCCTGTCGGGCACGTTCGTCCTCACCGAAGGCGAGGAACGCGAGTTCGCCCTCACCGACGGCCTGCCGAAGCCGCTGCGCCAGGCGATGCGCGATGGCTTGGTGGCGAACGGGATCCGCTGGTGCTGGATAGAATTCCCCGACTTCGACGCAGTCGACGCGTTCATCCACATCGTGCGGCTGAAGCACCAGCTCCTGGCGCGGCCGGAATGACGCGCGGGCCTGCGCGCGCGCGCAGGGCTTGTGCGTCGTTTGCCGCCGGCGCTACATTCTGGCGCCCGCAGGCCGTTCCACACACACACGATACATTCGCCATCGAGCGCGATTGATGACGAAGCGGAGTGGTCGGGTCGGCGTCGGGGTCGCGTTGGCACTGGCAGCCGCCGGGCCGGCCGCGGCCCAGACCAGTCCGGCGACGCTGGCCTACCAAGCACCCGTCATCCGCGATACGGACCGGCTCGCCGGTCCCCGGCAGCCGATTTTCTTCCGCCACGACGTCCACGCCGCGCAAGACCGCATCCCCTGCCTCTACTGCCACAGCACCGTCGCGATCTCGAGCGAGCCCGGCATTCCCGCCGTCCAGACGTGCTTGGGGTGCCACCTGATTATCGGGGGGTCGACGCCGGCCCATCAGGCGGAGATCAAGAAGGTGCGCGAGGCGTGGGCGACGAAGCAGCCGCCCCACTGGGTCCGGGTGCACGCCCTGCCGGGCTTCGTGCGCTTCCCCCACCAACGCCACATCAAGGCCCTCGGCACCCAGAGCTGCGTCACCTGCCACGGCGACGTGGCGAAGATGCCGCAGGTGTACCAGGTTGCCACGCTCACGATGGGCTGGTGCGTCACCTGTCACGTGCAGCGCGGGGTGAGCCGCGACTGCACGGTGTGTCACTACTGAGAGGCGAGCCGATGGACCGCAGGCGATTCTTGACCGTGTTGGGCGCGACGGGCGGCGCGGCCGCCGCGACCTCGGGGTGCGGCATCGGCCCCGAGCCGACCGAGCGGCTCATCCCCTACCTCGTGCCGTCCGAGAACCAGGTTCCCGGGATCGCGACGTACTACGCCACCACGTGCCGCGAGTGTGCCGCTGGGTGCGGGCTGCACGCCAAAGTGCGCGAAGGCCGCGTCATCAAGCTCGAGGGCAATCCCGAGTCGCCGATCAACCAGGGTCGCCTCTGCTCGCGGGGCCAAGCGGCGCTCCAAGGCCTCTATAACCCGGACCGGATCACCGACCCGCTGGCCCGCGGGCCCACCGGCGCGTGGCAGAAGCTGACCTGGGAGGACGCGCTCGGGCGACTGCAGGCCAAACTGGCCGCCGCGCGCGGCCACGGCATCGTGTTCCTGACGGGCCTCGAGACCGGGGCCTTCGGCGACCTGATCGACGGGTGGATGAGACAGCTCGGCGGTCGCCACGTGACCTACGAGCCGTTCGCGTGCGAGGCCCTGCGGGAAGGCAACCGCATCGCGTTCGGCACGAGCGCGATCCCGTTCTACGACTTCGCCGCCGCCCGCTACATCGTCTCCTTCGGTGCCGATTTCATGGAGACCTGGCTCTCCCCAGTCGGCTACCAGAACGCCTTCACCCGGGCGCACGCGTTCCAGACGGGGGGCGCCACGCCGCCCGCCAAGTTCGTCTACGTCGGCCCGCGCCTCGCGCTCACCGGCATGAGCGCGGACGAGTGGATCGCCGCGGCCCCCGGCAGCGAAGGCCTGCTCGCGCTCGCCATGGCCCGGGTGATCCTGACCGCACACTTGGCCCGCGCTCCGGGGGACGCGGCGCCGCTCCAGCGCACGCTTCCCACCCCCCAGCAGGTGGCGCCGCGGGTCGGCATCGAGCCGATGGCGATCGAGCGCCTGGCCCACGAGTTCGCCGCGTCGCAAGGCGGCCTCGCCGTGGCGGGCGGCATGGCGACCCAATACCCGGACGGGGCCGCCATCGTGGCGGCGGTGAACGTGCTCAACTACGTGGCGGGACAGGTCGGGCGCACGGTCAAGTTCGGGCCGGACCACGCGCTCGCCGGCGCCGGCTCGTTCCGGCAGCTGACGGAGCTCGTGGCCGACATGCGCGCCGGCAAGGTGGCGCTGTTGCTCAGCCACGGCGCCAACCCCGGCTACTCGCTTCCGGGGGCCTTCTCGCAGGCGGTCGGCAAGGTCGGCTACCGGGTGAGCTTCGCGGCGTTTCTGGACGAGACCGCCGCCGCCGCGGACCTGATCCTCCCCGATCACCACCCGCTCGAGCAGTGGGGCGATGCGCGGCCGCGCGCGGGCATCGCGGCGTTGCAGCAGCCGGTGATGCAGCCAGTATTCGCTAACTCCCGGTCGGCGGGCGACGTGGTGCTCGCCCTCAGCGGGCGGACCGGCACGTTCCAGGACTACCTGCAGAGTCGCTGGCGCGAGCTGCACGCGCGCTACGGCCGGGGCCGGAGCTTCGAGGAGTTCTGGAACGACGCCCTCGCGCACGGCGGCGTCTACCGCGAGCCGCCCTCCCGAGCGGTGCGCCTCACTCCCCAGATCGCCCAGCTCGCGACTGGCGGCGCCGCGTTCCGCGGCGCGGCGGACGAGCTGCCGCTCATCGTGTTCCCCTCGATCGGCCTCCACGACGGCCGCGGCGCCAACAAGCCGTGGCTCCAGGAGCTGCCCGACCCCGTCTCCAAGATCACCTGGCACGCCTGGGTCGAGGTGCATCCCGAGACCGCGGCGCGCTGGCACCTGGCGAACGGGGACATCGTGCTGCTCACGTCGGCCCACGGTGCCGTGCGCGCGCCCGTCTGGCTCACCCCGGGCGTGCGACCCGACGTGCTCGCCGTGCCCACCGGACAGGGGCACACCGCCTACGGCCGCTATGCCCAGGGCCGGTCGTTCAACGCCTTCGAGCTGCTTGGCAGCGCGCCGACGCCGTTCGGTGGCCGCGCCTTCGCCGTCGGCGTCGCGGTGAAGCAGACGGCGGACCACCGCTCCCTCGCCACGATCGAAGGCGACGCCCGCGAGCGGGGCCGGGGCATCGTCGAGGTGCTGCCGCTCGCCCAGGCCCAAGCGCTGCGCCGCGGCGCGCATCCCTTCGCGGAGCGGGAAACGCCGGCCTATACCGACAAAGCGCTGGCCGAGTGGGCCCAAGCGCAGCAGGAGCAGGCGAGTCTCGGCAATTACGCGGGCGCGCACCCGCGCTGGGGCATGGCGATCGACCTCGCCAAGTGTACCGGCTGCTCGGCCTGCATCACCGCGTGCTACGCCGAGAACAACCTGGCGACCGTGGGCGAGGAGCTCTCCGTGCGACGCCGCCAGATGAGCTGGATCCGGCTCGAACGCTATTACACCGCCGGCGGCGCCGATCGACCGGTCGGCGCGGTCGTCGCGCCCATGCTGTGCCAACAGTGCGGGCAGGCGCCGTGCGAGCCGGTGTGCCCCGTCTACGCGGCGTACCACACGCCCGACGGGCTCAACGGGCAGGTGTACAACCGCTGCGTCGGCACGCGCTACTGCTCCAACAATTGCCCCTACAAGGTGCGCTACTTCAACTGGTACAACTACGCCGAGCCGGGGGGCGAGTGGGACAGCTGGCCCGACCCCTTGCCGATGCTCTTGAACCCCGACGTCACGGTGCGGGAGAAGGGCGTCATGGAGAAGTGCACGTTCTGCGTGCAGCGGATCCGCGGCGCCCAGAACCGCGCCCGGCTGGAGGACCGCACCGTCCAGGACGGCGATATCACCCCCGCCTGCGCGCAGGCCTGTCCCTCGGAGGCGATCGTGTTCGGCGACCTGCACGACAAGACGTCCCGCGTCGCCGCGCTCGCCGAGGACGCGCGGGGGTATCATGTGCTGGCGGGCCTCAACACCAAACCCGCCATCACCTACCTCGCCCGGGTCGTGCACGGCGCGGCGGCGGAGGCCTGACCCGATGGCCGACGCTCCTCGGTCGCGCCTCACCTACGACTTCGTCACCCGCGCCATCGCGCGCACGCTCGGCCACCCGGGCAAGGGGTATTTCGCGCTGCTCGGCGGCGCGGTTGCCCTGCTCGCCGTCGGGATCGTCTGCCTGCTGCTGTTGCTGCGCTACGGCCTGGGCCTCGCGGGGTACTCGCACCCGGTGTACTGGGCCGTCTACATCACGTGCTTCGTGTTCTGGGTCGGCATCGCCCATTCGGGCACGCTGATCAGCGCCATTCTGTTCTTGTTCCGATCGGGGTGGCGCACCGCCGTGTACCGGACGGCCGAGGCCATGACCGTGTTCGCGGTGATGACCGCGGCACTGTTCCCGCTGATCCACATCGGCCGGCAGTGGTACTTCTACTGGCTCCTGCCCTACCCCAACGAGCGGGGCCTGTGGCCGAACTTCAAGTCCCCGCTCATCTGGGACGAGTTCGCGATCGGCACCTACTTCACCGTCTCGACCGTCTTCCTCATCATGGGCTTGATCCCCGATATCGCGGCGGCTCGCGACGTGGTCACGGGGTGGCGCAAGAAGCTGTACGCGCTCACCGCGTGCGGCTGGCGCGGCACCAACGAGCAGTGGCGCCATTACACGCGCGGCTATCTCTATCTCGCCGCCCTCGCCACGCCGCTCGTGCTGTCGGTGCACAGCGTGGTGTCCTGGGACTTCGCCATGGCCATCGTGCCCGGCTGGCACGCCACGATCTTCGCTCCCTACTTCGTCGCCGGGGCGATCTACTCCGGGGTGGGGATGGTCATCACGCTGCTCGTGCCGATCCGCAAGCTGTTTCACTTGGAGGAGCTCATCACCGTTCACCACTTCGAGAATCTGGCGAAGCTCTGTCTGCTCACGGGCTCGATCGTGGGCTACGCCTACTGCGTGGAGTATTTCACGGCGTGGTTCGGGGGCCACCCCGCCGAGCGGGCGGCGTTCTGGTATCGCGCCTTCGGGCCGTACTGGTGGGCGTCCTGGACCATGATCATCTGCAACGCGTTCCTGCCGCTGCTGCTGTGGG
>WNFJ01119774.1_pt2 | contig 25883 bp, 26 predicted proteins | sample 5400461 | NCBI WGS metagenome assembly WNFJ01 (sample SAMN13153349, study PRJNA577476) | soil metagenome | isolation source: 115 cm saprolite on Douglas fir-dominated hillslope | place: USA:California | collected 2013-09-17
GCAAAATTCCAGAAAAAGGTCTGGGCCATATACCCGCCTGCGCAATTGAAAGCCACGTCTGCGCCCGGCCCAAATAAGCGGCATCCCATCAGGCACAACTAGATCGGCGGAGGCGAGTGCGCCGTGGAAATATGGGTTGTTATAAGCTTCCATCACCATATGCACATTGGACAGAGCGACACAGTGACTGCGTCCCCTGTGCAAGATCCACCGCTCGAAGATCTCCATAACGTCCTCGATCTGCACAGCGTGGATGGAACTGCGCAACACCCGGAATGAACTGAGTGGTCTCAGCATTTCAGAGGTGCTGGGAGTATCGGTCGAAAGCTCGATAGTATGCAAGGAGCCTTATGCCTTTCTACTTATCTTGAACAATTAACGGTCGTGGCTTTGTTGCACTGGCCCGGCACGATCATCCTGCCGCGCTCACTACCGAACTCTGCTCGGGTGTGGCCAGAAGAAGTCCTGCTTGAATCAAGAGCTGAGTAATTGCGTCTCCATCGTTCCGAAGCGCAGCCTGTTCGAGTCCGCGAACTAAGCAAGGGAATAGTGACTCTCTCATCGCCGCCTTCTGAAATCACCCGCGAAACTTTCTTGAAGGCTGTGGCTTCTGCCCGTTCGAGGTCCCAAGCAATTCCTCAAACACCTTGCTCTCCCGGGCGAAGCTATACCGCAGGTACTGGCTCGGGCGGACCGCCAATTCTGACTGCACGGATAGCCCGCCTGTAGGCCTCAATCAAGAGTGGATAGCTCGCCGCAGGCGAGTAACGTTGCTCGAACTAAATTGGGGCCTGCCGGCGCATGCCCGCCAGTCGGGTGGCATCATTCGCAAGCGCCAGGGCCTTCGCGCGCAGATCGGACGCATCGCCGGGCCGGAATAACAGTCCGGTTCGCCCGTCGTCAACTATGGAAGGCAATGCCCCGATGTTGCTGGCGACGACCGGTGTGCCGGCCGCAAACGCCTCGACGGCGACCGCCGGGAAGTTTTCGTAACAGATCGAAGGAATCACGATAAAACGCGCTTGTTTCATCAGAGACAAGACTCTCAGACGCGGCTGCGAGCCGAGCCACTCCACCCCCGTTGTGTCATGGCAGGCCTGCCGCACTCCCTCGGATGCCGGGCCGTCGCCCGCGATCTTAAGGGGCAGCTCGTGGCCAATCGTGCTCCAAGCTGAAAGCAAGACTCCAATGCCCTTTTCCGTGGAGAGCCGACCTGCATAGAATGCGAAGTTGCCGTCGCCAGATCCTTGCCCTGGGTCTTCGGCCAAGCCATTGGGTTTGACCACCATCTTTTCAGAGGGAAGACCACCTTGAATGAACTTGCCCCGAGCAAACTCCGAGAGGGCGACATATAGGTCAACTGCATTACTCCAAGTCCCCAGGGTCCGGTGCACCGCCACCATGGCTGCGACTGTGGCCGACGCAGTCCGGCTTCCACGATAGCATCCGTGAATGATTCCAGGCAAAGCGACCGTTTTGCCGAGGCAGTCTTCACAGACGCGGCCGTTGCGCAGAAAGATCGCATTCGGACACAGCAGCCGGAAATTGTGAAGTGTCTGGACGACCACCGCACCGTGCTTTTTCGCTGCGTAGTAGGCCGAAGGCGAGATGAGCGGGAAAGTATTGTGAAAATGTGCCACGTCTGGCCTACAGTCCGCAAGGACGCCCGATAACGTTTTGTAAGAAGAGCGACTCCACATAGTCTCGATGCCGAGATGCAGCTTCCCGAGCGCGGGGATTCGCTGGTTGTCATCGAGGTATTCAAACACCTCATGGCCGTGCTGCCGCAAGAGCTGGGCTTCGTTTCGAAAGACGGCATCCTCTCCGCCTGCCTGTTGATAGGCATTGTGTACCACTAACACTTTCATGAAGGTGACCTGGAGACACCGCCGCCGGAGGCGCCATCAGCGACCGTCAGATGTTTGACACAGAAACGCTGCATGGGTAGTCAAAAGGCGCGAATAGATAGAACTCGGCAACCCAGTTCTTAGAGTCCGCTTGACTAGGGACTTAGCTCCGTTCCCATTCTTGTCGGCACAATCAGCGTCGTCGCTGAGAACGTCCAGATGTCGGTTCAGGATTTCCAGGCCAGCCTCCTGCTTGAGAAAGTCAACGATGGAGGAAGGGCTCCAGAACTGCACGTGGCCGGCTCCCGCGATCGAGGGATATGGGCGACGGAGTATCTTCGTCCTCACGAAATTGCTGAGCACTCTTTCAGTGGGTACTTCAACCACTAGGAACCGGGCGATGCGCGACGCTTCGAGAAGTGCGGACACTGGATCATCCAGATGCTCGATCACATGGCTAAGAACGGCTACACTGAACGCGCCGTCCCGAAAAGGCAACGCGTCGGCCCGTCCGACCGCTGCGTGGCGGACGTAAGCGTGACAAGAGTTCAGAGTAAACTTAACTGCAGACGAAGATAAATCGATGCAGGAATACTCCCTAGCAAAGTTCATGGCGTGAAGCATGCGAAGGACAGCACCGGTCCCGCAACCGATCTCGACGACGGAGTTAGTGTCTACCTCTTGGCACACGCGCACGATATTCTGTGCTTTTCTCCGAGCTCCTAACTCCCGCCAAGCCAAGAACGCCGAGTCTTGGAGCGCATCCCGATAGGTCGCCTCATAGTCTTGCCACATGTCTACTGCCCTCCGTCACGTGCCAAGCACACCGTGTCGCAAGGAGCGCACGGACCGCACACTCGATAGACGATGCGTGTTGAAGGTATTGCCTTAGAACAGAATTTCCCCAGCGGGCTGCGAGGATTGAATTCCTGTACAAAACTGTAGAGAGTGGCGTCCGGGAAGGCGGCTTCAGAGAGAAGCTTCTTGGTCTCGGACCGGCTGTAGCTTCTATTACTTTCAAAATTATCCGGTAGAAAGCCGAGACGGCGAAGCGGATTGTGCCACCAGTTGTGGAAGTCGATGACCGCTCTTCCCGTAGGTGTCAAACACCCTCCTATAGATTTCAGCAGCATGGAATCGTGGCCTTCACCGCGGATGAGCGTGTCCAGGCAGAGAAGACGATCAATGGAGTGTCGGAAAGGCGGCTGAAAATAGTCGATGCGCAAGAAAAAGATGTTTTCTAGGTTTCGCTCGTGCGCCTTGCGGGACGCGTAACTTAGATTCTCAACTGACAAATCGCAGTGTAGTACCGACCGAAAATAGGACGCATAAGAGAACGTGTAGTGCCCCGCGCCAGCGGCGATGTCGCAGAGCACCGACCCGCCTCGTTCCGCGCCTTCTGCCACCAGCGGGTGCACGGCAATCACCTGCCGTCGGCGCTTGCGTATCCAGGCTGCCGTGGCTGTCTCTTCGGCACCCCATGCGAGACAGGTATTGTCCTTCTGAAACTGCTGATCAAACAACGTCAGGTACGCCCTGCGGTAGTCGGCACTGGCGGACGCCGGGAGTTGGGCAGGGCGACTGGGAAGAATCTCGGCAAGGTACTCTCCGTGCAGCGGAAAGTTTCGACCGCATCCACTGCAGAGAAGTTGGGTGCTGGCAAGCCGGAGAGGCTGTCCGTCATCAGGACACGAGAGCAGGTCTAGGATTGTCCGTAACTTTCCCGACATCACCGCAAAGCTCCATATTGGTTACAAAAGAAGCATATTGGCTGTATTCCGAAATGGCTGCCAATGTTTGGTCCAAAGCCTGCCACTGCCCGGTCTCTTCAATTTCCCAAGAGTGACCCCAAAGATGGAAAACACCTCCCACGTCCGCCGCGCGTCTTAGTAGCACACCGGCGAATGCTGGCCAGCTTTTTCGGCGACCGCCGTGGAGAAGATTCGACAGGGCCTCGACGCTGAACCGCTTTGCGGCGTTGCGAAGATAAGAAACGGTTCGATGGGGATAGGCCTGCATCGTGGTGGGAATAACGGCGATCCCGTCCCTTATACGAGGGTGGTCAAATGAAAGAAGCTCCACGGTCCGCGCGGCCACAAACCCAGCTTCACGCAGCATCCGGAAGTGAATCTTGCCGTAGCTCCCTCCAGGAAAGCAGAAGACCGAACAAGGCTTGCCGAGAATATCTTCCAGTTGCTTTTTCGACTCCGCGACTTCCCGCTGGGCTTGACTGTCGGCCAATCCTCTTAGTCGGACGTGGTTCACCGTATGCGCTCCGATCTCGAACCGCTGCGCGAGGCCGCGTATTTCCGCGGGGGAAAGCGTCGGCCGCGTATTTCTCAACGGCACGTAGAAGGTTCCGGGCAGCCCGTAGCGGGCGAGAAGGTCCGCGAGCCGCAGATCCAGCGGATGTCCGTCGTCCCAGCTGGTTGTGATTGTTAGCCCCTTGTCTGGCAACATGATTTCTCTCTAATAGGTCAAGCCGTAACCGCGGCTGCATCAGGAGCGGATTCCAGGCAGCCGTGGATTCCGGTCCGGAAATTCTCTGCCATGTTCTCAATGGTGTAGCGAGAGCTCGCAGCCAGGGCTCCGGCTTGCAAGCGCTTCAGACGGTTGCGATCAAGTAGGAGTGATGTAGTCATATCCGCAAATGCGGCAGCATCTGGCTCGCAAAGCAACCCGTTCGAATCCTCTACCAGGTAGTCCAGTTCGGGACCGTGGATGGCGAGCCGGGTGCTGAGAAGCGGCAGCCCGCCAGCGAACGCATCCAGGACCACCAGTCCCACGCGGCCTGGCATAAGAAATGCGTCGGAAATTGCGATCAGCTCTGCTTTCTCCTGCCCAAACCGAGGGCCCATCATGTGGATCCAGCGCAGTTCGCGAGCGGCGGCCTCGACGCTGGGGCGGTCTGGTCCACCACCGACGATAATGAGGTGAAAGTCCTGAACCCGCGCCTGGATGCGCTGTGCGCTTTCCATCAGGAAACGTACGCTCTTCACTTTGTCCAGCATCCCGCAGAAGATCCCCACCGGGGCGGAGGCGGAAATACCCAAGGCCCTTCGGAGTTGAATCCGTTCCACCGGGTTGACGCGCTGCACCTGTGCTCGCAAAGCCCGCGTGTCGACCGCGTTGTCGACGGAGGTGATTTTTCCGGCAGGCACGCCATTGGCCACTAGGTAGCGTCTTGTACCTTTGGTGTAGGCAAACCACCAAGAGACCCAGTTGAGCATCTTCCGCCGAATCCACTCCGAAACCTGCAATCGTCCTTCTTGGCGATTCTCCCCAAGACCCCAGAACGCCACCCGCCGCAGGCTCATACGAGAGAGTGGCAAGAGAAGGTAGTTCAGCAAGAATTTGTTCGCTTGATCGACTATGACCATATCTGCGGTCAGGGCTGGGCGCAGTAGCGGCTGAACCATTAACCGCTCCCCGGCTAGCCAGTGTGCCGGTACCTTTATCCCGTAGTCCGGCGGAAGGTCGCAGCTGTCGTTTTTGCTGGCCTCGAGTTTCGAGGGATCGCTGTAGCCGACCTTCAGTTCGATATCATCCGCCTTGAGGATCGACAGAAGTCGCTCGTAGAAAGGCAGCCGGTATTGTTTAATTTGTGCTTCGATAATTAGTACTCGTCGCATTGTCCTAGACCATTGCCACCCGTATGAGGCTAAAAACCTCGAACCGCGGACAGATGTGCACTACTTCAAAGCCCTGTGTCCGGAGAAGGGAGAGTGTTGATCGGGTCTTTTCAACGCCATGAGACGAACTGCGATGATGGAACTCCACGCACATCTGTTGGACCGGAATCTGCTCGCGAAATAGATCTGCCAAGACTGAATATTCGCCCCCTTCAATGTCCATCTTGAGAACATCAATGTGCGTGTGTCCGAAGCGGCTCATCGCTGTTATGAGCCTGATGACCGGCACCTTAATGGACTGGTCGCTGAATTGGGGCGCGCGAACTATCGAGTGCGAGATGAAATCAGGCCGCGGCGGCAGAAAGAAATCAGCGTCGCCGTCGAAATCGGCGATGCCCACTGCGTGAAATCGAAACTGGGGCGAGAGCGATTGGCCGTCGATCCAGGCTTGTACTTTCGGCGTCGGGTCGAAGGCGTGGACTATGCAACCGAATTGCTGGATTAGGGCCAGATCAAACGATATGTCGAAGCCGATTCCTGCCGAATAGATGACCGGATCGTGCGGGAAGATAGCGGTATCAAGAAAATATCCTCCATAGTCGGAGCCAACGCGGGTCAGCCGGCGCGTAACCTGAACGTGCGGCGGATGAAATCCCCACTCGGGATACGACCGCAGGTACTTTCGAAGGAGCGGGCGAAGTGCCATAGGTTCAAAATGTTGATATTGCTTGTGCGCAATCAACTCGTGGTGTTTTGCTTTCGAGCGAAAAAGCAGAACTGGCCCGCAAAAAGTAGTTTGAACGCATTGCGTCGCTGTGTGGGCTGTCGCAGAATGCGCAAAGCACCTTCTAGGAAGAGGTTTACTGGAGACTCGGTGGTGAAGAAAGGCTCAAGAAGAGCCGCGAGTCTTAGATAATGGAGCCAGCGACGACCTATGAGAGTCAAAGAGTCAATGCCCGGCCGCACGACTATAGATCGGAAACCAGCATCTCGAAGGAGTACGCAAAAACCATACGGTGTGTAGTTCCAATAGCTGCGCGAATGAAATGGTTCGAGGTGCGATGTAGAGCCAACAAAAATGCCATTATGTTTCAGCACTCGGTGGATTTCCTCCATAAGTGCATGGGGGTGTCGTACGTGCTCAAAAACCTGCCGCGAGTAGACTATGTCGACTGACTCGCCCCGCAATGGGATGTGCACTCCATCATAGGCACAAAAACGGCGGCTCTTATCGGTCCTCAACGTCACTTCCTGTGAATCTAATATGTCTAGGCCTATCCACCGTATAGAACGATCGTTTGCACATAAGGCGGTATAACTGGAGCCAGTACCGCATCCCACATCCAGTAATGTGGTTGTGATATCTTTAGAAGTAAGTTGATTCAGAGCTCCCTTAGCCTCCCGCAGACCATGCGTCTGACGGGAGGTATCTCCTGGCAGGAATTCATACAGTAGTTTGGAGTCACCTCTAGGAATCCAGCGCTTCGTCGAATCGTTGTCCATTGCCTGGCTCGGCTCGCAGGGAAATCGGTTGCGTTGCGTTTTGGATCACTCGCAAATACAGATCTTCAAGTTTTCTTGTCTGGATCCGGAGGTTGAATTTCGTGCATACGTACTCTCTGGCTGCCTCCCCCATACGAGCGCAAAGGGGTTCGTCGTCACAAAGCTTACCCAGATAATAAGCCAGCGCATCTATGTCGCGCTCGGGAGCCAAGAAACCGGTTTCACCGTGCGCGACGGCTTCCCTCACTCCGTCCGAAGCAAAGCTGACGACAGGAAGCTTCATGGCTTGTGCCTCCGCAAAAACGTTAGGGTATCCCTCGGCGTCGCCAGATCGCGCTCGGATACTTGGCGCGCCAAACAACCGCGCCCGGTTCATCCAGTACCTGACCACATCAGGAGCCTGGAATCCTAGAAACCGAAACTTGCGGAGATTGTGGGCAGCCAACCGCTCCAATCCCGGACGAAGAGGACCATCCCCAATCACTAGCAACTCCATGTCCGGCGATATGGATTGCACCTTGGCCATAGCTCGGATCAGGTACTCACAACCCTTCTTTTCGTCTAACCTTCCCGTGAACAGTACAAGTGGCTCTCTCTTCACACTGGGTTCAGGACAGAACAGATCGGTGTCCACCCCTACGTAATGCACCACAATCTTGTTAGCTGAGAATCCTTGCCTGAGCATCTCATCCCGAATGAAAAACGAAACGGCAATAAATAAGGTCGCCCCAACATCGAGTGCGCCCCTGCGACGGAGATAGACGCGACCGGAGTAGAAACTGTTGGTTCGCAAGAATTCGTCGTACAGCGTTGCATCACAGCCCTGGAAGGTAACCACCAGGGGAATGCCCAAGGTGCGAGCCAAAGGCAGGGAGCGGAGGCCCGCGAATCCGAAGTGCGCGTGCAGCAGCGCCGGGCGGAGCTTCCGCAGTCGGCGGGCAAAGAACGGAGCCACTCCCAACAATTTGAATGGGACTTCGGTAAGCCGCGAAAACCGTCCCTGTCCACCGCGCATAACTACCACTCGTTCCCTGGGCAACGGAAGACCGTCGCGCAGATAGTGTGGGCTAACGTAGTACGGAGTAAACGAGGCCAGAGCTTCAGCCTGCGTGCGAATGAACGTCATGGAGCGTGTCAGAAGCGGCTCGGCATAGACGAGGACGGCGGGCTTTTCGGGAGCAACGGAATTAGGCATGACATTGCCGCTCTATGGCGGGTTTGCTAACGACAGCGATTTGGCTCTCTTTCGTGTACATGGTAGTGGCTAACGCGACATAGAGCATGAAGTAAATGTTATTACCCTGCAAAAAGAAAGCCGTCGTGAGGTTGCCTAGAAACAGCATAACAAGAAACATTATCGGCCACGTGGCAGCCGGTTCGGAACTGTGATGCGCAAACTTCAGGGCTTTCGTCGTGTAATACGCAAACGCGAAGAGGAAGAGCCCAGTTCCAACAAGTCCCAATTCCAGCCAAAGTTCGAGGACGCCGTTGTGAGCCTGCGGGGGCATCCAGTGTAGCAACTGCCAGATCCTGGGAGTATAGGTCTGAGCAGGAAGCCAGAACGCATTGAATCCGTACCCTAACCAGGGCCGTTGAAAAGCCATAACCACGGCGACGATCCAGAGTGGCACTCGACCCGTCAGCGCAGGGTCTTTGCCGATAAATCCGGTTGCTTGTTCGAGATGGGTAGCCAAGTAGATTCCCGAGAACGTTCCCGCCACGAGCAGGAACGTGATCCCCCCAACTGCCCTATACACGTCCTTTCGCAGTGTCCACTGCAAGTACGGCAGCAAGATCATCAGCCCAGCAAAAACGACGACTGCCGTCATCGCCTTCGAGAGTGCAAGTAAGATTACGGAAGCGACAAACCCCACATTGGCGAGCGCTCTCTGGTCGTGCTCAACTTTCTTCCAAAACAAGAACACGAGGGCGCTCAGGACCATAGCTTGGCCTAGTTCGTTCTTTATATCAAAGACACCGTACCATCCGGGAATTCCCTGGCTGGGGTTCAGGCCGAACAGCTCGAAAATGAAGCTGAAGGTGATGCAGAAGCCAAAGGCCCAAGCCAAAAGCCGGAACTGCTCTTTTTGGCTGAAACGCGACGCGAAATAGACCCCGAAGACGAAAGTTAGGGCTAGTGCGATCGAGCGGCGTAGTGTCAATGCCTGGTCCTGGGACCAGAGGACTGATGCGAACGCAAATGTGACCACCGCGATGAGTGGAGACACGCTGAAAAGAGTGCGAAGCGGCTTACCGCAGTTACGGGAATACAACACTAGTGTGACCACGTAAACGAACGACCACAGAATCTGCATCCCCAACATTCCCATATTCTGGGTTTCGATCCGCCCGGTGATGGTCAGATTCGTAAATACACCTAACGAAAGCAACAGGACAAGAACAACAAATGCTTTCTCCGTCTGCCCGGGGCCGGTCGAACTTGTTATTCCATGCATTGTTTTAATCTCACAGCCAATACCGGATCGGCGTCGTGACTGGTCCGGAGCTCAGACCAATCGGTTGATCGACCGAATATGCCATTATGACAGCTGCCCTGCTCCGAGCGATTCCAGCCAGAACTTGACAAGCTCTTTGCCACGAAGGAAGTACGACGGTTCCGAAGACATGCAGGCAAGCTTCCAGCTGATGGCAGCCCAGGATGGTCGGTCGACCGTGTCAGCAAAATATTTTGTAATGAGGTATGAAATGTGATCCTTCAAATTAAGCCGTTCCAGTCGTCCCAAGCCGGCGAGCATTTGATTCACGCCTCTTACGTTGAGCTCATACCTTGCGAGTCTGATCATGTCTCGGGTTGCGCGGCCCGCATATAGATTGGAGCCATGCATCCGGTACAAACACAATGATTCTTTAATTGCTGCTATACGCCCCAAGATCGGTGTCGAGTATGCCAAGCAGGCATCTGCACAAGTATGAAAAGGCTCTTCCGGAATCGGCATGCATGACGCTAAGAACGATCTGCGAAAGGCAAACGCGCTAGGTGGCGGGAAGGGCCAGCATCCTCCACACTTGAGAACTTGTTGTCCTACGTCACCTTCGAGGAAGCTGAGCGGCAGGACCTTACCTAAAGGGCGTAACTCGGAATCAGTACGCTGATACGCATGATAGATCATGACCGCATCCGGCTTGTCTTTGAACCTATTAACGACCATTTGCACTTTTGTGGGCAGCAAGACGTCATCGGAATCCAAGAAGCAGATGATCGCCCCGCGTGACGCAGCAAATCCTGCATTGAATGCCGAAGCCTGGCCTCCGTTATCTTTGAAGATTGGGGTGATGCTCGAGCCGTAGCTCGCGATAATCTCCCGGGAATCATCTGTGGAACCGTCGTCCACTATAATCACTTCCGTATTGGCATAAGTCTGTTTTAAGGAACTATCGATGGCAGGGCGCAAAAAGCGACCGTAGTTGTAATTGTTAATCAAGATGCTAGCCAAGGGATCCTGCGAACTCATCCCTCAGCCTTCGAAAAGAGAATTTGCGCATAGCCGTGAAGGCTGTTTCGCTCCCGAGAGAAGAGGAGCGGGAGCAACAGAATCACTGGCGTCACGTACGCGGCGGGTGGTCCCACGACGCTGAGGACAAAAACGCAGGCGGCGGTGCTGCACCAGATCGCTCCGATTCCATACGACGGGCTGCCGATTTCCCGTTGGATCAAGTAGTGGAGGACTACGTATCCCCCCAGGGCAATGACCTCCGCCCAACCGTAGCCGAAGATGTTCATCCGAGGAACGAGCACAGAGACCGAGCCCGCAAATAGAAGCACATGCACGACATGAAATGCTGTCACGCTCCAGTTTCTGCGCAACAGGTATAGAACGGAAGAATGCAGAGTAAATATCGAATTCACCAGGTAGCCGAGGGCAATAAAAGGGTAGACATGTATTGTAGGGTCCCATCGCGTTCCGAACGCACGTGGCATCACGTATGGAGCGATGATGGCAAATCCTGCTAGAGGGAGCCCAACGGCCAGAGCTTGCAGGTGCATACCCTCGGTGATGCTTTGACGCAGTCGCTCTGAATCACAGTTCAGTTTTGCTAGGGCCGCCATGGCAATCCGCCACGTGGCAGTCCTGATAAAAGAAAGAACCTCACAAATACGAATCGCCAAGCCGATGTATCCCACCGCTTCCGTACCAGCGAGTCGGCCCACGAGTACCGGGTTTACGAGTGACCGAAGCTGATAGACCCAGATTGAGCTTGAGTATCCAAGACCATAGGTGAGCATCTGCCCTAAGAGCGCGCGATCCCAGTGCAACCGGGGCCGGAGCCGTGCGGCGCGATAGGTAAGCGCACAGAGGGAAAGGTTCGATACAACAAAACCGAGTACCATTGACCAAGCTCCCATCCCGGCGAGAGCCAGCGGTACCGCGACAACATATTGAGCCGTCTGGCTGGTGACCTCGTTGATTGCCACGCGTTTGAAGTCGAGTGCTCGGTCGAGCTGCACGACCGCGGGCAAATAGATCAAACCAAACGGGACGCTCAATGCAAGGACGCCGAACATGGGTCTTACTTCCGGCATCTTCAAAGCGCCCGCCATCGCCCCGCGCAAGACGTACATAGCAAAACCAAACACCAAACCTATGAGGAGAAGAAGACTGAAACTCTGATCCAATTCCTCTCGGGTGAGATCTCCTGGTTTGCGGAGCAGATAGACGTCAATCCCCCACGTTGCGAAGGTCTGCACATAGGTAAAAATGCCCAAGCAAGCTGCAGAAAGCCCAAACTGATACGGCCCGATAATGCGTGTCACGACAAGAACAGCAACGAGTCGAAGAAGAATCCCGGTCATTTCGCGACCTGCCAGGAACATGCCGCCTTTCAGTGTCTTTTTTCGGAGACTCATTGAGGAAGTTCATCTTCCCGGAAAGAACCAAACTCAAAAGGAGAGAGCCAGCCTACAGCAAGACGTCCCCCATCTGGCTTGCCGGTATGGTTAAGAAACCAGAGGGTGAAGCGCATTCCACAACCTTGGGTATTGATAGAAGAACAGCCGTAGCTTGGATGCCGGTTGCTTCACGAACTCCCACGGCTTCCAACCCGGGCCATGCCAGGTGAACCTCAGACCAACCTCGGCGCACATCAACGGCACTCGCCCAACGAAACGCAAATTAGATTCAAGATGGGTAGGAAGATTCGGGCTGACACCGCTGAATGCTTCAGTAATGAGAGCGATCCCACCGGGTCGAAGATATCCAGCGATGGATCCGAGTTCAGCCATAGGATCCGGAAGGTGCTCCAAGACCTCAAAAGAGAGGACCGCATCGTAGCCCTCCATTCTGAGGGCAGCTCGGTCACTGATCACATTGACTCTCGCCTGATGGTAGTCGAATCGCTTCACGGCAAAATCGAAGGTGCGCGAACCGGGGAAGTCGCAATAGTCAACGGAAATACCGCTCCGACACAAGTAGAGAGCATCGTTACCGCTTCCGTCGCCCAGCAACAGAACTCGGGGATTCGCCACATCGAGTCGGCGTATTCTTTCAAGAGCAAGTATTGTCCACGCCTGGCGGTAGGGGCGCATCCAGAATGCGATAGTTTCGTAGATAAAACCGTCCCCATCCCGATAGAGCGCAGCCATCCGCTCATCGAAGCGATGGGGAGAAATCTGAAATCGCTCCGCATCTCGACCAACATTCCATCCCAGCTGACCCAGTTCCATACGCAGACGATATTCAACATCAGAACGGTCGGCGCCGGTCAACGCAGCAATCTCATTCACTAAGTCCGCATTGCCGAATTCCGCGGTCATAGCATAAAGCGGCATCGTTCTAGTCGACAAAATGGGTAACCCTAAGGAGAAGTATCATTTTGCTTTTCAACTGCCGCATCAGTGAATCGTGCAACCAGCTTTCGCAATGCAACTCGGTTCCTTCTACAAAATCGTGTATCCCACGTGTGCTGCTTAACCGTGCAGCGCACGTCTTGTGCCAAGATTTTCCCTGGATTCCTGTCGTCTGTATGTTTCCATGCGGCGCGACCTACGAGGTAGACGCCGGCGAACAAGAACCCCGCAAGTCCACCGGCCAAGATGATTGTCAGCCGATGAGGAGAGGATTTTTTTTCCGGCACGGCTGCGGCGTCGAGCACCTCTGCGGTTGGGATCTCCTTGGCTTCCTGAAGCTTGGCGATTTCGTATTCTTTCGTGAGCAATTCAAAAACTGCGTCGTCAATTTTTGCGCGGCGGTACAAATCTAAGTATTTAACTCCCAAAAGAGGCAACTGCCGCAGCGAGGGATAGAGTTCGTCGTTAGCCAGAGATGCGTCCTTCGCCGGGTCCACATCCTTTCCTCCGAACTTGTTCGCTTGCCGTCGCAGCTCATCAACCCGAGCCTGCGAAGCTCTTACCCTTGCGTTGCCGACCGTATATAGTTGTCGCAGCCCTTGCAGTTCGGATTGTGCAACGATCAACTGCGATTGAAGTTCCGCTTCCGCCGCTACCATGGCCTTGGCTTGATTGGGAATATCGACGGCCGCATTCTGGCTGGCGAAGAGAGCGAATTCTTTAGCATCCGCGTCTGAGCGTTGTTTGATCTCCTGTAAGCGCTCCTCCAGAAAGACGCGCTCTCGGTGTGCCGATGAGGAGTTTACCTCAGACAGAACTTGGTTCAGCTCGATAACATAGGCTTTCGCGATCGCGGCCGCCCTCTCTGGCTTTTTGTCCGTAACCGAGATGCTAAGGATGCCAGTCGTGGAACCAATTGAAATACTCGTATTGCTTTCCAAATGCTTCCGGGCATCCTCACGGTACTTGTCCCAATAAACACTCATCAAGCCAAGTCTTTCAATGACTCGATCTTCGACAGCCCGACTTTGAATGACGCCCACAAACAGCTCCCCTGACGTGTTCATGCCCAACAACTGACTGGCCAATCCCATTACGCCCCCTTCACTGCCTCCTCCTCCCGCTCGCTCGGCGATCGCCGGCAGTGCGAGAGCCATTGCCGAGTTAGCACCGTATCCCGGTGGCATAAGACGGGTTGTTGCAGTGTAGTGATTGGGCAGGAGGAATGCGACAACGGCGGAGACCAAAAGGGCAGCCAACACTCTCCGAAAAAGAAAGGATCTTTCTACCCACAGTAAATCGATAATAATCAGGGGAGAAAGAGCAGGTGTCCTCGCTTGATTCTCGCCCCGGCCTAATCCGTTTACACCCGTGTCAGCAGTTGGCGAGCGATCGATTTCTGTGATCACGGCTTCCCTAACATCGCGCACTGGAATACTCCACCATCAGAATCGGTATGTTTCTCCCTCGACGGAACGAGGCTCGCAAGTATGACCCGCTCAGATTCCCCGCATCGCGAAAATAGAGGTATGCAGCAGGATAGCAATATCCATAAAGAAATTTCGATGCTGAATGTAATAGAGATCGTATTCGATGTTCTCGTGAATGAGGCAGCTGCGGTCACCGCTGAGCTGCCAGAGTCCCGTGATTCCCGGTTGCACCTGCAGACGCTGCGAATGACGTTCCGTGTAGGTCTCGACAATGAAGGGCATCTCCGGACGAGGTCCAACCAGTGACATATTGCCAAGAAGCACATTCAATAATTGTGGAAGTTCATCCAGGCTGGTGCGCCGGAGGAAGCGACCCAGTCGGGTAATCCTGATATCGTCTGATTCTTTCGGAGAATAAGAGTAGGCGGGAGTGTCCGTGTGCATGGTACGGAATTTGAACATCCGGAAGCGGCGCCCGTTCAGGCCCACCCGCTCCTGGCGAAACAGTGCCGGTCCCTTGGAATCGAGCCTGATGAGAATGGTGAGTAACAGGAATAGGGGCGACCCAAGAACCAACAGAATCCCTGCTCCGCTGAAATCGCAGATCCTCTTCGCCCACTCGTAGGTGTAGCGTCTCGGATGAGGGCTGAAGGAAGCCAGTAAAACGCCATCGATGTCCTGAAAGCCAACCCACGGATCTGAAGGAAGGATGTGACTGGGGACGAAGGACACGCGGGCGTTCGCCGCCAGAGCTTCTTCGATTGCAAAGTAGAACTTCTCACGCTCAAGGGAGGGGATGGCAATAACAACTAGGTCTGCGGCGCATTCCCTAACCAAGTTTCGTGTAATTGGACCTCGCATCACAGACGCTGAACGACGATTCTCATAGCCCAACTCAAAAATAGCGCAGCCGGCTTTCGCAGTATCGTCATCCACAAAGGCTACCGGCTCTAAGCCAAGCTTTGGAGAACGGCGCAGAACCGAATACACTCGCCGTCCGGTTGACCCCGAACCGTAGATCAGCACGCGCTCCATTCCAAAGCCCCTTGAGTGCAGAGACTGTACGAGCAAATACGCAACATACTTTTGCACAAAGAGGAATATCGGCACTAGCCCGAGCGCAATGACCAGCAACCAGCGCGAAAACAGAAAGCTCGTGAAGAAGCTCACCGCAAAGGCCATACTGAGCGCCTGCATTGACACACGGAGCACGTGCTCAGTTTCGCGGACGCGTAACAAACTGGTTCCACTTGAGTATGCGCCGACGCGATCGAGCATCAGCACAATGATTGCCGCGAAGATTGCCGAAACACCAAGAACGCGCGATCTGGGATAGTAAAGTTGTTTCCCTAACGCGAAGAAGTGGTAGATGAAATAACTGGACATGACGGCGCCAATTACCGTGAAGAAGTCAGCTACCACTTCCACCTTCGTCAGGGAACTTCGGAAGCGAGGGGCGGACCTATGGCGCGCGGTTGGTGCAACCAGCACCAGATCCGGAGCGAGAGCGGGTTGAGCTTTCGCTGAACGTATGAGACCTATGAACGAGGCCATGCTAGTCTTCGAGACTCTTTTCCGCTTTTGCGAAGGATTCTAGTTGTTAGGTTCTGCGTTTGCTGTGGCAACGCTCGCGTCGGGGCGCCCGAACAAATTCGACGCCTGCCGTGAGGCTCCGGCGCGAGGAATCGAACAGGATCGAGCAATGTGAAACGGGTTCGATCCATGTCGAAATCGTAAACAGCCCGTGGCTATTCATTACCGCCAAATTTTCGAAGCGCCATTCGCCGGCGCGACTGTTTACCTGAGTGTCCAATGCGGGTGGAAGGTTATCTGGAATTGAGCGGTGATGTTGGTTTGAGGAGCCGGCGCGATCACCGGGAAATTCCACCGCTCATACTGAACCGTGCTCGAGATGTCCACCATAGAACGGACCCACAGGTCGGCCCTTATGCCCAAGTCGGTCAGAGTCCCCCCACCCGGAATAAACTTGTGGTCTACTTTCTGGTGCCTGAAATGAAGCTGCAACCTATTCCTGGGGCTGAACCAATAGTTCGACCAGGCCTCAGCGCCCTGCCCCTGCCTCCCAATCCAGCTTGCCAGCAGATTTCCGTTGTTCGTGTAGCCGCTTCTATAGTGGAGGTTGTAATAAAAGAACCCGGGCTGTTCTGAAATGGTTGCCGTGCCGCCCGGCAAGTCCGTGTACGCCCCTTCCACGCGGAGGTCGAGTTTGTGGATTTTCGGAACTTGGGGAATGTAAATGCCCGAGGTGATCGCCGACTTGTCCCACGCGAACCAAGGATTGGCTTGATCTTCGCTATAAGCGTCGCCGTAGAACGTGAGATTTCGCAGCTTTGGAATTCTGTAGACGAAGTCGAAGGCACCCTGGCGGTCGCCGGGATCTGCGGGGGATCCCGGACCCGGAGTTGCGGTGGAGAACATGGCTCGTAGCAGCGAGTGAGCGGTGAAAGGGTACCCTGTGCCGGCAAAAATCGTTGTGGCGCTAACTCCAAATTCCAAATTGGAGGAGGGCTTAAAGCTGATTTTCTGGCCTGTAATGAATGGCTGATCGCTGAGCGGTTGTGTCCATGAGCCAGTAGTACCCAATGCTTGGCCATGCACCCAGTGGTGCCCAGTTAGCCTTCCCAGGATATATTGAGTTCGTATGGGCCCGATCCGTCCAAAGATACCGGGTAGCGTGATTGGCTTCACCCGCGTGAATTGGAGCATCATGAAAGGGGGAGCATTCGTGCTGAACATCATCGGCCCGCTGGCGTCCGCTCCCCACCAAAGTTCCTGCTTACCGAAAGTGATCTGCCAGTCCCCGAGTTGCAATCCTGCGTAGGCTTCCAGCAAATCCATCTGATTCACCGCTGGGACGGGGGTGCCCGGTGGCGCTGACGGAAGGAAATCAACCGCTTGGATAACTTGCCGTGCTTGAAGGGGAAGTGCGGCAACAGAGGGCGAGTGCTGGTACTCGCCTCGCACATAGAATAAGAACGGCCCCGCCACCGCGTGACTGGTGAATCCGGTCACATTGTTGAAGCCTTCTCCATACGGACGCCCGTAATCGTTGATGATGGTCTGTCCGAAGTGGTACCCATCCAGCAGTGGGGTGCCCGAAATCCCGGTAAAGCGAGTGTAAACCGAATCCAAGTTTACGCCGAGATTGGCTGCGCCGCCTAAACGCGCACTTTCATCACTAAACTCTTCCGCTAAAGCGTCATGTATCTTCTGCGCTTCGCTGCTGTCGCCCTGCATTCGCTCGTCGGCCTCATCCAGCAGTCGTGCGCATTCCATGCGCGTCCACGGGCGCATTCCCAAAAACCCCGATCGAATGTAGCCCAAAGCTACCAATCGCTCCATCGCGGGGTATACCCAGCTATCCAGCGGAACGTACGGTGATCCCATATTTGCCGGATTGCGAACCGTTTCCCCTTGGTCCAAGTCTTCAGCGGAAACGAGATCGCTCCATCCTGCACCGCCAAGTTCGGGATCATGATGAGCACGATAGACCTGACGCGCAAAGTACCATCCGAGAGCGCTGCCAATTACAACATCGGAAGCGAAGTGCTGCTTGCCGGTAACGCGTGTCAGCGTCACCGTGGAAGCCAGGCCATACGCGGCGAGCTTCGTCAGGGTCCCGGGATACTCATGCGCGATCACGCTTGCAACCGACCAGGCGATCGCGGAGTGCTCGGACGGGAACGACGCCCCTCCCTGAAAGAATGTTCCATTTCCGTTTCCGTCAAGCGGCCGGGGACGCTGGGTCATGGATTTGGACAGATACGTCACTGCGGTGCTGTTGAGAGCTGCCTCGCCGGCTAGAAAGCCCGTTTCGCGCAGATGGTCGTTGTGGACGAAATGTCCCCAGAAGTAAGAAGCGCCGGCAGCGCCAATCAGCGAAAAGGTGGCGTAGTCGGAAATACTCTTGCTTCGGCTAATCTGCGAAGGTTTGTCCGAAACCTGCCGCGAGATCCAGCTGTCGCCCGCGATCAACGCTCCCGTGAAGGCGGCGAACGGAAGAAGAAATTGGGCGTCTTGCCGTTTCCAGTGGAACGGAGCGGTCCAGAACTGTTTTTGATCGAGCGCCAGATGCTGGACGAAGGGCTTTAGGAGCCGATTTTCTGGATCCTCGCCGGCAGGCAACAACGTCAGTTGATACTCGTGGGGATCCACGCGCGGAACCAATGGCGTTGAACTGTCTGGCAATTCCGATTTTGCCGCCGGTGCAGGCAAAGGCGGTCGCGAATCAGTCTGCGCGCTGCCCTGTTTGATCGGAAAAAAAATCACAAGCATAACTGAAAGGATCCAGAGCCTCATTGTGCCAGCCTAGAACGATTTCGCAACCTGAACGGCAATTCCGACAGCAGTCGCGAGTTGTGCTACCTGTAGAGTCGTCTTCCATCGCGAATTCGCGCTGAAAGCTTTCTCGGGTACAACAACCATGTCACCTGGCCGGAGTTCAGCGCTCTCTACTCCCCCGCTAAACATCCCTCCGGAGCCTCCGGCAACAGAACCGTCAGCGCGAATCACGAATGTCCCTTTCTTGTATGCGGTATTGCTCGGGCCACCCGCCTGGCTCAAATACCAGCCCGCAGACTTGCCGGGACGGTAGGTCACGGCAGTCGGAACGTAAACAGCGCCATTGACTATGACGGAGGTGGGAACCTTCGGAATGTAGATCGTGTCTCCAGCGCGCACCTGAACGTCCGCCGAAGTATTGCGCCAACGCTTGGTGTCCTTGGAGATGTGGATCACCAAACGTCCCACGGGCGGCGTGTTCTGCAGTCGGTCCATCGTTGACTGCCACTGCAAAAGGGCAGCATCCTTGGCGGCTTTCTTATCGGAATCTGAGTCCGGCTCGGCTTTCAAAGCTGCGCCTTGGTCCTCGACATTGCGCACCAGTTCAGCGCGATTGTGCTGTTCGACTTCGCGAACCTGCACCCGTTCGAAAATGGCGCCGTAAGGATAGGCATCGGTCCGGAGACCTCCGGCTCGTTCGAGAATGGAACTCAGACGCTCACCGTCCTGAATCCCGTAGGTGCCCGGGTGCTGCACTTCGCCGTTCACCGTGATCATGGCACCGACATCTCGCCAGCCGCCCAGCTGGCGAATCGTGAGCACGTCGCCATCGTGCAAACGCATGTCAGTGTCGGGTTCGCCCGCTAGTGCGCGACCAATCGCGACGGTCTCATGCTCGGGGACTACGCTCTGACCGCCTTCCACGGTATAGCGCGTCAAGTCCGCGGTTTGGGTGAAGGCGCCGCGCTTCAATCCCCCGGCCGTCCCGACAAGTTCCGCAGCGGTCATGTCTTGCCCAAGCGGGTACTTCCCAGGGCGCCCCACCTCGCCTTCGATGGTGACGGTTGGAGGATCGACCTTGGCGAGATTACGGTGGATGATCAGGCGATCGTTGACTTCGAGCGCAATGTTGTCCTTGTCGTCGCCCGCTAGCGCCCGCGCCAGGTTGACGCTCAAGACTACGAGGTTGTTGGCGCCCGCCCGGCGGAATATCTGAACTGTGTCGGTGGAAGCATCGGAGGTTAAGCCTCCGGCAAGATACACGGCATCCCGCACGTGCGTAACGCCGTTCGTCAGGTGGTCGCCAGGGTCACGTACTTCCCCCGCGACCGTGATGACCGGCGGGTCCTCAAAATCGAAGCGAGAGAAGACACGTACCGTGTCGAACGGCTTCAAGACCACCGGCTGCTCTTTCGCGCTTAAAGCCATGTCCAGATTGAAGGCAATGACCTGCGGTGCATAGTCGGGCGGATTCAAGCGGACGATTTCAGCATGAACCCTGGATGGTTCCGGAAGCAAATCGTTGTACGACTTGATCAGGTCGGTGATCAGCATGCCTTCGCGGAAAGCGTATTTCCCTGGCCGAAAGACGTGGCCTTCGAGGTAGACGGTCTTGTCGGCGTAAGGAAGGATGGGCGAGATCTTGATCTTGTCGCCATCCTGCACCGCGAACTCCTCCAGCGCTTTCGCCACACTCTCTTGGTTGTTATTTTCCGGAATGTCGAGGCGGAGCATGGTGCGACTTTCATGCGCCTGCACGCGTTCGACATCGACGTGACGCAACGTGCCAGAAGTCAGGACGCCACCCGCCAGTTCCAATACCTCGGCGATATTCTTCTCACCATGGAGTTCGTAGATCGCGGGGCGGCGCACCATGCCCTCAACGGTGATTTCAGGACCAAGAGGAGGAACCAGGACAGTGTCGCCCGACTGCAGTCGCTCGACACCGGAACGAACACCGTGCAGCAGCAGATCGTAAACGTCGACTTCCTGGACCAACGCGTTCCCGCGATAGTGGCGCAGGGTACGCAATGACCCGCGCGAGGTGGGCCCGCCCGCAATAAATACTGCGTTCAAAGGTGTGGAAAGCGAACTGACGTCATAAGCGCCAGCTCGTTCGACGTCTCCCACCACGTAGATCCGAATGGTCCGCAGTCGCGCGAGCGAGACATCGGCTTGCACATCCCGGAATTGGCTCTGCAAACTGGTTTGTACCAACCGCTGGACATCGCCGAGGCTCCGTCCGGAGACTTGCACTGAGCCGGCCTCGGGCAATGCAATCCTTCCTTCGCGGTCCACGACGCGGCGCAAGCGCTGTGAAACTCCGCCCCAAAGATTGATGCTGACTGAATCGCCGGGGCCAAGCACGTAGTCCGGACCAACTGGAAGATCCATAGGCAACTGATCGAAATTCCCGGTGCCATTGCGAAATATGTCATCCCCGAAGCGAACCAATTCGGGCGAGCGCCTGCCATATTGCGAGTACAGATCGTAGAGCGAAGGAACGTCTGCATAGGGATTTACCCGGTGACGCAACTGAGCATGGTCGGAACGAGGGAGTGGCGGCAATATCATGCGGTCGCGGCGTGTATCCAGAGAGGCGCGCTGACCAGGTGAGTTCTGGTCCTGTGGGGTCCCAGCAACTCCGCCGGCGAAATCGCCACCGGGCTGCGCCAGTGAAGGGTAAGTCGGCAATCGGCTAGCGTCCGGGACGGTCTGCTGGCTCATGGAACCGCCTGATGAACTGCCCAGGCCCGGTATTGTCTGCTCGGATCGTGCGCGAATCAGTTCGGGCAGATCTTGGGGACGGATTCGTTCCATGGAACCCGAATCCGTCGGCATAGAATCAACCTCGTCGGAATCCTCCATTTGGGCCTGCTCGACGGCACGCCGGCTGTCGGTTGCAGGCTCCGGCTGATTTCCGGGTGAACCATCCGGAGCGTGAGGGTTGTACGGAGGCACCACTTGAGGACTCACATCCCTGCGCTGTTCCTGATCGGACCAATAACGCTCTTCCTGACTGGTACTGCGATTTTTAGTTCCAGTTCCCGATGTCGAACTCTCTTCTCCTTTTGTCTTCAGTGAATTACCGCCCACGGCCGGCTGGCGGCGGCGCTCTTCTGGTGTAGGCAGTGCTCGTATATATCGCCTTCTCGACACCTCCTGAGTCGCAAGGACCCGAATGTTCTCGTCCTCACGCAGCAGGCGAAAGAGTGCTTCATCAGTCAGATCTTCTGGCTCAAGGATCCTGCCCTGCTCAAATGCCTTTCGAACCAGGAGCTTCTTCACTTCCAGCAGCAGACCAGTTTCGTTCTGGAGAAGAGTAATCAGCCGCTCTGCCGAAAGCGATACAGTCTGCTCCGCCTGCCGCTCAGCTTGCGAACGCGATTCTTCGAGCGCCCGTGTACGGCCGTAAACCGGAGAATCTTGGGCGGACACCAAAGAGGTGCAGATAGCAAGCCAAGATGCCAGAATTGCTGCCTTGGCGTGTGGAGATCCAACCGGACAGAACATTGAGGAGTCTCTCCTTTACGAACGGGCGAACTAAGCTCGCCGGACTGACAAGATGCCTTTCAGAGGGGCTCGACGTCGCCTTCATCCACCTCGAGCATCACCGATCGCATGACCAGATCGACGGAGAGGACCAAGCGAAAGCCTTCTTTGCGCCGGACCATGATTCCTTCCGTATCCATGAGAGGCCCGCTCTTGACTCGGACTCTCTTGCCTTGGCGAAGGTAGGGATGAGGTTGTGGCCGCAGACCTGCGGACAGACTCGATTCCAACGCGCGGATCTCGGATTCTGGAACTGTGGCGGGCTGGCCCTGAAAGGTCACGAAGCGCAGCACACCGGGAGCTCGAAGAACACCCAAACGATCGCGAGCGTTGAGATTCACGAAGACATAGCCCGGGAACAGGGCCATGTCCAGTTCCTTACGGCGATCCCTCCAGCGACGAACGCTGCGGTACAAAGGAAGAAAGCAGTTCAATCCACGGTGCTGGAGATGACGGGTAACCAGCTTCTCGTGCCTCGGACGAACCGACACGGCATACCATCGCTCGACCGGCAAAGGCTTTTCGCTGTAAACCAAAGCTTTGTCCGGAATGCCGCTCCGCGACGCGTCGTTGTCCGAGATTCTGTTCTCAAGCACCGTTTCTACTCCTGACCTACAGCTCCGCCATCTCAGTTACATTCGTGTTATGAATGTAACCTACTTATTTATCAATATGTTAGGTGGCTACCAACGACCAGAACAACTAGATAATTGTCGTACCCACTAGTGATGGACGCTCGCGCAAGGCGCTCAAGAGTCCAGCCTCGGAACTCTCCAGCGGCTTTGTGCGAACGTCCACTGTTGCCCAATAAAATAGCCCGCGATTCTTTTCCGGAGCGAGCGCAATGATCTTCATCTGCGGGTACCGGCCAAGCAAAAAACCGCATTGGGCGATGCGCTTGTCGGCATCGTCGAGCGTGAGAATCAAGATGTCAGGCTCGGCGTCCTCGATCATTTCTGTAAGTTGGTTCTCGTCCTCAACTTCACCAATGACCTCGATATCAGGTTGGTCCGCGATCACGGCAAGGACCAGCTCCCGCATCAGTCGTGGACGGTTTGCAACCAAAACTCGCACTCGCTTCACGAGCGTAACCCTCGACGAACACTTCTACTTCATTGTTGAGAGGTAGTGCAAGATTCAATTACGTACCCAGGCAGCATCTTCAAAGGCTGGTACCGGCGTACTACTGGGTACCATAGCTCTGGTACTCATCAGTGGTACTAGTCAAACACCGCTTTGCGAGTCATGATGTCCAAGAGTGGAAATCACGAGGTGTCGTGTTAACATTAGCGCCTAGCTTGAGGGGGCTGGCTGATGCACCGGTTCGTCAGCGGAGGTTCGTCTTGTCTCTCGAGCGTATTACCGTCTTCCTTCTGGCGGAAAATTGTTTACTCCGCGAAGCCCTGGTTCGTGTGCTGCGAAAAAAGGACGATATAGTCGTGGCGGGTGTAATTCCCTTCTCGTCTGCTGCTTTGGAAATGGTTTCGGCCGCAAATCCTGATGTAGTCCTGTTCGACTCCGCAAGTATCGCACTGGACGGCCCTCGCATGGTTTCACGCATGCGCCAGATAGGGGAAAATCGCAAATCCATTATGGTGGGCATGGAAGACGATGAAGCTACTTTTTTGCGAGCCGTGGCCGAAGGAGTTGTGGGTTACGTTCTGAAAGACGCTTCGGCCGCCGAGATCGTTCGCGCGATTCGAGCGGTCGCGGCTGGCGAGGCGGTCTGTCCACCTCGACTTTCGCTGTCGTTGTTCCAATGTGCTCGGGACGTTTCCATTGCCTTCAATCCGGCCCAGCAGGCGAAATTCGGCTTGACTCGGAGGGAGCAACAACTGGTAGGCCTGATTCGCCTCCGACTCTCCAACAAGGAGATCGGAAGCCGCTTAAGTCTGTCGGAGCAAACCGTCAAGAACCACGTCCATCGCATTTTGCGAAAGGTTGGCGCAAACGATCGTCTAGAGATTGTGGAGCGGTGCCGGGAAGAGAGCGTAAGACCGGAGAGCCTCCCGCGTCTAACCGGTTAACGAACATTGTCCCGGTCATACCTAGGTTCGGGTCGCTCTTCACCCCGGCGATGGTTGCGAGGCGCGCCTCACCCAGGTGCCCTGCCAGTAAGGCCAAATACTCTTCTACACCGACTCCGGTTTTGGCCGAGAGTTGGAACACTCGCATTCCCGGGCGCAAGGCCTGAATGTTGCGGTATGCCGACTCCCAATCGAACTCGACTGCTACAGCCAGATCGGCCTTGGTGACAATCGCTACGTCCGCACTGTTGAAGATTGTCGGATACTTCAGAGGCTTGTCCTCGCCTTCGGTCACTGACAACAACACCACACGTTGATCCTCACCCAGGTCGTAGGATGATGGGCAGAGGAGGTTGCCGACGTTCTCAATGAAGAGAAAATCCAGCTGATCGAGATCCCAGTCAGCGAGCGCGTTCTCGACCATGGCGGCCTCCAGGTGGCTCAGCGTCCCGGTGGTGATCTGCTTAACGGGAGCGCCACTGCGAGCGAGACGCAGCGCATCATTTTCCGTGGCGAGGTCGCCCACCAGGGCAGCGACGCGATATCGAGGGCGAAGCAGCGTGAGAGTCTACCTGCCTCGGGAGAGAAGTAAAGTGAAAACATTGCGAGGCGATCTATTAGGAAAACTGAATTACCGCGAAGGAGGTTACAGAGCGAGATAAATTATGCGGCGGCGGACATGACTGACCGCTCTAACCAATTCGTCACCCACTGACACAAGATCTTTGGTCGAAGCCCCTAGAACTCAATCACTTAATTCAGGGTGTCATTTGGCATGAGCCTTGCTTTCTCCATGAGTAATCGCACGGAAATTTCAAATGGAGATTGCAGCTATGGCTCACAATCAATCTCTCTCGCTTCTGCCGCGAAATGCTCATTCTGTTCCCTTCGTCGGGTTGCGACAGTCGCTCCCAAGCAGAGTCGCGGCTATCTCTCCGTTCGTGGATCAACTCATGCGCTTCATTCTGAATTTTCGACGAGCGGATGGAAGTGAGGGCGACATCGACGCGGCTTTGCATGAAGCACTTGCCAATGCTGTGGTCCACGGCAACGGTGAGAACTCTTGCAAGCCCGTGTACGTCACGTGCCGGTGCTACATGGACGGAGAAGTCTCAATCACGGTTCGGGACCAGGGGAAAGGCTTTGATAGCAGCTCCCCACTGAATCCGACCTTTCGAGAAAACCTGCTGTTGACGCACGGCCGTGGAATCTACCTGATGAAAACGTTAATGGATGAAGTCTCCTTCGAGGAGGGCGGCGCAGTTGTCATGATGCGAAAGAACTCTAACGCGAGTTCAGCCGAACAGAGGAAATCATGAAACGACACTTGCAAGAGTACTTCTCGCACTTGTGTGCTTCCCGCCTGCGCTGTCAACCACAGCACGCGCAAGAACGGACAGCGATCGGGGATTGGTCACCAACCGAAACCCTAGCGGAGCACGATATCTCACGGCTTCGAACAAGGGAAAGGAAGGAAACGCAATGGCCAGTCTTCAGTTAGATGAATTTCAGGAGTTCGAATCCAGAGCTCTTCGGTATTACGCGCCATGGGAGGTCATCGAGACATTATGCAACTTGGAATGATTGGACTTGGCCGAATGGGCGCCAATATGGTGCGACGGCTGACCAGGAAAGGGCACAGCTGTGTCGTGTTTGATAGGTCGCCGCAAACTGTTGCCGAGCTTGTGCAAGAGCACGCTATTGGAGCGGACTCTCTGATTGATCTCGTGAAAAAGTTAGCAGAACCACGCGCAGTGTGGTTGATGGTTCCGGCCGCGGTTGTT
>WNFJ01128963.1_pt3 | contig 25866 bp, 17 predicted proteins | sample 5400461 | NCBI WGS metagenome assembly WNFJ01 (sample SAMN13153349, study PRJNA577476) | soil metagenome | isolation source: 115 cm saprolite on Douglas fir-dominated hillslope | place: USA:California | collected 2013-09-17
CGCCAGCATTTCGAGCCGGCGCGGAGCGTCGGGAGAGCCGAATTCCTTGGCCTTTTCGTACCAGCTGCGCGCCTTCTCGATGTCCGCTCCCATGCCTCGCACACCGATTTTTGTCAGCACGACCGGATCGAAGGTCGCGCCCAAGGCCAGGGCGGCGGCCGCATTGCCGGCCTCCGCCGCCCGCTGGTAGACGAGCCGCGCCGCCACCAGATCGCCGGAGGCCACGAATTGCTCGCCCTGCTGCATGAGGAGCTTGATGGAACCCGGATCGAGCTCGCGGACCGCCTTGCTGGCGGGCACGGCCTCGGGGGCGGGGCTGGGCGGCAAGGCCGCCGGGGTTTCGGCGCGCACCGAGGTCGCGCTCTGGGCGGAAGTCGCGCTCTGGGCGGAAGCGGTCGGCTGAGCGACCAACTTGTTCCGGGACGAGGCCGCCGTATTGTAGGCATCCGCTTCGCCGGGCCGCAGCTTTCCCTTGGGGATAGGAAATTCCGCCGACGCGACCAGGTGCGACGCAAGCGATGCGAGCGCGGGTTCCCCCGCCGGCTGCGACAGCGGCGCCAGATTCCCCACCGAAAAATAATAGGCAATCGGCGCCGCGATCACGCTCGCCACCAGGACGCGCAACGGCCCGCGCAGATTGTCGCGGCGCTCCCGTATCGGCGGCGGCCGCAGACGCTCGGGCACGAGCGAGGGCGGCACCCGGACGCCGTTGATGACCTGCTCGCCGCGCGGTCGCGGATCCTCCGGGCTGACCGGACGAAGCCCCGAAACGGGCGGCAGTTGAACGGCGCGCGGAAGCCGGCCGACCGCTCCCTCGCGTTGCAGCCACTGGAGACTCGATTCAAGCCGGGAAAGATCCGGATCGCCGGCGGTCTCGCCAGCAGTCGGCGTTTCGGCAACCTGTCCGGCGGACGTGTCCGGCCGAAGCCGGGACTGCGCCTGGTTGCCGGCATCCAGATCAACCGGATGCTCGCCCGCAGCCTCCGGCCGCACCGCGGCGCGCGGCATGGAGGGCAGCGGGACGGCCGCCTCGACGGCCGCCTCATTGTCCCTTTTGTCATCGCTATTATTGTCGTCATTGCTGTCATTCTCGACCGGCGGCCGGTCGAGCGTGGACCGCTCGCGCGCTCTTTTTGGCGCGTAAGGCGAAAGATCGAACGGATCAAACGCTTTTCCTGATGGGGTACTCATGACTGATACTCCCTGACAACGCTCCCGATTGAATTTCGACGGCTTATAGGTCTCCTCTTGATCGAACCCCCTTCTGCCGTTCCGTTTCGACACCGCGACCGATGCAGCCGACCCGCCCGGCAGTTTCCGGGCCGGATCCGCGCGGTTTTTGATTGATACCTTGTTTGTCACCGTTGGCTCGTCCCACCGAGCGCCGGTTGGGGACGCGCCAATTCAATCAATCCGTAGCCCCGAACGGACGACCAACAAAATATCGGAACCAGACGTGCAGGGGAGAAAGGCACTGCGCCCCAAGCGCCAGCACCGGCATCCAACCACCTCCTCGATCGAGGACCCGACCGGAAGTTGACTCGTGGATGGGTCAAAATTGTGGTGGACATCGGCCACGCGCATTGCGGACCGCAATCGACAAGGGCATGTTTGTTTGTTCGGCAATTTATTCCGAATGAGAGCGAGCAATGTCGCCGCTTTTTGGTACCGACGTACTACTGTGTGACGGAATCTCTCATTCGTATGTTTCAAAACGGATCAAACAAATATTCTCATGTCATATGTTTCGCTGTAGAAAATTTTACCGTAGCAGCGGCATACAGGCTTTCTTGCCTCCAACTCGGGTGAACACCCGATAGGCCGGTCGGGTGTTCACCCGAGATCGATGCCCTCGCTTGCATGCAGGATGGTATGGAATGTCGGAATCATGGCAGCGCGAGGATTTTCCGGTTCACACGCCGAGCTGATAGCGCCGGGCGGTGAAATGAAAGCATGCGCTCACGACCAGCATCAGGGCGACCCATAGCACACCCATGGCGGCAAGCTCGGTCACCTGCCCGTTCTGCCACAGGTCGAACAAGGTCACTGCCACGATCTCGGTCCCGGGGCCGACCAGCATCAGCGGCAAGGCGACGTTTTGCGCGGCGAGCAGAAAAACGAACAGCCAGCAGCTCACCAGCGCCGCCGAGACCAGCGGCAGGACCACGCGAATGAAAACAAGGCCCGGTCCCGCGCCTGAGGTTTTCGCCGCATCTTCGAGGTCCTCGTGGATTTGCAGCACGCCCGCATAGGCATAGCGCATGCCATAGGGCAGGAAGCGGACGGTCGACGCGATGATGACCGAGGTGAGCGTGCCGTAGAGCGGGATCGGCAGATTCACGAACACCTGCAGGAACGCCACGCTCATCACGATCGCAGGAAAGATCAACGGAGCGGTGGCGATCTGGTCGAGCAGCCAGGCGCCCGGACGGCGCCGCACCGCGAGCCACGCGCACAGCGCCGTGAAGGGCACCACCGCAGTCGCGGTGGCGGCGCCGAGGAGAAGCGTGTTGGCGATGGAATCGCGAAACGAGCCGGGCGCCAGGATCGCCGCATAGTTGTCGAGCGTGAAGCGTTCGAAGGATTCCGACGTCAATCCTTCGTAGAACGGCTGCAGCGACGTGAACGCGAGCATCCCGACCGGCAGCGCCGTCACCAGCAGGAAGGTTGAGAGCAGCAAGGCCGCCGCCACATAGCGGCTGCGCCCGAGGTCGATGATGCGCGGCCGGTAGCCCTTGCCGGTGATGGTCTGAAATCGGCGCGCATGATGCGACAGCCGATGATGCCAGATCAGCAGCAGCACGACGATCAGCAGCAGGCAAACCGAATAGGCCCCGGATTCACCGTAGTTCGGCAAGCTGGAATTCTTCGAGCTCTGATAGATGTCGGTCGTCAGCACAGAGACATTTCCCGCCAGGCCGACCAAGGCCGGGACCTCGAACGACTCGAAAGCGCGAATGATGACCAGCAGCAGCAGAGCGAGGATGCCAGGCAGGCCCATGCGCAGCGTGATGGCGCGGAACGTGCGCAGCGGTCCGGCTCCGCTCATCATCGCGGCCTCCTCGAACGAGGCGTCGGTCGAGCGCAATATTGCCGACATCAACAGAAAGGTCAGCGGCGCAAAACCCACGCCCTCGATCAGGATCATCCCCCACATGGAATAGACGTCGAGCGCCGGACCTTGACCGGCGGCGCCGCGCACGAGGCCGATCAACTCGTTCACGGGCCCGGCGCGCCCGAGCAGCAGCAGCCAAGCCACGACGTAAAGCACGTGCGGAATGCCGAGCGAGAGGATCGCGACCAGGAAAGCATAACCCCGCCCCGGCGCATTGGTCCGCTCGACGATCATGGCCTGCAGGACGCCGAGCGTGATCGCGACCACGGCGGAGCCGATGGCGTAAGCGACGGTGTGCCACAGGCTCGCGGCGAAGTAGGGGCTGGTGAACAACTGCCGGTAGTATTGCAGCGTGAATTGGCCGAGCGAGCCGTCCGGCCTGGTGGCGTGGAGGCTGGTGTCGACCAGGAAGAGTGTTGGCGGCAGAATCAAGATCAGGAGGATCGCGGCCAGCAGCGCCACCAGCGGCGAAATCCTCCAGCGCCCCCACTCATCATGCGCATTGGAGCCGGCCGTGATATCGGCCGTTGCCGCTTGGCGCAGGCCGGCCTCCATGTTGCTCCGTCCCCCGTTTTCGAGCCGATTAGCGCGGTTTCGCATTCGCCTGACAGAGACCGCTCTATGATTTTGCATGGTCGCATTTTCGGACGGAAAACCGGGCTCCACTTTTCCTGAAAATGCTCCGGCCGATGAAGCGCAAATTCACGCCGATGCGCAACCTTCACCGGAACAGCTTTTGAAAGATATCCTCCGAACTGTCCGTATACTTGATCAGCTTGTCGGGACCGACGAAATTTTCCGGCACGCCCGCGATCCTGGGCACGACCGCAGCCAATGCCGGGAGCGGCGCAACATCCGGATCAACCGGAAAATACTCGGCGCGCGCCAATATCCCCTGCCCTTCCTTGGACAAGATGTAATCGGCCAGTAGCATCGCCGAATAGGGATGATGCAGCCCCTTCACGACGCTCATGGTCGCGGCCGTGGAGGCCACCGGGTCCATGAGCTGCGAATTGACCGGCGCGCCCTTGGCTTTGCTGATCAGCGGGTGGTGGGCGAAAATGTTCAACGCGATCGCATATTCGCCGGCGATGACGCGATCGACCAAGGTGCGGGCGCTGCCGGCGCCGAAATTGATGATCTTCTGGTTCTTGAGCTTGTCGAAATAGGCCATGGCCTTCTCTTCGCCCCAGGCGAGGCGAAGATTGGTCAGGAACAGCGGCGTGCCGGTCGAGCTGCCGATGCGCCACGCCATCTTGCCTTGCCAGCGCGGATCGAGCAGATCGTCGTAGCTCTTGGGCGCCTTGTCCGGCGGCACCATCTTGGTGTTGTAGGCGATGCCGTAATAGCTCAGCCGCGTCGGCGCCCACAGTCCGGCGCGGTTGCGGTAGGGTTCGGCAAAACCCGCGACGGCGGGCGAGTAATAGGGCTGCGCGATATTGGCCTCGACCGCCTCTTCGCCGGCGCCGGTTCCCTCGATCAAGTCGGCGACGACATTGTTGGCGCGCACTTCGGCGGCGGCCTTCTGCACGATGGATTCGGAGTCGGCGCGCCAGGTGGTCAACTTGATGAACGGATATTTCTTGCCGAAGCCTTCCGCGATCGGCCGCATGGCCTGGTTCTGGATCAGCGCCCCATAGATGACCACCTGGCCTTCCTTCTTGGCGCCCTCGATCAGTCTTTGCTCGCGGTCCGGCCCCGAGTAAAGGAGGATGTCATCGGGGCTCTGCGCCAAAGCGCAGCGGAGCCCGATCAAGGCGGCGGCCCAGACCATGGCGGCAATCCCGATTGCCGGCAGGCCGATCGCCCGCAATACCCGCAAGCGCATGACCCGCAAGCACTTGGCGCTGGATCCTTTGCTCACGGGCTTCCTCCACCGGCCGCCGGCGCGTCGGCCGGCATCGTCTCCATCAGGGCATCGGCGACGCGCACGCCGTGGCCACGGGCGCAAACGAATACCGGATTGAGATCAATCGCCGCGAACCTTCCCTCGGTCGCCACCACGAACTCCGCGAAACACTGGCAGCACGCGACCAGCGCATCGACATCCCGCGGCGGAGCGCCGCGAAACCCATCGAGGAGCTTCGTCACTTTCAGGCTCCCGATCGCCGCAGTCACGTCTTCACGCCCAAACGGCGGCAGCAGCACCGCCGCATCCTTGAAGACCTCGACCGTCACGCCGCCCGCCCCGCACACGATCAGCGAGCCGAATTGCGGATCGTAGGTCATGCCGAGGATAAATTCGATGCCGTCCGCGACCATCTCCTGCACCAGAATGCCATCGATGGCCGCATGCGGGCAATTCCGCTTGGCATTCTCCAGCACCTGCCGGGCCGCCGCCTCGACCTCGGCGGGCGTTGTGGCGCCCAGATGCACCCCGCCGATGTCGGACTTGTGCGGGATATCGGGCGATTGAATTTTCAGCGCCACCGGACCGCCGATCTCGGCCGCGATGCGCACCGCTTCCGCTGGGCTGCGGGCGAGCAATTCCCGCGTCACCGGCAGGCCGGCTTGAGCCAGAATTTGCTTGCTCTCGACTTCGGTGAGCATCCGCCGTGCCGGGATCGCCGCAATATCGCAAACGGTTTGCTTGGAGGTCGCGGGCCGGCCCTGCGCGACGCGGCGGCGGAATGCCGCGTAGTCGATGAGGTGGCGGACGGCGTTGAGGCCACGCTCCAGGTCCTCGACCAGCGGCAGCGCGTTGGCTCGAGAATAGCCGCGCCAATGCCGGGTCAGGCTGTTGGACATGAAGGAGACAAGCAGCACGGGCTTGCGCGCCTCACGCGCCGCCGCCGCCAGCCGATCGACCAGCTCTTGGTGGGAGTCCCAGCCGTCCGCCCGCATGCCGAGCACCAGGGCGATCAGGTCGACGCCGTCGTCCTCCAACAGTGCCTGCAGCACCGCCGTGATGTTGCCGTCCCGGCGCAGCCGCGGCAAGCCGACGGTATCGAGCGGATTGCCGAAGGCGCGCTCGACACCGAGGATTTTCTGCACGCGTCGATTGGTGGCCTCCCGGATCGCCGGGAAATTGATGCCGGCCGCTTCCCCGAGGTCGCCGATCAGCGACGTCGCTCCGCCGGAGACCGTCATCATCACGACGCGATCGCCTTGCGGCAGGGGCGCGAGATCGAAGAGCGCGGCCGTCTCCACCAAGGCGTCGATGGAATCGACCAGCGCCACGCCGTTCTGCCGAAACAACGCCGCAAAGGCCTCGTGCTTGCCGGCCAGCGTGCCGGTATGGGCGAAGGTCGCCCGCTGGCCGAATTCGCTGCGGCCAAGCTTGAGCACGACCATCGGCTTGCTGCGGACGGCCGCTTCGACCGCGGCCCGGAAGCGGCGCCCGTCCTTGACACCCTCCATGATGCAGGCAATGACCCGGGTGGCCGGATCATCTGCCAGGTGGGCAATGTAATCGGCCATTTCCAATCCGGCCTCGTTGCCGCTGGAAATCAGATAGTTGACACCGATGCCGCGGTTGCCGGCGAGCTCGGCGAAGGAATTGAGCAGGCCGCCGCTTTGCGACACCAGCGAGATGCCGCCGCCCGTCGCCCGCGCCGGAATGTCCGCCATGGTGGCGGCGAAGCCGTAATGCAGGCTCGCAATGCCCATGCAGTTGGGGCCGGCGAGCGCGATGTTCGTTGCGCGCGCCAGCTTGACCAGGCGTTCTTGCAGCTCGCGGCCCGCATCGGTGGCCGCATCCGCAAAGCCTTCGGAGATGACGAATGCGCCGCGAATGCCGGCGGCGGCCGCCTCCCCGATCCCCGCAAGAACCGCCCCGGCCGGAACCGAAACCACGACGCAGTCGGGTCTTTCGGGCAAGTCCTTGAACGAGCCGTAGCAGCGTTGTCCGGCGATTTCCCGGTAATTGGGATTGACCGGCCAAGCCGGCACTGCGCGCCCGAAACGCGCGTTGGATTCCAGAATTCGGGCGCCCGCGCCGCCCTTGGGGGAGACCCCGACCAGCGCGATCGCGCGCGGCCGCAACAGCGCCTGGACCGGACGCGCAGGCATCGTGTCGTGCGCCGTCATGTCTTGCATCACCGGCCTCGCGGTCTACAGCGGTTTCGCATCGGCTTGAAATGCTCTCGTGGCGCTGCTTGGCGCGCGCTGCGCCCGGGAAGCCGCCTGTATCGTCATTCGACGATGCGGAAGCGCGGCAGCGAAAATCCTTCCCCCGGATGATCCTCGTAGACGACCTCGACCGTTTGACCGACGTCGTAGACATCTCCTGGCATGCGATGGCCCACCAGCGTCGAGGAGACCAAAGGCCCTTCGTCGAGCTCGATCAGCGCATAGACATAGGGTATCTCGGCCTGGAAGGCCGGATGGAACGCCATGTGGTGGCGGTTGAAAGCGAAAATCTTTCCGCGTCCGCTGGCCGGCGCCCATTCCATATTGGCGGCGAAAGGCTCGTTCTCGTGGTTCTGGCAATAGGCCTTCGGCCAATACGACGCGCCGCATGTCTTGCAGCGCCAGAGCAGGAATTCGTGGCGCTTGAGCCCCTCGTAGAACGGCTCGTTGTCCTTGTCGATATTGGGCAGCGGCTTCTTCCACGGCTCATTGCTGACGATAACGTTCGGATCGTTGCTCACGGATGCCTCCCCAGCAATGTGCAGGTGTGAATCGAGCACATGCCCGGAGAGATCAGCTCTCCGCCATGCCCGGTCGTCATGGCGACGTTGCAGTCCTCGATCTGCCGCTCGCCGGCCTCGCCGCGCAGCTGCCGGATCGCCTCCGCCATGCCGGTGAGATCGCCCAGATGGTAGCAGGAGAGCAGGCCGCCGCTGGTATTGACCGGAATGCTGCCGCCGGGCCCGATGGCGCCCGATTGCACGAAAGCGCCGCCCTCGCCCTTCTTGCAGAAGCCGTAATCCTCGAGCTGAAACAGCACCTCGGCGGTGAAGCAGTCGTAAAACTGCACGCAATCGACGTCGGCGAGCTCCAAACCGGCTTGGCCGAAGGCCTGCTGCTTGGCGCGCGGCACCGCCATGTGGGTGAAATTCTTCTTGTCCCACCACAATTCCGATGACACTTCGCCGAAGCCCTGGCCCAGCACGTAGACCGGGGGCTTGCGCCGGTTGCGGGCGCGATCGGCGGTGGTGAGGATGAAGGCGACACCGCCGTCGGAAACCAGGCTGATGTCGAGAAGACGATAGGGTTCGGCCACCAACGGCGAATTCTGATGATCATCGATGGTGATCGGGCGACCATGCATCTTGGCCTCCGGATTTTTGCAGGCCCAGGCGCGCTGCGCCACCGAGATGGCGCCGAGCTGGCGGCTGGTGGTGCCGTAAACCGCCATATGCCGGGCCGCCATCCAGCTGTGGTGGCTGACCGCGCGCAGATCGCCGAGCGCCTTGCCCCAATAGCCGGCCTTCTCCACATGGGCCATGCCGCGGTGCCCGGCTTTGCGCGATTCCTGCGCCTGCGACCAGTCCGTCACCGCGCCCATGATGCAGACGTAGTTGGCGATGCCGCGGTCGAGAAACGACAGCGCGGTCGCGATGCCGAGCCCGGCGAGCGCGCCGCCGCGGCCGACCACGAAGTAGAAGCAATTGTTGAGACCGAGCAGGCGCGAATAGGCATCCACATAGGTGGCGCGGTCGCCGCCGCCGCCGGTGCGGCGCAGATCGATGGCGCCGTCGATATCCTTGGGGCTAAGACCGGCGTCCGCGATGGCGCGGCGCGCCGCCTCAGCGGCCACCATTCGCTCGGAATGGTCCTGCTGGGGACCTGCGACGACGCCGAGGCCGACGATCGCATATTGTCCCGAAGATGCATGCTTGGGCACTGTTTCCTGTCCTCCCTTGAGACCTTTGTATCAGCTCCTTGCCATTGCTCCGCTGTCAGCTGCGCCATCGGCACCGGGCCTCGCCCGGCAAGCCCGATCGTGCGGAAAATCGCGCGGACCTATCCGGTGCGCGCCTCCCTGGCATTGGCGGCCGCGGCGATCAAGCTCACGCCCGAGCCCGCCCCCGCGGGCAGCCTGAGCATGCCTTGCTCGACTTCGAGACCGGTGAACGGATCGTCGAGCAGGCGATCGAACTCGCCAAGCTCGCAGGCATAGTCCACGCCCGGCAGGGCGCAAGCGAGATGGAGCGCCTGCGCGGCGAGCAGGCGGCTGCCGACAGCGGCGCCGAGCCGGTGCTTGATGTGGGCGGCCTCGCAAAGGCGCGCGGCGGCGAGCGTGTTGCGCAGGCCTCCGAGCTTGGGGATCTTGAGGCTGACGGCATCGACGGCGCGCTTGGAAACGAGCTCGAATATCTCGCGCAAGGAGCCGGCCGCCTCGTCCGCCTCCACGGTGATCGGGACCGATCGGGTGACCAGCGCAAGACCCGCGAAATCATCCGCCGACACCGGCTGCTCGACCAGATCGATGCGATGCTCGGCCATGCGGTTGAGCGCGGTGATCGCGTCTTTGGGTGAGTAGGATTGGTTGGCATCGATGGTCAAGTGAACATCATCGCCGACCTGCCTGCGGATCGCCGCCACGCGGGCCACGTCCTCCTCGACATGGCCGTGCACCTTGATCTTGAGATAGCGATAGCCGCGATCGACGAGCTTCTGCGCCTGGGTCGCCATCTCCGGCGGCGTCTTGATCGCGAGGATGCGCAGGATCGGAACGCAGTCGCGCACGGCGCCGCCGAACAGGACATTCAACGGCACGCCGAGCGCGCGCGCATTGAGGTCGTGCAGGGCGCAATCGACCGCGGCCTTGGACTGGGGGGCGCCGCGAATGCTGCGGTCAAGAGCGCCCATGAGGGCTTCGATGCCGCGCGCATCGCGACCGATCACGAGCGGGCGGAACAGATCGAGCTCGGCCTGCAGGGTGCCCGCAATGGCGCCCATATGCGGGGTGGCGGAAGCATAGCCGAAGCCCTCGACGCCATCCTCCGTAACGATGCGAAGCACGTGCCCCTCGCTCACCGGGCTCGCCGCCAGGGCGAAGCGCCAGGCCGGGTCCTCCTTGCGCATCGTGCAGGGCTGCAGGTCGAACTCCTGGATGATCATCGAGCTTCCTCCCCGGTCTGTTGTTCTCGTACTTGCGATGCGGCGCGATCGTTGTAGCCAAACTTGGGCGTGGCCGAAAGTCATGCCTGACGGGCCGATCGGGTAGAGCCGGATTCGTTGGCGCAGCTCAACACCGGGCGCTTGCCTCGCTCCGCTGCCACGGTGGTGATAGGGTCTGCCGGTAACGCGCAGAGGGGACGCAAGATGATCCGAGTCGCATTCATCGTCGGCGATTATCCGAACGAGGAGCGGGCGCTACGCGAGGACGTGGCCAAGAGCTACGCGTCGGCCGAGGTGGAGGTCGGCATCGTCTCGGTTCCGCCTGCGCCGTTCGGCGGGCTCGGGCCGGCCGAGATCCAGCTGGTCGCACCCTACTATCACGCCGGCTATCTGCAGGCCGAGCGCGAAGGCTACGATGCGGCGGTGCCGCTCGGCACGCTCGACCTCGGGGTCGACGGCGGCCGTTCGCTCGTCGACATCCCGATCATCGGCCCCTGCGAGGCCATGTTCCATATCGCGGCCCAGCTCGGCGATCGCTTCGGGATCATCTGCTATCACGAGTCGGTCATCCCGCGGCAGATCACCCAGACCAGGTATTACGGCATGGAACCGTGGATCGCCGGCCGCCGCGCTTCCGGATTCAAGTTGAAGGATATCGGCGCCAACAAGGACGAGATGGTCAGAAACTTCATTGCGGCGGCACGCTCGCTGATCGACCAGGACGGCGCCGACGTCATCGTGGTGCACGGCATCACCCAGTGCCCGGTCCATCTCAAGCCCGACTGGCTGAGCAAGGAACTGGGCGTGCCGGTGGTGGAGGGCATCGGCGCGCCGATCCGGATGGCCGCCTTGATGGCCGGTCTCGGCCTCAAGCACAGCCGCAAGCGTTGGCCGAAATCGAACGCCAGGCCGAATGTCTGAGCCCTGCTCGATCTGCGGCGCCACCCGGCGCGGCCTGGCGGCGCCCGACCCTCGCAAGTTTGGTCCATATGTACTAATCTCCGCCTCGCCCGCGATCGGACCCGATGATGGGAGGATGCGTTGCTCCGCCATTTCAAGCCGGTGACCCGCGCGATCGTTTCAGGCCTGCTGGTTGCGGTCATGCCGGATTTCGCCGCGACCGCTTTTGCGCAATCGCGGCCGTCCTGGATGGTTCCCGACCTGCTCGCCGGGGCAAAACCCGAAGGCGAGCTCATCGTCTACGGCTCGATGAATGAAGAGGAGGCCCTGCCGTTTTGGCAGCTCTTCCAGGATGCCAGCGGCATCAAGGTGAACTATGTGCGCTCGTCCGACGCCAATATCCTGGCCCGCATCGCGATCGAGTATCGTGCGCGCCAGCGCAGCTGGGATCTTGTGGCCACCACGCCGGTGTATCGGCTTCCCGACGAGGTCCTGCTGCAATTCGAGCCGCCGGAGGCGAAGAATTTGATCCCGCAGGCGCACGCTCCCAACCGCCGCTGGTACGGAGTCTACGGCAACTACAATTCGCCCGCCTACAACACCAATTTCGTCAAGAAGGCGGACTTGCCGAAGACCTACGAGGAATTCCTCGGTCACAAGGAGTGGGCCGGGCGGGTCGCGATCGACGCCACCGACTCCGAATGGCTGAGCGGGATATTCGCTTATTATGGCGAGGAGCGCGGGCGAAAGCTCATCCAGGACATCGTCGCCACGCTCAAACCGGTCGTGGTCGACGGCCATCTGGTGGTGGCGCGCTCGGTCGGCTCGGGCGAGTATTGGATCGCGCTCAACAACTATGTGGGCCTGACGATCAATGTGCTGCTGTCGGGCGCACCGACCGATTTCTGGGCGCTCGATCCGGTCGGGCTGGCCTTCGGTTCGATCGGCGTGAACAGCCAGGCGCCGCATCCCAAGGCGGCGCAGCTTGCCGCCAATTTCATGCTGAGCCGCGAGGCCGAGCAGTTCCTGACCAAGAAAGGCCGCCTGCCGACGCGAACCGACGTCGAGACCAACCCGCCCGGCGTGATCGATACCTTGCGGCAGAAGAAGGTCATCGTCACCATTTCCTCGGCCGAACAGCAGAAGAAAATGCAGACGACCTTCAACGAGTTGTTCCGCTCGAGGTGAGGGCGCTCCAAGGCGCCCGCAAAAAGACCGGAGCCAAAATGGTGGGCGGTACAGGGATTGAACCTGTGACCTACGCGATGTCGACGCGTCGCTCTACCGCTGAGCTAACCGCCCAAAAAAAATGACCAATCGGACCAAGAGGGCCGCCGCAGAAGTGGCGGCGCCTCGTTCCACCCATATTTACCTTTGGGCCGGTCCGCTGAACCGCGCTTGAGCCGGCCATGGGCGAAACCGTCATATCGGCTCGCCCCGGACCAGGCAAGCACGGGCAGCCGCGTCGGCGTCAGGCGGCCAGCAGCTTGTTCACCTCGCTGACCAGCTCGCGCAGGTGGACCGGCTTGGAGAGCACCTTGGCGTTCTTGGGGGCAGCCGAATCCGAGTTGAGGGCCACCGCCGCGAAACCGGTGATGAACATGATCTTGATGTCGGGGTCGATCTCGGAGGCGCGCCGGGCGAGCTCGATCCCGTCCATTTCCGGCATCACGATATCGGTGAGCAGGAGCTCGAACGGTTCCTCGCGCAGCCGCTGATAGGCGGACAGTCCATTGTCGTAGGAAATCACATCGAAGCCGGCATTCTGCAGCGCCTTGACCAAAAAGCGGCGCATGTCGGTATCGTCTTCCGCAAGAAGAATCTTCGCCATGTCTCGGCTCGTTCCCACCGGCGAGCCAGGATGGCCGCCCCGCTCTGTCCCCAGACCCTGCATTAGGCGGATACCCGGTAAATATCGAGTGAACCCCGCCCCACGAAAGTTGGCCCCGCTCGCTCAGCCATGGACAATACCGCGTTTACCGGGATAGTGGTGGTGAAAATGGCGACGCCGGGACGAGGTCGGCTGATCCGCCACATGAAGGCAAACAGGTTTCATGCGTGAAGCGAAAGACGAGTTCGACCTTCCGTTCGAAATTCTCGAACCGATCGAATGGCGCGGGCCGGCGGTCTTCAATTCACCCCATAGCGGCAGCGTTTATCCGCACGCTTTCCTCTCCACGACACGGCTCGACGTCGCGACCTTGCGTCGTTCCGAGGATTCCTTCGTGGATGAGCTTATCGGGGGCGTGGTGGGGCGCGGCTACCCACTGATGCGGGCGCATTTTCCACGCTGCTATGTCGACGTGAACCGCGAGCCCTATGAGCTCGACCCGCGCATGTTCGAGGGAAGGCTGCCCTCCTTCGCCAATACCCGTTCGATGCGGGTGGCGGGCGGGCTCGGCACTGTCGCCCGGGTGGTCGGCGAGTCCCAGGAAATCTACGGTCAACGCCTGCCGGTGGAGGATGCGATCCGGCGCATCGAGGGCCTCTATAAGCCCTATCATCGGGCGCTGCGGCGCCTGTTCACGCGACTGCACCAGGATTTCGGGGCGGCGGTGCTGATCGACTGTCATTCCATGCCTTCGACGGCCGGCGCCAAGGATGAACGGCCGCGCGCCGACATCGTCCTTGGCGATCGCTACGGTACCAGTTGCGTGCCGGCCGTCGCGGAAACCATCGAGGCCCTGCTGCGTGGCCGCGGCTACGTGGTCAGCCGCAACAAGCCCTATGCGGGAGGCTTTATTACGGAGCATTACGGCAACCCGGCCGTCGGCCTGCACGCTATCCAGCTCGAGCTCAACCGCGCGCTTTATATGGACGAGCGCCGCTATGAACGGGCCGCTTCATTCCAAAGCGTCGCTGCCGATCTCGAAAGCCTCGCCGATGAGGTGGGCGCCATTCCGGCGCAGGAGCTTCGGCCCTACCGGGCGGCCGCCGAATAGCGGAAGCTTGGGGTCTTGCGTCCACGGCTGCTTCGGGGCTTTACCCGCCCTTCAAAAAAAAGGGGCCGCTCGCGGTTGCAAGCGGCCCAAGTCTAGGGAGGAAACGCCCAAGGAGGGCAGCGATAACGCAAAGCGCTACCGCACCGCAGCAACATGCCACCGCAGCGCACAAAAAGCAAGTGTCCTTGACCTATTCTTTATACCATTTCTGCATAGCTGGCTTGCCCGCGATTCGGGGCCGGCGGCGGCCTCGAGTCCCCATGCTTTCCATCTTCTTATCAATGACTCACGTTCAAAATCGAGGAGTGCGGCAGGCTGGCGAATCAGGGCCAAGCAAAGGGGCGCCATGACAGCCATCGATTTTGCGGCCTTCGTCGAGCAGCTCGCGGGGGCCGCGGGCGAGACCATCCTGCCGTTCTTCCGCACCGCATTGAGCGTGCGCGACAAGGGCAGCCCAGGGGCCTTCGACCCGGTGACGGCGGCCGATCATGCGGCGGAAACCGTGATGCGTGCCCTCATCCGGCGCCATTTGCCGGACCATGGCATCGTGGGCGAAGAATTCGGAGCGGAGCGTGCCGATGCCGAATACGTCTGGTTTCTCGACCCAATCGACGGCACCAAATCATTCATCTCGGGCATGCTGGCCTGGGGTACGCTGATCGCGCTGACCCGGCACGGGGTGCCGGTGTTCGGCCTGATGGATCAGCCGTTTACCGGCGAGCGTTTCAGCGGCGACGGCGGGGCGGCGCACTACCGCGGCCCGGCCGGCAAGCGCGATCTGCGCGTGCGTCCCTGCGGCAGCCTGGCCGAAGCCGTTTTGTTCACGACCAGCCCGCGGCTGATGAACGGCTCCGATCGCCAGGCTTTCAGCCGCGTCGAGGAAGCCGTGTTGCTCTCGCGCTATGGGGGCGACTGCTACGCTTATTGCATGCTGGCCGCCGGCCATGTCGATCTCGTGATCGAGACCGAGCTCAAGCCCCATGACGTGCTCGCGCTGGTACCGATCGTCAGCGGGGCCGGCGGCGTGATCACCAATTGGGAGAATGGCCCGCCCCAGGCGGGCGGCCGGATCGTGGCGGCCGGCGACCGGCGCGTCCACGCCGCTGCTTTGGCATTGCTGGCCGGGTGACGCTTTGGATCAAGTGTAAATCGGCGTGCCGGGCACGAATGCATCGAAGGCGGCCAGCACCTGCATGCGGAAACGATCCTGCTCCATCAAGAGCTCGTGGCGGCTGCCGGGCACGATGAGATGCGAGCCAGCCCGCAACCGGATGGCGAATTCGTCGATGGCCGGCGTCGAGACGATCTGATCCTGGCCGGCAGCGATGATAAGAATGGGTTGACGGATACTGGTCGGAAAGCTCAGCTCCGAGAGTTGGCGCATCGCCTTGAAGGCCGAATCCGTCCACCCCACGGTCGGCCAGCCGATCGACAGCGCCGGCTCCGCTTCGACCACCGCCACGTTGCGAGCATAGCGAACCGGATCGGAGGTGAGCAGGTTGCCGATGAAGGGGCGCTGCATCATCACCGAAGCATCGCCGCCCGGCACATAGGCGCCGCCCAGCCCGATCAGCCGCAACGCCCTGACGCCGGCCCGGGTCAACGAGGATCGGCGCATGCCCGGCAGCGCGATCATCGGGGCCAGCAACACGGTGCGATCGAACCAGCGGTGTCCTTGATAAGCGGCGCGCAGCAGGATCGAGGCCCCCATCGAGTGGGCCAGGGCGAAAAACGGCGGCGGGCAATCCGGCAGCACGACCTCGCGGATGAACGTGTCGAGATCGACGTCGTAGCTGGAAAAATCCTTGACATAGCCCTTCCGCGAATTGCGCAGTGCGCGATCGGACAAACCCTGCCCGCGCCAATCGAGCGTGGCCACCGCGAAGCCGCGGGCGCGCAGGTCGCGCACGGTCTCGAAATATTTCTCGATGAATTCGGCGCGGCCCTGGAACAGGCACACGGTGCCCTTGCGTCCCGGGGGCGGCGCCCAGCGCGCAAAGCGCAACGAAACGCCGTCTGGAGTCTTCAAGGTTCCGGTCACCCCATCCTCGGGCGCCGGATTGGCTGGGATTGAGACGAGAGTCATGACCTGTTAGGAAAGCTTTAACGTCCGCGACAGGGCGGCGAGTCGCCGGCCTTATATCAGCACATCGACCTCGCTCAATGCACTGTTCTCAACCCTTGCAGGCGTTGCCGATAAAATCGCCGAGCCGCAAGGGGCTTGGACTCCCTTGCAAAGGCTGAGCCCGCTTCCCACATCTGCGCTGTGCAGGCCCCTTAGCGGGCTGCATTGACTGGAACCGGTCCGGCCATTCGGCGGACCAACTGCATCTCGCTCAAGCGGAGGATATGCTATGCGACCTTTCAATCTTGCTCCCCTCTATCGCTCGACCGTCGGTTTCGACCGGATGTTCTCGCTGCTCGACCAAGTGTCAGGCTTCGACGGCGGCACTCCCGGTTACCCGCCCTACAATATCGAGCGCACCGGCGACAACGCCTACCGCATCAGCGTGGCGGTGGCGGGGTTCTCCGAGCCCGAGCTTAGCATCGTGGCCAAGGAGAACACCCTGACCATTCGCGGCGACAAGCAGACCAAGACCGACGAGAAAAACGGCGAGGTGCTCTATCAGGGCATCGCGGCACGCGCCTTCGAGCGCGTGTTCCAGCTCGCCGACCATGTCGAGGTCAAGGGCGCCCAGCTCGAGAACGGGCTGCTGCACGTCGATCTGACGCGCGAAGTCCCCGAGGCCAGCAAGCCGCGCCAAGTTCCGATCGGCAACGGCAAAACCGGTGTGGTCGACGCGAAGGCGGCTTGACCCGGATTCACCGCGTCAGCTCCTTCTGCCGGTTCGATCGCAAGCGGCGCCCCGGAATTCTCCGGGGCGCTTTTCATTTGAGCCGTTCACTCGATCGGTTGGGCCGCTTCGCCGGCGCCGCTCGGCGCAGATGACGGCGCCGCACCAGGCGGCGCCGGCGGTTTCACTGCCGGCGGTCCCGCCGGGGCTGCAGCGGGCGCTTGGACCGGCATCGGGGCAGGCGCTTCATTCAGCGCCAATTTGGGCCGCGGGCGCGGCAACGGCGGGGGCGGCGGCAGTGCCGGCTCGGCGACCGCCAGACGCGTGGGCGGCGAAGCCGCACTGGGCGCGTTCACTGCCCGGGCGTTGGGGATGGGGCGCGGCGGCGTGGGCGGCAGCGCATTGCCCGCCGTTGCTCCACCCGCGTCGGGCGGCGGCGCCGCAACACCCGGAAGCCCGACCGGGCGCCCCATCTCCGGACCGTAGGATCCGGCCGCCATGGCCGGACGCAGGTTTACGATATCCCCGAGTTGGGCATCGACGACGACGCGCATCTGCCGGCCGACCCGATCGACCGCCACAAGGACATAGTAAGGGCCGCGCCGCATCGGGCGGGTCAGCGGCGCAAGCCCGGTCGAGCGGACGATGGACATGATCTCGTAGGGCGGCAGCGCAGGACCCGAAAGTTCGGGACCCGCATAGATCGTCTGGGCCCCCGCCGTTCCGGTCGTTGCAAAACCGAGCAGCCAGAGCCCGGCGCAGATGGCGAGTTGTTTTTTCAAGACCCCCTCCTCTGTTCGACCGCAGCAAGCTATGGGCTGCTCGCGACCAAAATCGGGCAATCGCCGGCATGCGGCCGCCACAAAAGCAGGCCGAAAACGAATTTAACGATAGGCGAACGCTTGTCTCCGTGGCTAAAATTTGGCAGGCTACGTTAGGACAGTGTTGCTGACCCAGTCGATGCCGGCAGCGGGCGGGCTCCGGGCTTGATGATCGGGCTTTGCAGGCGGGGGCAATGAGCGATCGGGTCGGGCATCGCCGTGCCGCCTGATGATGAGCGGCCACGCCCTCAAAGCCGAAGAGCGGCGGGCGAGAGGGCCGCCAATGACCAGAGCGACAGTACGCCTCTGGGCCGCGGCGCGATCAGCGTTGCGGAACGCGTAAGGTGCGCCGCAAGCCCTCCTCCCTTTCCCTCCCCCGCTTGCCGGGGAGGGAAAGGGCGGGGGCGCAGGACGCGAGGTTCGAGATGGGCGTGACCGGGAATCGCGGAACAGGGCCGAGGTCGGGCGCGCGGCGGAGCCGGAGCCCGATCAATTCCACGTCGGCGCGCGCCATTGCGCGCCACCTCGATGCCGAATTGCCGCCCACAGAGGGGCTCTATGATCCGGCGCTGGGCAAGGGCTCGTGCGGGGTCGGATTCATCGCCGACATCAAAGGCCGAAAATCCCACAAGATCGTCGAGGACGCGCTTGCGATCCTTTGCAATCTCGAGCATCGCGGCGCCGTCGGCGCCGATCCGCGTGCCGGCGACGGCGCCGGCATTCTGGTCCAGATCCCGCACGCGTTTTTCTCCGCGGCAGCCGACCGGCTCGGCTTCCGCTTGCCGCCGCCGGGCGCATACGCGGTCGGCGCCCTGTTCATGCCGCGCGACCCCGACTGGCGGCAGGTGATCCGCGATATCTACGCCGAGGTGGTCAAGCGCGAGGGCATGACGCTGCTGGGCTGGCGCGACGTGCCGATCGACAATTCGACGCTCGGCGAATCGGTCAAGCCGACCGAGCCCGTGCACCAGCAGGTCTTCATCGGCCGCGGCAAGAAAATCAAGGACGAGACCGAATTCGAGCGTCGCCTCTATCTCCTGCGCAAGTCGATCTCGAATGCGATCTATCAGCGCCGCGAGCGGCGCTTGGCCGGTTATTACCCGGTGTCGGTCTCCTGCCGCACCGTCATCTACAAGGGCATGTTCCTGGCCGACCAGCTCGGCACCTATTATCCTGATCTGAGCGATCCGGACTTCGCCAGCGCGCTCGCGCTCGTGCACCAGCGCTTCTCCACCAACACGTTCCCGACCTGGTCGCTCGCGCATCCCTACCGGATGATAGCTCACAACGGCGAGATCAACACGCTGCGCGGAAATCTCAACTGGATGGCGGCGCGCCAGGCCTCGGTGTCGTCGCCGCTGTTCGGCGAGGAGATCAACAAGCTCTGGCCGATCTCCTACGAGGGCCAGTCCGATACCGCCTGTTTCGACAACGCGCTGGAGTTTCTGGTGCAGGGCGGCTACGGGCTCGCCCACGCCATGATGATGATGATTCCGGAGGCCTGGGCGGGCAATCCGCTGATGGACGAGGAGCGGCGCGCCTTCTACGAATACAATGCCGCCCTGATGGAACCGTGGGACGGCCCGGCCGCCATCGCGTTCACCAATGGCCGGCAGATCGGCGCCACCCTCGACCGCAACGGGCTGCGTCCTGCACGCTATTTCGTCACCCGCGACGACCGTATCATCATGGCGTCCGAGATGGGCGTGCTGCCGATACCGGAGAAGGAGATCGTCACCAAGTGGCGGCTGCAGCCGGGAAAGATGCTCTTGGTCGATCTCGACGAGGGCCGCCTCATTCCCGACGAGGAGCTCAAGGCGACGCTGTCGCGGCGCCATCCATACAAGCAATGGCTCGATCGCAACCAGATCGTGCTCGAAGACCTGCCCGCCGTGTCGCATGAGGCGGCGCTTTCGAACCTCGCGCTGCTCGATCGCCAGCAGGCTTTCGGCTACACCCAGGAAGATCTCAGAATCCTGATGACGCCGATGGCCACGCTGGGCGAAGAGGCGGTCGGCTCGATGGGCAATGATTCGCCGATTTCCGCGCTTTCGAGCAAATCGAAGCTGCTGTTCACCTACTTCAAGCAGAATTTCGCGCAGGTGACGAACCCGCCGATCGACCCGATCCGCGAAGAGCTGGTCATGAGTCTCGTTTCGATCATCGGGCCGCGGCCGAACCTGTTCGCGCTCGAGGGCGGGTCGACCACCAAGCGCCTGGAAGTGCGCCAGCCGATCCTCACCAACGCGGATCTCGAAAAAATCCGCTCGATCTCCGAGATCGGCGACACCCATTTCAAGTCGCGCACGCTCGACACGACTTGGCCGGCCGAGGGCGGCGCGGCCGGCTTGAAGGATGCACTCGATGCGCTGTGCGCGCGCGCCGAAGCGGCGGTGCGCGAAGGCATCAATATCATCGTCCTGTCCGATCGGCGGGCCGGCGCCGACAATATCCCGATCCCGTCGCTGCTCGCCTGCGCGGCGGCGCATCATCACCTCATTCGCCAGGGCCTGCGCACCTCGGTCGGCCTGGTGGTCGAAACCGGCGAGCCGCGCGAGGTGCATCATTTCTGCTGCCTGGCCGGCTACGGCGCCGAGGCGATCAATCCCTATCTCGCCTTCGAGACGCTCGTCGCCATGAACAACGAGCTGCCGCAGAAGCAGAAGCTCGAGGAGAAGGAGGTGGTCAAGCGCTACATCAAGTCGATCGACAAGGGCCTCCTCAAGGTGATGTCCAAGATGGGCATCTCGACCTATCAGTCCTATTGCGGCGCGCAGATCTTCGATGCGGTTGGTTTGAAATCCGAATTCGTCGCGGAGTATTTCACCGGCACGGCGACCCGCATCGAGGGCGTGGGCCTGGCACAGATCGCCGAGGAGACCGTGCGGCGCCACCGCGACGCCTTCGGCAGCGCCCCGATCTATCGCAACGCGCTGGACGTCGGCGGCGACTACCAGTTCCGCCTGCGCGGCGAGGATCACGCCTGGACGGCCACGACGGTGGCGGCGCTGCAACATGCGGTGCGCGGCAACTCATACGAAAAATTCCGCGCGTTCGCCGAGATCATCAACGAGCAGTCGGAGAACCTGCTGACCATCCGGGGCTTGTTCAAGATCAAGGGCGCCGAGGAGGACGGCCGCAAGCGCCTGCCGATCGAGGAGGTCGAACCCGCCAAGGCCATCGTGCGCCGGTTCGCGACCGGCGCCATGTCGTTCGGCTCGATCTCGCGCGAGGCCCATACCACGCTCGCGATCGCCATGAACCGGATCGGCGGCCGATCGAACACCGGGGAAGGCGGCGAGGAGGCGGACCGGTTCAAACCGCTGCCGAACGGCGATTCCATGCGCTCGGCGATCAAGCAGGTGGCGTCGGGCCGCTTCGGGGTGACGACCGAGTATCTGGTCAACTCCGACATGATGCAGATCAAGATGGCGCAGGGCGCCAAGCCCGGCGAAGGCGGCCAACTGCCCGGCTACAAGGTCGACGAGATCATCGCCAAGGTGCGCCATTCGACCCCCGGAGTCGGCCTGATCTCGCCGCCGCCGCACCACGACATCTATTCGATCGAGGATCTGGCGCAGCTCATCTTCGACCTGAAAAACGTCAACCCTGACGGCCTGGTGTCGGTGAAGCTCGTCTCCGAGGTCGGGGTCGGCACGGTCGCGGCCGGCGTCTCCAAGGCGCGCGCCGACCACGTGACCATTGCGGGGTTCGAGGGCGGCACCGGCGCTTCCCCGCTGACCTCGATCAAGCACGCCGGCTCGCCCTGGGAGATCGGTCTCGCCGAGACGCACCAAACCCTGGTCGCCAACCGGTTGCGCGGGCGCATCACCGTGCAGGTCGACGGCGGCATCCGCACCGGGCGCGACGTGGTGGTGGGGGCGCTGCTGGGGGCCGACGAATTCGGCTTCTCGACCGCGCCGCTGATCGCGGCGGGCTGCATCATGATGCGCAAGTGCCACCTCAACACCTGCCCGGTCGGCGTTGCGACGCAAGACCCGGTGTTGCGCAAGCGCTTCCGCGGCCAGCCCGAGCACGTCATCAATTTCTTCTTCTTCGTCGCCGAAGAGGTGCGCGAGCTGATGGCGGCCATGGGTTTCCGCACCTTCAACGAGATGATCGGGCAGATGCAGATGCTCGACCGGCGCCAGGTCATCGAGCACTGGAAGGCCAAGGGTCTCGACTTCTCCAAGCTGTTCTTCAAGCCGCCGGCGGCAACCGGCGTGCGCATCCACAGAAGCGAAGCGCAGGATCACAAAATCCACGACATCCTCGATCGCCGCCTGATCGCCGACTCGCAGGCTGCGCTCGACCGCGCCGCGCCGGTGCGCATCGCGACCGCGATCAAGAACACCGACCGCACCGCCGGCGCGATGCTGGCGGGCGAGATCGCCAAGCGCTACGGCCATGCCGGCCTGCCGGCCGACACCATTCACGTGAAGTTCACCGGCACCGCCGGACAGAGCTTCGGGGCCTGGCTCGCGCGCGGCGTCAGCTTCGAGCTCGAAGGCGAGGCCAACGACTATGTCGGCAAAGGCCTTTCGGGCGGCCGCATCGTGGTGCGTCCGGCGATCGATTCCGGCATCGTGCCGGAGGAATCGATCATCGTCGGCAACACGGTGCTCTATGGCGCGATCGAAGGCGAATGCTATTTCCGCGGCATCGCCGGCGAGCGTTTCGCAGTGCGCAATTCGGGCGCCATCGCGGTGGTCGAGGGCGCCGGCGACCATTGTTGCGAGTACATGACCGGAGGCATCGTGGTCGTGCTGGGCCGGACCGGTCGCAACTTCGCGGCCGGCATGTCGGGCGGCATCGCCTATGTGCTCGACGACGACGGCACGTTCGCGTCGCGCTGCAATCTCGCCATGGTCGAGCTCGAACCGATGCCGCAGGAAGAGGAGATCAATGCGCGCGAGTACCACCACATGCACGATCTCGAATCACATGGGCGCGTCGAGATCATGGCCGACATGACCCAATTCGATGCGCAACGGCTGCACCTCCTGATCACGCGGCACGCGCGTTTCGCCGGCTCGGTGCGGGCGGCCACGATCCTTTCGGAATGGAGCAAGTATTGCCCGATGTTCCGCAAGGTGATGCCGGTCGAGTATCGGCGCGCGCTCAACGAGCTCAAGGCGATCGAAGCCGCTCCGGCCCAGCAACAGCGGCTTGCCGCCGGCGCGTGATCGCCCGGGAACATCCAAGGATGCAAGGGTCCGGTCTGTCATTTCCATGGGTAAGATCACGGGTTTCCTCGAATTCGAGCGCAACGACCGCCATTACCAGCCGGTCGAGGAGCGCATCAAGCACTGGCGCGAATTCGTCCTGCCGCTTCCCGAAGAGGACAACCGGACGCAAGCCGCGCGCTGCATGGATTGCGGCGTGCCCTACTGTCACACCGGCTGTCCGGTGAACAATCAGATCCCGGACTGGAACGACCTCGTCTACCGCGGGAACTGGCAGGAAGCTTCGCAGAATCTGCACTCCACCAACAACTTTCCGGAATTCACCGGACGGGTGTGCCCGGCGCCGTGCGAGGCGTCGTGCACGCTCAATCTCGACGACAATCCTGTGACCATCAAGACGATCGAATGCGCCATCGTGGATCGCGCTTTCGAGCAGGGCTGGGTGAAGCCGGAGCCGCCCGCGGTCAGGACCGGCAAGTCGATCGCCATCGTGGGCTCAGGCCCGGCCGGGCTCGCCTGCGCGCAGCAGCTGGCGCGCGCCGGTCATGACGTTCACGTGTTCGAAAGGCACGCCAAGGCCGGCGGCCTGCTGCGCTACGGCATTCCCGACTTCAAGATGGAAAAGCACCATGTCGAGCGCCGGGTCACGCAGATGGCGGCCGAAGGCGTGGTCTTCCATTACGGCGCCCATATCGGGGTGAATGTCGCCGCCGGGAAGCTCCCCGCCGACTATGACGCGGTCGTGCTGGCGGGCGGCGCCGAAAAGGGCCGCGAACTGCCGATCCCGGGCCGCGAGCTCAAGGGCATCCACTTTGCCATGGAATTCCTGCCGCAGCAGAATCGGCGCGTCAGCAACGAGCCGCAGGGCGATGTCGCGCCCATCCTGGCCGGGGGCAAGCACGTCGTGGTCATCGGCGGCGGGGATACCGGCTCGGACTGCATCGGCACGTCGATCCGCCAGGGCGCCCTCTCGGTCACCAATTTCGAGATCATGCCGCAGCCGCCCGAGCGCGAGAACAAGCTCATGACCTGGCCGGATTGGCCGCTCAAGCTGCGCACCTCATCGGAGGAGGGCGCCAAGCGCGACTTCGCGGTGATGACGCAGAAATTCTCGGGCGCCGACGGCCAGGTGAAGAAGCTGCATTGCGTGCGGATCGACGAGCGCATGAAGCCGGTCGCCGGAACCGAATTCGAGCTCCCTGCCGATCTCGTCCTGCTCGCCACGGGGTTCGTGCATCCGGTGCACGAAGGCCTGCTCGCCGAGCTTGAGCTGGCGCTCGATCCGCGCGGCAATGTAAAAGCCGATACGGTGAGCTATCAAAGCTCGAATCCGAAGGTGTTCAGCGCCGGCGACATGCGGCGCGGCCAGTCCCTGGTGGTGTGGGCGATCCGCGAAGGCCGCCAGGCGGCACATGCGGTCGACAAGTTTCTCATGGGATCGACGTCGCTGCCGCGGTGAATGGTGAATGGTGAGTAGTGAATAGTGAAACACCACTACTCACTACTCACCACTCCCTCCGGATCCGCCAGCGCCGCAAGCCGCAGCGCCGCGGTGCGGGCGAAGGCGAGCAGCATGCATTTGCGGGTGGCGGCATGCAGCCGATGCTCGGGCGCTTCGCAGGTGATCGCGGCCCCGAACGCATCTGCGACGATGAGGCCGGTATCCTTGGGAAAAATGTCGCACGGGACCGCGAGCGTGGTGGCGAAGAACAGCCGGTCGCAATGGAGCCGGTAGTCCATCCATTTCTGGTCGGCGCGAAAATCCGCGATGGAAGACTTGATCTCGACGATCCACAGCTCGCCCGCCCCGCCGAGCGCCGCCAGATCGGCGCGCCGGCCCGATGGCAGCGACAATTCGCTCACCACCGAAAATCCGAGCGCGTGCAGGAGCCGGGTGGTGCCGCGCGCGACCGCGAGCGCGGTCGCCGATTGGCGGCCATCGGGCGGAAGTCGCAAGGGTGCAAACGAGTCCATGGCCATGTTTACTACTCAACCGCCGTGGGCCTTGGCGGACGCAGCGCGCTCCGGAAAGGCGCTTGCCAGCGCGTCCCGGTTCGGCGCGATCACTCCGCGCTCGGTGATGAGGCCGGTGACGAGGCGCGCCGGAGTGACGTCGAAGCCGTAATTCTTGACCGGCGAGCGCTCCGGCACCACCCGCACCGTCTCGATCCGGCCGTCGGCGGTGCGGCCGGTGATGGCCGCGACTTCGTCGCCATCGCGTTCCTCGATGGGAATCTCCGCGATCCCGTCCGCGACCGAAAAGTCGATGCTGGGCGACGGCAGCGCCACATAGAACGGCACGCCATTGTCCTTGGCGGCGAGCGCCTTGAGATAGGTGCCGATCTTGTTGCAGACGTCACCATTGGCGGCCACCCGATCGGTGCCCACGATCGCCATGTCGACCATGGCATGCTGCATCAGATGGCCGCCGGTATTGTCCGGGATCACCGTATGGGGCACGCCGTGCTGGCCGAGCTCCCAGGCCGTCAGCGAAGCGCCCTGATTGCGCGGACGCGTCTCGTCCACCCAGACATGGACCGGCAGCCCGCGATCATGCGCCAGATAGATCGGTGCCATGGCGGTGCCCACATCGACGGTGGCGAGCCAGCCGGCATTGCAATGGGTGAGCAGGTTGACCCGTGCGCCGCCTTTCTTGCTCGCTTTCTTGGCCGCGATCGCCTCGATCAGCAAACCACCATGGCGGCCGATCGCCTGGTTGATGGCGACATCTTCGTCGCAGATCTGCGCCGCCCGGCGGTAAGCGGCGTCGACGCGCGCGGCCCGCTCCTGGTTGCGCACCGCCGCCGTCATCTCGTCGAGCGCCCATTTGAGATTGACGGCGGTCGGGCGCGTGCGGCGCAGCGTCGCAACGGCATGCTCGAGCCCTTCGTCCGAGGCACCCTGGCGCAAGGCCAGGCAAACCCCGTAGGCGGCCGTGGCCCCGATCAGCGGCGCGCCGCGCACCTGCATGCCGCGGATCGCGTAGGCGGCGTCCTCGAGCGTGGTGAGGCGCGCGACCGCGAAGCGGTGCGGCAGCAGCGTCTGATCGACGATGCCGACCGACCAACCGTCGGGTTCGAGCCAGATGCTGCGGGT
>WNFJ01255542.1_pt3 | contig 25858 bp, 26 predicted proteins | sample 5400461 | NCBI WGS metagenome assembly WNFJ01 (sample SAMN13153349, study PRJNA577476) | soil metagenome | isolation source: 115 cm saprolite on Douglas fir-dominated hillslope | place: USA:California | collected 2013-09-17
TCCAGGCCGCCGCGGCGGGCAAGCCCGCCGCCTGCCTCATCTGCCGCACCATAGTCCACGCCGGCGACCCGGCCTTCGCCCAGCCCAGCAAGTTCGTCGGCCCCGTCTACGACCACGCCACGGCGCTGCGTCTCGCCGCGGCCCACGGCTGGGACGTCCGCCAGGACGGGCCGGCCTGGCGGCGGGTGGTCCCGTCCCCCGAGCCCGAGGGGCTGGTCGAGCTGGACATGATCAGGCTGCTGGCGAGCCAGGGCGTGACCGTGGTCTGCGCCGGCGGCGGCGGCATTCCCGTGGTGGCCGACGGTCCCGGCAGGCTCCGCGGGGTCGAGGCCGTCGTCGACAAGGACCTGACCGCTGCACTGCTGGCCCAGGCGGTCGACGCCGACGCCCTCCTGCTGCTGACCGACGTCGAGGCCGTTATGGACGGGTACGGAACCCCGCAAGCCCGGCCGATCCGCCGGACGACGGCCCGCCAGCTGCGGGCCCGGTCGTTCCCGGGCGGCTCGATGGGCCCCAAGGTGGAAGCGGTCTGCCGCTTCGTCGAGAAGACCGGCGGCATGGCCGCGATCGGCCGGCTCGATGACGCGGCCGCCCTGCTGGACGGCACCGCCGGCACCATCGTCGTTCCGGAACGAATGTGAGGATAACCATGAGCGCATCTCAGAGCGCGACAGACGCAGACACCCCAGGCGTCGAGACCAGGCCCATGACCCAGGCCCAGACGTGCGCTCATGCTGACTCCTCTGACGAGATGCGGGCACCAGGCGGAGCCCGCAGGCATGCTCCACGATCCAGCCGGCCAGGTCGCGCCCGCCAGAGGCCTGTGCCTGTGCCCGATAAGGACCTACGGCCCTGGCCGGGGTGGTCTGTGAGTTACTTGGCACATGGCAGACCTGTACATCCCCGTTCCCACCGCCGACCTGGCCGACAGGTACGGCTCGGAGCTACGCGTGTGCGACACCCAGTTCCGCCAGTTCGGCGCTCGCCGTAGCTTTGCTGGCGCCGTCCGCACGGTGTCCTGTCACGAAGACAACAGCCTGCTGCGAGAGCTTCTGCATACCTCCGGCTCAGGTAACGTCCTGGTCGTCGACGGCGCCAGGTCCCTGCGCACGGCACTGGTAGGCGACCTGATCGCCGGCGCGGCGCTCGCCAGCGGCTGGGCCGGCCTTGTCCTGCACGGCGCGGTCCGCGACGGCGCAGCCCTGTCCCGGCTCGACCTCGGCATCAAGGCACTGGGCACGAATCCGCGCAGGAGCGCGAAGACCGGTGCCGGTGCCGTCGATGTTCCGGTCACCTTCGGCGGCGTCACGTTCTACCCCGGTGACACCCTGCACGCCGACGACGACGGGATCGTCCTGCTGCCGCGATCCGCCCGGGCCGACAAGATCGCCGACTGAAGGTGACCAGAACCGGCACGGCCGGGTCAGCGTAGCTTCCGCAGGAAGGGGTCCTGGGCCTGGATCGGCGTCAGCCGGATCCGGGCGTTTATGGCGGACAACCCATCCGGGCGGGCCAGGACGGGGTTGAGGTTGAGCTCGGCGACCTCGGGAAGGTCGTCGGCCAGACGGGAGACCCGCAGCAGGGTCTCCCGCAGGGCCGCGAGATCGGCTGGCGCGGCGCCGCGGTAGCCGTCCAGAAGAGGCGCCGAGTGGATGGAGCGGATGAGCTCGTCGGCGTCGGCGTAGGTGAGCGGGGCGAGCCGCGCCGCGTGACCGGCGAGTACGTCCGCGGCGACCCCGCCTAGCCCGAATGTGACCAGCGGGCCGAAGACGGGTTCTTGCTCGACGCCAATCATGACCTCGGTGCCGCCATAGCTGCCGACAGCACCCCGGTCATCATGGGCGGCTTCGTCGGCGCTGGTAGCGGGCGTGAGGTTGCACAGCGGGATGCCGTAGCAGCTCAGCAGCCCGGCCACCTGGTCTGGCGGCAGCCAGCCGCCTTGGGGTGAGCGGGCCAGGAAGGCCCGCACTAGTTCTCGCGCGTCCTGTTGTTCCACGTCGCTGAGTTCAGGAAGGCGCCCGGATGGCCGCGCGCGCCACGCGCCGTAGGTCGCCGCACGCGCCAGCGCGTGCGCGGCTGCCTCGGGGTCGGCGTAGGCGGGTATGCAGCCTGACGGGCCTGAGGTACTGCCTGCGGCCAGGTCAGCGGCCCGGGGCAGCAGCCGGACGGCCTCGGCCTGGTCGAGGACGACCGCGGCGAGCGGGAGATCGACGTCGGCGGCGCGGACTGCGGTGATGAGGTCACCGGTGGCGGCGGTGGGCAGCACCAGCGCGAGGACCGCGTCCACTCCATCGTCGGCGGCCACCAGCTCCAGGCAGCGCCGGAAGGATGTTTCGGCGACGGCGACGGTCGTATTCACGGGCCCGTTGACCGCACCGCCCGGTGGCACCAGCGCATGCAGCCGACGCCGGGTCTCCGCGGTCAGCTGATGAACGATCAGGCCATAGTCGGCGCAGGCGTCGGCAGCCAGGACTGCGGCCCCGCCGACGTTGGAGATCACCGCGACGTGGCGGCCTGCCGGGACTGGCTGGCTGGCGAGCAGCGCGGCGGCATCTAGCAGCTCGCTGAGGTTGTCGGTGGCGATGATGCCGGCCTGCCCGAACAGGGCTTCTCGGGTGGCGAGCGGCGTGGCCGCCGCCGCGGTGTGGGAGGCGGCGGCCTGCTGCCCGGCAGCCGACCGCCCGGCCGGGACGGCCAGGACCGGCATCGTGGCGCCGACGCGCCGCGCGGTGCGGGCGAACTTGCGCGGGTTGCCGAATGATTCGATGTAGAGCAGCGCGAGCCTGGTCGTACCGTCCTGTTCCCACCACATCAGCAGGTCGTTGCTGGAGATGTCGTACTTGCTGCCGACCGAGGCGAACGAGGAGATGCCCAGCCCCAGCCGGGACAGGCGATCAGCCAGGGCGAAGCCCAGCCCCCCGGACTGCGTGACCAGGCCGGCCACCCCCGGTGCCAGATGACGGGCAGCGAATGTGGCGTCCAGGCCAAGGCCGGGCACCGCGATGCCGAAGCAGTTCGGGCCGATCAGCCGCATGCCGTACCGGCGGCAGGCGGCCAGCAGGTCGGCGCCTTGGAGAGCGTCCAGCCCGGCGGTGATTACCACCAGGGCGCTGACTCCGCGCCGGCCGCACTCGTCGGCCACGGCGGGCACGGAGGCCGGCGGCACGGCGATCACCACCAGGTCGACCGGGCCGGGGAGAGTGGTGACCGATGGCAGGCAGGGCACGCCCTCCATACGAGTGGCGTGCGGGTTGACCGCGTAGACCTTCCCCTGGTAGCCGCCGGCGACGATGTTGTGCAAGATAGCGCGGCCGACGGTTCCGGCGCGGCGGCTGGCGCCGACGACAGCCACCGAGTCCGGCCGGAACACGTGGCGCAGGCTCGCCACGTCCGCCCGGCCCTCCCGCCGGGCGACCGCCTCCTGATAAGGCTCCCAGGACGGATCGTTGCCCCCCCGGGGCAGGTCACAGGCGAACTCGAGCACGCCGTCGTCCATCTGGCGCCGGGCGCTCAGCCCGGCGTCGGCGAAGACCTTCAGCATCTCGGCGTTGTCAGCCAGGACCGGACCGGTGAAGGTCCGCACGCCCTGGCGGCAGGCAGCCGACCCAGGTGCTCGAGCAGCAGCGTGCCGATACCCCGGCCATGCATGTCGTCGGCCACGGCGAGTGCGATCTCGGCCGCGCTGCCCTCCCTGGTGATCTCATAGGTCCTGACACCGACGAGCTCGCCGCCTCTCAAGGCGAGGAGCGCCGCATGATCAGGCGCCGGAGCGCGGCAGACGCGCTCGGCCTCACGCTCGGCGGACAGCTTGCTGAGGCTGAAAAAGCGCAGGTACTCCTGCTCGGGGGACATCGCCTGATGCATCGCCTTGACCAGGGTCAGGTCGCCCGGCGTGGCAGGCCGGATCTCGATCGTCGTCCCGTCCGTCAGCAGCGCGTACACGCTGGCCCGGCCGCCTATCACCAGCCGGTCGCTCGCTTCAGCGCCCATCGTGACCTCCCCGAGGCAGGCGTCCGGATCACCAGGAGGCCGCGTTCCTGGCGCGCGGGACCCGGGCTGTCCGTAGTGCCAGTTCATGGCCATGCGGGCGCACCAGCCACGGGTGAAGGGCCCCGATCCGGCATCCATCCGGCCCATCTGCGCGGGACCTAAGTCCCGGGGTGCCGGACAGGAAGGATCTCGGTCCGCCTTCGCGCGGCTTTGCGGGCCAGCGCGGACGCCGCTGCGCTGATCGCTAGGCGCCACGTGGACGCGGCCGCAGTGGGCGGCTTGGTACGGTATCGGGTGGCCGGGCCTGCGCAGGGCACGCCAGGCCGGGAACCATGGCCCGTTCACCCGGCCGTCAGCTCTGTGTCTGATGATGGGCGATCGGGCTCCTGCAAGCCCGAACGAGGGGCTGACGATGCCGACGTCAGAAGGGCCGGGGATGACCGACGATGGTACGCGGGCTCTCCGGGTCCTCGTCGTCAATGCCGGATCGAGCTCCCTCAAGCTCCGCGTGCTCGGCCCGGCCGACGATATCGCCGCAGCGCTCGATCTCGACCCGTGGGACGGCAGCCCGGATCACGGCGAACTCGGCCAGTTCCTCGGCCGGCTGTCCGGCGTGGACGGAGTGGACGTCGTGGGCCACCGGGTGGTGCACGGAGGCAGCCGCTTCACCGGCGCGACGGTGATCGACGACACGATCACCGCGGCGATCGCCGACCTGACCGACCTGGCGCCACTGCACCAGCCGCGCGCCCTCGCCGCCATCAGCGCCGTGCGCGCCGCGCTTCCCGGCGTCCCGGCCGTCGCCTGCTTCGACACCGCGTTCCACGCCGGGATGCCGGCCGCGGCGGCCACCTATGCGCTGCCCAAGATGTGGACCGAGCGGTTCGGCCTGCGGCGCTACGGATTCCACGGGCTCTCCCATGCCTACGCCAGCCGCCGCGCCGCCCAGCTCCTCGAATACCGGGAGCCAGAACGCCTCCGGATGGTGACCTGCCACCTCGGAGCCGGATCCTCGCTCGCGGCGGTCCGCGGCGGCCGCAGCGTGGACACCACCATGGGGTTCACGCCGCTGGAGGGCCTGGTGATGGCGACCAGGTGCGGAAGCGTCGACCCCGGGCTGATCGTCTGGTTGTTGCAGCACGGCGGTCTCACCCTGGGTGAGGTCGCCACCGGGCTGGAAAGCTGGTCCGGGCTGTCCGGCCTCGCCGACCTGCTCAACCGGTCCGGCGACCTGCGCGAGGTGCGGCTCGCCGCCCAGGAGGGCGAACCCGACGCCCGGCTGGCCGTCGACGTGCACGCGCACCGGCTGCGGCGCGAGATCGCCGCCATGGCCGCGGCGATGAACGGCCTCGACGCGCTGGTCTTCACCGGCGGCATCGGCGAGCACCAGCCGGCGGTCCGGGCGGAGGCCGCCGCCGGGCTGGCCTTTCTGGGCGTGGCGATCAACCCGGCCCGCAACAACGCGACGTCCGCCGACGCGGAGATCACGGCGCCGGGCGCGACAGTGCGCACCCTGGTCGTCACCGCCCGGGAAGACGTCGAGATCGCCCGGCAGGCACGCGCCGTGGTCTACGGAGCAGCCGTGCCCGGATCATAGGCCGGATCGTCGCCAGGGATGCTCGGGGCAGGGATGCTCGTCGGGCCGCAGAAGATGCTCGACCGCTACCGTGTGGGTTCGAGGTCTTCGAACCCCTCGTCCACCTGACCGTGGACACCGCGCTGACGTGTCTCCCCTCGTGACCGGCCAACCCGGAGGCTGCCATGGACTTCGCCCCCAGCGCCCGCTCCCAGGAACTGCAGGATGCCGTGCGAGGCTTTCTCGCCGATGCTGTTTACCCCGCCGAGCCGCTGTTCCATCAGCAGGTCGCGCAGAACCGCGAGGAAGGCAGCCCCTTCCAGACTCCGGCGGTGATGCAGCGGCTGAAGGCCCAGGCCCGCGAGCGTGGTCTGTGGAACCTGTTCCTGCCTGATCAGAAGTTCGGCGCCGGGTTGCCGGTGCTCGACTACGCGCCCCTGGCTGAACTGTCGGGCCGGGCCATCGAGCTCGCACCGGAGGCGATGAACTGCGCCGCCCCCGACACCGGAAACATGGAGGTGCTGGCGATGTTCGGCACCCCCGAGCAGCAGCAACGATGGCTGGTCCCCCTGCTGGAGGGCCACATCCGCTCGTGCTTCTCGATGACCGAACCCGATGTCGCGTCCTCCGACGCGACGAACATCGACGCGCGGATCACCCGCGACGGCGAGGAGTACGTGGTCAACGGCCGGAAGTGGTGGTCGACCGGGGCGCTGCGCCCCGAGTGCGAGGTCGCGATCGTCATGGGAGTCAGTGAGCCGGAAGCCGCCCGGCACGCGCGGCACTCGATGATCCTCGTGCCACTGAGCACACCCGGGGTGACCGTGCACCGCTCCACCACGGTGTTCGGCTACGACGATGCTGCCCACGGAGGGCATGGCGAGATCACCTTCGGCGCCGTGCGGGTGCCGGCGGACAACCTCATCGGCACGCCGGGGTCGGGGTTCGCGATCGCCCAGGCGCGGCTCGGCCCTGGCCGCATCCACCACTGCATGCGGGTGATCGGCATGGCCGAGCGCGCTCTGGAGCTGATGACTGCTCGTGCCCTGGAGCGGACCGCGTTCGGCACATCACTGGCCCGGCAGGGTGTCGTCCGGGAGTGGATCGCTGAGTCGAGGCTGGCCCTCGAACAGGCACGCCTGCTCGTGCTCAAGACCGCATGGCTGATCGACCGGGCCGGGCTCAAGGGGGCTGCCAGCGAGATCGCCGCGATCAAGGTCGCCGCGCCGCGGGCTGCCAGCTATGTACTCGACCGCGCGATCCAGACCTTCGGCGGAGCCGGAGTTTCGGGAGACACCCCGCTGGCGGCGATGTGGGCCATGGTCCGGAGCCTCCGGCTGGCCGACGGGCCGGACGAGGTGCACCTGCGCTCGATGGCCCGGGTCGAGCTGGAACGGGCGCGGGCGCAACTTCGGGCCTGATCGGCGAAGGTGAACCTCGCCTGTCCGGCCGCGCGCGCCGGGATAGGGGGCAGACGCGCCGGACCTCGCCGTCCCTGTAAAAACTGCGGCACGTCAGACCGGGCTTCCATGTAGGTGCTGCCAGCCATGCGCACCTGTGCGAACCCCGGTCAGGCGTAGGCTTCGCGCGTCATCCGAGTATTCGCGAAAGGAGCGAGATGCCTGAGTATGAGGAGTCCGGATCAGTGAATGCCAGCCCTGAAGCGGTCTTCGCCTACCTATCTGACATTGATCACCTCACCGACTACATCCCCGGCATGGTGCTGGCCCGCGAAGAGGGGGAGCGGCTGCGGGTCGCAGCAGAGGTCCAGGGACGTCATGAGGAGGGCGCCGCCTGGCTCCGCACCGATAGAGACCTCCGCAGGATTGAGTGGGGTGGAGAGGGCGCGGCAGGCTATGGCGGATGGCTCAAGGTAACCGAGTCAGCACCGGGCTCCGCTGTCACCATTCATCTCAGAACCGATCGGGAATCGGACGCGGAGGAGATCCGGGCCTCCCTGGCCCGGGCCCTGGCCAACATCAAGGAGCAGCTCGCGGGGTCGTAAAGGTCGGGCCGGGCGGTCAGCTTGGGCGAGCGATGCCAGCGCGTCATCTACTGCGGGTGCGCCGACGATTCGAGCAGGCGGGCGCGAGTGGCCTGCAGCCTGCGCACGACGACGGCGGAGAACCGCCGGCTGAGTTCGTACCCGAGGACGGGATCACGGGCGCAGGCCGTGCGCACCGCGCGGGCGTCGAACACGAAGGCCTGCGTCGGCTGCGCGGCGACCGCCCCGAACCGCCACTGATACGGCGGCAGCATCCACGACAGGCCGATCACGTCATTACGGCCGAGCGTCTCGATGATGACCCGGCCCCGGCCAGGCACGCTCGCGTCGAGCGTGACCTGGCCGGCATCGATGATCCAGAACCGGTCGGCCGTGGATCCCTCGTCGAACAGGCGCCACCCGGCGGGCACCGTGACGTGCTCGCATATCCCGGCCAGCTCGCCTAGCTGGGCTGGGGGCAGGCCGCGCAGGAAGGGCTGCGCTCCGAGAACGGATGCCTCCTGCCTGGTCATGATGCCCACCTCGCCTTCCTCACCTGGTGGCCGGGCTGATGTCGCCGGGGCTATTTCGACTGGGTCGCGGCGGCGGAGCCGACGGGGCCGGGGGTGTCGGCGGGTCCGGGCTGGGGGCGGTCCCAGGTGCGCCAGATGAGGCGGTGGACGGGGATGAGGCGGGGGATGTCGCGCAGTCCGGGGAGGAAGGGGACGAGCAGCAGCACGATGGTGGCCAGCCCGGTCAGGTAGATCGCGATCAGGTCTGCGTTGGCCGCGTTGCCGAACGCTGGTATCTGGTACCAGAGCGTGTAGAGCCACAGCCAGGGCTGGCCGGGGTAGCTGCCGGTCTCGTTCATCACGCCCCACTGCGAGCCGGTCAGGTTCATCGCCTGAGCCTGGCTGGCGAAGTAGGCGCCGTCCGCGATGAACAGCAGCGGCCCGGTGTAGTCGGTGCCGTAGAAGGTCCGGCCGGCCAGCAGGTCGGCGTCCAGCGCACCGCTGCGCGCGAGCGTGAGCTCGCTGGCCAGCATCGCCGGGACCGGCCCGTCGCTGGCCGCGGGCACGAGGGGGTTCCCGTTGACGAACTTCACCTTCGTCTCGGCATTGAAGTAGGCGCTGGCCCACTTCACCTGCTGGGCGGGCGAGGCCGCCTTATACGTGGCCAGCGGGGCTGCCGTCGCCGGGTTGGTGCGCGCGAACGTGGTCAGCGGCGCGATCACGAAGTCGCGGGCGGGGTCAATGTGCTTGCGGGCCCCCAGGATGTCGGCCGGGGCGAACCACAGCGACTGCGGGGTGCCGTTGGTGTTGTACGGCGGCCCGTAGGACGCCGTCAGGCTCGTGCCGTTGAGCTCGCTCGCCGCGGTCGCGAGGAAGTCGGCGGGCGCCAGCCGGGCCCAGGTCGCGATGGTGACCGACGGCACGTCCGGGGACGACAGGATGGCGGCCAGGCCGAAGGTGAGCGCCAGGATCACCACCGCCGCGATCGTGCCCTCCTTCAGGATGTCGTAACGCCGGGTCGGCCCGCGCCACGGCGCCGCGTCGGCCCGGGCGGCCGCGCGCCGGCCCGCCCGCCCGCGGGCCGCCGCGGGGTGGGCGCCGATGGGGTGCGACACGCCGCGGACCCGGACCAGCAGCACGTGCGCGCCGACGATGGCGACCAGGATGATCGGGACCAGCACGATGTGCCACATCAGCTGCTGGCCGAAGTTCATCACGTTGAAGAACGCGCCGACCCCGACGGCGTTGAACGCGTCCTTGCCGCTGGTGGAGATCCACTGCGAGTCGAAGTTCGACTGGGACAGGTAGCCGGTGAAGCACTCGATGACCGAGGCCAGGAACGCGACCACGCCGGTGACCCAGGTCAGCGCCCGGCGGCCGCGCCAGGCCGCCATCCAGAACTTGGCCCACAGGTGGATCACCAGCAGCGCCATGAACAGCTCCACGCTCCACAGGTGCAGGCTGTTGCAGAAATGCCCCACCGGGTTGTAATGCCACCAGTCCGGGCCGCCCAGCGCCAGCGCGAACCCGGACCCGACCGCCACCCCCAGCGCGGCCAGCGACGCCACCCCGAACACATACGCCCACGACGCCACGTACCCGGGCTGGCGGTCGGGCAGCAGCTTGCCCGGCGGCAGCAGCGCCAGCGCCCGGCGCCGGACCCGCGCCGTCCACATCGCCGCGTCCTCACCGCCGCCGGCCTCCCGGGCAGGCCCGGCCCCGGCCTCATCATCGCCGGGCAGCGGCTCACCCGTCGCCGGGTCCACCGCCGACAGCTCCGCCGGGAAGGTCTTGCCCTTCGGGAACGGCAGCAGCAGCGCCCCGCCGAAGATCACCACCATCACCGCGATCAGCACCAGGTTCGCCACCGACACGTTGAAAATCGACCAGTGCAGGTAACTCCCCGGCTGATCCAGGTTGATCGCCAAGGGACCTGCCGCGAGGGGGGGAATACTCATCTCCATGCTCCTTATCCGGTTATGGAACTGAGCCGACGGCGCAGCGCCCGTCCGCCCGATCGTCCCGCTCGCGGACCGGGCGGCGCCAGGGATCTGAGTCACCGCCGCCGGGGACCTTGGTCCCGCGGCGGGCCGGTGGGGGCCTAGCCGAAAGGGCCGGTGACACCGGGTCTTTGGTCACCGCCGCCCGGGACTATCGGCGGGTTCACCGCGAAGTGCTCCGCGCGTAGCGTCGAAGCGGCAACTACCAGACCACCAAGGAGCCACGCGGCGAGACGGGAAGCACACGATGACCACTACGACAGAACAGCCGCAGCCAGGACAGGCGCGGGCCGGACTCGGCACGCTACGCGGCCGGGTGGCGCTGGTCACCGGAGGCACGCGCGGCATCGGCGCCGCCATCTGCCACCAGCTAGCCGAGGGCGGCGCTGACGTCGCGGCCGGCTACTGGCGCGGCCAGGAGGCCGCGGAGAAGTTCGTGGCCACCATGTCTGACGAGTACCCCGGGCAGCAGATCACCGTGCACGAGGGGAACATCGGCGAGCCGGGCGACTGTCGGCGCGTCCTGCGCGAGGTCATCGACTCCCGCGGTCGCCTGGACATCCTGGTGAACAACGCCGGGATCACGATCGACCGGACCGTGGCCAAGATGACCGACGACGACTGGCAGAAGGTCATCGCGGTCAACCTGTCCGGCGCCTTCTTCATGGCCCAGGCGGCGGTCGAGCACATGATCGAGCGGGGCACGGGCCGGATCATCAGCGTGTCCTCGGTCATCGGAGAGACCGGGAATATCGGCCAGGCCAACTACGCCGCCTCGAAGTCCGGCCTGTTCGGCCTGACGAAGTCGCTGGCCAGGGAGGCCGTCTTCCAGCTGAGCCGGGCCCAGCGCCCGGTCGGCGACGGGGTCGGGCTGACCGTGAACGCGGTCACCCCCGGGTACGTCGCCACCGAAATGCTCGCCACCATCCCCGACAAGGTGATGGACCGGCTCCGCGGCCAGATCCCCGTCGGCCGGCTCGGCAAGCCGGAAGAGATCGCGCGGGTCGTCTGCTTCCTCGCGGCCGACGAGTCCGCGTACATAACCGGGCAGATCTGGGCCGTCAACGGCGGCCTGGACATGTGACGTGCGACAGGTGACTGGAGGAGTTATGGAAGACCACCGGGACGTCCTGGTCCTGTCGGCCACGAGGACCGCGATCGGCAGGTACGGCGGCGGCCTCGCCGCGGTCCCGCCCTGCGATCTCGCCGCCACCGTGGTACGCGAGGCGGTCAGCCGGGCGGGCGTGGAGCCTGCCGATGTCGGCCACGCGGTCTTCGGCAACGTGATCCACACCGAGGTGCGGGACATGTACCTCGGCCGGGTCGCCGCGGTCAACGGCGGCCTCCCGGTCGAGACGCCGGCGTTCACGCTGAACCGGCTGTGCGGCAGCGGCCTCCAGGCGATCGTGTCCGCGGCCCAGGCGATCCGGCTCGGCGACTGCGACGTCGCGGTGGCCGGCGGGGCCGAGTCGATGAGCCGGGGACAGTACTGGCTACCGGGCATGCGGTGGGGGCAGCGGATGCAGGACGGCGTGGTCATCGACGCCATGGTCGGCGCGCTCACCGACCCGTTCGATGCCTGCCACATGGGGGTGACGGCAGAGAACGTCGCCGCCGACTACGGCGTGTCCCGGGCCGACCAGGACGGGCTCGCTGCGGAGAGCCACCGCCGCGCCGCGGCCGCGGCCGACGCCGGGTACTTCATCGAGCAGATCACGCCGGTGGAAGTGCCGGGAAAGAAGGGCACCGTGACCGTCGACACCGACGAGCACATCCGGCCCGGCGTGACCGCCGACGACCTGGCGCGCTTGCGCCCGGCGTTCGCCAAGGACGGCACGGTCACCGCGGGCAACGCGTCGGGGGTCAACGACGCGGCCGCCGCGGTCGTGCTGGCCGACGGTGAGTTCGCCGAGCGCCATGGCCACAGCCCGCTCGGGCGGCTCGTCGCTTACGCCCACGCCGGAGTCGAGCCGCGGATCATGGGCATGGGCCCGGTGCCCGCGGTGCGCAAGGTCCTCGAGCGGGCCGGAATGAAGATCGACGATATCGACCTGTTCGAGGTGAACGAGGCCTTCGCGGCTCAGGCGCTGGCGGTCGTCCGCGAGCTCGGCCTGCCCCCGGACCGGACCAACCCGAACGGCAGCGGTGTCTCGCTCGGGCACCCGATCGGTGCCACCGGCGCGATCCTCGCCGTCAAGGCACTCTACGAGCTGCGGCGGACCGACGGCAGGTACGCACTGGTCACGATGTGCATCGGGGGCGGCCAGGGCATCGCCGCGATCTTCGAGCGGGCATGACGATCCTCGGCCCGGGCGCGGAGGCCTTGGCCCGGCTGCGTGGCGCAAATAGCCTGACGGTGCCTAGCTATCACCTGGCAGAGCCGCCGGGAGCCGCCGGGAGCATTGGCTCCGGGACTGCCCGCGCGGCCTGGGACATCGGAGGCGGAGTATGAGCTCCCGGGAAGCGGCCTGGCAGGCCGGGGCGGACGCGGCCGAGGTACTGGCCCCAGAGAGCGGCCTGATCGCCCGGCTGGATCCCGCCGACTTCGGGGAGTCAGTACTCTCGGTGCTCGGCCGCGCCGCCCTGCGTCCGGCCGAGGTCGCGGGGGCCTGGGCCCGGTTCGGTACCGCCCTGGCGAAGGTCGGGCCGGCCGCGGCCGCCCGGTGGCTCGGGTCGCAGATGGCGCCGCCGGTGCCGGCCGACCCCGGGGACCGGCGGTTCGCCGACCCCTCATGGGACGGCAACCCCGGCTACTTCGCCCTGCGGCAGGGCTACCTGGCCGCCAGGCGGCTCGGCGAGGACCTGCTCGCGGCAGGCCGCGGCGACCCGCTGACCGACCAGAAGGCGAAGCTCGCCGTCGGTTTTGCCTTCGACGCGCTGGCCCCGACGAACTTCCTGGCCACCAACCCGGCCGCGGTCAAGCGGTCGTTCGAGACCGGCGGCGCCAGCGTGCTGGCGGGGGCCCGCAACTTCCTTGACGACCTGGCCCATAACGGCGGGCGCCCGCGCCAGGTCGACACGGCGCCGTTCGAGCTCGGCCGGAACCTCGCGGCCACCTCGGGGAAGGTCGTCTTCCGCAACGACCTGATGGAGCTCATCCAGTACGCGCCGCAGACCGGGCAGGTGCGCGACGTCCCGCTGCTGGCCAGCCCTCCGTGGATCAACAAGTACTACGTCATGGACCTCGCCCCGGGGCGGAGCTTCATCGAGTGGGCCGCCCGGCACCAGCGCACCGTGTTCGCGATCTCGTACCGCAACCCGGACGCCTCGATGGGCGGCGTGACCCTCGACGACTACCTCATCCACGGCCCGAGGACCGCGCTCGACGTGATCGGTGACATCACCGGCTCGCCCGTGATCGACATCGTCGGGCTCTGCCTGGGCGGCGCGCTGACCGCGATGCTCGCTGCCTATCTCGCCGAAACCGGCGACAACCGGGTCGGCTCGCTCACGCTGCTCAACACCCTGCTGGACTACGGCGAGCCCGGCGTGCTCGGCGCGTTCTCCGACGAGCAGACCGTTTCCCGGCTGGAAGCGAAGATGGCCCGCACCGGCGTTATGGAAGGCTCCGCGATGGCCTTGACGTTCGACGTGCTGCGGGCGAACGACCTGATCTTCAACTACGTGGCGTCGAACTGGCTCATGGGCCAGAGCCCGCCCGCCTTCGACATCCTCGCCTGGAACGCGGACAGTACCCGGCTGCCCGCGGCCATGCACTCCTTTTACCTCCGGTCGCTGTATGTGCGCAACCAGCTCGCCCGCGGCGACCTGGAGCTGGCCGGGACGCTGCTGTCGCTGGCTGACGTCAAGAGCGACACCTACATCGTCGGCGCGGTGAACGACCATATCGTCCCCTGGCCGTCGTCGTACCAGGCGACCGGCCTGCTGGGCGGGAGCGTACGTTACGTGCTGTCTAACGGCGGTCACATCGCCGGCATCGTCAACCCGCCGGGGCCGAAGTCGTGGTACGAGGTGGGCGAGCACTACCCGGAGCACCCGGCGCAGTGGCGGGAGGCCGCGCAGAGGCACAGCGGCTCGTGGTGGGAGGACTGGGCCGCCTGGGCGGACGCGCGGGCCGGCCAGCTCGGCCCGCCGCCGCCGATGGGCAGCGAGCGCTACCCCGCGCTCGGCGAGGCGCCGGGCGACTACGTCCGCGGCTGATGCCGTTCCGACCGCGCTTGACAAACAACCCACTATGCTAGATATACTGAGCACAGACAACCGTCAAGGAGGAGATTCAGATGACCGACGTCCGCACCGCCAGCAAGGAGCTCCAGGACCAGATCCTGGACACCATCCGCAAGAGCCAGGAGGCCGTCACCGACGCGATCCGGACCTGGGCCGAGACCGTCCAGTCCATCACCCCGTCGCTGCCGGTCCCCCCAATGCCGTTCGCTGACAAGCTGCCCAAGCCAGGCGAGCTGGTCGGCAACGCTTACGACTTCGCCGAGAAGCTGCTCGCCGCCCAGCGCAAGTTCGCCGAGGACGTGATCGCCGCTACCGCGCCGGTGCTCACCGCCAAGAACGACACCGCCGCCAAGAAGTCCGCCTCCCAGGCCAAGTGACCCCATCAGGCGGTGCGCGGCGGGCCGCGGAAGCCACCCGCCGCGCATCACCATGCTCACAATCGCGCTGCCTCTGGCTCGTTGAGCGTCGCGCCGGCTTCTTTCGCTAGCCGCCCTGATCGCCTGCGCTGCGAGCACGCTCCCGGCACGCCTCGATCTCGTTATAGGCGGCCGCCTGGTTTACCCAAGTAGCCGTCTCGACTTCCTTGCCGGGCTCCAGTGCCTTGTAAACCTCGAAGAAGTGGTGGATCTCCAGGCGGTCGAACTCGGAAACGTCGCGGATGTCGCGCAGATGGGCCATCCGCGGATCCGTCGCAGCCACGCACAGGATCTTGTCGTCGTTGCCCATCTCGTCCCGCATCCGGAACATCCCGATCGCTCGGCAGGCGATCAGGCAACCCGGGAAGGTCGGCTCGTCGAGAAGGACGAGCGCGTCAAGCGGGTCCCCGTCGTCGGCGAGCGTGTGCTCGATGAAGCCATAGTCGGCCGGATAGCGGGTAGAGGTGAACAGCATCCGGTCCAGCCGTATCCGTCCTGTCCCATGGTCCATCTCGTACTTGTTGCGCTGGCCCTTCGGGATCTCGATGACTACGTCGAACTCCACAGTTCGCTCCTTCGGCGCTCACGGCCCGCGGGAGGCCACCTCGCCGGGCCTCTCGGCGCACACATTCGCTCGAAGATCGCGGCGATGCCCCGGCCGCCCCTCACATATCCAGGCCGCCGTTGACCGCCCAGATCTGGCCGGTGATATAGGCGGACTGGTCGGCCGCCAGGAAGCAGACGACGCGGGCGATCTCCGCCGGCCGGCCCAGCCGGCCAACCGGAATCTGCCCCCTGATCCGATCGAGCACCTTGTCCGGGATCGTCGCCACCATGTCAGTGGCGATGAAGCCCGGGGTCACCGCGTTCACCGTGAGGCCGATCCCGTCGCCGGGCGGCCGCTCCGCACGGTTGAGCTGGAAGATAGCTTCCTTCGCCAGCGACTTGGTCAGGCCGAACAGCCCGGACTTGGACGCCGCGTAATTGGCCTGGCCGATATTGCCGGTCTCGCCGATCGCCGAGGACACGCTGATGATCCGGCCGGTGCCACGCTCGATCATGTGGTCAAGCGCGGCCTTGGCCATGAAGAACGCCCCGGACAGGTTAACGGCGATCACCTTCTGCCAGTCCTCATCCGACATCTTCGCTACAGTGCGGTCGATCGTGATCCCGGCATTATTCACCAGGATGTCAAGGCGGCCGTGCTGATCGATGACCTCGCGCACTACGCGCCGGCAGTCATCGGCGAGGCCGATGTTGCCTTCGTGCAGCGGCTGCTGTTCTCCCCGCAGGCCTGGTTCGGCACCACCCAGCCGCTCAGCCCGGCGCAGGACTTCGTCCTCGGCCCGCTGGCCACGCTCGCGCGCACCGACCCGGCGATCGCCGCCCCCCTCGCCACCTACAAGGCAGCCCCGCCCGCCCAGCAGGCCAAGTGGGCCACCGCCTACGCCACCGCGGTGACCAAGGTGACATTCGCCAGCGGCACCCCGGTCGTCCCCCCGGCCGCCGACGGGCCGGTCCCCGCCCTGCTGGCCGGCGAGCTCACCCTCGCCCGCAGCGGCGCGCTCGACACCGACCTGCTGTCCCAGCAGCCGTTCTACGGCACCAACTTCACCAAGCCGCTGCTGTTCATCAACGACGGCGGCTACTTCGCGACCACCGCCCAGGCCATGAACCTGACCGGCGCCCAGTGGGGCGTGATGAACGAGACCGGCAGCTACCCCGGCCAGCCCTGGCTGTGGCTCTACACCCTGTGGTACCAGATCCCCGGGTGGAACCACTCCGCCAACATCGACATGATCGCCGTCTACATGACCGGCCTGGCCACCATCCTGCTGCTCCTGGTCCCCTTCCTCCCCGGACTCCGCGACATCCCCCGCCTCATCCCCGTCCACCGCCTCATCTGGCGGACCTGGGACCACCCCCAGCCCGCACCCACAGACGACACCCCCGGCCCCGTCGGCACCACCGCCGGCAAGTCGCAGTCGTGACGGTCCCAGTGCGCGGGGTGATGACGTGAGGAGATGAGCATGCGAGTACTGATGATCGCGCCCCCGGGCGCAGGGAAGGGTACTCAGGGCGCGCTGATCGCCGCGCACTTCGACATCCTGCACATCGCGACCGGTGAACTGCTGCGCGATCACGTAGCGCGGCGGACCGCTCTCGGCCAAGCCGTTCAGAAGTATCTCGACCGCGGCGAACTCGTGCCCGACCAGATCGTACTTGACATGCTGCGGGAGGCGATGGTCGCCGCAAAGGCGACCGGAGGCGGGTTTGTCCTAGACGGAGTCCCGCGAAACATGCAACAAGCCCGCGCGGCCTATCTGATGGGCCGCGAACTCGGGATGACCGCGGATGTGGCGCTGCACCTGCAGGCAGGCGATGCGGAACTCATGCGACGATTGCTGGCTAGAGCTGCGCTCGAGCATCGCTCCGACGACACCGCAGACATCATTGCCCAGCGCCTTGCCCCCTACCATAAAGTGACGTCCCCCATTGTCGCGTGGTACCGCGAGCGCGGAATCCTGGTTTCCGTGGATGCGATGCGTTCCGCGCAGCAGGTCGGGCGCGAAATCCTGGCCGCCCTCGAAGCGATGCGTCCGCTCCTGGACCATGTGCCCGCGCAGGCACGGCTCCCCGTTGACCTCACCAGCCTGGGGGACGCGTTCGGCGCGACCGACTCCACCGCCGTCACATCCGACTGAGCTGACGGGTTCACCGCCGGTCAAGAGCAGTCGTCGGCATCGAGGCGCGCCACCGTGGCCGCCCGGTCGATACCCCGGCTCACCGCAGCCGACAGCGGGTGCGAACGCGCCGCTCCTAGCCGCCCGCCCCGTCCCGCCCCGCTTGACAAACCATCCACCTTGCTTGATATACTGAGCACATACAAACGTCAAGGAGGAGATCCAGATGACCGACGCCCGTACCGCCAGCAAGGAGCTCCAGGAGCAGATCCTGGACACCATCCACAAGAGCCAGGAAGCCGTCACCGACGCGATCCGGACCTGGGCCGAGACCGTCCAGTCCATCACCCCGTCGCTGCCGACCCCGCAGCTGCCGTTCGCTGACAAGCTGCCCAAGCCGGGCGAGGTGGTCGCCAACGCTTACGACTTCGCCGAGCAGCTGCTCGCCGCCCAGCGCAAGTTCGCCGAGGATGTGATCGCCGCCGCCGCGCCGGCGCTCACCGCCAAGAACGACACCGCCAAGGACGACACCGCGCCCAAGAAGCCCGCCCCCCAGGCCAAGTGACCTCACCAGACGGTGCGCGGCGGGAAGCGAAAGCCACCCGCCGCGCATCACCATGCTCACTATACTTAGCGGGTTGGCCGACCGGCGGATGACGGCAGGATGCTCGGGCCGGCCGGCGAAGGGAGGTCGCCGGTGCCCGATCCGTGGAGCGCGCAGATGGAGGCCCTCGGCGCGTTCATCCGCAGCCAGCGCCAGCTGGCGCGGCTGTCGCTGCGGCAGTTCGCCGAGCTGACCAGCCTGTCCAACCCCTACCTCAGCCAGGTCGAGCGCGGCATGCACCAGCCTTCCGTGCGGGTCCTCAAGCTCATCGCCGAAGCCCTCAACATTTCCGCCGAGACCCTGCTCGTCCAGGCCGGCCTGCTCGACGCGGAGGATCCGGACGCCGTCGGCCCGACCGCCGAGCAGGTCACCGCCGCGATCCGCGCCGACCACCGGCTCACCAGCGAGCAGAAAGCAGCCCTCATCGCCGTCTACGACAGCATGCTCGGCACCGACCGCAGCCGCGACCTCTGACCAGATCGTGGCCCGGACCAGCCCGGAGGAGTGCTTAGCCTGGTGAGCAGGACGCGATACGCCCGCCGCGGTGACCTACGGATCGCTTACGAGCTGCGCGGCCTCGCCGTCTCCCGGCGGCCCGCGCTGCTGCTCATCCAGGGGCTCGGCTTCGACCGGGCCGGCTGGGGGCCGGCCATCGGGCCGCTGCAGCGCCGGTTCCGCCTCGTGCTCGTCGACAACCGGGGCAGCGGCCGCAGCGCCGCCGCGGGCTCTTTCAGCGTCGCCGACATGGCCGGTGACGCGCTGGCCGTCCTCGACGACGCCGGGATCGGTGCCGCGCACGTGCTGGGCGCGAGCCTCGGCGGCATGATCGCGCAGGAACTCGCGGTGCGGCACCCCGACCGGGTCAGCCGGCTTATCCTGGCGTGCACCACGCCGGGCTGGCCGTTCGCCTATCCCATGCCCCTGCCGTCGGTGCGGCTGATCGCCGCCAGCCAGCGCCTCGCGCCAGAGGAGGTACTGCGCCGCCACGTGGAGAACGCACTGTCCGCGTCGACCGTCGCGGACCGCCCGGAGCTCGTCCAGCGGATCATCGACTGTCAGCCGTCAAGTTCTTCCCGCGATCCCGATGCATGGCAGGCGCAGGCCGCGGCCGGAGGGCGATATGCGGGCAGCTTCCGGCAGCGGCGCATCCGCGCCCGCACGCTGGTCCTGCACGGCACGGCCGATCGGGTGGTCGACCCGCGCAACGCCCGGCTGCTGGCCGGCCGCATCTCCCGCGCTGACCTGGTCACCTTTCCCGGGCTCGGCCACCTGTTCTTCTGGGAGGATCCCGGCGCCTTCGCCGCGGCGGTGACATCCTTCGTGCACGACAATGATGGCAGCGAATGAATGTCAGTAGGCCGTGACAGGCTGCAGCGACTGGTCAAGCGGAGCACCGGTCAGCCCCAGGCACGCCGTGACCGGCCCTGTGCCATTGGGCCGTGGCATCGCACCGGCCACGGTGGGTCCTGCCGGGTCAAGTCCTGGCGAAGTCGGTGATGTCCTGCTCGAACTCGGCGACCATCTGCGGCGTCAGGGTGCGCCTGGTCTCGGCGACGCCGCGCAGCACATCCGCTGTGTCCGCCAGCTCGCCGGAGTGCTCGAACAGGACTCGCTCGAACACGATCTGGGCGGTCCGCCGCGCCGCGAACTCGATGTCCGCGGGGGTGAACAGCGCGGACTGGGCGACTACCGCCGCCAGGTCCAGCTCGCCGTGCGGGATGGCCCGCAGGTAGCGGTCCCAGATCGCCTGGCGGGCTTCCTGGTCAGGCGGGCCGACCGGCAGGACGTAGTCGAACCGGCCATGCCGCAGCAGCGCGGTGTCGAGCGCGCGGACCGAGTTCGTCGCGCACACCAGCAGCCGCTGGTCCTTGTCCCGGAATGGGGGGATGAGCTTGAGCATCTCGTTGGTGACTCCCTGGGCCGCGGAGACGGTCCTGGGCTGGCGCAGCCCGGCGATCTCCTCCACCTCGTCGATGAACAGCAGCACCTTGTCCAGCTCGGCCACCAGCGTGAACGATTCCCGCAGGGCCGCGGCGAGCCCGGCCGGGGAGTCACCGGCCAGGCGCGAGGGGAACAGCTCGACGAACGGCCAGCCGAGCCTGGCGGCAACCCCCTTGGCGAAGGTGGTCTTGCCCGTCCCCGGCGGGCCGAACAGCACCACCGCCCGCGGCGGCACCAGGCCGAGCCGCTCGGCGAGCTCAGGGTGGGCCAGCGGAAGAATCACCCTGCGCTCGATCAGCTCCTTCTCCCTGGCCATTCCCTCCAGCTCGTCCCAGATACCCGCCCGCAGCAGGCGCCCACCGAGCTGGCCGAGGATGCCGACGTTCTCCGGCCCGACCGGCTCCAGCTTCTCGTAGAACACCATGCCCGGCCTGGCCCGATACCCGCAATGCTCCAGGGCCAGCGCGCCGACCTCATCGTCGCTGGCGAGCAGGCAGTCGATACGGTGCACGCCCGCCGCCACCAGGCGGCGCTCAAGCTCAGTCAGCATCGCGCTGCCGATGCCCCGGTTCCGCCACGCTGCGGCGAGGCTGATCCGTGTCACCCAGGCACGGCCAGCGCTGACGGTGGCCACGGCGGCCCCGACCAGATCTTCGCCGACGACCGCCACCACTGCGGCCTCGTGTGCACGGACGGCGGACACCAGGTCGGAAAGGCCGAAGACCGGTGCCTCGCCCCCGGCCTTCGGATCGCCCCATAGCCGGATCGCGGCGTCCAGGTCGTCATCGTGGAAGTCACGTACCCGCCACAACACCATCACTCCAGTCTGCCAGCGCGCCGGTGCACAGTTCAGGGCCTGCCCGACGACCTGAGAATCACGGCAGCCGTATGTAACCGTGGCGGCTCTTCCACAGGTAGTACTTCTCGAATGCGACCTTCATGGCGTGCACCTGCGGGCCGGGGATCATGACGGCGGCCTTGCGCGGTGGCAGCATGTGGTCGGCGAGGATCATCACGCCGTTGGCGCCGGCGTCCATCATGCACACGGCGGCCATCTCGCCGAAGTCCTTGTGGCTGGCGGGCGGCTCGCCCCTGATCGCCGCGGCGATGTTGCGGGCGGCTACCTTGGCCATCGACTCGGTGGGGAACCCGGTCTTGGGGATCCCGATCGGCACAGCCGTCTGCCAGGGCACCGGCACCTGGGCCGCGATCCCGGCCGCGTAGATCTGCGGGTAGGCCTTCGACTGGTAGGTGTCCTGCACCGGGATGTACCCCTTGTCGTCCGGCAGGCCCGCAGTGGCGCGCACGACCTGTTGGCCGATGAACGGCGGCACCACCATGGCATACTTGAACGGCACGCCGGTGCCGTCGGTCAGCTTGATCCGGTCGCCGGTGACCTCCTCGAACGCGACGCCGGTCAGCGCCGCGATGCCCTCCTTCTTCAGGAACATCCCCAGCAGCTTCTCGCCGCCCGGCAGGCCGCCGATGCCGAAGTGGCCGACGAACGGCTCCGCGGTGACAAAGGTCAGCGTCACCTTCTTGTGCAGCCCGGCCTTGCGCAGCTGGTGAGATGTGTTGAAGAGGAACTCGTAAGCGGCACCGAAGCAGCTCGCGCCCTGGGTCGCGCCGATTACCACCGGTCCCGGGTCATCGAGGAACTTCCGCCACGCCTCACCTGCCCGCTCGGCATCGGCCAGGGTGGTGATCGTCTGCGCGTAGCCGCCCGGGCCCAGGCCGGGTACGACGTCGAACTTGTTGCGGTAGCCGGTGGCGACCACCAGGTAGTCGTATCCATAGCTCCCGCTGGCGGTTGATACCGTCTGGGCGGCCGGATCGATCGCCGTCGCCTCTGCGTGCGCGAAGCCGATCCCGTGGGCGTCGAGCACCGGCTCCAGCGGGAAGGTGATGCCGGCCGCGTCGCGCTTGCCGAACGGCAGCCAGATCAGCGACGGGTTGAACAGGAAGCGGTCCGAGGCCGACAACACCGTCACCTCGACGTCCGTGCCCAGCTCGTGCTTGAGTTCCAGGGCCGCCGTGAACCCTCCGAAGTTCCCCCCGATGACCAGCACCCGCTTGCCCGCCATTACCGACCTCATTCCTGCTCGTCCATCCGGAGACGACTCTCCAAAGTCATGGTCGGCCGGCCCCGTCGGCCCGCGGCAGGGTCTTAAGTCACCGGTGATAGGGACCACCGCCGCCCTTGCAGGGAATCATCGGTCGGCCGTATCCCATGCCGTTAACCCGTGGGCCTATGGCGCATCGGCTGGGATCGTGGCGGCGGCCATGACTCTGCTCACATTGACCACGGTCGGCGATCACGGAAGGGTCTCCGTTGGTGGGCCGGAGCCTGCAGGATCTGCGCGGCCCCGCAGTGTCGCGGCTCACATCATCGAGCCTGACACGAACGGGCATGCAGTCATTGGGGGTCCAAAGCATTAGGGTCCAAAGCACTATGGCTGGTGACCTTCGGCCCTGACCTGGCGGCCGGACAGGCGGTGGATTGAGGAGATGTTCATCAGCCATCAGCTCGTGCTCGGCGTCAGCTTCCAAGCGGCGCAGGCGCGGCTGGAGAACCTGACCCAGGGTGGCTGGCTGAGCACCGCGTCGGGCGGTGCCTATGCTGACGGGCTGGCCGCCCTGATCCGGGTCGGCCCGTTTGGTGACGTGCCCGGCGCGTCCAAGCTGGTCAAGGTCAGCCTGCTGGAGCCGGTGCCCCGCGATGATGCGATGGTGCTGTCGCTGCGGTGGGAGGCGACCGGCCTGACCGGTGGGCTGTTTCCTGTGCTGGACGCCGACCTGACCGTGACGCCTGGCGATGCCGGGCAGACGCTGATGAGGCTGGACGGCGCTTACCGGCCGCCGCTGGGCGGCGTCGGCGCTGGGCTTGACCGGGTGCTGCTGGGCCGGGCGGCCACGGCGACGATCCGGTCGCTGCTGACCCGCATCGCTGATGCCATCACCAGCCCCGCGCCCGCAGCCGAGACTGCCGCACGACCCGCTGCCGGGCAGCAGCCCCGGCTGGCCATTGACCCGGAGAGCCCGGCCTGACTCAGTTCGAGTACTGGAGCTACACCGACCTGACGATCGACGTGGTTCCCGGCCGAGGCGGCGGCTTCTCCCTGGAGGCGCCGCTCGGCGTCCGCTTCCTCATCTGCTCGCGGCTGCTGACCGACGAAGAACTGAGCGAGCTCGAGGCCCTCGGGACCTGAGGTCGGCACTGCCGCCCCGTGCTGCTGCCGCGTGCTCCCGCCCCGGGCCGGCGCTCAGATAAGCCCGATCTTGCTCGCCGCGTACACGGCCTCCGCGCGGCGCGTCGCGCCCAGCTTGTGCATCACGTTACCGACGTGGAACTTCACGGTCGTGGCGGAGATGTACAGCCGCTGCCCGATCGCGCTGTTGCTCAGCCCGCGGGCGAGCAGGGCGAGGATTTCCCGCTCCCGGGGCGTGATCTGCTGGGCCGGAGCGCCGGGACCGCGCTGGCCGTGCATCCAGTGGACGACGACGCTCGCGCTGCGTGAGTCGAAGGCGCCCTCGCTCCGGTGCACGGCCCGGATCCCTCGGACCAGCTCGGTGATTTCCACGTCCTTCACGAGGAACCCCTTCGCGCCCTGCTTCAGGGCCTCGAGGATCAGCCATTCGTCCGCGAATGTCGTCAGTACCAGAACCCGGCTGCCCGGAAAGCGCTCGGTCACGGCGGCGCACACGCGCAGGCCGTCACAGTCGCTGCCCGCCGACAGCTTGAGATCCAGCAGCACGACATCCGGCCGGGCCTGCGCGACCATCGCCAGCGCCGCCGCCGCAGACGCCGCCTCGCCGACCACGCGCAGGTCCGGTTGCCTGTCGAGCATGGCCCGCAGGCCCTGGCGCACGATGGAGTGATCGTCGACGAGGCCGACCCGGATCTCATTCATCTAGGCCTCCCGGCACCGGCACCAGCACCTCGACTGCTATCCCGCCCAGGTCGGACGTGGTCACCCGCATCGTCCCGCCCATCTCCTCGGCCCGGCCGGCGAGGTCGGCCAGCCCGAAATGGTAGCCGCCGCCCGGGCCCGGCCGGTCACCACGGATGATCTTCCGGAGCGCTTCCGGGCTTCCGTGCCCGTCGTCGGCGACGGACAGCACCACCACGCCCGGACCGTAACTCAGCCGGATGACCGCGCGTTGCGCTCCGGCATGCCTGGCCGTGTTGAACAGGCACTCGCTGGCGACGCGATACAGCGACCTGCGGACCGCCCCGGGCAGCGCAACGGGTGTGCCCGCCACCTCAACGCTGAGGTCGAGGTCATGAGTCAGGGGGAAGGCCAGCAGGCGCCGCAGCATGTCAGGCAGATCCTCCTCATCGGGTCTCGGGCCCTCGGCCAGGGTCTGCAGCGACGATCGCAGCCGCCGCACGGCGATGCTGGTCAGCCGCCTGGCGTGCTCGAGCTTCGCGTGCACGGGCGACCCCGCGGGCACCTCCGCGAGGCACCAGTCGATCGTCAGCCCGGCGGCGAGGACCTGCTGGATGACACTGTCGTGCAGCTCCCGGGCGAGCCGGCGACGCTCGTCCTCCGCGGCCTGGCGGCGGACCTCCTGGAGACCGTGCCGCGCAGACTGCAGCTGGCTGAAGGGCGGTGCCGGAGCGGGCCGCGTGAATGCCGGGACGGCAGGGTATGCCATGTCGCCCCTCCTTAGGCGGATAAAGGTGGGTTGTGCCTCCGGCAGCGTAAGCGGCCGGAGGTTGGCCAAAGGTAGGTCCGCGCCGGTAGATCAGCGGCGAGACCGGGGCCCGCTCGCTTGGGGGCCCGCTGCGGCCCCGCGGTGGGCCCCGGCCGCTGGTGCGCACCGTTCGAGCAGCTCCAGGTCGTAGGGAGCGGTTTCGGTGTAGCGAAGCACCGCCGCGGGCTGCGGGTCGGACAGCAGCGCCGTGCGCAGCGCGACGGTGACGAAGTTCCCGTATTCGATGAGCGCGGGGGACTCCGACCAGGGCAGGAGCTCACCGCCGTACCGCTGCGCGGCGCCGGCGACGTCACCGGCCCGGAGCCGGTCGAGCACGTCGGTGACATCGCAGCGCACCGGCAGGTCGATCCGGTACGGCCGGGAAGTCAGCCGCCCGCCGAGCACGGCGCGCAGCTGGGACATCTCGGCCTTCAGCGTGCCCGGGCTGACCGGCCGGTCACCGTACAGCCGCGCGTGCAGTTCGCCCAGGTCAAGTCCTTCGGGACTGAGAGCGAGCAGCGCCAGGATCTCCGTCTGCCGCCGCGTGGCCCGCAGCGGGCGGCCGTTCAGCCACGCGCCAGCCCGGCCGAGCAGGCGAAGGTCCAGCGCGCCGCGGCCGGGCCGGGTGCCTGGCGGCCCGGCGCCGGCCTTCCCCGCGGGCGCCTGCGTGCTGGCCGGCCGGGCCTCGCGTTCCAGGAGCCGGGCCAGCGCCCGGGCCGTGGCCGGACCGATCGGATGCGCGCGGTCCCAGGTCGTCGACAGATCCAGCACGCCGAGCTGCTGCCCGGTGCGCGGGTCATGCACCGGCGCCGCGTAGCACACCCAGTCGTGTACGCAGCTGGAGTAGTGCTCGGCGGAGTAGACCGTGGCAGTGCGGTCGAGCCGCAGCGCGAGGTCCAGGGCGTTCGTCCCGACGCTCGCCTCGTCCCACCGGCCGCCGGGAACGAAGTTCACCTTCTCCGCGTTGCGCCGCATGACCGGCCCGCCGTGCGTCCACAGGATGCGCGCGCCGGGATCGGTGACGGCGACGACGAGATCCCCGTCGTCCGCGGCCGCGCGCAGCTCCGCCTCGAGGTGCCGCACGGCCGCGCTGAGCGGGCTGGACTCCCACGCGGCGCGCGTGTCACCCTCGCTGGCCAGCAGCGCCTGGGTGACATCGGGGGAGATGTGGGAGGCCGAGCGCCTCCAGCTCGATGCGATCTCGGTCCGCACGCCGCCGGGCACTGCGTCCGCTGTCGGTTTGCCGCTGATGGCGCGAACGTTGC
>WNFJ01151946.1_pt1 | contig 25837 bp, 26 predicted proteins | sample 5400461 | NCBI WGS metagenome assembly WNFJ01 (sample SAMN13153349, study PRJNA577476) | soil metagenome | isolation source: 115 cm saprolite on Douglas fir-dominated hillslope | place: USA:California | collected 2013-09-17
CAGCTGATTGCCGCGGTTTCGCCGCCGCTCGGCCAGCGGCGGGAAGAAATCATAGACCCGCTCGAGCGTCCAGCGGCCGGGCCGCGCCGCCACCGTCAGGTTCTCCTCGAGCGTCAGGGACGGAAAGATTTCGCGCTCCTGCGGCACGAAGCCGATACCGTTGCGGCAGCGCGCATAGGCCGGCAGCGTCGTGATGTCCGCGTCCTGGAAACGGATCGTGCCGCCGTGCAACGTGGTGTGACCCATGATGGTGGACAAGAGCGTCGTCTTGCCGACGCCGTTGCGGCCGAGCACCGCCAAGGTCGCGCCGCTCCGCAACGAAAGCGAGACGCCGTCGAGCACCAGGGTGCGGCCGTAGCCGGCGCGCACCCCCTCGAGCGTGAGATCGGCATTGCGGGTGGGGCTCATCGCGACCGACGCTCTCCGAGATAGACCTGCCGCACCTGCGCGTCCGCTGCGATGTCCTGCGGCGGGCCCTCGACCAGGACGCTGCCAGCCACCAGCACCGTGATGCGGTTGGCCAGGCGGAAGACCAGATCCATGTCGTGCTCGATGATCAGGAACGCGATATCGGCGGGCAGCCGCTCGATCATGTCGATGATGGCGCCGGTCTCGCCCGACGGGACGCCGGCGGCCGGCTCGTCGAGCAGCAGCACCTTGGGCTTGAGACCGAGCGAGACCGCGATATCGGCCAGCCGTTGGCGTCCGTAGGCGAGCTCGTTGACCGGCCGCAACGCGTCTTCGGCGAGCCCGAGAGCTTCCAGGAGCGCGTAGCCTTCGTCGATCACCTTGCGATGCCGCCCGGCCGGGCGCAGGAGATCGCCGGCCGCGCCTTCGCGCTCGGAGATCGCCAGGGTGACGTTTTCGATGAGGGTGAGGCGGCGGAACAGCGCGCTGATCTGGAAGGTGCGAACAAGCCCGCGCTTCACGCGCGCGGCTTGCGACAGATGGGTGATGTCTTGCCCGCCGAGCAAGATGCGTCCGGCGCTCGGCGCGAGCACACCAGTGACCAGATTGACGAAGCTGGTCCTGCCGGCGCCGTTGGGTCCGATCAGCGCATGGCGGGCGCCGCTTTCGAGCCGAAAATTGATGTCGCTGGCCACCGGCAGCGCGCCGAAGCTCTTGCACAGGCCTTGCGTCTCGAGCCCGGCTTGCCTCATGACGGCCTGCGGATTTGCCGCCGTGCCCGCTCGATCAGGCCGAGCACGCCGCCGCGCGCGAAGATCACCACGAAGATCATGAACAGGCCGATCCAGAAATACCAATAGACCGGGTCGATCGTGGAAAAACGATCCTGGGCGATCATGTAGAGGGTCACCCCGATGAAAGCCCCGTAGAGCTGCCCGACGCCGCCGATGATGAGCATGATCAGGACGGTGCCGGAGCGCTCCAGGCCGAGCGCGCCGAGCCCCACGAATTGCGCGGTCTGCGCGATCAGGGCGCCGGAGATGCCGGCGAGCGCCGCCGAGATCGTGTAGGCGATGAGCTTGCGGCGCCGCACCGGCGAGCCCACCGCGTGCATGCGCAAGACGTTCTCACGAATGCCGGTGAGCGAGCGCCCAAACGGCGAATAGACGATCGATCGCACCAGCAACCAGCAGATCATGAGGACGGCCGCGCAGTAGATATAGGCGGTGCGGCCGAACAGATCGAAGCGGAACGCGCCGAAGATCGGCCACACGTCCATTCCCTGCAACCCGTCGGCGCCGCCCGTGATCCGGCTGGCCTTGTTGGCGAGCTCCGCGAGCATGGCGGCAACCACCAGGGTTTGCATCAGCAAAGTGAGGCCGGTGGTGCGCAGGATGATGGCGCCGGTCAAGAATCCAACCCCGCCGGCGGCCGCGCCGGCGGCGATGAGGCCGCTGATCGGCTCGCCCCAGCCGTTGGCCGCCAGGATCCCGGCCGTATAGGCGCCGGTGCCGAAGAAAGCCGCATGGCCGAGGGTGACTATTCCCGCATAGCCCAGGACCAGATCGAGCGAGAGCGCGAACAGGATGGTGGCGAGGATTTGCGCGCCCAGCGCCAGATAATCGGCGAACACGAAATAGGCCGCGACCGCTATCAGCCAGGGCAGGGCCTCGAACGCCCGCAAGCGGTGCCGGCGGGCAAAGGCATCGAGCGTGTCTGGCAAAGCGATGTGGTCGGCGGCGGCCATCAGGCGTGACCGAACAGGCCGCGCGGCCGCCACAGCAGGATCGCCATGGTGAGCGCGTAGATGAAGAATGCTCCGAGCTCGGGCGCGATATATTTGAAGGCGGTATCGGAGATGCCGACCAGGAGCGCGGCCACGAACGGCCCGCGGATGCTGCCGAGCCCGCCCACCGAAACCACGATCAGAAAATAGACGAGGTTGGCGAGCGCGTAGTTGGGGTCAATCGGGATGATGTCGGCGCCGAGCCCGCCGCCGAGCGCCGCAAGCCCGCTGCCGAGGGCGAATGACACGGTGAAGAGCCGCGAGGTGTTGATGCCGACCGACTCGATTGCGCCATGCGCAGATTATCGACGGCGGCCCGGACCTGCGCCCCGAAGCGCGTGCGCTCGAGGGCGAGCCATAGGCCGGTGACCAGCACCACGCCGCAGAGGATGAGAAAGCTGCGATAGGCGGGAAAATCCCGGGACCCCAAATGAATCTGGCCGCCGGCCGGGGAGCAGGCGACGTCGATTCTCAAGGCAGTCAGGGATCTCGGCCTGCGTCAGGCCGGGATCAATATCATCTCGACCCAGGACGCCCCCGTAGAGCCGCCGGTAGAGCAGCCGCTCCAACACCAGGCTCGCCAGCACCACGATGATGATCGCCCCCGCGAGCGCCGGCGCAAAGGGCAGGTGGAAGCGACCCATCAGGGTGGTGAGCCCATAGCCGCCCGCCATCGCGAACGCGCCATGCGCCAGGTTGATGAAGCCCATCAACCCCATGGTCACCGAGAGCCCGACCGAGATGAGGTAGAGCACCATCGCCAAGGCGAGGCCGTGGAACGCGATGCTGATCGCAGCGGAGAGAAGGTCGCCCATGGTTTCAAGCAGCGCTTCTCCCCTCCCCCTTGTGGGGAGGGGTTGGGGGTGGGGGTCGCGATATGTGGCACCCCGGTGCCCCGCGGCTCGACCCCCCACCCCCAACCCCTCCCCCACAAGGGGGGAGGGAGTCCATGCTGCATCCTTGCGCCTCAACTCAGCGCCCACGGGATCAAATCCGGGGCGGGCTTTTCCGGAATATGCTCGGAGCAAGGGATTTACTTGGGAGGGTTCTGCTCCTTCCACGGATCCTTGACGTTCGGGATCGTGTCGAACTCCACATTTGCGAGCTTGCCGTCCTTCATTTCGATTTTGCGCATATAGATGTTCTGCACGATGTCGCGGGTGGCGGGATCAACCGAGATCGGGCCGCGCGGGCTGTTGGCGGTCTTCCAATTGGCCAGGAACTTGATCGCCTCGTCGCCGGTGAACTTGCCCTTGGTCTCCTTGATCAGGTCGAAGACCGCCGACATGCCGTCCCAGCCGTGCGCGGACAGGAAGTCCGGGATGGCCTTGCCGGCATATCCCTTGTTCCAGGCCGCCAGAAAGGCCCTGTTGGCCGGCCGGTCGGCCGCGCTCGAATAGGTGCCGGAGGTGACCAGGCCCGCGGCGACGTCGCCCATGTTGGGCAATTCCTCGTCCGGAACAAGGTCCTGGGTCGAGATGATATTGATCCCGGCCTGACGCAGGCCGAGATCCCTGACTGCCTTGAGAATCGACGTCGCCTGCTCCCCGGCCGGCGGCCAGATGAAGGCGACGTCCGGCTTGGCGTCCTTGATGCGCTGGACGAAAGGAGCGAAATCCGGATTGGTGGTCGGGAAGCGGACCGAGCCCAGCACTTTCAGGCCGGCATCGGTCCAGCCCTTGGTGAAGGCTGCTTCGGCGTCATGGCCGGGAATGAAATCGCTCACCACTGTATAAGCGGTCTTCCAGTTCTGCTTGGCGGCCCATTGGCCGAGCGGATAGGCCTGCTGCCACAAGGTGAACGAAACCCGCACCACATAGGGAGAGATGCGCGGTATGGCGGCGCCGGCCGCATTGGTGATGACCAGCGGGACTTTCGCCTCCTGGGTCAACGGCGCGACGGCGGCGGCGATCGGCGACCCCACCACGCCCACCAGCAGCTGGACGCGATCGCGCGTGATCAGCTCCTGGGCGACGCGCTTGCCGACCTCGGGCGCGGCGGCGTCATCGCGCTTGATGATCTCGATCTTGACGCCAGGCGGCAGGTCCTTCTCGTGCTCCTTGACGTAGAGGTCGATGCCCTTCTGCATCTGGTCGCCCGCCTGGGCGAGAAATCCGGAATAGCTGTTGATCAGTCCGATCTTGATGGTCTGCGCCGATGCCGCGATGGTGCTTGCGGCGACCGTGAGCGCGGCGATTGCGGCGCCCGCCGACGCGGTGCGAAAATGTGCGATCATTGTGCTCCTCCCAGAAATCCTAACTTTCCAGCCCTCGATCCGGGGCCTGTCCGACCTCGCCAGGAGTATATCGAGGAAGGTCAAGATCGGGCAATGATTCTGGGCGCCTTGATTCCAGGCGCCGGCTGTTTGGTCCACCTCCAGCGTGCCCGGTGGCTCCGCTGTCTCGCCCGAGTCGTGCGCGGTTGTAGCCCGGATGGAGCGAAGCGCAATCCGGGAACGCCGCTCCCGCATTTCGCTGCGCTCCATGCGGGCTACGGTTCGCTACGGTTCGCGCACGATCGGGTGGCCGATGCCGAGCGGCTTTGAGTCGAGCAGCACGAAGGCGGCCCGGGCGGTTTCCTTGCCGCGATTGACCCAGGCATGGTTGGTGGCGCGCTGGACCAGCACGTCGCCGGCCTTGAGCCGCACGGTGGAATCGTCCATGTCCATGTCGAGCTCGCCGCAGATCACCACCACATAGTCGATGGTCTCGGTACGGTGCATTCGCCCGGGATTGCCGGGTGGAAACTCGATGACCGCGAAGCGGGTGCCGTTCTCCGGCGGCGGGGTGCCGATGATGCGGGCACCGAGATCCTCGATATCTTCACCGATGGAGCAGTCCGCCGGCGTCGAGTCGGTCGACCAGATCAGGGTCGAGGTGGCGCCCGAGGCGCCGCTTTTCGCATTGGTGGCCGGACCATCGATGATGACCTTGGCCACATTGTTGCGATCATGGCCGGTGACGACCCGTCGGATCGGCGGCAGCTTTGGCGGCTGGCTCATGTTTTCACACCTCGTAGATCTTCTGCTCGGCCTTGTGCATATGCTCGACCGATCCGTCCGCATGGATCAGGAAATTGTCGCAGATGAAGACGAAATTGGTCTTGGTGAAAAACCCCGGATGGACCGCCATGCACATGTCGGCGGCAAGCCGCATCGGCTCGTCGGCGCGCAACAGCGGCCGCTCGACCATGTCGTAGCCTTGGCTGTGGCCATAGAGCCGCTGCTCTCCCGGCGCGCCCCGGCTTTGCATGAACGCGTTGTGAGCCGCGTAGATATCCGCGCAGGAGGCGCCTGGCTTGAGCTTGCCGGCAGTATGTTTCTGCGCCTCGCACACGACCGCGAAGGCGTCGCGCAACTCGGATGATGCCTTGCCGAGCACCATGGTGCGGGCGAGCTCGGTGTAATATCCGCCACGCCCGTTGTTCTCGATCAGGAGCGAGATATAGTCGCCGTTGCGCAGCACCCGGTCCTGAAAATGCCGGCCGCGCAGGATCGCTGGCCGGCCGAGCGGCTCGGAAGAGCCGCGGAATATCCCCTGCTCGCTGCCGCGCAGTTGCCCCTCGTATTGGGCGATGGCGCCGAGATCGCAGTCGCGCATGCCCGGCTTGATGGCCGCCACGACCTTGGCGAAGACGGCGTCCTGCATGGCGGCGGTCGATCGCAGGAGCGCGATTTCCTCCGGACTCTTGACGGCCTTGATCCGGTCGACGAGATCGCTCGCGTCGACCAGCGTCGCCGCGACGCCGTTGCGGATGGCCTCGACCAGGCCGCAAGGGAGCGCGCCGCGGCCGATGAGCCCGATCGTCTTGTAGCCGCGGCGCTTGAGCTCGTCGGCGACCAGGACCGGGTCGTAATCATGCGTATAGGCGATGGAAAAGAACGATGGACTGTAGATGATCTCGCCGACACCGGGATTGTTCACGTCCTTGCCGTCGAGCTTGTCGCGCCGGCCGGTGGCGCCCATCTCGACCACGGTCATCGGCTCGTCGCGATGAAAAATGACGGTGCGCGGATAATCGTTGTGGGCGGGCACGTCGGTGAACCATTTGACGTAGCCGCCGAGCCAATCGCTCGCATTCTGCATGACCAGCGCGTCGATGCCGCGCGCCCCCATCTCGCGGCGGACCGCGGCCCAGCGCCGCTCGAGCTCATCGGTGGAAATGCGGGTCGCGACGCGTTCGATGTCGGTCATGTTTCGTCCCTGCGGGTTCAGCCCTCACCCTAACCCTTCCGCATAAGCGCGTTTACGCGCGTCTTCTACGCGCCACGCGGGGAGGGAAGGGAGGGGGCCCAATTAGGCCTTCTCGTCCACGATCCGGCTGCGCAACGTGCCGATGCTGGTGATCTCCACCTCCAGCATATCGCCGGGCTTCATCCAGACCGGCGGCGTGCGGCGGTGGCCGACGCCTTCCGGCGTGCCGGTGGCGATCACGTCGCCCAAGGCGATGATCTGCGGGATCGAGTAGATCAGGAGATCGGTGCCCGAGCGCTGCATTTCCGTGCCATTGAGGCGCGTGGTGAGCACGAGGCGGGTGGGATCCGGAATTTCATCCCGGGTCACGATAAAGGGGCCGAGCGGCCCGGTGCCGGGGAAATTCTTGCCGGAGGTGACCGAGAATTTCTGATAGTCGCGCACGCTGCCGTCGACGAAGCAGGTATAGCCGGCGACGTGATCGAGCGCCTGCGCCGCCGCGATATGCCGCCCGGCGCGGCCGATCACGACCGCGAGCTCGCCCTCGAAATCGAAGCTGGTCGATACGCTCGGGCGGATCATCTCGCCGTCATGCCCGACCAGCGTGTTGGCGCGCCGGATGAACATGCTCGGCTGCTTGGGGATGTCGCGCCCGGTCTCGCTGGCGTGCGAGCGATAGTTGATGCCGGCGCAGGCGATCAGCTCCGGATTTGGAATGGCGGGCAGGAATTTGATGTCGGCGAGCTTGTGATCGGGCTTGGCCTTCGCGGCCGCTTCCGCCATCTGCGGGACAAGGCCGGCCGCCAGCGCCTCCTTGAGGCTCGCGGCGCGTCCGCCCAAGCGCTCGTTCATGGTGATGACGCCATCGTGCATCACCACCCCGAAGGCGGCGCGCCGCTCCGCCAGATAACTTGCGAGTTTCATCGCTCAAGCTCCGTGTCCCACGCGGCGGGGTGCTCTCCCCGCGTCTGCGTGGCATATTCGCCATCTATCCTCGGGCCTGCAACAGCCGCTATAAGCCACGCTTGCGGCCCCGGCCGAGAGGAGAACCAGATCGATGACAGAGCGCTCCGCCCGCCGCGACTTTCGCGGCCTGCTGGTACCGGGCGCCGCGATGGTGCTGCCGGGCGTCAGCAATGCGCTGGCGGCCCGGGTGGTCGCCGATCTCGGATTTTCCGCCGCTTATGTGACCGGAGCCGGCATCGCCAACACGTTTCTCGGCATTCCCGATAACGGCCTGGTCACGCTGACGGAGCTCGCCGACCACGTCGCCGCCATCCGCGACGTCTTTCCGGGAGCGCTGATGGTCGATGCCGATACCGGCTTCGGCAATGCGGTCAACGTCATGCGCACGCCGATGCGATCCAGATCGAGGACCAGGTGTTTCCCAAGCGCTGCGGGCATTTCGACGGCAAGGCGGTGGTTCCGCAAGCCGAGATGGCCGCCAAGATCAAGGCCGCGGTGGATGCGCGCAGCGATGCGGATTTGCTGATCGTGGCGCGCACGGATGCCATCGCGACGCACGGCTTCCAGGCCGCGATCGAGCGCGCCGGCGCCTATCGGGAGGCAGGCGCGGATGTGAGCTTCGTCGAAGCGCCGCAAAGCCTCGAGGAGATCGCCCAAATTCCGCGGCTGCTGCCGTGGCCCCAGATCATCAATATCGTGCTCGGCGGGCGGACCCCCGAGCTGCCGAACGACAAGCTGCGCGCGCTCGGATTTGCCGGCGTTCTCTACGCCAATGTGGCGCTGCAGGCGGCGTTGCGCGGGATGCAGGAGGCGCTGTCGGTGCTGCGAAAGAACGGACGGATGGGCGATGCGGGGAAGCTCGCGGTCGACTTCGCCGAGCGCCAGCGGCTGGTCGGCAAGGCGGAATTCGACGCCCTGGAGCGAAAATACAAAGCGAACTAGTAGACCGCACTAAAGCGGGTCCCGGTCGAGTAGATGCAGAACGGGGCGCCCACGCGTTTCATTTGAGACCGGCCGCCTTGAGGATTGCGTCGGTGTCGGTGAGCCAGACCGCGTCATCCGTCTTGAGGCGCACGAGAACACGCCGCATGGCGGCTGCCCAGTCAGGCGTGCCGACCACAAAGGGGTGGATTCCGATGACCACCGTCGTTGCCTCTCGCGCCGGGTCGGCGCGGGCCTCGCGGGCCAGCTCCAACACGTAATCCAGCCAGAGGGTCTCGATCTCCGCGGGCGACTTCAAGCGTGCCAGCTGCTGGCCCATGTCGACCGTGACGGTCGGATAGGGCAGCAGGATCAGCGACCCGTCCGGCGTCTTCAAGCGCGAAATGATGTCGGAATCCATCTGGTCGAGGGTGTAGGTGATGCCCTCGGCGGCGATCGCCTGCATGGTGTCGCCATTGGAGTAGACGCTCGGACTCGACCAGCCGGTGGACCTGACGCCGGTCGTGCCGGCGATCAGGTCCAGCGTCCGCTGGATGTAGGCTTTCTGCTCGGCGAGGCCACGCCCGAGCGGCAGCATGCGGCTGGTGTTGTTCATGCCATGGGCGATGATCGGCGCGTTCGGCTGCGCCGCGCGGAACTCCTTCCAGACCGACGTGTAGTTGCCGGGAAATTCTGCGTTCAACACGACGGTGAGCGGAACATTCAATTCCTTGAACAGCCGCGCGACGCGCGCGATGCCCCAGTCGATCGCGTATTGACGGAAAGCCTCGTTGACGAGGTCCGGGTTGCGGGTCGTCATGTCCGGGCGGAAGACCGGGCCCTGGCCGAAGCCGAACTCCTCGACGAACAGCGCGAAGCTGACCGCGACCTTTCGGCCGCCAGGCCAGGCGGCGACATGGACCGGGTCGCGCGCAAAGCCCGTGACCCGGTCGGTTCCATTCTGCGCGAAGCTCGCGGAGGCAAGGTGTACGGCGAGCAGCAGCGCCAACCCGGCGACGAAGCCGGGCCCCCGGGCCTTCCGCGTCATGACGCCGACTGCGTTGCTCAGGCTCATGGAAGGTCCGCCAAGCTCTTGGCGCCGGCCCCGGTTGTGATCAGCGCCGGCCATTGGTGCGAGCCGAACGGCACCTGCGGCGGCAAGGTCACGGGGATGTTGCGCTTGGTGTCTTGGTCGATGATCGCCTGACGCGCGTCGCCGCCCATCAGCTCGAAGTCCATGAGATGGTAGTTGCCGAAGAACGCGGCGCCGACAGCCCGGTCGGCGATGATTCGGGTCAGCGAGTCCAGCATGTCTTCCGGCGTGGTCGTGAACGAGACCGTCTCGATCAAGATCAGCCGGTCGTTGATGGCCGCCGGCCCGAAAAACTGCGCGAGTACACTGAACAGGACGTTGTTCTGGCGGGCGACGTAGATCGTGTTGCTGGCCGCATAGGTCTTGTCCCAGTCGGCGCCCAGCATCTGTTTCCAACCGCCGATCACGTCCATCCAGTTAGCGACCTGGGTCTGCGCCGCCCAGGCGATGACCTTCTTCAGCAGCGGCGACTGTTTCTTGGCAAATTCCTGCAGCGCATCCGCCGAGATCGCGTTGTTCCTCAGGCACTCGTCCATGAACGCGATGTTGTTCTGCAGAATGCTGCGGCTGTCCGGCCGCCAGTCGGCCTGCATGGCGGTCGCATCAAGACCGTCGAGCGCGGATTGCATGCGGTTCCGGTATGCCGCCAGCGAGCCACGCCAAGTCAAGTCGCTTGGACTATCCAGATAGGGAACGACCACTTCGGCCAGCGCCATGGTGCTGTGGCCGACGGATTTGAGCAATTGATAGACGATCGGCACCGGCGGCGCGTCGATCGGCGCCATCCCGGGGCGATAGAGGATGAATCGTCCGCCGGCCCCCGAGAACAGGCCGAGGATGAGGGGGTGCTGGGCCAGGATGTTCTTTTTGAACACTTGCCCGGCATCGCCATAAAGCTCGAACATGGTCGTGTTGAGCTGCAGGATATTCTTGGTCCCGATCTCGGCGGGGCTTGCCGTTTGGGTGCCGACGATCTCTTTGAAGTAGGACGGCAGGTCGGCGGCGTGCGCAGACAAGCCTGATCCGACGACGACCAGCGACGTCAGCAGCGCGTGGACGCCGCCCATCATGATCGCAACGGTTCTCATAAATATCTCCTGATACGAGGATCACTTGCGGGAATCGGAGTATCGTGCCTTCGCCCGCGCGGCGCTCACGCGAAGTAGAAGTACAGGTGCAAGGGCCGACCCCTCTTGCCGACGGTGCCCACCATGATTAAGCGAAGATTAAGCGAATCGTGGAATGGGGCGTTCAATATGCTTTGTGAGCCACAATCGCCAGCGAAGCTCTATACGACAAGCGTAGCGCAAGGGCAACTCGTCTTCTGCGGCCCGGACGTGTCGACGAGCTTGATCTCCGATCGAGTAGATGCAGAACGGTGGCGCCGCAATCTTTGACGTCATTGCCGGGCTATGGCGTAAACGCGCTTATGACACCGCAAGTCGGGTTTAGCCGACTTGCGGCGCTCTTTCGAATGTTGAACTCGGGCAGGCCCGAGTCAGGTGCAATCCATCTTCTTGGCAAAGGCTCCATGGGAAAATGATGGACCCGCGGGTCATCAAGCCCGCGGGTGACAGCGGTATGTTGGCGCGGCTCGGTCGGGAACCGCTTTAGTGCCACGGTCCCGCAAACTCGATCTCGACGGCGCATGGCCAAGAAACTATACCAGAGGCCGTATCTTGGTTCCGGCGGCGGAACGGTTTCCGGCGCGGTCCTGAAGGCTCACGGATGAACAAACACGTGCCGGTCTTGATCGTCGGCGCCGGTCCGGTGGGCTTAGCGCTCGCGGGCGATCTCGGCTGGCGCGGCGTGCCCTGCATGCTGATTGAACAGACCGACGGCGGCATAGAACAGCCCAAGATGGATCTGGTGGGCGTGCGCACCATGGAGTTCTGCCGCCGCTGGGGCATCGCGGATTGGGTGAGGGACGCGCCCTATCCGGGCGACTACCCGCAGGATTGCGTCTTCGTCACCTCCCTCAACGGGTTCGAGCTCGGACGCGAGCGGTTTCCGGGCCGCGCCTTCGAGGCCTGTCCGCCGCAGAGTCCCCAGAAGCGGGAGCGCGTTCCCCAGGACATGTTCGATCCGATCCTCAAGCGGTTCGCGACGAGCTTCGAATGCGTTACCCTGCAATACCAGACCGCGCTGGTCTCGTTCGAGAGCCGACCAGACCGTATCCAGGCCACCTTGCACGACACGCGCACGGGCGCGACCCGCACGCTGACGGCGGATTATCTCATCGGCGCCGACGGCGGCGCCGGCACGGTGCGCGAAGGTGCCGGCATCGGCATGAGCGGAAATCCGGCGCTGACCTATACGACCAATGTGCTGTTCCGCTGCGCCGACTTTCCTTCGCTGCACCGCATGGGCAAGGCCTATCGCTTCATCTTCATCGGGCCGGAAGGCACTTGGCTGACCATCGTCGCCGTCAACGGCGGCGATCGCTTCCGCATGTCGATCGTCGGCACGCCCGACAAGGTCAATCACAGCGAGGCCGACATCCGGGCCGCGCTTCGCCGCGCCATGGACGGGGATTTCGACTACGAGATTCTCTCGGTCATGCGCTGGGTGCGCCGGGAGCTGGTGGCCGACAGCTATGGGGGCGGCCGCGTCTTCATCGCGGGCGATTCCGCGCATCTCATGTCGCCGACCGGCGCGCTCGGCATGAACACCGGCATCCAGGATGCGGTCGATCTCAGCTGGAAGCTCGACGCGGTTCTGCGCGGCTGGGGCGGGGCGGATTTGCTGCGCAGCTATGAGAGCGAGCGCCGGCCGGTGGCGCTGCGCAATGTCGCGGCATCGACCGAGAATCTCGGACGCATGCTGTCCACCCGCGATCGCAAGCCGCCGCCGCAGGTGTTCGCGGCCGGACCGGAGGCGGATGCCATCCGCGCCGCGTATGGGGCCTGGTTCACCGAGACCATGCGGCACGAATGGTTCATGAACGGCTTCCATCTCGGCTACCGCTACGATGATTCTCCGATCGTGTGGCCGGACGGCACGCCCGCACCCCCCCTCGAGAGGAGCACCTATACCCAGACGGCGCGGCCGGGCGCCCGCGCCCCCCATGTCGTGTTGCCCGACGGGCGTTCGACCCTCGATCTCTTCGGGCGTGGCTTTACGCTGCTTCGCCTCACCCCCGATGCCGCGAATGGGGAGGGCATGATGCAGGCCGCGGCGGATGCCGGCGTCCCCATCCGGATCGTCTCGCTCGACCGCCCAGAGGTCCTCGAAGCCTACCAGCGGGCGCTTGTCTTGGTGCGGCCCGAGGGCCATGTGGCCTGGAGGGCTGACGCCGAGCCGCTGCAGCCAGCCGCCGTCATCGACGCCGTGCGGGGCGCGAAACCGATCGCCCGCGAAGGCCGTTCGCATCTTGAGGCGGCCTCGTGAAGCAAGCTAGAACGACGAAGGGGGCTCGGGAGAACAACGTCATGAATTACGACACGCTTGCTCCCTATTATTCCGAGCTCGGCCGGTTGAAATTTTCACCGGGCTGGGCACGGCCCGAGCCGGCCATGTGGCCGGCCCCGAAACCGAAATTCAAGCCGGCGGTCTGGCGGTTTGCGGCGGCCCGGGCGGCGCTCGACCAGGCCGGCGAATTCGTGCCGGTCGAGCAGGCGGAGCGGCGAAACCTCATCATGGTCAATCCGATCGAGGGAAACCTCTACGCCACCACCCGCAATCTGGTGGCCGCCTATCAGTGCGTGAAAGGGGGCGAGACGGCGCGCACGCACCGTCACACGCCGGCGGCGCTGCGGCTGGTGCTGGAGGCGAAGCCCGGCACATTCACGGTGGTGAACGGCGCCCGGGTCGACATGCTGCCGGGTGACGTGGTGCTCACGCCCTCCTGGAGCTGGCACGGCCACGTCAACGAGACCGATCAGACGAGCTTCTGGATCGACTTCCTCGACATCCCGTTCGTGCAGCTCACCGAGGCGATGTTCTTCGAGCAATATCCCGCCGGTGGTCTCGAGCCGATCAGGAGCGGCGGTGCCCACCCGTTTCGCATTCCGTGCGCGCAGGCGCTCGGAGGGGGCCGCGACGCCAAGCTGGTCGAGATCGCCAAGGGCATCATGCCGACCATCGCGCTGCATCTGCTGCGCCGGCCCGCCGGCACCCATATGGATGTCGCCAAGACCACGAGCAACAACATCTATGCGGTGATCAGCGGACAGGCCCACTTCGCCGCCGAGGGCGGGCTCACCGAAACGCTCGGGCCGGGGGATGTGATCGCGGTCCCGTGCTGGCACGAGCACGCCGTGGACGCGCCGCAGGATACGATCATCCTTCGCGTGTCGGACGAGCCGCTATTGGCCAAGCTGGGCTTGGCCAAGTCCGCGACCCATTGATCCGGACGAGCCGTCGACGCGACAGACTCTCCGGTGTCATCGTCCGCGAAAGCGGACGATCCAGTAACCGCAGAGCCCTCAATTGACATTTGACGTCAGCGATTACTGGATGCCCCGCCGGCGCGGAGCATGACAGAAAGAAGGGAGGGGAGGCATGACGGATCAGCTTCGAGAGACGCTCACCAATGCGGGCCGCGTGCTGGTCGGCGAGGACCAGGGCGACTATGTGGCGGGTCATATCACGGTGCGCCTGCCGAACGACACGGAGCGCTTCCTGATGAAACCGGCCGGCATCGGGCTCGACGAAATGTCGCCCGAGAACATCATCACGGTCGATCTCGAGGGACGCAAGGTCGGCGGCACCATGCCGCGCCACAACGAGGCCTTTATACACTCGGAGGTGCTGCGCGCGCGCGACGACATCAATTCGGTCATCCACACGCACGCCACCCATGCGGTGGCCTTCTCGTCGCTGGGGCGTCCGCTGCTGCCAGTGGGGAATGACGGTTCGGTGTTCAGCGACGGCGTGCCGATTTTTTCCGAGACCACCGATCTCATCGTCAGCCAGGAGCGCGGCAAGGCGGTCGCCCGCTGCCTGGGCGGGCATCCGGCCCTGATCCTGCGCAACCACGGCATCGTGACGGCGGGCCATTGCATCGAGGAGGCGGTTTGGCTTGCCCTGAAGCTGGAGCGGGCCTGCCGGGTGCAGCTCCTGGCCGAAGCCGCCGGCGGCCCGAAGCTGCTCGCCGAGGGCGAAGATCTGAAGAAGAAGAGCGGGCGCGCCAATCGCAGCGACCTGCACATCAATGTGTTCAACTATCTGGTGCGGCGCTGGGCTTGCGCCCATTGCGGCGGCGAGGTCAAATCGCCCACGCAGGTGACGACCTACGAAATGCCGCCGGAATGATCACGTCCTGATCGTGAATTCCAAATCATCACCAAGGAGAGCAATCGGTGCGTTACATCGACGCCTACAATCATTTCTTCCCGAAGCGATATTACGATGCCCTGTTGGAAACACCGGCCGGCGCGAAGGATCTGGGCAAGCGGGTGCGGGGCATTCCGGCGCTTTCCAATCTCGATGAGCGGCGCCGCGTGGTCGAATTGTTCGACGACTATGCCCAGGTCCTCTCGCTCGGATTGCCGCCGTTGGAGCGGCTGTGGGGCCCCGACAGGTCGCCCGAAATGGCTCGCCTCGGCAATGACGGCCTCGCCGAGATCGTCGCCAAGCATGCGGACCGGTTCGTCGGTTATTCGGCCCTACTGCCGATGAATGCACCGGAGGCGGCGGTCAAGGAGGCCGAACGGACCCTGAAAGACGGCGCCAACGCCATCCAGCTCGCCACCAATGTCAACGGCACCGCGCTCGACGAACCGCAGTTCGTGCCCGTGTTCGAGGTCATCGCCAAGTCCGGAAAGCCGATCCTGCTGCATCCCTCCCGCACCCGCGAAATGCCGGATTACCCCGCCGAAAAGCATTCCAAATACGAAATCTGCAGCGTTCTGGGCTGGCCCTACGAAACCGCGGTGACGCTCGCGCGGCTGGTGTTTTCCGGGATCATGGATCGGTTCCCGGACCTCAAGGTGATTGCCCATCATCTGGGCGGCGTCATTCCGTATCTCGAGGGGCGCGTGGGCCACAGCTGGGATCAGCTGGGCTCGCGCACCTCGGATGAGGATTACGCGTCGCTCTTGAAGAAATTGAAGAAGCGTCCCTACGACTATTTCAAGGACTTCTACGGCGACACCGCGGTCGAAGGCGCCCGCGCCGCCACGGTCTGCGGTCTCGACTTTTTCGGCGCCGACCATGTGCTGTTTGCTTCCGATTGCCCGTTCGACAAGGAAAAGGGCCCCGGCTACATCCGCGCGACCATCGCGGTCATCGAGTCGCTTCGCCTGTCGGCGGCCGACCGGGAGCGCATCTGCCATGGCAATGCGGAACGGATGTTCGGGCTTGCTCCATCGAAATGACGTCGACCTATGACCATGCCGAATCCATGAGAGTCTCATGACATCGGCGCGCCGGATCGATTTTCATTTTCATCTCATCCCGAAATTCTACCAGGAGGCCGCCTATGAATCCGGCACCGGGCCGGCGATCGGGCGTTATCCGGACTGGTCGCCCGAACGGGCCTTGGAATTGATGGACGCCCATTCGATCGAGGTCGCGCTCACCTCGCTGGCGCAGCCCGGCGTGCAATTCGGCGATCCGGATCGTGCGCGCGCGCTGGCGCGCCGCTGCAACGACTATGCGGCCGAGCTCAACGCGCGCTGGCCCAAGCGCTTCGGCGCCTTTGCGGTGGTTCCGATGTGGGAGATCCGCCACGCCATCGACGAAATCGACTACGCGTTCGATGTGCTCAAGCTGCAGGGGGTTTGCCTGTTCGCCAGCTACGGCGAGAGGTTTCTCGGCGATCCGCATTTCGATCCGCTGCTGGAGGAGCTCGACCGGCGCGCTGCCGTGGTCTTCGTCCATCCGGCCTTGCATCCCTCGAGCCGGAAAGTCGATCTGCCCTGGCCCGGCTTCATGATGGAGTATCTGTTCGACACCACGCGGGCCGCGGTCAATCTCGCGTTCAGCGGGGCGACCGAAAGATTTCGGCGAATTCGCTTCGTCCTTGCCCATGCGGGCGGCCTGGTGCCCTATTTCGCCTGGCGGCTGTCGGTCTCGCCGATGATCGATGCGCGGCTGCCGCAGGTTCCGCCCGACCAGATTTTCGCGCGCCTGGGGCACTTCTGGTATGACACCGCCTTGTCTCCGACGCCGCAAACGATGGCGTGCCTGGCCGGCGTCGCCCGGCCCGAGCGGATCGTGTTCGGCACCGACTGGCCGTTCGCAAACGCCAAAGTGATCGCCGCGGCGCTCAAGGTCTACGAGGCCGCGGCGCCCATCGCGGACCGGCAACGCGCCGCCATCGACCGCGCCTGCGCTGTCGCTCTTTCCGCAATTCGGCTGATGGCACCGTAGGGTCGTAGGGCTGCGCGGCTACAGCCGTCAGAGGGCAGGGGAATCGGCCTGTGTCGGAGGGGGGTTGGACGGCGCCGCGGCGGGGCCCGGCCATCGTTCGTGGGTCAGCGGAATTGTCAGCTTGACCTCCATTCCTTTCGGTCCGAAGGATTGCTCCACCTTGCCGTTGAGCTGGCGTTCGATCACCATGCGGATGAGCTTGGAACCGAAGCCGGGGCGTCGGTTCCGCTTGGAGGGAGGGCCGTTTCGTTCCTTCCAATCGAACAGCAAGGTCAATCCTTGCTCGGTTCTTTGCACCGACCAGGTGACCTCGATCAGGCCCGCCCGCGCCGAAAGACTGCCGTGTTTGCCGGCATTGGTCGCAAGCTCGTGCACTGCCGCGCTCAGCCCGAAGGTCGGATCGGGCTCGAGGAAAACATCGGGGCCAGCAAGGGATATTCGATCGAGAAACGGCGCCAGCAGCGGATTGAGAATCTCCGTCAACGACGCCGATCTCCAGCCGCTCTCGGTGATGAGCCGGTGGGCATTTGCCAGCGCCAATACTCTGGCCTCGTATTTTGGTACCAGCTCGGCAAGGTTCCTCGAGCTCTTGGCGGTCTGCGAAAACAGCGCCAAGAGCTGCGCAAACAGATTGCCGGAACGGTGACGCAATTCGCGGATCATCAGCTCATGACGCTGATCCAGCTGGCGGCGCTGGATCGCTCCCGCGATCATGTTGGCGACCGCAGCAAGGAACGAGACATCGTTCTCGCTGAAATTCCGCCGCCTGGTGGCGTGCGCACCGAGCACCCCATAGGTGCGCCCGTCCCGTCCCGCGATCGGGATCGTGAGCCCGCTGACGGCGCCATGCTGATGCAGCAGCGATTGTCCGTCAAATCTGGTTTCCGACGCGAGATTCGCGACGATCACCGGGCCTCCGGAAGCGAGCGTGTAACCGGCCTGAGAATTGCGGTCGGTCGACACCAGCGCGGTCCCGACCAGCCCCGGCATCCATCCGGTTCCCGCCCTAAGCAGAAGCTCGGCGTCTCCGGGCACCAGCTCGAGGATTTTTACCAATTCGACATCGAGGGTATCGGCAATGGTCTTGACGCAATCATCGAAAAATCGCTGCAGGCCGAGCTCGGTCAGCGCCTGGGCGCCGAGCCGTGCCACCGCTTCCTGCTGCTTGGCGCGGATGCGAAGCTCGCGATGCACCTTGGCGCGGTCGGTCACGTCGCGGCAGATGCCGAGCAATTTTACCGGTTCTCCGCCATCGACCACGACGGTGGCGAGCGTTTCGATCCAGCGCTCGTCGGCGCCAGGCTTCGGCAAAAGCCGATATTGCACGCGCTGCGGGGTGTACGTCCGCAAGGCCTCTTGCATGGCCGCGATGACGGCCGGCCGATCGTCGGGATGAACATCATTCTCGAGGATCATCTTGGTCCCGTCCAAGCTGCCCTTTGCAAGACCGCAAATATCCTCGATGTTGCTCGACCAGGTCGCCCGATTGGACGGAATGTCCCACGCCCAAATTCCGATCTGCCCGGCTTCGAGCGCGATGCAGATCAGCCCGGGATCGGGAAAAAAGGGCGGTCGGGGATTGGGCTTCAGCGAAGCGGCATGAGCAGCCTCTCCGGCGGCCTCTTCGCCGTTCTCGCGCCGTCGAGGTTTGACTGCCGTCATAGGAAACCGAACCCGTTCGCCACCTCAATATAAGCCGTTCGCCACCTCAATATAAGCCGAAGGCGGAGACGGCCGGACCGGGCGCAGCGGGTGCTCGACCGCTCCAGCTCGCCGGCGGCGGGGCCAAATGCGACGACATCTGGTGCGACGAGATCTGGTGGTCGTCGGCGCGCGCAGCTTCCTCGCCCCGCAGGCGCGGCGACGTGTCGGGAAGCGCGACGACCTTGGAGCCGAGACTGGTGCGTCCGTAGAGATCGGTGACGTCTTCGTTCGTCAGCCGGACGCATCCGCTCGATACCTTCTTGCCGATGGTCGTTGGATCATTGGTGCCGTGAATGCGATATTGGGTGTCACCCAGATACATGGCGCGCGCGCCCAGCGGATTGCCCGGACCTCCGGCGACCCAGCGCGGAAGGTATTGCTGCCGTTTGATCATCTCGTCCGGCGGAACCCAATCGGGCCACTCCGCCTTTCGCGACACCCTTTGCACGCCCGCCCAGGTGAAGCCTTCGCGCCCCACCCCGATCGCGTAGCGGATCGCCCTGCCGCCGCCGAGAACGTAGTAAAGGTACGTATGCGGCGTATCGATCACGATGGTTCCCGGCGCTTCTTGCGTCGGATAGGCGACGATCTGGCGGCGCAACTCCGCCGGCAATGCGTTTTCGTCCTGCGCATCGCTCAATGACTGATCGCGCAGGACCGGATCGAAGATGGTCGCGGCCGGACGGCTTGGGTCGACCATCGCGAGCGGGGCGCTTGAGGCGAACCCCTGACACCAGCCGACTACCCCGCCCAGCCACAAGGCGAAAGCCCAGTTTCTGAACGTTCTGCCTGCCATGACCCGCCTCCGTCTGCTGACCGCGCCCGGCACTACAAGCACCCTGGTCTGCAAAAAGTTCCACCCTGACGGTGAATGGTCACGCATGGAAACGAACGCCCATTGCGGGGCGATGTCAGGAGGCTCCAGTTCAAGAAGTTCCGTCTCAGGTCACGCAGCTTTGCGCCAGCTTCGCTGCCGGTGAATGATCCATCTGCCCGAAGGCGGATTCGCACCCGTCCAGCGATTTCGGGCCGGTGCCCTCGGGCGTCTTCACCTCGAACGGGGCGGCGTCGGGCGGCCGGACAATGACCCTCAATCGGTCACCCTTGGACGCCCGGTTCACCGTGTCGGAAATCGTGGGCTCGAGGCTTGCATCGGGTTTTGGTCCAACGATCGGTGCCGGGACCGCAAGCGCAAGCGCAACCGCAAAGCACAGCGCCGCGCAGGCGGCGCCAAGGGCGCTGACGAGATATGTGGAATGAAAACGCATGGACCGGTCCGAGCACACCCCACCCCCTTCCCACCCATCAACGTGCATCCGATGGATCCGTTCCACGCGCTGAGCTCGAGCCAGGGCTGAATATTTCCTGAGGCCGGAGCCCGTGGGACTAGCGGCGCATAGTGATAGGGACCGGCCCCATCCGCTCCCCATGCTCGGCCGGCCAATCCCGGGCGCAGTCGATGCTATCGTCGGCTGTGCCCTATTGCTTTGAGCCGGTCAGGCCGGCACGCGGCGCTCGCGGCGCCTGGCATTGCGTTCGAAGAATAGGGCTTGGCTGGCGATCGCCGAGACCATCGCGGGTTGGAAGGGCTTGGCGATCAGGAATGCCGGTTCGGGCCGCTCGCCGGCGAGGAATCGCTCCGGAAAGGCGGCGATGAAGATTACCGGCACCTCGACCGAGCGCAGCAATTCATTGACGGCATCAAGGCCCGAGCTGCCGTCGGCAAGCTGGATGTCCGACAGAATCAGCCCCGGCGTCTTGTTCTTCATCAGGGCGATCGCTTCGCCATGAGTGCTCGCCACGCCGATGACCCGGTGGCCGAGGCCCTCGACCAACCCTTCGAGCTCCATGGCGATGAAGGGTTCGTCCTCGATGATCAGCACATCGGTCGCGATCTGGGCGGCGAGCTCCCTGCCGGATTCCTCGATCAGCCGACGCAAGGTCAAGACGTCGACATCGAGAATTCGAGCGGCATCGGATTCGTCGAATCCTTCAAGGGCGACCAGCAGAAAAGCCTGGCGCGGCAGCGGCATGAGGTTGCCCAGCTTCTGCTCACCCGGGCGCAAAGGCCCTTCCGGAAGGGCTGTCGCGTTGATTGAAAGCGAGTTCCAGATTTTGGTGAACAGGCGAAACAGCGCCACACGCGAGCCGGCGTCCTCGTCGAGGACGGATGGGTCGGTAACCACGGCCTCGAGCGTGGCCGTCACGTAGGCGTCCCCGGAGGTCTGGCTACCGGTGAGGGCGCGCGCATAACGCCGCAGATAGGGCAAATCTTGGGTGACTATCTGTGATTTCGACACGTCCCCTCCAGTGCTGAATCATACCGGACCACTCGGCGTGACAGGCTAAACGCCGGTCGCGGAAGAAAGTTCCATGGTGGGCCGAAAAGCACCGTCCAAGCGGAACGGATTCGATCGGCCTGGCGTTATGTGGTGACGAGCGCAGAGGTAATCCCTCGATCCTTCCCATTTGGATGCGGGGAAACAGGATATGAAAAAGCGCAAGCCGCTTGGCCCCGATCCGGTCGGCCAGAAACAGTCGAGGACGGGCGCAAGAGAGGATGGTGGCGTCATGCGGTTGGTGCAGCCAAGACCGCTTCGGTCCTCGGCGACAGGGCCACCGGGGTCGGGGTTGACGATGACGATGCCAGGCAGTGCCCGTAAGGCAAAGACGCGCGGACGTCTCAACCGCGCCGTTCTGGCCAGGCTCGGCAAGGGCCTCGAGGAATGCTTCGACGAGATCCGGAAGCAGGAGGTGCCGGAACGTTTCAAATTGCTGCTGCAGCGATTTTGACGAGCCGAAGGACAAAGGATCGCGCCCATGACCCTGGCACCGTCCTTACGTGAGGCGATGCTTGGCGTTGTGCCGAGCTTGCGCGCGTTCGCAATGTCGCTGTGCGGCAATGTCGATCGCGCGGACGATCTGGTGCAAGAGACCCTGCTGCGCGCGATCGCCAATATCAATTCGTTCGAGCCCGGCACGAATATGTCGGCTTGGCTGTTTACCATCCTGCGCAACCTGTTCCGTTCGGAATATCGCAAGCGCCGCCGCGAGGTCGAAGACGGCGATGGCAGATATGCGGACACCCTGAAATCACACCCTGAACAGCCTGGCCGGGTGGAATTCGAGGAGCTTCGTGCGGCGCTCGTCAAGCTGCCGCCGGACCAGCGCGAGGCGCTCATTCTCGTCGGCGCGTCGGGCTTCTCCTACGAGGAGGCTGCGGCGATCTGCGACTGCGCGGTCGGAACGATCAAGAGCCGGGTCAATCGCGCGCGGACACGGCTTGCCGAAGAGCTTTCGATCGACAGCGCCGATGATTTCGGTCCCGATCGCATGACGCGGGCCATTCTCAGCGCCGGCGGACGCGGGTGACAGGGGACAGTAATCGGTAATCAGTGATCAGAAATCAGAATCCTGATTACTGACTTCTGATTACTGATCCCTGCTCTCACGGGTGCACGTCTTCGGTGAACCAATCAGTCGGCAGTTCATGGCCGATGCCGCTCGCCTTGGCCTTGCGATACACCACCGCGCCGGCTGCGGCGAATTGATAGCCGAGCCCGATATTGTTCATGAAGCAGGTGACCTCTTCCTCGCACTTGCGGCCTTCAACCTTGCCAGTGATCAGCTCCGGCAGCGTCGGGAGCTTCCGGAAGTCCAGATCCACGAGGCTTGACCAGCCCCGCTTCTTGTCTTTCTCCGCAAAAGCAAGATCGCGAGCGGTGACATGGATGGGGGTCGCGTCGTGGGAATGAAGGACTACGCGATCGGCGCGCTTGAGCGCCTTCATCTCGATCTCCGGCCGCTTGATGGAGCTCAAGTGAATGCCCGGCCTGATCCAGCGCTCGAAGAAGACATTGTCGAGCGTATTGGTCGCGCACATGACGATGTCGGCGCCTTCGATGGCGTCCTCCGTCTGATCGACCGGGATGACTTCGACCCCGAGCACCGAGCTCATCTGCTTGGCGAAGGCTTCCCGGTTGGCCCGGTTCGGGCTGAAGCAGCGGATCGCTTCGATCGCCCGCACGGCGCACACGGCCATGAGCTGCGTGCCGGCCTGCCAGCCTGAGCCGAGGATGCCGACCGTCCTGGCGTCCTTGCGGGCCAGATATTTGACGCCCAGGCCATTGGCGGCGCCCACGCGCATTCGCTGCATGACGCCGTCGGGCAAGATCGCCAGGGGTTCGCCGTTCTCGGTCGAGAACAGCAGCACCAGCCCGCAGTAACGCCCGTTCGGAGCGGCGGGTAATTTTTCGCGCCGGATATTATTGCCCCGCTTCGGAAAGGTTACGATATCGGAATTGATGCGGACCGCCCCGATTCCAAGCTTCGGAATGACCCCGTCCATCGATTTGAGGGCGTATACCGCATCCGGCCGCGAGGTCGGCGTGATGCAATCGGAACGCGTGCGCGAGACGCCGCGGCCTTCCGCCAATTCCACATAGGCCTCTTCCAGCACGTCGATGCACTCGGGCATCGTCAGCAGCTTCTCGACATCTTGGTTGGATAAGATCAAAGTCATGTGTGTTGCCATCTCAAGACGGATACCGAGGGTCGATAGCGTAGACCAAGAACTACAGATCAAAAATTGCAGGGCTTGACGCCTTACAAGACTTGGCGCCTTGCAAGCTTTGGCAGACGGGACGGGAGGAAGCAAGGGATGATGAGAGTACGACAGATGACAAGACTGCGCGTGGCGCTGGGTGACTATGCGCACACGATGCCGCTGAAGAACAAGCAGATCGCCTCGCAAGCCATCGCTCTCGACTTCACCGAGATCAAGCCGGTCTACAAAGTTTTCGGCACCATGCTGCGGGAGCGGGCTTTCGACGTCAGCGAGATGGCGGTCGTCACCTATCTGCAGGCGAAATCCCATGGCAAGCCCGTGGTGCTGCTGCCGGCCGTGATGATGGGACGATTCCAGCACCATTGCATGCTCTATAATGTCGAGCGCGGCAGGATCACGCCGTCGGACCTGCAAGGCCGCCGGGTCGGCGCGCGCTCCTTTGCGCAGACGACCGGCGTGTGGCTGCGCGGCCACCTGCAGAACGACTACGGCGTCGATATCGGGCGCGTGCATTGGGTCACGTTCGAGGATGCGCATGTGAGCGAGTTCCGCGATCCGGCCGGCGTCGAGCGCGCCGGCGCCGACAAGAACCTCAGCGGGATGGTGCTCGACGGCGAGCTCGCTGCCGGCATCTATGGCGCCGAACTGCCCGACGACAAAAGGCTCCAAAGCGTGATTCCGGATCCCGAAGCGGCGGCCCGGCAATGGCATGCGAAGCACGGCGTGGTGCCGATCAATCATATGGTGGTGGTCACCGAGGACTTGGCGAGAACGCAGACCGAAACCGTGCGGGAGGTCTATCGGATGCTGCTGGCGAGCAGGCGAGCTGCCGGGTTGCCCAAGCCGGGCGGCCTCGACATGCAACCGTTCGGCTTTGCGGCCTGCCGACCCGCCTTGAAGATGATCACCGATTATTGCGTGCAGCAGCAGCTCATTCCGCGGCGTTTCGAGGTCGAGGAGCTGTTCGATGATACCACGCGGGCGCTAGGCGGCTGAGCGGCGGCTCCGCGCCAGCCGCGCGGGCGGCTTTTATCAAGTATTTTCATTTGTCTGTGAAACTCCAGACTGCATGGCCGGATTGAAGCATGGTGGCGCGCCCCATCGTGCCGGACAGGGCGCGCGACTTTACCCCGAGGCAACTCTTATCCTGTATAGGGACATGGGATGCGAATGGCTGGCATCGACAGCGAGTGCGGAACGGCTGGGAGAACGCGTTGACAAGACATGTCAGGTCAAAGCCCGCGACATCGGCTCGGTTCCGGCACGCGGCATTGTCCGTGCGCCAGGCACTGCTGGCGGACGTCGCCCTCGCCTTGGTCACCGGCGCGTTGGTGGCGAGCCTCCCCATGCCGGCCGAGGCCGCGATGTTCGGATTCTACCCTTATCCCTACGGCAACCCCTACTTCTATCCCAACGTAAGCCCCTTCAGGCCCAATCCGGTCAGGCCCGGCCCCAAGCCCGACCTCAAATCCGGTCTCAAGGCGGAGCCCGCAAAGGACTTCGGCACCATGCCGAGGGGCCCGCTCCAGGTCGTCGTCTCGATCGGCGACCAACGCGTCACGCTCTACGGCAACGGAGCTCGTGTTGCGCAAGGCCCGGTTTCGACCGGGGTGCCGGGCCGACCGACGCCGACGGGCGTGTTCAGCATCATCCAAAAGGACCGCTTCCACCATTCCAATCTCTACAGCAACGCGCCCATGCCTTTCATGGAACGCATCACTTGGTCGGGCGTCGCGCTGCATGAAGGGCCGCTACCGGGCTACCCGGCCTCGCACGGTTGCATCCGGATGACCCATGATTTTGCCGTGCGGCTTTGGCAGGTCGCCAGGCTCGGCGTGCGCGTGATCGTGGCGCGCAACGACGTTGTTCCGGTCGATTTCGCCCATCCGCGCCTGTTCGAGCCGAAGCCCAAGCCGCCTGAGCCTCCGGTCGCCGGCGACGATCCCGACAAGCGTGTCGAGTCGAGCTCGCCAATCAATTTGGCTCAGGCGACGATCCCGAGCCCCGAGATCGGTAGCCCCGCCGCACTGAAGACCGCCGCGACGGCCCCGGCGCCCGCCGCAGCTCCCGAGCCGGTCGTCACGAAAGCCGGGCTCGCCGATCCGCCCAAGCCCGCCCCCGATGCGGTCGATCCGGCCAAGGCCAGCCCGGTGCCGCCACCGCCCAGGACCCGGGCTGTCGAGCAGCCCGTCAAGCACACCGGTACGGTGGCCGTTTTCATCAGCCGCAAGGAGAGAAAGCTCTTCGTCCGCCAGGGCTTCGCGCCGCTTTTCGAAGTGCCGGTCGAGATCGAGCACCCCGAGCAACCGTTCGGAACGCACGTCTTCACCGCCCTGGGATTTACCGACAATGACACCAACATGCGCTGGAATGTGATGAGCATAGCGGCGGAGCCGCCACGTCTGATTTCCGCGAGGATCGGGCCGACGGCACACCCGGTCGCCAGAGCGGCGGAAGCCTATCTGCCGCAGACCGCCGCCCAGGTGCTCGATCGGATCCAAATTCCGCAAGCGGCGGTCGACCGGATCGGCGAGATTTTGTCGCCGGGGGCCTCGCTGGTGATCTCCGACCAGGGCCTGGGTTCGGAAACCGGCGATGGAACCGACTTCATTGTCCTCACGCGCTGACGCAGCCGGCACGGCTGCGCGCAGGGCAAATCGGTTCGGCTCGAAGCGGAGGCGGCTTCCCAACTTTCTTGCCTCTGGCATTTCGACGGAAAACCGGATTCCGCTCCTCGTGAATATGCTCTAGGCTGCCGCGCTGCCCAGCCGTGCCGGCATGTGAATAGCGTGCGTACCGACGAGCATGTTTGAAGGATTTACTCGCACCGAGATCAAGGCCAGCGGCGCGCGCATTGTCGCGCTGATCGGCGGCGAGGGTCC
>WNFJ01705372.1_pt4 | contig 25827 bp, 29 predicted proteins | sample 5400461 | NCBI WGS metagenome assembly WNFJ01 (sample SAMN13153349, study PRJNA577476) | soil metagenome | isolation source: 115 cm saprolite on Douglas fir-dominated hillslope | place: USA:California | collected 2013-09-17
CCCCTTGAATCACACGAGAACCTGCAGGACCTGTTCGACAAGCAGTTTGATGGAAGTGAAGTCGTTCCGCTGTCATTGCGTGCCGAATACGAGCGCCGAGTCGACGAGGATCCACTAGCTGCGCCTGGTCTCCGGATACCCGTGTCCCTTGGTCAAATCGGCGGTCTTAGGCGCAAGGGTCTTCTGGTCCCAGGGGATGCGGTGCTCTTTGCCGACGCTCCTTATTCCACCGAGCTCGGCCTAGATCTGACGTTCCGCTCGCAAGATGATGCTTGAAGGCTTTGGAGCGTGGGCGAAAAATCGGGCAGCCGTTTGTAACCGGATTTGAAGGGCATCCCCGGTCGACATCAAACGGCCTGTTTTTCGGCGCGGCCAGTGACTCAGATACACAGTCTGATAATCTGATTCTCGTGCCCAAGAAGATTTCCGCGACGGACGCGGCTCGCTCTTTCGCCGACGTCCTCACCCGCGTCAGCCATAGGGGCGAGGAGTTCATCGTTGAAAGGGGAGGGGAGCCGGTCTGCAGAATCTCTCCGGTCGGTCCCGCGACCCGTTCCACGGCCGGAGACCTCGCGCGGGCGGTCGCGGCCATCTCGTGGCCCGACGCGGAATACTTCGCGATTCTCAGGGATCTCGTGCGCAAGCAGGACAAGATTTCCCTGGAGGATCCGTGGGCGCGCTGATCGACTCAATCCTCGAACGGTGTCGGAAGCAGCTAGGGTCGAGCCACCCGGAGACTCACCAACTTCGCGAGAGCTGCCTGACGTTCGTCGTAGGTGACGAAGACGCGACTTCCGAGCTCGAGAGCGCTTGCGACGTGCAGCACGTCGAGAGTGCGCGTACCCAAGCTCGGCGTGTACGCACGGCTCAGCTCCGCCGCGCGCTCGAAAGTTCGCCGCCATGGCACATCAACCAGGGCAAGCCGACCCTCCCTCAGGTCCGAGGCCATGTCGGCGAGTGCCCCTTCCGCGATCGCCGCCGTGATGTCGCGGCGAAACACTGCCAGCTCGATGCTGTTGACGACTTCCGCTTTGCCATGAAGCGTCAACGGCAAAGGGCCGCGCAATCGGGCGACCCACGCGCAGAAGGCGCGAGACCGCGGGTCGTGGACATAGAGGCGTCGAAGTGCGCTCGGATCGACATACGTCCTGTCAGCGCTCGCCACGATCGGCCTCGTCGAGGGCCCGGGCCGCGACCGCCGACAGAGCTCTGGGTTGTCGACCCTTCAGGCGCCGAAAGTAATCGATGCGCTTCACTCGACCTCTTGTCTCCTGCCGATACGCGCGCAGCACGAAAGCAGGCTTGCCGTGATCGGTCACGACGACTTCTCCTTCGCGCGCGACCAGCAGCTTGAGGCGTGGAAAATGGGTGCGCAGATCCCGAATGGTTGCGGTAGCCATGCGTGAATCATAGGTGATTCACACAACGTCAGCAATGAAGGCCGCGTCATCAGCGATGAAGCGCGTGGACCCGTTCCCGAAGGAAAGGTGCGTTCAAGGGTTGAAGGACGGCTTGAGCGCCGCGTACCACCGATTCGCCACCTTCTGCGAGCTCGACGCGTTCAGGCGAACGCCGTCCGATAGATCGGAACGCGCCGAAGGCTACCCGAGAATTTTTCCCCGATGAAGAGGGGACTGAAACCTGCTCACCGGTAACTCCGTCGCCGGGCTCGATGAGCCGAGAATTTTTCCCCGATGGAAACGCCGTTCCCGACGCGCCTCCCTGTCCGTACAAAGCCGAGAATTTTTCCCCGATGAAGAGGGGACTGAAACAAAGGCGATCCTAAGAGCCGTCTCAGTCAGCTCTTAGCCGAGAATTTTTCCCTGATGAAGAAGGGACTGAAACCCTTCGACTTCCCGATCGACCAGTACGCGGACTTCACGCCGAGCCGAGAATTTTTCCCCGATGAAGAGGGGACTGAAACTTGAAGGACCATGAGTGGTCTTACGCGGAGAGAAACGCCGAGAATTTTTCCCCGATGAAGAGGGGACTGAAACGCGGTGGCCGTGCCGCAGTCGCCGGCGGTGGCCTTGCCCCGAGAATTTTCCCCGATGAAGAGGGGACTAAAACCTCATCACGTGGATCCGCTACCGCACGCATGCGCCCCCGAGAATTTCCCCGATGAAGAGGGGACTGAAACGCTGGCAGCCGGAGCCTACCCCCCGAGGGGCAGCCACCCACCGACCACAAACAATACGCCGTACGTGGTCACCTTCGCTTGATCCACACTCGGGCCGTTCGCAGGCGACCGGCTTCTCGATAGATCCGTCTGGACCTCCGGGCCGGCCCCAAGGAAGAAATGCTTCGCGGGGTGCACCAGAAAAGGGGCGAACGCGCCGATTGTCACGTTGTTTTGAGAGCCCCCGTTGTTGCTGAACGAAGTGCTCGTGTAACCGAAGGCGACCTTCGGCCAGAAGGAAAACGTATCGCCAAGGGGGATGTTGTAACCGACGCGAGGAGCGATCCCGAACGAATCGGCGTTAGTACTATTTGGGAGGCCTGAGAACTCTGCATGCGCGTACACAAACTGTCCGCCAACGGAAAGGCCCTGAATGACGAAGAAATCCCCCGCCGGGGCGAGCACTACGCTAGTCGTCGATCCGGGAGAGGTCTGTCCGTTCGGGGCGCTGTACGATTGCCCTTGAACGGCGAACTGCATGTCGCCCGAGATGGCCAGTTGTCCGGCCCCCCCAAACACCGCCGAGCCATCGGCTAGCGCGGGCGAGCTCAGCCCAATACCAAGTGCAACGAGATTCGAAAAGATGAAGAATCGCATGGGAAAGCCCTCCTTGCTCGGTCGTTTGACGAGCGCGCGCCAAGGGTATTCAGCGTGACAATGAGAGGACAACTTCGGCGGGTACTCGAGTCGCGAACGATCCAATGAGCGAGACGTCTCAGGGACCCGCATCCGCCGATCGAGAAGAGTGGAAATTTGTCCTGCTCGTGACGGCCGCCTACGTGGTGGTTGCCACGTTCGCGACGGTGCACCACGAGATGTGGCGCGACGAGCTTCATTGTTGGCTGGTGGCTCGCGATAGTTCCACGCCCTGGGGTGTCGTGCTGGCGCGCGCGTACGATGGGCAACCCCCTCTCTGGTACGTGCTCCTTTGGTTCATCACACGCGCGACTTGGCACCCCGAGGCCATGCGCGTCGTGCACCTTGCCATCGCAACCACCAACGTCGTTCTTTTCGTTCGGTTTGCTCCCTTCGGGCGCGTCGTCCGCGGACTCTTCGCGTTCGGCTACTTCGTGGCCTACGAATACGCTGCGTTCAGCCGATGTTACGGGCTGGCGCTTCTCTTCGCGCTGCTGCTTTGCATCCAGCACCCGAGACGCTACGAGCGGCCGGCCATCACGGGACTGCTTCTTGCCGGCCTTGCGCTCACTACGACCGTCGGTACTCTCGCGGCGGCCGGCTACACCGCGGCGCTCGTTATTGAATGCATAGCCGCAGCGCTTCGTGGCGATCCAATCTATCGGCGCGGCGGAATTGCCGTGGGTCTCGCCGCGGTGGGGGGCGGCGCTGCGGCGCTGTGCGCATGGCCGCCTGCCGATTCGACCGTCGTGCACATGGGCACGGCGCCGCAAATGCCGTGGGACTTTGCAACTACGCGGATTGTGGCAGGGCTCGTGCCCATTCCGCGGGCCGATTTCTTCTTTTGGAATTCGAATGCTCTTTTGCACTCGATACCCCTTTCGGGCGTCCGTTTCGCACTCGCCGTCGTCCTTTTTGGATGGGTGCTCTTCATCCTCCGGAACGAGCGCTTCGCCGCAACCGCGTTCGGGACGGGCACGCTTCTGCTTGTCGGGCTCTTTTCGGGCGTCTACTCGGGCAGCGTGCGCCACCATGGCTTCGTGTTCGTTGTCTTTTTGATGGGCGCGTGGATCGCACAAGCTGCGCATCGGAGATTCAGAGAAGCAAGTGGCGGACAAGCGCTCAAGCGGCAACGAGCCCTCGAGTTGACGCTGACCGCAGTGCTCATTGCACACGTGCCGGGGGCGCTGATCGCGATTGGCTACGATACCCGCTACGTGTTCTCGTCGGGGGCGCGCGCCGCGCAAGTTCTACAGACGCAAGGCCTCGCCGGCGCGCTTCTTGTGGCGGAGATCGACTTTCCGGCGACCGCCATGCTCGGGCAACTCGGCCCGCATGCGGTGGCGTACAGCCCTCGCACGGGGCGGCCTTTCTCCTTTGTGCGCTGGACACGCGATCGCGATTGGGACCCCACGGATCGAGAGGTCCTGCATTTCGCAATTGAGCTGGGTGCCTCCCGCGGCGAGGATCCCGTTCTCGTGATGAACCGACCGCTGCTTCCCGAACTCGTCGATGATGCGAGAGTCGTGCGACTCGCGGAGCTCTATGACTCGATGATCGAGGAGGAGAATTTCTATCTCTATCGTGTCCGGCGCGCCCCTTAGAGCCTATCCTCGGGGAAGCGATTCTTGAGCATTTGAGCATTCCGCGTGTCGACGATTCCGCTGGCAACGCACTGCACCTGCGAAGCGCCAGCGGTGCGCCCGTGTGCTACGCAAATGGGGCTCTTCGATGGGGCAGACGCCGACTCCGGTGGTTCGATGAAACTCACCCTGTTCTCTATGGCTGTTCTTGCGGCCGCATGCAGCAGCTCGGTGGCGACCGGACCGGTCGCCACCGCTCCCGAGGGAGGGGGCGCAGCGGCCGATGGCGCTGCCTCGTCATGCACCGCGGCGATCGCGCAGACGTTGATGCCCATCGACAAGGTAGCGCTCGGCATCGTCACGGTCGTTCCTTCGGAAGCAGGCGCGGCTCGCGACGTCTTCGTCCAGGCAGCCTCTGGGGGGCTGGGTGGGGCAGCAAGAAGTCCCTACATCTATGTCAATCTCGACGCCGCAATGCGCGTGAATGTGACCGATGTTGCGGCGCGAACATCGATGGATTGGGATCTCGCGTTCAAGCGATACGTCATCTTCACCAACGGGGGCGACGGCGGAGTAGGGCAGGGGGCCGCCACGCATGTGACGACGCCTTTCGAGTCAGTGACCGCGGCGGACGCGACGGGCATGGCCACCGAATCGTTTTTCGATGCGAACTGCAACGGGAAGACCGACCTGCTCGGGGGTCTCGTGACGACCTTCTCCGATTGGTATTCGTACGATCAAGCGACGAACCGCCTCGCGCCGCAGTCGTTGACGTACATCGTTCGAGGCGGCACGGGCAAACTCTACAAAGTGGCCATCGAGACCTACTACGCTTCCCTTGGCGGGGGACCGGGCGTCGGAGGCAACTACGTCATTCGAGTGGCCGCTCTATGACCCTCTCGCGACGACTGCCCATCGCGGCCGGAATGCTCGTCGCCCTTTCGCTTCCCGCGGCGGCGCGAGCCGACTGCCTCGGCCGGCCGACCGACCCAGGCGGTGCAGCCGGCTATTCGTACGATACGGCGGCATCCGTCATGCCGTATGCAACGACGCGGGCCAAGGTGTTCTACGCGACCAGTGGGCCAAACGCGCCCTCTTTGGCCAGCACCCGCGCTGACGGCGTGCCCGACGCCGTGGGTCTGGCGGGGGACGTCGCCGAGGAAGCGCTCGTTCGTTACGAGCAATTGGGATTCCTAAAGCCCATACCCGACACGTGCCCATCGAACGGCGGCGACGGGCGGCTCGACATCTACCTCGTCAAGTTCGCAAACGCGGATGGCACCGCGGAGGTCGAGTCGTGCACGGGCCACACCTGCTCGACGTGGCTCTTGTGCGATGCCACTTTGCGCACCTACGCCAACGTCACCGAAGGCTTTCGTACGGTCATCCCACACGAAGTCTTCCACGCGGTTCAAAACGCCTACGACGGAGTGAGCATCGACCGGTTCTGGGCGGAGGGAACGGCCCAGTGGGCCATGAAGATGCTTCACCCGGAGCTCATGGATCTCGAGAACCACCTCGTGGCGTTCTTCTCCGTGAGCGCTCGATCGATCGACGTGCCCCCCCTGGGTCTGGACTACTTGTACGGCACCGCCGTGTGGCCCCTCTTTCTGACCCAACGGTACGACGCGACTTTCGTCCGCAGCGTCCTCGAACAAGAGGTCAGCGGGACCGGGTCGTTCGCGGCGGTCGGCGCAGCGCTTGCGCAGCATTCAAGCTCGCTCGCGGCGGAGTTCCCGGTATTTGTCGCGTGGAATGCGTGCACCAAAGATCGCGCGGGGATGGGCGGTTACGCGAGTGCCAGCATCTATCCGTCGATCAATGCGCCCCAAGAACTGAGCGTGACCGCCCAGGCGATCACGACCGGAATTTCCAACTTCACGTACCACCTGGCCGTGAGCGCGCCCTCGCACGTCGCCATCGACACCGATCGCACGCGCAACGGGGCGCTGCTCGTTCCGCTGGAGGCTGGCACGTGCCGGCTCGACAAGGTCGCCACGTTGCCGGCCAATGTGCAAAGCGAGGCGCTCGTCGTTGTTTCCGGCGTAACGGTTAAGAAGAACGACGCGCCATTCACACTCATGGTGGCGGCAGGGTCCGTAGGTGGCGGCATGGGCAGTGCGGGCCCCGGTTCCGGCGGTGGACGCTGCGCGGTGGGAGTCGCTCGTGGGCCACTCGACGCGACTTCCACCATGGCGGCGCTCGTGGCGGCCGCTCTGGCAACCCGTCGTCGTCGCCGCAGTTGCTAGGCGACTCGACGACGGGCGTAGCCGCCTCTTCAGTTATTCGGCGTTATTCGGCGTGCGCGTGCACACTGGGGGAGGCGCCAGCCGATCGTGTGGCCTTGGTAGGCTGCGCGTGAGCGGCGAGCATCGGGCGATACACATCGCGATAGGACCACGCGAGGTAGAGCTCGAGCGCCAGCACCAGCAGCGCGAGCACGAGTCCTCCCGGCGCGAGGAAGGCGTGAAAGAGCACGATGTTCACAACGTTGGGCGCGAGCAGCGCGAGAGCCAGCGGTACGAACCGGTTCGCCAAGAGCATCGCGCCCCCGACGACCTCAACCCCTTTGACGAGCGGCAGCATGTAGGCGGCGCTGAACAGGCCGCCGATAAACGCGGCCGCGCTTTCCGGGGGCGGGGGGGCCGGAATGAAGTGCAGGAAGCCGTTCAGTCCAAAAACGACGAAAACCAGCCCGAGTAGAATGCGTGCGATTGCGGGAAAATGAGTCGATTTCATGGCGTCACCCTCGACATTCGTGGTCGCCGCGCACAAAGGCGGGCGATGTGTCCTGGTTTCGTATCAACGTATCGACGTGCTTCGATGTATCGACGCGTTTCGATGTGATGCGCGGGCTCCCCGTTGCGTAGCCCGGACGCTATTCGTCGTCGCTGACGCTCTGGTCTGGCGTGGGCAACGCCTCCTGCGTGGGCAACGTCTCCTGCGGAGTCGCTTCCCCATCCGGGCCCGCGTCGCGGTCGTGCCGAACCGGCCGGTGCAGCGGCAGCGGCGGCCTTAACGGAAGCGGCTCCTTCGCTCGAGAGAAGAAGGCAAGGGCAGTATCAATGTCCTCGTCGGTGAGAGCGTGGCCACCGGAGCGAGCATAGCTGTCGTGCGGCCAGCCTTCGCGCACGAGCGCCTCGTGCAGCGAGATCATCTCATCCTGAGCAATGTCGTCGTCGGCGGACAAAAGAAGGAGAGGGGGCTGTCTTCGAAGCGCGCGCACCGGCTCTACCGGACCCCCGTGAGCGACGACCACGGCATCGACGTCGAGCAGTCCGCGCGATGCGATGAGCGCCGCAAAGTAGCCTCCGTTCGAGAAGCCGAGCAGATACCGCGCGCGCGAACCGACCCTCTCCTGAGCGGCGGAAAGAGCTTGGGCCCAGCCGCCTACGAACGTCTCGCCCGCGTCGCTGTTGTGCTCGTTGCTCGGCCAGCAGAACCAATCAGCCAGCTCGGGATTGGTGCAGGTTCCAAGACGGCCGCGCAGCGCGAGCACCGCGAAGCCTCGCGAGGTCGCCCGCGCCGCCAGACGACGCTGGCGGTCGACTTCGTCTGCCGCCAAGTCCCGCGCATAGCGCCCATGCAAGTAAATGATGAGTGGTTGGCCTGGCCGCGCGGACGGCGCAAGGCACCCGCCGCCGCCGACGGGCTCGAAACCTGCGGCGCACCAATCCGCCGGTGGGTCGTGAGCTGCGATCGTTTCGCTGGATTGCGGCGGCGTCTCACGAACACGCGAACGAAGAATCACGAAAAGGGCGCCTGCGGCGCATGCCGCGGCGAACAGCGCGGCCGCCCAGATGCTCAGCACTCGAGGCGCTCGATCGGTGGGCGCGGGGCGCGGGATCATGCGCGAAACGATATAGCTCGATCCAACGCAGAGACCCCTAAAGCCGGCGCTTTACAGCGACTGAGCCCAGGTGTACTCGCGACGGGAACTTGGAACCAACGCGCCGGCAACCTTCGGTCGAGTACTTGCAGACTCCAAGGTGTCTGGATCGGCCCAAGCTGCGCGAGGCGATCGCCCTGGATACGAGAGGAGCGTGAATCGCGGGTCGGCGGCGGCGCTTTTCATCGTCACGTTGCCCCTTGGTTGTGCCTCGTCCGGCTCGAAGGCGGCCCCCTCGGAGAGTAGCTGTCCGGCTTCCGTTCCGAAGGATGGCGGCGCGTGCATGCCTATGGGCGCAGCGCTCGCTTGCGAGTACGGCGGCAATCCCAACGGCGCGTGCACCACTTTCGCACAGTGCGCGACGCCCAACGCCAGCACCCCCCTGCACTGGATCGTCACGCCCGCGGAACAGGGGTGCGGAAAGAACGCCGCAGCGTGTCCCGCGATGTACGCAAGCGGGGAAGGAGCCGTGTGCCCGGCCATGAATTTGTCGTGTGACTACGCAGAAGGGCGCTGCGCTTGCTTGGCGTGCGCACCCGATGGCGGCGCCCAAAGCGGCTACACGGGTGCCTACTGGCACTGCCGCGCGTGGAGCGACGTTGGGGCAGGCTGTCCAACCCCGCGATCGCGGCTCGGCAGTGCGTGCATCGCTCCGGAAGGCGTCGTGTGCGACTACGGCCAATGTTGCGGCGGGCCATCGCTTGGCCCAAGCGCGCTGTGCGCGGGAGGCGTGTGGCGCGAGTACGTCAGCGGTGGCTGCGCGTGCGCGATCCGGTCGTGCCCTTAGAGTGCTCTTCCAATGCGCTGACCCGGTTCGGCTGGGGGGTGTGGGGGTGGAACTTTCGCGACTACTTTGGCGCGACGTAGAACTTGTAGGCAACGGGATGCGGAGTGCCGGCGAACGGCTCGATGCGCGCGTGCACGAGGGCGGCCCGGGCGCACTCTCCGGTCTGTGTGCCGGCGAGCGGCGGCGCAACCGCGACTTTGTCGACGTAGCCATCGCCCGCAAAGGTCACGGTCGCCAGGCCGTATCCCCACGCCTTGCCGCGGCGGCACTTCGTTAGCTCCTGCTTCTTGGAATCGAGCGCGCGCTTGGCGGTGTCCAGTGCGAAGGGAGTCTGCTTGTCGGATACCGCTGCCGTTACGGATTCGCCAGCAGGCGCCTGCGCAGCGGGGGGCTCCTTCTCGGCGGGTCCTCCTGAGGACGACGACGCGGCCGGCGATGGCGCGACGGAAGGCGACTGTGCTGAGAGGTTGTCGCTGGCGGCGTTCGCGGTGGCTACTGAGGATGGGTGCGATCGCAGCGCCGTCGTGCCGACGAGCACCAGGAGCGAAGCGGCCGCCAGGCCGCCCGCCCCGATCGAGATCCGAGCCCAGGGAAGCGAAAGGAGGCGCTTTGGGTAGAAGTTCGGACGCGCTCCGGAACCGACCGCGAGGACCGGAGGAACCAACGACGGAATCTTGGTCGGAGGCATCGATAATGGATCGTTCTCCTCGGGCGCCGTCTGCCCTGGAACGTGCATCGAAGAAGGGGGGCCTGACTCGAACTTCATTGGTTGCGTATCGGTCGATGGCTCGCCGGAAAGTTTTAGACGGGGCCTGGCTACGGCGCCTACCACGACTGGGGGAGAAGATCCCGTGCCTTCGGGCGCCGCCCTGGCCGAACGTGGCGTGACCGCGCCGCTCATCTCGCGCCAGAGCTCCGCAGCGTTCTCTTGCCGGGCTAGCGGGTCGCTCGAGAGCGCGCGGTTCAGGACCTGCTCGAGCAAATGCGGCAACTTGTGCCCCGACAATGCCTCCGTCGCGACGGTCGCCAACGCGAAGACGTCCGTTCGCGGCCCAACCGGTCCAAGCGCCTCGTCGACTTGCTCGGGAGCGGCATATCCGGCGAGCAGCAACCGAAGTCCGCACCCCGAGTGCGATTCTGCGGGCGACTCCGGCGAGAAGTCGTTCATCATCCGCGCAAGGCCGAAGTCGAGCACCTTCAGCGAGACGCTCCCGTCAGCGCGTCTGGCTACGAAGAGGTTGCCCGGGTTGATGCCGAGATGCGCCTCTCCCTCCGCATGCGCGAACGCCACAGCGTCGAAGGCGCCGTGCAAAAGCCCGAGCGCTTCGTCGAGAGGTCGCATCGTGCGAATGCCGTTGACTCGTCCCGCGAGCTCCGCCGCGAGCGATTCCCCCTCGAGCCATTCGCGTACCAGGTAGGGGATGGGCACGCCGCTGCGCGGGGCCACGACCTCGCCGCTCGTGACTGTTTGAGCGATGTTCGGGTTGCCTCGCGCGAGCCTGTTATGGACGCGATAGGCCTGGTAAAAGGCAGTCTCCAGCGCGCGCGCGAGCGCATCCGGGATGGTTTCCGGAATGCAGAGGCACTTGATGGCGACCGAATCGGTGGAGTCGAGTCGGCGGGCCCGGTAGACGACGCTCAGGTCTGTGTCGCCAGCCAACGTTTCGACAAGAAACTGGCCGCCTATCACTTCGCCGATCAAATCGAAAGGGTCGCCGCTCATTCCCACGTGCATTGTGCCCGACGCGCCCGCCGCAGTCATGCAAACGGCAGGAGTCGGGACAAGAGTGACGTCGCCAGCGTAGTTTTCCAGCATCAAAGGGTCGGATGCCTGGCCACATGCTGGCCTCTGTCAAAGCTGCTCCGACATCACGTTAGGCCCGCTGATCTTCCGCTCATCTGCTCGCCGGGAACCATCCCATATTCATCCTATGCGCTCTTGGAGCTACGGAAGAACCTGGCTGAGCTGTCGAACGGAGAACCGTGATGCGGGCGGACGGCGGACGAGACCCCCGATCCGGTCCACCGCGGACACCGACGCCGATGCTCACGGCGGCAAGATCGCCCTCGCACAGCCGAGCACTGGAAGACCGGGGACGTCCGTGGAAGGGCGCTGCACGCACGCGATCACTTCGCCGTTGTCGCGACGCAACGTCGCCGGCACACCAACGACCGTGGAACCAGACGTTTGCGCGGGCGCGGAGACGAACGCGCGAACGACGTTCGCATGCCGCAAGGTCCGCCCCGCATTCTCGCCGCGGCGCACTTCGGTCACAGCAGAGCGCTCGACAACGGCGACATCGATGACTGCATCCGCCGGGACATGGGGCGCTTGGTAGTCGACCGTGATGGTGGTCGCGTCCCTAGCTCCCGCTCGGATGGAGAGCGGCACCGTCGGGGCGTGGGCGAGCGCCCGTCCGATGCTCTTGTCGGCGCGCGCGCGATCCGACCCCGTGAACTGTTCCTGGCCATTGACAATCATCTGAGGCGTGAACATCCCCCTTTCGCCGAACGCGGCGGCGTACGCACGCTGCCGGGCCGTGAACTCGGGCGACGAGAAGCGATCGGGCCAACCAAGCTCGTTCCAGTAGTCGACGTGAAAGGCCAGCGCATACACGGAGCGATTCGTGCGCGTCAGGTCGGCAAGCACGGCGTCTGCGGGCGGGCAACTGCTGCACCCCTCGGAGGTAAAAAGCTCGACGAGTGCTGTTCCAGTGGGCGCTCCCCCCGGCTCCGCATCAGCGGCCCGTTCGTTGGCCTGGGCCTCGGCAATCGGGCTGAGTCCCGGGGACCGGCAAGCCATGAGTGCTAGCGCAGCGAACGCGGAGCTTCCCCTGTGCATTTGTCGAAATACGCGCGCCGGCGAGCAAGGTTACGGAGCGAGACCGGCCGAAAAGCGCAATGCGACAAGGCAGGACGGAATGCGCTAGCTTGCGCCATCGGATTGAGCCTTTGGCCCATGTTTTCTGCCATGCGCAAGTCGTCTTCAAGAAAAACGGTGGTCGCTCTGGTCGCGGCGGCGATCGGGCTCATTTTTGCGGGCTACTCGACGTACGACTACGCCCAGCAGCTTGATCGACAAGTTCACGCGGTCCATTGCAGCTTCATTCCGGGTGCACCCGTGTCGACGGAGGCGGACAACCCCTGCAAGACGGCGCTCTTCAGTCCGTACTCCGCCATCTTCCGCGCGACTTGGTGGGGCGGCGTTCCTGTGTCTCTTTTCGCGATGGGCGCTTTCGCCTTCTTCGCCGGCTTCGCAGTGTATCTGGCCCTGGGTCCGCGAAGGGCGAAGCGGGCCCACGAGTTCTACGCCACCGCTGCGCTGGCGCCGCTCGGGGCGTCGCTCGTCATGTTCTTCATCTCCGCTGTGCATTTGCACCTGTTCTGCAAGTTGTGCGTCGGAATTTACGTCGCGTCGCTCGTTATGGCGATCGCTGCACTACTCGCTTGGAGTGCCCATCGACGCGAGGCGCTCGAGCAGGCGGCGACGGTGCCCGTTCACCCGGCGGCCCTGTCTGTGGGAGGCGATTGGGGCAAGGTCGCACTCTGGACGATGGCACTGGGGGCCGCGGCGGTCCTGCCCGCCGCAATCTACGTAACCGCGTTGCCCGACTATCGCGCGCGTATCGACAAGTGCGGCAAACTCGCCACAGTCCACGAGGCCCACAATGGGCTCCTGAAGATTGCGACGGCGCATCCGGTTCGCCCGGTTCTCTTGTTCGAGGATCCGCTGTGCCCCACGTGCAAGGCTTTTCATGAACGGATTGTCGACGAAGGCATCTTCGAAAGGCTCGACGTAACGCTCGCCATGTTTCCGCTCGACACCGAGTGCAACTGGATGCTCGACCGCTCATTGCACCCGGGCGCGTGCGTGCTCTCCAAGGCCGTCATCTGCGGCGGCAACGACAAAGCGCGCATGATTCTCGAATGGGCGTACGACACTCAAGACGAGCTTCGCGATCTGGGCAAGAAAGGCCCTGCCGCGCTCACGTCGAAAGTCGCCGAGCGCTGGGGGCCGGACATCGGAGCGTGCATCGGCAAGGGGCAAACGACGACGCGCCTCAACCAGCAGCTACACTTCGCGGCCAATAACCATATCCCCGTGTCCACGCCGCAGATGTTTCTCGGCGACAAGCGCATCTGCGACGAGGACACGGACCTCGGACTCAAGTACACCTTGGCCCAGCTCGCTCCGGAGGTTTTGCCATGAACCAGCGCAATGGGCCTCGCGGTGGCGTTTGGGGGCCGCCGGGGGACGGCGACGGGTACCCGCCCGCCCGCGGAACGCACAGGGCTGCGGTCGCAGGTGGCGCGATCGGCGCAGCCCTCGTTTTGGTGGCGACGGCGTCGGTGGCGGCGATGGTTCACGGCGCGAAGACGCGCCTCGAGCACCCCGAGACTGCGGCGCAACAATCGGTCGCGGTCGCGGACGACGCCGAAGTCGGGTACTGCACGCCGGCATTCAAGCAGGTGCTGCAGCGGGTGCTCAACGCCTGCGGTCTGGTCGGCACCGAGCAGCGTCGCGGCTGCCAGCCGGCCGACGTCAAGACATTCGCGTCAATCAACGACGAAGACTTCAACGCCCTTTTCACGCCGCTCCGTGACCGTGGAGCCGTCCTGATGTTCGACGAGAATTCTGACGTGCTCGACGAGGGTGCAAAAGTGGTGCTCGAGGAGCGCTGGCAGGACCGCAAGGGCGCCCGCTACTTCTTCATCGTGGCGCGCGCCTCACGCGACGGAACGACGGAGGGAAATCGCGCGCTCTCGCACAAGCGCGCGAACTCGGTCATGTTCCACCTCAAAGAAGCCACGAGCGACCCCGATCTCGACAAGCAGGTCGGTCTGCTTTGGCTCGGCAGCGAATTCGCGCAACTCCCGAAAGCATTTTGCGCGTGGCCGAACTCGCGCCACGACAAGCCGTGCACGCCCGAGGCCATTAACCGCAGCGCGTTCGTGTCATGGGTCGACTGCCGGCTCTAGTGCGCCGAACGATCTCGGCCCTGCACGGGCCTGCTTTGGCTTTGGGGTTGGCCTTGGTGGGTTGTGACAAGGGTTCGGGGGCTGCGACTTCGCTGCGCAGCGACCAGGTCATTGCGACGGGAGTTGCGAGTGCTGCGCCGCCGGCTCCTTCCGACTCCGCTGCGCATGCCGGGAGCCACCCGCCGCGCGCGCGAAAGCTTTGCGAGGGCGATGGCAACGTGAAAGGGCGCGCCCTTCCCAAGATGGCCGCCTTGCACGCAGAGGCAGCGGGCGCGCCGCGACTCGACGGAATGCTGCCGACCGCGCGCGGACAATTTACGTGGGTCAATTTTTGGGCGGCGTGGTGTGGTCCATGCAAAGAGGAGATGCCGCGCCTCTTGTCCTGGCGCGACAGGCTCGCGAAGGCAGGCACACCGATACAGCTCGTCTTCGTGTCGCTCGATGACGACGAGCGACAGCTGCAGCTCTTCTTGGACGCGCAGCCCTCGAACGGGGTTCAGACCACGCTTTGGCTCCCCGATGGCTCGGCGCGCACAAGTTGGCTCAAGAGTCTGCGAATCGCCAGTGCCCCCGAGTTGCCGGAGCAGGCGCTCGTGAGCACGGGCGGCCGATTGCGCTGCTTTATCGAGGGCGCAGTAGAGGACGGCGACTATCCCGAAATCGCCGCGCTGGTCGCTCACTAGAGAGCGTTCTCAATTGCCTAGACCGAGCGGCCGCGCTTCCCCGCCCCAAACCGTGTCACGCGAGTGAAAAGCGACCTCCGACGCCAATGTCCGTCCAGTGTGCGCCACGTAGGCGAAGCGTGAACTAGAGACGCCAATGTCCATCGCGCGGTGGGTACAATGCGGTGGTCCTGCCATGCGTGCGTCGCTTCCGTCCGACCCCACTTTGGAAGCGCCGTTCGTATTGCGCTTGGGAACCGCGGTCAGCTTGGCCTCTCTGTCCGCCCTCGCGTGCACCGTCCCTGCGGCGATGCGGGTCTCGGTTGCGGTCGTGCACACGAGCGGGAGTCCGCGCGTATGGTTCGCGCTCGCGGGGGCGGCGTTTGCTCCGATGCTCGCGGCGATCCTCCTGCTGCGCGCGGTTCGCGGGGGGTTGCGGGCGCTGGCGGTCGCTGGCGCGGAGCTTCGGGCCTACGAGCTGGCGCTCTGGTTTGCCACGCTTGGGGTCGCGATTCCTTTGTTCATGAGCAGGCTGCACTCGGTGCCGCATTCGCCCGTATGGGAAGGCATCGCGTACGGGATGGGGGGACTCACGCTCGCCGCCGTCGTGGCGTTCCTGTGCGCACGGGTGGCCGCCCTGCAGCGCGGAGCGTCGAGCGGAAAGCGTCTCGTCATCGGAGGCGTCTTCACACTGATTGCGCTTGCGGCGCTCGGCTGGATCGGCCTTTTCTCTTTGCCCATTCTTTCGCGCGGTGCGGCCGCTTCGTCGGACTCTGGCACGATCGTCGACGTTCTCGCCTTCGCGACGGCCGCCCTTCTTGCAGCTCGACCGTCTCTCGGGGCAAGGCGCGCGATGGCGCTCGCCGGCTTGCCGGTGGCCCTGGTTGTTACCACGCTGGGTCTCGCCGTGTTGCGTGACGGTCCAATTCGCAAGGCTATTGACGAGCGAGCGCCAGCCTTCGCTGTCGTGGCTCACCTCGCGGCGCGCCTCCACTAGCGCTTTTCGTCGAGCTCTTGCACGCGAGCGATCTGCCGCAAATTCCACTCGTCGTCCGACAACGGCGTGGAAAACCAGGCGTCGAGAATCTCTTTCGCGACGGCCGGGGAGGTTGCGCGAAGGCTCATCGCGAGCACATTCGCATGATTCCAAATGCGCGCGCCTTTGGCCGTTTCGGCGTCGTGGCAAAGCGCAGCGCGCACGCCGCGTACCTTGTTCGCGGCGATCGTTGCGCCGGTTCCCGTCCAGCAGCACACGATCCCCTGCGCGGCTCTCCCGTCCGCGACCGCCTGAGCCACCTTGGCACTCGTCAACGGCCAGTCGACTTCCGGGTCCTCCGCGGCCAGCGGACCGAAGAGAACTAAGTCGTGACCGCGTGCGCGCAGCTCTTCGACGAGAGCTTCCGTCAGAACCGTTTTCTCGTCACTGCCGACCGCAATTTTCATCCTGGACCTTCTGCCGGCCTATCGTTCGCCGGGGATCTCCTGCGCCACGGCGCTGGATGGCGCCGGCAACCGCCCGCGCAGCCACTGTATACCGTGCGCCATGAACACCCAGTCGACCATATGGGTCGCATTGCGTTCCTCCGCGCGGTAGGGCCAGCCTGCCCCCGCCAACACCCCGGCGAACGCGCGCGAATGGCCGGCGGTCTGCCGGTCGGCTGCGCTAATCCCGACGAACACGGGCGCGCGCTTGGTCGCCTTGATCTCATTTCGCACCCACGAGGCGCCGCCGGCAAGGACCATGTAGCCGTCGACATCCAGGGCACCGCGCACGGCAAGCGAGCTCGCGTAATACGCGCCGCTCGAGAATCCGACGACGAACGTCTCGTCAAAGCGGTGCCCGAGCCGCTGTTCGAGATCCGCGCGGCCCTTTTCGATGCCCGAGACAATCTCTGCTTCGTGCTCCTTCTGAGCGGCCACCGACGTGGGCCACCCGTAGCCGCCATCCACCTTGGGCGATGTGGGCAAGAGCACTGTGAAGTTTAGGCGCTTGGCATGGATTGCCATCGCACGCTGCTGCAGCCATTGAAAGCCCGGCGTCGTGGCGAGAACTCCGTGAAGGTAGACAACCAACGTTTTGCGCCCGTCCGGGGGCGCCCCGCCATCGAAGTAGCAGACGTGGTCAGAGAGCTCGGACACTTCGGGCGCGCACCATGGTTTGGGCCCGTTTCCCCTCGGGGGGCCTCGCGATTCGTCCGCGGACGCGCTTGCGGCGCCAGTCGCTACCGCTACCCACAAACCGATGACGAAGACGGCCATCCGCATGCCTCGGGGACTTACCATACGGTCGACGAATTACGCCAGGCGAGGGGTAGGATACGGCCATGATTCCGCTTATCCCGCCGCGCCTTCACGGGTGGCTAGACGAGACAGTGCCCCCAATCTACGTCGCGATCGCGCTCCTCATTTCACTGCACGGCGCTGCCCTGGCCTTGCTCGTATATTGCGCGCTGCAGCACTTCGCGGTGACACGCATCACGGATTACCCGCGCGGCAGCTGGCCCCTCATCTCGTTTCCTATACACGCGCGGTTCGATCTTTTAGAGGGCCTTCTGCTCATTGCCGGTGTTTATTTTCTCGTAAGCGAAACGGCCCTCACCCGCGCGGCTCTTGCGACCTTGGGCGTCTTGCAGGTGGGGGCCTTTGCTTTCAGCGACACGCGCTGGCCCGAGGTGCAGCGGACGTGACTAACCTCAGCCGCTGTCCGCTGCAGCGACGAAGAGCGGAACGCGGTCGCTGCGCTGCACAATGCGGCCGCCGCACGCGGAATCGTCTAACATCGTGAGTGGAGTGGCGGTGCGCATGCCTCGGACGACATTGACGAAGGTGCGCAAACACACGGACGGACACAGTCGAGCAAAAGGTGGGCGGCAGTCGTGCGAGGAGCGCCTCCGCTTCATTAACTTGCTCTTGGACGCTGTGGAGCAAGCGGTGATCGCGACCGATCGCGAAGGGCTCATTCTGCATTGGAACCGCTGTGCCGAACGCATGTATGGCTGGCGGGCCGCGGACGTTGTCGGCAAGCGCATCGCAGACGTCCTCCTGCCCGACTCGCAGCGCGATCGTGGAAGGGCGGCTGTCGCGGCATTGGCCCGGGGGGAAGCGAGTCCACGTGAATGGGAGCTTCGGCGTCGCGACGGAACCATGATTCCGGTCCGCACGAGTTCCAGGCCCATTCTCGATGACCGCGGCCTGCTTGTCGGGATCGTGGGCGTTTCGTGGGATATCTCCGAGAACAGACGATTGGAGCAAGAGCTGCATCAGAGTGAGAGACGTTTGCGACTGGTCGCCGAACAGCTTCCGGCGTTGGCCTGGGCAACCGACGCCGATCTTCGGGTTGTGTGGACCGTCGGCTCGGCCTTTCGAGGGCTTCGCGTCGATCCCATTTCGCTCATTGGCAAGACCATCGCCGAGGTGGTGAACAGCGGAGGCGGTCGTCCCGAGGCGATCGAAGCGCACCGGCGGGCTTTGCAGGGCGAAATCGTCGCCTACGAGGGAACCGGACGCGACAGGGTCTTTCACTCCGTTGTTCAACCGTTCCGCGACCCGGCGGGGGAAATAGTAATCACAAGCGCCTCGAGGGTGAGCTCTACAAGAAGCGCGAGCAGGTGCATGCGCTGTCCGGCCGATTGCTCGTCGCGCAAGAAGCCGAGCGGCGCGCCCTGGCTCGCGAGCTTCACGATGACCTCGGGCAGTTCCTGACCGCGATCCGACTGAACCTGGAAGGCGCCCGGAGCGCCGGTGCGAACCTGCGCGCGCAACAGATCACCGAGTGCATCACACTTGTCGATCAAGCGATCGATCAAGCCCGCCGGCTGGCGCTCGATTTGCGCCCGGCCATCCTCGACGATCTGGGGTTAGTCGCTGCGCTGCGATCCTTGCTCAAGAGCCAGTCGGCGCAGGTCGGTTTCGAAGGCCGGTTTGCGGTCGCTGCGCTCGACGCGCGACTGTCGACGGCGCTGGAGACCTGCGCGTTTCGGCTCGTGCAAGAGGCGCTCACCAATGTGGCGCGGCACGCCGGCGCGAAGACCGTCGACGTAGAACTCGGCACCGCACATGGGGAGCTGCGCATCCTGGTGCGCGATGACGGCAAGGGGTTCGACGTCCCCAGCGCGCGTTTGGCCGCCGTGCGAGGCGCAAGTCTTGGGCTTCTGAGCATGATGGAGCGCGTGGCCCTTTGCGGAGGGCGGCTCGAGATCACGTCTGCGCTCGGCAAGGGGACATCGCTCGATGCGCGCCTCCCGCTTACTTGGCAGGAGGAAGCGTGAAACCGCTACGCATCGTCCTGGCGGACGACCACAGTCTGGTGCGGGCGGGATTGCGGGCGCTGCTCCTGCATTGGCCTGACTTCGCGGTGGTGGGGGAGGCCGCTGACGGTTACGAAGCTTTGCGACTCATCGAACAGCTCGATCCGGATATTGCGCTGATGGATATCTCGATGCCGCACCTCAACGGCCTGGATGCTGCCGCCCGAGTCACCAAGAAGTATCCTCGCACTCGCGTCATCATCCTATCCATGCACTCCGACGAGGAATACGTGCGCCGCGCGCTCGCCTCGGGGGCAACGGCCTACCTGCTCAAGAACGCAAGCGAGGGCGAGCTAGAGCTTGCTCTACGGGCTGTCGCGCGGGGCGACAGCTGGTTGAGTCCGGGCATCTCGAGACCCGTACTGGCTGCTTACGCAAGCGGCGATGGCGGCTCTCGCGGTCCCTTCGAGCGCCTCACTCCGCGCCAGAGAGAGGTCCTCCAACTCATTGCGGAAGGGCACTCCACCAAGGACATCGCAAGTCATCTGGGTCTAAGCGTGAAGACCATCGAGACCCACCGTGTGCAAATCATGAAGCGGCTCATGGTGCACGATGTAACCGGCCTCGTGCGCTATGCCATTCGAGTCGGTATCGTCCAGGCCGAGCGGTAACCACCTTCGTCCCGTTGCAGCGACTAGAGTGCTTTCCAATGGGTTGAACCGGTTGCGCACTAGGGTAATTCCCCGCTAGGTTCCAGGTTTTCCCTGATAGCCGGCGAGGTCCGCCGTTCGTAGGGTTGCAGCGGGCGGGGGTTGCTGCCCACCGATGCGGGCCAATAAGTTATGAGCGCGAGTTTGCGGGTCCTGCTCGTCGAGGACTCCGAAGCGGATGAAGCGCTCATCCTCCGCGAGCTAAAACACGGAGGTTACGATCCAACGCTGGAGCGCGTGAAGGATGGGAAAGCGTTCAAAGCAGCGCTGGAGGCCCAACCCTGGGACATCGTCATTTCGGATCATTCGCTGCCCGGCTTCAGCGGCCTTGCGGCGCTCGCTGAGCTTCGCGCGACCGGCAAGGACATTCCGTTCATTCTTGTTTCGGGCACCATTGGCGAGAGGCTTGCGGTGGAGGTCATGCGCGCGGGTGCGCAAGACTACGTCCTGAAGGGGGACTTGACGCGTCTGCCCGCCGCCATCAAGCGCGAGGTGCGCGAGGCCGCCGGGCGAGCCGAGCAGACCCAGATGCGTGAGCGATTGATGATGTCCGAGCGAATGGCGTCCGCCGGGATGCTCGCGGCCGGAGTCGCGCACGAGATTAACAACCCGCTGGCAGTCGCTATCGGGAACCTGGACTTTACGGGCTCCACGTTGGCGCGTGTGGTGCAGGAAGCCGGCGCGCTACACTCGCACGAATTCGCCGCCGACCCCGGCCGTTGGCTTGCAGAACGTCTGAGCGAAGTCGAAGAGCCGTTGAGCGACATGCGCGAAGCGTTGCAGCGCATTCGCGACATCGTGCGCGACGTCAAGCTGTTCTCGCGGCCAAGCGACGAGGCCCGGGGTTCGGTGGACGTACGACGCGCAATCGACTCGTCGTGCCGGATGGCCCAAAACGAGATCCGGCATCGTGCGCGCCTGGTCAAAGACTACCGCGAGGTGCCCCCGGTCGACGCGAACGAGTCGCACATCGGGCAAGTCATCCTCAATCTCATCGTGAATGCCGCGCAGTCCCTCCCGGAGGGGCACGCCGGGGAGCACGAAATCCGAGTCGGAACGAGGACGAGCGACCGCGGCGGTGTCGTCATCGAGGTGGCCGACACTGGTTCCGGAATCGCGCCCGAGAACCTCGCGCGCATCTTCGATCCATTTTTTTCAACCAAACCGGCCGGTGTGGGAACCGGGCTGGGACTGGCGATCTGCAAACGAATTGTCGACAAGTTGGGCGGGCAAATCGAGGTCGAGAGCGAAATAGGCAAAGGCACGACCTTTCGTGTGCTGCTGCCGGCGTCGAGCGCCAGGCACGGTCTGGCTGGCGCGCGGAGCATGCCGCCGCTCTCCGTTGTGCGCGGTCGGGTTCTGGTCGTCGACGACGACGCGGCGATTGGCCGGGCGCTGGCGCGCAGTCTTTCGGAACACCATGACATTTTCGTCACGACACAAGGGGAGGAGGCCCTCCAGTGGATCGTCGCCGGCGAGCGGTTCGACGCGATCCTGTCGGATCTTATGATGCCCGACATGTCGGGGATGGAATTGCACCGGGAGCTGCAGACCATTGCCCCCGATCATGCCGAGCGCATGATCTTTTTGACGGGCGGCGCCTTCACGCCGGCCGCGAGGGAGTTTCTCGATGGCGTGGCCAACCCCCGAGTCGAGAAACCAATGGAGCTCACAAATCTGTTGGCCATCATTGCCGGGTTGCTTAGATCACGCACGCATGATGCGAGTTGAGGGGCCGAGGGGTCTTGAGCAACGCTGGTTGACTTTGGCGTGCACGCGGAAGCGGCGCCCGTCTTCGTCCATGGTATCCATGAATTCATGGAGGCACGTCGGGGGGCCTTCGGCCGCTTGTGCCGGGCTCCGCTCCTTTCGATCATCGTGTTCGCGATCGACCTGGCTGCTCTTGCGTGCGGCCGTGTCGTGACCGAATTGGGGTCCGCGTGGCTTCCGGGCTCGGGGACTTCGCCGGTCGATGCCGGCCAGGGTCCCGAAGGCACCGACGTGGCGGAGGCGGCGAGCGAGGAGGCAGCGAGCGACGTAGCGGAGGAGGCGAGCGACGCCGTGGAGGCCGCGAGCGAAGCTTCCGAGGCCGCGCCTTGCCGCGGGGATCTCTCCAACATCGGCGCGGCGGACTTTCACGTGTCCTTCTCGGTGACCACGACTCAGAATGGGCTTGCGGCGCTCGCAAACCAACGCGCCGTGTGCGCGTTTTCGGATTTCTGGGACATCCGACTGGCATCGAACGGCACTCTCGACGTTGAGACAGTCGACGCAACCCAGGGGGCCAACGGCACAGGGCTCAAGAAGGTTGGCCCGAGAATCAACGACGGCGTGCCGCACAAGGTGATGGTCCAACGGACGTCCGAAACGCTGACCGTGTACGTAGACGGCGTCGCCGGCGCTTCCGCTATTTCCCGGACGTCGTTTGGTCAGCTCGCGCCGGTCCGGATCGGTAGCGACGTATGCACGGTCGCCATTGACGGAACGATGCCTTTGACGGGCACCCTAAGCGACCTTTGCGTCGCGAGCCCCTGATGCTTGTTGGTGGCCGAAGCCCGAGCGGCGATTTGCGCCGCACATTCCCCAAAACGCGCGAGACTGCAGAGTAGGAGAACGCCCATGACCACTCACCTCTTGGCTGTGTCCCGCCTTGCTGCCTTCGGTGCCGTGTTGGCTCTGCCCGCGTGCGCTGGGCCACAGGCATCGCAACCAAGCGCGGGGTCGCCCGCGAGTGCGACACCCGCGAACGAGGCCCCCGCAACCCCCTCTGCTGGTTCGCCCGCAGCTCCGAGGCCTGAAGCGACCAAAACGGCCCAAGACGAAGCGCACAAGGTGCTCGTCGAGGCGGCCGCGTGCTGGTTCGGCGGAACGTGGGCAGATGCGCTCGGTTCGCAGGACGCCGCCAAGCCGAAGACGGTCGAAGCCCGATGCCATGAGCTCGAAAGGCGCGTGTGGGGCGGAGCCGAAGACAAGATTCACTACGAGCAATTGCGGGCGCTCGAGCCCAACGCGGTGGCCGACGTTATCGCCAAAGTTGACAACTCCGCAAAGCAGGACGGCGTGGATGCTTCCCGACGTGAAGCCCTCGTCAAGTTGACCACGGTGCTGGCGGATGCTCATCGTGAGCTCATGCTGGCGCGACGCGCGGCCGATCGCGTGAAACGCGACCTCGATCACGAGCCCGAGAAGCTCAGTGCGGACGAAGTCGCCGCCGTCGTCCCCCTCCGGGCGCACGCCAAGTTCGATGAGCTGCTCAAGCTCGACGTCGGCGATCTGTCCAAAGAAGCCAATGCGATGGCCATTCTTTGCGGGCTCGACAGGGTCGAGTTTGCGCGCGGCCTTCCGAAGCACTTGAAGCTCTACGCAGTAGCAGACACGTTCAACACTCTCTTCGGCGTTGCCATACCCGACGTGCCGCAAGACGCGACCAAGAAGCTGGTGCCTGGCACATGGCTTCGCTTTCTCAGCGATACGGCTGCAAAAGCAGGCTACCCCGTTCCCGAGAAAGCGAAGACTCCGCGCGAACGTGACGCGCTCGCGTGGGCCGGCATGCTCCGGGGCTTCGGCGGTAAGTTGAAGGCGAACGCGGACGCGATTGCGCCCGGCACGGAGCTGAGCCAGGTAATGCTCGTCGCAATGCATCGACTCGAGGCGGAGTACAGCGCGCAGCAAGCGGCCGAGGCGACGGTTCGACCGAGCAAGACCGCCAAGCCACGATAAATGAAGAGACCCGCCCGCGGCACGCTGGCCCTTCGCCTGTATTACGTCGCGACATTCGGTGTGGTGGGGCTTTATCTCCCTTTCTTTCCGCGCTGGGTCGAAGCCCGTGGAATGCTCGGTGTCCGTTTGGGGATCATCGCCGCCGTCGCACCAGCGACAGGCGTCCTCGCACCGACCGTGTTCGGGGCCTTGGCGGATGCACTACAGCTCCGCGAAGGGCTATTGCAGCTCGCGTGCGTCGGTGCATTGCTTACGTTCGGCGCCCTGGCGGGCGCAGCAGCACTCGGGATGCCGCTCGGCTTCGGGACGCTGTTTGCGGCTACGTTCGCATTTGCGCTCTTTCGATCGCCGATGGGGTTCATGGCCGATGTCGTCGCCATCGAGCTGGCCCCGGCGGCGCACACGACTTACGGCCGGCTCCGGCTATGGGGATCGCTAGGGTTCATTGCCGCCGTCCTTCCGGGGGCTCGCTATGTCGATCCCAGAAACGCTGTTGTCTTTCCCGCCGCGATGGCCGCGGCCGTGTTCGTGGCTCTGCTCGCGTCGCTTCGCCTTCCGCGTCGAGCCGCTGTGCCAATCGCCGGGCCTCGTGGCGGCGCATGGCCGCTCTTGCGCGACGGAGCCTTCCAGCTATTTCTTGTGGCGGCGTTTCTCGGCCAGTGTGGACACGTAGCCTACGACCTTTGCTTCTCGATTCTCCTGTTCGACCTCGGAGTGCCACGCGCGACAATCGGCGTCGCTTGGGCCGTAGGCACGGCTTCCGAAGTGCTCATGATGGCCTACGCGGGCCCCCTATTTCGTGCGTTTCAACCCGCGTCGCTCTTTGCCTTCGCGCTCGGATCCGCGTCGGTGCGGTGGGCGATGATCGCCGTCGTGCGTTCGCCGGCCGTCCTTCTGGCGCTGCAGCCCCTCCACGCCCTCTCGTTCGGGCTCGCTTGGCTTGCCTCGGTCTCCTACATGTCGCGCCGCTTCCCCTCCCATTCGCTCGCCTCGGCTCAGGGTTTCCTTTCTACCGTTTTGGGTGCCGGCTCTGTCGCGGGCATGGTCACTTGGGGCGCGGTCTACCAACATGCGGGCGGTAGGGTGGTCTTCACGGGGGCCGCGTGTTTCTCGGCATGCGCATGCGCATTCGCCACCTGGTTGTCCAAGGCACGCTGAGTCGCGACCCAAGTCGACGCGGAGAGACCCGTCTCCGCGCACGACGGGGACGCTCGCTCGCGCGCGGGGAGCGTTTGGTACGCGCGGACATGCGTCCCCCACGGGCGGAGATGCGTCCCCGTCCGAGCGGGGGCGTTCCCATCTCGCGCGGGGCGCGCCCCGGAGCGCAATGGTTGTGTACATCTCCATGAATCGCATCGGCTTTTCGGTACCGCTCGGCCGACCGTAACCCGAGGCTTCATCGTGATGTCCAAACCACGAAGCGCACGATCGCCGGCTGCGAGACTTTTTCCTGTCGATTCTGACCCTGCTCATACGTCATAGAGAGAGAACGTCGTGGCGCAATCGGCGGTGACGAAATGCTCGGCGTGCGGATGCGCGTATGGCCATGCGCAGTGGTCCGCACTGCCGTTGGTGAAGCGCCTCGACCCTGGCGAGCTCTTGTCGTTCGTGAACCCCTGGCCCGCCCATCTCGTCGTGGAAGCACGGGCCTGCGCGCGCTGCGGTCGCGCAATGTCCCGCGTGAACCGCGCCGCGACCGCCGACGGGTAGCAAGAGGTTAGCCGCTACCGATCGTGGTAGGACGCAGTCCTGCGCTTCGGCCCCGCGCTGCGTGCCGTTCGGAACCGGGCTCTAGCGCATCAGGCGAAAGCGAAAGCAACCATGGCCGACATCTACGAGGACCGCCGCGAGCAGATGTTCCCCACGCTGAGCGACGCGCAGCTCAAACGCCTCGCGGCGCATGCGGAGCGACGATCAGTGCGCGCCGGGGAGATTCTGATCGAGCCGGGGGAGCCCACTCGCGGTGTCCACGTGATCCTTTCGGGTGCCCTGGAGCTCCTTCGACCAGGACTCGCCGGCGAGGAGCTCATCGTCGTTCAAAAGCCCGGCGAGTTTACCGGTGAGATCAGCGTGCTTTCGGGGCGGCGGTCCCTCGTCCGCGGTCGCATGAAGGAGACCGGCGAGATTCTCTACGTGGACGACGAGGGCCTGCGGCGCGTGGTGCAAGGCGACACGGAGCTCAGCGACATCTTCATGCGGGCTTTCATCCTGCGCCGAGTGGGGATGCTGGCCCACGGGCTGGGTGACGCGACCCTTATTGGATCGAGTCACTCCGCGGACACCCTGCGTCTGCGCGAGTTTCTGACGCGAAACGGACATCCGCACACGTACCTCGATGTCGAGCGCGACAAAAGTGTCCAAGAACTCCTCGACCGTTTTCACGTGCGCGTCGGCGACGTACCCGTCCTCATCTGCCGCGGTGAGCTCGTTCTCA
>WNFJ01299430.1_pt1 | contig 25805 bp, 22 predicted proteins | sample 5400461 | NCBI WGS metagenome assembly WNFJ01 (sample SAMN13153349, study PRJNA577476) | soil metagenome | isolation source: 115 cm saprolite on Douglas fir-dominated hillslope | place: USA:California | collected 2013-09-17
CTTCGAGGCGGAGCATCACTCAGAACGTGCCGCGCAGAGTGGCTCCCCCAGGCTGAAAGCCCATCTCTACGGGGCCGGAAGCCTTTGTCTTGAACGTGAAATACAGGGCAGCGCCGCCGCAAACGATAGCGGCCGCAGCGAGCGAGTCGGCCGCGACACCGAATGTGCGCATCTTCGAGCGTTGATCTTCGAGCTGAGAGCTCGTCTCTGGAAACGTGCTGTCCATGGTCTTGAGGTCGTTCGACGCCTTCAACGACAAGAGTCCCGTGACTACCGCACTCGCGGTGAGCGCGACGGTGCCGCCCCAAAGAATGACGGGGAGATAGTCGCGAGCAGCCACGGTGCGTGTCGCCGGTGCCTCGATTTCGAGGCGCACATCAACGGTCTCCGAGCCGGCGACGAGAACCGAGCGAGTCGCGGGGAGACGACCGGATTTGGCCGCAACTACCTTTCGCCTCCCCGGATTGACGTCAATGGGCGCGGCCAGCGGAGCGATGCCCGCCTGCACGTCGTCAACCGTAATCGTCGCACCCGGCTCCACGCTGACCGTCAAATGCCCGATCTTCGGCTTCAGGTCGGCGAGCACGCCAAGGACTTCCTTGCGGCGGTCGGCAGGCACTTGGCTTTCGCCCTGAGCGAGGTACTGCTCAAGGTTGCGCGTCGCGGAAACGTAGTCGTTCAGCTGCGCGTCGCAGACGCCGATGTTGTAGAGAATCCGATAGCTCGGAGCCAGGTCGTACGCGCGGGCGAATTCGAGACGGGCCGCCTCGAAGTTCTTGTCCGCAAAAAGGCCGAGGCCGCGATCGTAGCGCTGGCGGGCCTCGAGCATCTTCGCATCAGGCTGCGCCGACGGGCGCTCGGGCGGGGCTGGTGGCGGCGGTATCGCGCCTTGTGCGAACACGCTTGCTGGCGCGGCCGACATGACAAGAAAAAGGCCAAAGGTGGCCATGCCCAGGCGCGTCTTCGTCATCGGATCCCTCTCCCCTTTTAGGAAAGTACTCGAGGCAGGGCCACGGACGCAACTCGCGCTTGATGCTTGCGTCACTCGAAATTGGACTGTTATGCTCCGCCGCCAATCACCCATGCGCATACGCGGGGACTTGCTAAGGGCGGGGGCAGTACTTGGTTTGGCAGCGTCGGCAACGGCGCTTCTTTTGCATTGCGTCAGCGATTCGCGAGAGAGCACTTCCGTTCAAGTGATCTCCAGCTGCGATCTGACCGCGCTCAATGCGGCTCCATCGTCGGCCGAGTCGAGCGTCAAGACCTACGTCGAAGCGGCGGAGCAATTGTCCTCCAAGGCGACGGCTGCGTCGAAAGCCCTGACCGATGCTTGCAACCTGATCAACTCCGAACTCGGGACGCCGATGGGATCTGATTCCACGTCGGCATGTGGGCCGATTTCAACACGCGCCCGAAGGGCGCTGAAGAGCGCTCCGCCTCCGCCCCCTGGGCCGCCGCCTCCCGCGTGGTTCAACACGAGCTCGCAACCGAGTTGCCCCACCGATCCCAACGCGCGCGCCGCGTGCATCGCCAAGTGCGGTCCCGCTTGCGACAACAGCAAGTGCACGCCGGTCTCCAAGATCTCCGGTCAGTGCGATGGAATGTGCAACGGAACTTGCACCGTAAAGGACCCGACGACGTGCAACGGAAGTTGTCTCGGGACGTGCGCCGACGAGATGGCCAACCTCTGCACCGGCGAGTGTACCGGCAAGTGCGCCGGACCGTCCTACACGGGACAATGCGCGGCGGGCTGCGGCGGTGCAAAATGGATGTGCGGCACGCCTCCGCCTTTCGTCGGCTTCTGCGGCGGCACTTGCACCGGCGTTTGCGCAGCAGCGGATACCATGGGAATGCCGCCGTCGGTCAACGGCGGCTGCACCCCGGTCCCCGACGGAGGTTCTAGCGATTCGGGCGCGGGCGATTCGGGCGCGGGCGATTCGGGCATCGGCGATTCGGGCATCGGCGATTCGGGCGGCGATGACGGCGGTGCGGATGCCGGTATTTCCGACGGCGCGTCCGACGGTGGGGGACCCGCGGAGGGTGGCGCCCCCTCGGACGGTGGGCCACCCGGAGACTCGGGTCAGCCAGCCCCGCCGCGGCCCCCGTCGAACGCGGATGGGAATTGCACTGGGATTTGCACAGGCCTGTGCAGCTCGCAAGCATCCGGAAACTGCAGCGGACCATGCATGGGGCCCTTTGCCGGAGGCGTGTGCGGCTTCGCTTGCACGGGCGCTTGCACCTCCGGTCCAGGCACCGGCTGTGTCACCGGCTGCAAGGGCCTTTGTGTTTCGCCGACGGGTGATGCCGGCGCCCCTTGCGCCGGCAGGTGCACGGGTACCTGTTCTCAGCCATTCACGACTTCGGTCTGCGCGGGAACGCTGAATTGTGGGCCAACCCAAAACCTCGAGTGTACGAACGCGTGCGAGGCGCAGGCCGCGATGAGCTTCACGTGCGCCCCACCGGCGGACATGGAGCTCGAGACCGTTTCGGATCCGCAGCTCTACGCAGCAATAAAGAAACACGCCGGTGAGCTGGTCGTTGCCTCGCAGATGCTCATTGCGCTGCGCAACGCCGAAGGTTTCATCCAGAACCGCGCACTTAGCGACTTCGTGGCGGTCGGCGTAGGCAATAGTCAACTCGTTCGCCAGTGCGTCGTCCGGGGTCAAAACGCAGTGAGCCTGGCTGACGTGGCGATCAACACCGCGGTAAACGCCGATCCGACTCGGCGCCCGGCTCAATGAGCAAGAGAGGTGCGGAGATGAACGAGCGAACGGGGTGGCCTCGAATCGGTCCCATCGTGTTGCTGCTCGGTGCGCTGTCGGTACTTTCGATTGGCGGGTGTTCGCTGCAGAACACGACCGCGGTGCAATGCCTGTCCGAGAGCGAGTGTCTCGCCAAGGGGCCCGCGTTTGCCAACACGACGTGCGATCCGACAACAAAGACGTGCGTTGCGTTGCAGTCGGGGCAGGACCTCTGTAAGGCAACGACGGACTGCGTGACCTCGCACGGCCCGGAATACATCTGCCGAAGGTCGGACAAGAAGTGCGTCGCGCTCAAGACCCCCGAGTGCCCATTTCTCATGGACTCGCCGACCATAGCCTCGTACAAAGACCCGAACGTCATCATCCTGGGTGCGCTTACGCCGGCGAACGACAATGCGCTGGGCACGATGATGGAAAAGAGCGTTGAGCTCGCGCAGCAGGACTTCTCGACGAGTGACAACTTTCTGCCGCCGGTCACCGGAACGACGGCCACGCGCCCGGTCGTCATCGTTGGCTGCAACGAATTCGGCGCGGGCAACGACGGCCTTCTTCGCGCGGCCAATCACCTCGTTAAGGACCTTCAGGTACCCATCATTCTGGGGCCGGTCGATTCGGGCAACGACGCGGTCGTCGAGGTGAACGTTGCCTTGCCGAACAAGGTGCTCAGCATCCTGCCGACGTCCACCCTCTCGGGGTTGAGCAGTCTGCCGAGCATGTCGACGGCGCTCCTCACGTGGCGGCTGAACTATTCGGACGCGACCCTTGCGTCCACCGTCGGGGACCTATTCAAGACCGTGCTGCCTGCGCGAGCACAGACACTCGGAATCATTCATGCCGGCGACCCGCTGAAGGTGGCTGTGATCGAAGAGAATAACCTCTTCGGTCTGACGATCGGCGGCAAAGTCCAGGCGCAGATCCAGTTCAATGGCAAGTCCGCGATTGACAACGCGCAAGATCAGCCTCCCCACTACATGCTCGGCAATGTCGGCGACCAGCGCGACACCGTCAATAACCCCAGACCTGACGCCACTGTGGCGGCAGTGGTGGCGGCGGTGCTTCAATTTCAGCCGCACATCATCGTGCACGCCTCTGCCGTCATCGGCGTTACCAAGGTGCTCATCCCGCTCGAGGCTCAGTGGCCCATGGGCGTGCCTCGCCCGATTCACGTCGGCGCAAACCCGAGCTGGGCCTCGGGCGCTCTGTCTCAGTGGATCGCGGGGCAGGCCGCTCGGGCGCAGCGCATCTTCATCATCCGAGGCAGGCTGCCCGCTGCGGACAGCACGACTGCGGCGAATCAGTTGCAATGGAACTCTCGATTCTACAATTTCTTCAAGGAAGCTGCGGGCGTTCAAATAAACCCACTCCTTTATCTGTGGTACGACGCGACGTATCTGGCGACGTACGCGGCGGCAGCCGTGGGAAGCAATCCTCTGACCGGGGAAAACGCCGCCAGCCTTGGTATGCCGAAGCTTTCGGTGCAAGGTGCCTTGGATATCCCCCCGACTCCAGACAAGATCGGGACCGCGCTCGGCGCGCTCTCAAGCGGCGGCAGCATCAAGTACAGCGGTCTATCGGGTCCACTCAATCTCGATCCGAAGACCGGCGCGCCCGTTTCGGACACGGAGGCCGCATGTCCTGATCTCAACGGCAACTTTGTCTCGTCGGGGTACGCGTTCCTTGCCTCTTCCACGCAGTTAGGACTAGGTAACATCACGCCGTACACGTGCGACACAACCAGCAAACCGCCGAAGTGCAAGGGTTGTCAGTAGAAGCACGCTCGAAGCGCTTCAGTGCATGGCCTAATACCGCCATGGGAACTTGGAGAAGTCGCGCTTTCGCTTCTGCACGAACGCGTCGCGCCCTTCCTGGGCTTCATCCGTTCCGTACGCGAGACGCGTTGCCTCGCCGGCGAAGATCTGTTGCCCGACCATGCCGTCGTCGATCATGTTGAAGCCGTATTTGAGCATCTTCATCGCGGTGGGGCTCTTGGTGTTAATTTCGGCCGCCCACTCGAGCGCGACTTTCTCCAGGTCCCCATGCGGGACGACGGCGTTGACCATGCCCATCTCGAACGCCTCCTGCGCTGAGTAGTTCTTGCCGATGAAGAAGATCTCTCTCGCTCGTTTCTGCCCTACCTGCCGCGCAAGCAACGCCGAGCCGTAACCGCTGTCGAAGCTCGCAACGTCCGGATCGGTCTGCTTGAAGACCGCGTGTTCCCGACTGGCTATCGTCAGGTCGCAAACCACGTGCAGACTGTGACCGCCGCCCACAGCCCAACCTGGCACCACGGCAATGACGACTTTGGGCATGAAGCGAATCAACCGCTGGACCTCGAGGATGTGCAAGCGACCGAGGCGCCCTTCGTCGCCGGGGCTGCCCGCCTCCGCATATTTGTATCCATCCTTGCCTCGGATCCGCTGATCGCCCCCGGCACAGAACGCCCAGCCACCGTCCTTGGGCGAAGGACCGTTGCCCGTCACGAGGACGCAGCCCACGTCCGTCTGCATGCGAGCGTGCTCCAGTGCCGTGTAAAGCTGGTCAACGGTCTTCGGTCGGAATGCGTTGCGGCACTCGGGCCGGTTCAAGGCAACGCGCAGAGTTCCCTGGTGCAGGGCGCGGTGGTAGGTGAGATCGTCGAAGTCGAACCCTGGCACAGGCCGCCATGCGTCCGGATCGAAAATCGCGGAAACCATGCGGCGCTGACGTTACCACGCCAAACACGCGTTAAACGCGCAAAGCGGCGAGCGTCATCGCTTCCAGGGGTCGCCCGGATCCAGGGCAGGTTTCTTTGAGCCCGTCTCGGTAGCCGAGGGCGCCGCACCGGTTGCCTGCGGAGGTGCAGCGACAACGACCGGCGTCGGCTCGACGTTAGAGGGCGGAGCGGCCGCCTCGCCGCCGGAATGCGCTGCCGGATTGCCTCCCCCCCGCTTGACCGGCTTGCCTGCCCCGGCGACTGCACTTGCGGAGGGCTTTGGTCCGGCGGATGATTTTGTTGTCGTAACGCTTGCAGCGGGCGGTTCGAGGGGGGTCGTTGCAGCGAGGGTTGCCACCGAGGCGGTCGATGTCGTGGCCCTGACCTCAGACGCCGTATCATTGAGTTTGGCGGGCCCGCCTGCATGACCGGTCGAGCGCGACACCATCAGTGCGACTCCCGCCACAGGGATGGCGAGCGAGAAAACGGCACCCACTACAAGGATCGTGCGGCGACCCTTATGCCGTCCACCGAAGGTTGGCCCCCCTTGAGGGGGTGTAAACGTCCCTGCGACTTCGGTGGTCTGCGCGGTCACTAGGTCATATTTGCTCGGGCTAACCGGCAACATTTCGCCGCTCTGCGCGGCGCGGGGGCGCTGCACGCCGATCGGGTCCAGTGTCCTGTAGGGCTTTTGCGCAGCTGTGCTCGGATCGAGCGCGGAGACCAGGGCGGCGCGCATGTCGCGGGCGCTCTGGAAGCGGTCCTCTCTTCGCTTTTCCATCGCCCGCCGCACGACCCCGTCGAGCCGCGGGTTGGCGTTCGGGTTGCACTCGATCGGTGGACGGAGGGGCTCCATGGCGTGCTTGTAGACGAGGCCCAGGGGAGTCTCCGAATCGAACGGGAGCTGTCCAGTTAGTATTTGGAACAGGATGACCCCGAGCGAATAAATGTCGCTGCGCCCGTCGAGCTCCTCGCCGCGTCCCTGCTCGGGTGACATGAATTCGGGCGTGCCGAGGACCATGCCGAGGTTGGTGAGAGCGCGTGTCTCGCCGCCCGATTTGCGCGTGATGAGCTTTGCAATACCGAAGTCGCACACCTTGACGACCGGGTGCCCGTCGTCGTTGCGTTCCCCCAGGATCATGATGTTGTCGGGCTTCAAATCGCGGTGAACGACGCCAACATCGTGGGCTCGGGCAAGTGCGGACAAAGCCTGGCACATTATGCTGACGATTTGATCGTCCGGAAGCGGCCAGGCGGTGCTGACCAGCCAGGAGAGATTCTGGCCCGCCAGAAACTCCATGGCCATGTACATCAGGTTGTCGGGCTCAACGCCGAAGTCCAATATGAGTACGGAATTGGGGTGGTCTAAGCTCGATGCCGCCTTTGCCTCGCGCTTAAATCGAGCTGCAAAGCCAGCCTCCGTTGCAAGCTCAGGCTTGAGCACCTTGATGGCGACCACCTTGTCGAGTGCCAGCTGTCGAGCCCGATACACGCTCCCCATCGCTCCGGCACCAACGAAGGCCTCGATTTGGAACTTGCCGGCAAGCACGCGTCCGACGAGCGAATCGTTCACGGTGGCGCTGCTAGCCTCCATCTACGCTCCAAACAATATGGTACACAAGACCAGCCTGCACGGCCCCGCTGCCGGGGCTCCTCCGATTAGCTAAAGAAGGGCTAGGATTGCTATCGTAGCCCGGCGCTTGGACGAGGCGCAACCCCCACAGGCCGCATTTGATTCGGGCGCAAAGAGCGAAAAGCCGCTAGTGTCGGATTGTCGACGCTGTACGCTCCGGGTTCGGGTGTAGCCGGATGCGGGTTGGCCGATATCGCGTACTCGGGCGGCTTGCGGCGGGCGAATCGAGCGATGCGCTCCTGGCACGCGCGGAGGACGCGTCCGGCCCCGAGCGTTTGGTGGTTCTCAAGCTCGTTCTGCGGCAGCTTCGCGAGGACCCGAATCTCGAGACCACCCTCGCTCAGGAAACCTCGGTCTACGCTCGCCTCTCGCACCCGGCGATAGTGAAGCTCTACGAGCTTTTCGTGGATGCCGGCCGCCTGATGATGGCGTTCGAGCACGTGGACGGGGCGCCGCTCAGCGAGTTTCTCTCGGCTCTCGAGCGGCGTGGTCGCAGGCTCAGCGATTCGGCGGTGATTTTCGTGGCCTGGCGCGTCCTCAGCGCGCTTTCGGCCGCCCATGGAGCGAAGGACCCCGGTGGCGCGCCTAGCCCCGTCATCCACCGCAACGTGAATCCGTCAACGATTCTCATTCCCTTGGACGGTGAGGTGAAGCTTGCAGATTTCGGGATCGCCAAGTTCTCCGGGCTCTACGGGACCCAGGTCATGAACACCAAGGGAACTTCCGGTTACTTGCCGCCCGAGCATGTGAAAGGACAGGCGGCAACCGCTCGGGGAGACGTGTACGCGGCGTGTCTCGTCCTGTGGGAACTGTTGGCCGGGCGTCGAGCCATTGCGCCTGTAAGCGGCGCGCACTGGGACATGATACGTGCGATGGCCGAGCCGAACTTTCCACCCCTTGCGTCGCTTCGGTCGGATCTGCCAAAGGCGCTCGTGCAGTCGATCGCGCGCGGGCTCGAGCCGACGCCGGAGCGGCGCGACATCGAGGCTAGCAAGCTTTGCGAGGTGTTGCGCTCCTCGGTGGACCTCGAGGAGGGGCGACAGGAACTCGTTGAAGTCCTGACGGCCATGCGCCAGCCACCGCCTTCGACCACGACACCGCCACCGCCGTCGCCCGCCGCGGTCGTTCTGCCGGCGCCAGTCGTGCCTTCGTCGCCTCCAACCGTTGCCGCTCCACCCGGGGGGGCCTCTCCGATTGCCTTGCCCGCTTCGAAGTCTGCCGGGCCTGCTAGGAGGAGCCGGTTGCCCATCTGGGCGGTCGTCTTCTTTGGGCTACTGCAGCTCGCGGCTCTCGCAGGCATTGCGCTCTTCATCAAGGATCGCCTGCGCGGCGCGTTGCGGTCTCCCCCAGGCTCTCGGAGCGCGACTGCCACCGCGACCGAGACCGCGATTCCAACCCCTTCCTTGACTGCAACGGCGAGCCCGACTTCGAACGAGTCCACGACCCCGCCCCCGGCCCTGTCCCGTTCCCCGTCCCTGATGGCATCGGCGAGCCCAAGTCCGAGCGAGCCCGCAAAGCCGATGCCCAGCCAAAGGGACACAGCGACTCCGCCCACGGCTTTGCCGCCTTCCTCCCCTACAGGGACGATAACCGTGGGCGGCGACTATGCGACCCACCGCGTTTGGATCGACGGCCACTTGGTCGGTGACGCACCTCAGAGTTTTACCGTGCATTGTGGAGTTCACTCCGTTCGCATCGGGAGCGATGGCGCGGAGCGGCGTGTGAGCGTTCCTTGTGGCGGAAGCGTGGACATGCGTTGAGCTCAACGTCCGCGTTGCGCTCCGGGGGTGGCCATTTTGAAATCGCGCGTTCTCTTTCTCGTTTTTCTCACCGTTTTTCTAGACTTCGTTGGGCTTGGCATCATCCTGCCCGTCCTGCCGTTCTACGTGCAGGCGATGGGCGGGAGCGCCCAGACCGTGGGATGGCTGCTCGCTAGCTTCTCCCTCACGCAGTTTCTGGCGACACCGGTATTCGGCAGCCTTTCCGACCGTTGCGGTCGGCGGCTGATCATCGCAGTCTCCCTCGCTGGCCAAATGACATCGATGGTTGCATTTGCGTGGGGGACCAAGCTGCAACTCTTGCCGATCTTGTTTCTTGCACGCGTCTTCTCGGGCGCGACCGCGGGCAACGTCGCGACCTGCCAAGCCGTGGTGGCTGACGTGACGAGCGGCCCGGAACGCGCGCGGGGGATGGGCCGCGTCGGGGCGGGGATTGGGCTTGGGTTCGTCGCAGGACCCATCCTCGGAGGAACCCTCAGCCCTCTCGGCCCTGCCGCGCCGGCTCTCGCGGCCGCGGGGCTTGCGCTCGTCGGTCTCGTGGCCGTGCTGCTTTGGATGCCCGAAACCAGGGACATGGCCGCGGCCGTTGGCGATCGAGTCTCGTCGGGGAGGGCCGTAACCTTCCCCGCGCATCTCCTACGAGACTCGCGGGTCATCCGGTCGCTGCTCATCTATTTCCTCGCATTCGCTGGGATGACCGGGCTACAGGTTGCCGCTGCTTTGCTCGGTCAAGAGCGACTCGGATGGGCCGAGAGAGAGGCCGGCTACGCGTTCACGCTCTTCGGGATCGTCATGGTGATCGTCCAGGTGGGGCTGGTCGGCTGGTTCACACGAGTCATGGGTGAGCTCAATGCGATGCGGGCGGGCAGTATCGGCATGGCGGCCGGCATGGCGGGGCTTGCCGCGGCCCACTCGAATGCTTTCGTGGTAGGAGCACTGGTAGTGCTCGCCGCCGGCATGGCCTTGATCAGTGCCGTGGTACCATCGAAGGCATCCACCTACGCCGGGCCCGCCGAGCAGGGCGCCGTGCTCGGCGTTCTTCAGTCGGCCGGGGGACTTGCGCGCGCCGTGGGCCCCGTGTGGGCGGGCTTCCTATGCGCACGATTCACGCCGAGCGCCCCTTTTGTGTTCGCATCGGTCATGGCCGTCGTATCGTACGCCGTGGCTACGTCACTGCCGCCGGCGCGCCACAGCTGACAAGCGTGGGGGGCATGCGATACTGCGCCGCCTGTTATGGGTCTCTTCGCCTCGCCGGCACAATCGAACATACCGGGGCGAGTGCCCCTGAATCTTCGTTGGCGAGCGATGGCGCGCGTTGCACTGAGAATGTGCTTCCACGATCGAACGCGGGCCTTGGGGACGACCTTCGGCGTGGTGTTCGCCCTTGTTTTGACGATTCAGAACCTGGCCACACTCGCCTTCTTGATCCGGCGTAACACGATGTACATCGACCATTCGGGCGCCCAACTTTGGGTCGTGCCGGCGGGGACCCAACGCCTGGAGGGCGGGGCGATGCTGCCGACCGGAGTGCTCATGCAGGCCCGCGTGTGCCCGGGCGTGACAATGGCTGAACCGCTGATTTGCCGAGCGGAGGATCGCAGCCTGTCGTCCTGGTTGGAACCAGGCTGCCCAACATGTTCGGCGGCCCATGGAATCTCGTTGCCGGCAGCGTTCAGGAACTCAAGAGCCCAGACGCAGTCATCTTCGAGGACTCGGAGCGCGAGAAACTCGGAGGCCTCAACCTCGGCGACCTGCGCGAAATCAACCGGCACCGGGTCCAGGTCGCGGGCTTTACTTGGGGTCTGTTGCCGTTCAGTCCTTCATTGGCCTTCACCGACTACGATACGGCGCGTGAGCTTTTGGAGATTCCGTCCGATCGACTCAACTACGTTCTCGTTCGCATCGCACCCGAGGCGGACGTCGTACGGGTGCAAGCCGAGATGCAGGCGCGCATTCCGGAGGCTGCCGTCGTCCGGAGCGATCAGCTTCGCGAATCCACCACGCGATTCGTTCTCTTCGACCAAGGCGTGGGCATGATGATCTTCTCAGCTACTATCGTCGATCTGGTGGTCGGTTTCGCGATCGTTTCACTCGCAATGTTCACCTCGGTCCTCGAGAACGTCCGGGAGTTTGCGACGATGAAGGCTATGGGCGCGACCATGCGGGATCTCGCGAAACTTCTCCTCGTCCAGGCGCTGCTCTTCGCTGCGACGGGCACCTGCCTTGGCGTGGCGTTCGTTTGCGTTGTGGTGTGGCTCGCGCGCTCGGCACGATACAACTTGACCCTGGACCCTTCGATGGTCGCCGGCTCGATCCTCGTCGTCATTGCGCTGTGCGTCGCAGCGTCGATGCTGGCCCTGTTGCGTCTTCGCCGGGTAGAGCCCGCGATGGTCTTCAAATGAGCCTGGCGGTGGTAGCTCGCCAGCTGACCAAATCGTACGAGGCGAGTAAATCGCGCGTGCTCAAGGGAGTCAGCGTCGACGTGTTCGAGGGCGAGTGCATCATGCTCGTGGGCCCTTCGGGGAGTGGAAAGACAACGCTGCTCTCGATACTCGGCTGCGTTCTGCGGCCCGACTCTGGGACCATAAAATTGTTCGGAGAAGACGTGAGTGCTCTCAGCGAAGACGAGTTGCCGCGCGTTCGTCGGGCGCTCATCGGCTTCGCTTTCCAGGGTCATAACTTGATTGCGTCGCTTTCGGCGGAAGAGAACGTCATTTTCCAGCTCCAGATGCGCGGCATTGGTGGCCCGAAAGCCATCTACCAGGCGAGAGAGCTCTTGGACCGCGTCGGGCTGACTCCATGGCGCGACTCCCTGCCCAACGAGCTCTCCGGGGGTCAACGTCAGCGTGTTGCCGTCGCGCGTGCGTTGGCTGGTTCCCCTCGGCTTGTGTTTGCCGACGAGCCCACAGCCAGCTTGGACCTCGAGTCCGGTCTTCAGGTCATGGAGCTACTCAAGCAATTGGCGAGCGAACGCGGTGTGACGCTGTTCGTGGTCACGCACGACGCGCGCATCTTCCAATACGCCGATCGAGTCGAGCACCTCGAGAATGGCATTATCGTGCGCAACGAGGAGGCATCGATTCCTGTGATCCGCGTGCGGCACTTCTGGCCGGGGGGCAACTGAGATGGCCTCGTCAAGACGCAAGCGTTCACTCTGGCTCGTCGCGGGCGCACTTTGTGCGGTCGCGGCTTCGACCGTGCTAATCGCCGTGACGTTCAAGTTCCAGTCCGACGGTCCGATCTGGCGCGACAATGCCAAGGCGCGGCGCGTGGCCGTTCCCCGCGGGGGCCCCGGGCCTTGGGTGGATCCTGCCATGCCCGAAGTGCGCCTCACGGCCGACGCGCCGGGGCGCATCGCCGCGATATTTGTTGCGGAGGGGGACCACGTTCAGAAGGGGACCATCCTCGCCGAGATCGAGAACCTCACGCTCAAATCGCAGGTTGTGGCAACGGACGCGGCGCTCGCCGAGGCGCAGGCGGAGCTTGACCGAACGATGCACGGCATGGTGGCGAGCGACGTCAGCGCGATCGTATCGGAGTCCAATGCGGCACATGCGAAGGCAAAGCTGGCCGAAGACGATCTGAACCGATCCTCGGAGCTCGCTAAGACCGGGTCGATTGCCAACGCCGAGGTAGAAAACTTTCGGCAGCGCTATGTCGCGGCACAGGCAGAGTACGCAGCGGCGTCTTCCAGGGCGATCTCTGCGCGTGGAGGCTCGCGACGCGAAGATATTCTTGTGGCCCAAGCTCGGGTCCGAGCGGCAGAGGCGCGCCGCGACGAAGCCAAAGCCGCTATGGCGCGTTCGGTCGTCGTCGCACCATTCGATGGCGACGTTCTCCGGATCAAATCTCGGATTGGCGAGTACCACAACCCTGCCACGGGCGAACCGATTGTCGTTCTCGGCGATTTGCGTACGCTTCGGGTTCGGCTCGACGTCGACGAGCGCGACATCGCGCGCATCAAGGTGGGCGTACCTGGATATGCGACAGCCGCGGCGTTCGGCGACCAGCGCTTCGGCGGCACGGTGGTCGAGATCGCGCGGCGGATGGGTCGTCGCACGGTCCGCGTGGACGACCCGGTCGACCGGATCGACGTGAAGATCCTCGAGGTTGTCTTCGCTCTCGACGGAAAGCCGCCTTTTGTCCCGGGCCAGCGCGTCGAGGGGTTCGTCGGCCCGTTGAGGTGATAGTCTTGGCGCGCTTGGTCGCGGACGAACGCCCTTGTGCGCTGCGCGCCAGGCTGATGGGATCCGAGTCATGAACAATACGAGACGGATTGCTTCAACAGTGGCACTGTTGGCCATCTCCATTTGGCTCGGAGGTCTGGTCGCCTTTGGTCTCACCGCCCCCGCGGTCAATCCATTGGCCTCGTGCGCGAGCACGCTGACGGGCGTGCTCCGACAATTTCACTGGGTCACCATCGCCTGCGCCGCGCTCGCCTTGGTGGCGGAAGTTGGCAGTGTGGTGGGCGGCCTGCCCTTCAAGTCGGTCGACCGCACGCGAGCGGGACTCTTGCTTTTGGCGGCCGCGTTGGCCACATTCGTAGCGATGCGGATCGGGCCGAGCATGGAGGCCCTCTATGACGCCGGCACGGTTTTGGGAGTGGGCGCATCGGGGACCGAGCTGGCACAGCTACAGAGCACCGCACGGCTGTGCGGTCAGGCCCAGGTTCTGCTGCTTAGTATCCTCGTCGTGCTGCACGCATCGGCCCTGTCCACTCAGGCTTCAGATGCGTCGCCGCGTGTTTGAACCGTTGCCTGCGGTAGGCGGGCTCGGGAGATGACCTCGCTCGACTTCAACCCGTTCGCTCCCGAAGTCCTTGCGGATCCTTACCCTTGGTACGCCCGGCTACGCGAGACCGCACCGATATACATGGTCCCCAATACCGACATTTGGGCAGTAAGCCGGTACGCCGACGCTGACGCGGTCCTTCGCAACCACTCTGTCTTTTCATCGACGGGCGGAGTCGGCCCCGAGTGGGACCCGCATCCGATGCTGTCCATGTACGATCCGCCGGAGCACACTCGTTTGCGCAGATTGGTTGCGGCCAAGTTCACGCCCAAGTTCGTGGCCAGCTTCGCCAATAGGATGGAGGCGACGGCTGGTCGCACGATCGACGCCCTGCTCGATACAGGTGGAGGAGACCTTGTCTCTCAGTTTGCACAGCCCTTGGCGGCCGAAATGATCGCAGACTTGCTCGGCGTCCCGACCGAACGGCGCGAAGAATTCAGGCGCTGGTCAATGGGCGTGGTCGCGACCCTCTCGAGCCGTCACGATCCTCAGGCCGCGGCCGAGGCCAAGACGACGAGCGCCGAATTCGTCGCCTACATCCGCTCTGTGTTGGCAGAGCGGAGCGGCGCCCCGACCACAGCGGAGTCGCGGGGGGACATCATCGGGCTGCTTCTCGAGGCGGGAGGCGATGAGGTCCTAACGGCGCGCGAAGTCTCTGCGTATTGCTTCTTGTGGCTGGATTTTAGACGACGGTCAATGGCCTCACGAACACCATGAACGCGCTCATGGCGTTTCCGCAGGCATGGCGCGACGTGCGGCAAGACCCTTCGCTCATAGCGAGCATGGTCGAGGAGGCCCTGAGGTACGATTCTCCAGACCAGGCGTTCTTTCGCAACACCCTGAGCGAAGTCACGGTTCACGATGTCGTGATTCCGGCTCGCCGAAAGGTCATGGTGCTTCTAGGATCGGCCAATCGCGACGGGATGAAGTACCCGGCCCCCGACGTGTTCGACGTGCGCAGAAACCCTGTCGATCACTTGGCGTTCGGCTCCGGCGTTCACTATTGCCTGGGCGCGGCGCTCGCTCGTCAGCAGTTTTCTGTGGTCGGCAGAGTTTTCGTACGCCGCATTCGGTCCATCGAGCCGAGCGGACCATCGAAGCGCCACGTGAACATTATCATGCGTGGCTTCCGATGCTTGCCGGTCCATCTCCAACCCGCGTGAAGAGTTCTTTCGGCTGGGGGGTTGGGGTATGGAGTACCATTGTGTGACGGTGAATCGTTTTCATGATCGGGCGGCATGCGTCGTAGGAGCCGCCGGCGGTATGGGGCTCGCGTGCTCACGAGCGCTCGGCCGCGAGGGGGCACGCCTCGCCCTTTGCGACGTCGACGTCAACGCACTGCAGAGTGTTGCAGTGGGTATTACGGGTGCCTCCGCCTTCGGTCTCGACGTGCGAGACGCACGGGCGATCGAGACAACCATAGGCGCAATCGAAACGGCCGTCGGTGATCTGGATCACCTCGTCATCGCCTCGGGTATTTTCCAAGCTGGGCCGCTGCTCGAGACGCCCTCGGAGGTTTGGGCGGACCTGTTTGCCGTCAATCTTTTTGGCTCGGTAGCGCTGCTAAAGGCCGTCGGCACTCGCATGCGCGACCGCCGCAAGGGGAGCATCGTCGTCATCGCGTCCCAGTCAGCCAAGGTGGTCCGCATTCGGCAGGCAGCCTACGGGGCCTCCAAGGCCGCATTGACGTATGCCGCGAAGGCACTCGGCCTGGAGCTTGCCACCCACGGGGTGCGCGTCAACGTCGTGCAACCAGGCGTTACCGACACCCCGTTGGCACGAAGCGTTTGGCAACAAGGAAAAGGGTCGGGCTTGGCGCATGTCGCGGGATCCCTCGAGAACTACCGAGCGCCCATTCCGTTGGGCAAGATCGGCCAGCCGGAGGACGTCGCCGCGGCGGCGCTCTTCCTTCTCTCCGACGACGCGGCGCACACGACGATGGCCGAGCTCGTGGTCGATGGTGGCGCAACGTTCATCGCTTGATCTTCCGGAGAAGGAGCCAGGATGCGGATCGAGGAAGCGTCTCTTTATGCGGTGCAAAATCGCTTGATCGTTCCCTTCGCGGCAAGCTCGCACGCGACCCAGGAACTAACTCACATTTTGGTGCGGATCCGCGCGAACGGCGGCGTAGGCTGGGGCGAGTGCCCTACTCTCGAGGACCCGTATTACCTTGGAGAAACAACGAAGACCGCGTGGCACATCCTCAGGGACTTTCTAATCCCGAGCGTGCTCGGCAAGGAGTTCGAAACCATCGACGGGTTTCTTGGTCTCTATGGCCCCGTCAAAGGCAATACGTTCGCCAAAGCAGGCCTCGAGATGGCCGCGTGGGACTTGCTTGGGCGAAGCGCAGGGCGACCCGTTGCCGACCTGCTAGGCGGCGAGCGTGACGAGATTTTCTCCGGGGTGAGTCTCGGAATCGACCGCGACACGAACCGGCTGATTGGTCTTATCGAGGTGCATTTGGGCCAAGGCTATCGGCGTGTCAAGTTGAAGGTCGCCAAGGGGCACGATGTCGACGTGCTCGAGAAAGTGAGGAACCGCTTCCCCGACGTGCCGCTCATGGTCGACGCGAACTCGGCCTACACGCTTAACGACGTCGACCATCTGAAAGCACTCGATTCTTTCAACCTGATGATGATCGAACAGCCATTGGCTTGGGACGACTACGTCGATCACGCAAAACTGCAACGTGCCCTCAAGACGCCGATCTGTCTCGACGAGAGTGTGCGGTCCCTCGCTGCGGCAAGGCACGCGCTCGATCTTGGCAGTTGTCGGATCATCAACGTCAAGGTGGCACGCGTGGGCGGGCTTCGTGAAGCCAAGCTCATTCACGACGAATGCTTGCGACGAGACGTTCCGGTCTGGTGCGGAGGAATGCACGACTTCGGCGTCGGCCGGGCGGCCAACGTGGCGCTTTCGACCTTACGCGGATTTAGCATCCCCGGTGATGTCTCGGGGTTTGATAAGTACTTTGTCGAGGACATCGTCGACCCGCCGATCGTGGCTTTCCAAGGTGCAATCCGCGCATCTCGTCGTCCTGGATTGGGCCACGACGTGATCGAGTCGCGTCTGCTCGCGCGATGCGCCGCCGCAGAACGTTTCGTAACGTGAAGCCTCGTGAGCCTTTGGTTACCGGTGACCGAGTTCGAGAGCCGGCACGCGACGTGCCTGTGGTGGCGCGCGTCCAAGTGGCCGTTCTGGGAGGCGGTCCCTCGGGCGTTGCCGCCGCGGTGGCTGCCGCTCGTCTTGGATGCAGTACAGCGCTGGTAGAGCGCTACGGCTTCCTCGGCGGGATGGGTACGATTGCTCAGGTAACCAGCTTCTGTGGCCTTTACGCGCAGATCGATGGCCGGCGCGTCCGCGTCGTTGCAGGGATTGTTGACGAGATCTTGGCGGGGTTGCGGGCTGCCGCCGCACTGGCCGAGCCGCACATGATCTTGGGGCGGACCTGGGGCCAAGCGTACGACACCGCAGCATACAAATGCGTCCTGGACGATATCGTCGCCTCTGCGGGCGTAAGCCTCTTTCTGCATTCGTTCGCGGTCGGTTGCCTGGGCAACGACGGGAAAGTCACCGCGCTTTTGATCGAAAACAAGTCAGGACGTGGCGCCATCGTCGCCGAACAATTCGTGGACTGCTCGGGCGACGCCGATCTCGTCCACTGGGTGGGAATCGAAACCGAAAAGGGCAGCGACGAACGCTCGATGGCCTACCCGACCCTCATGTTCCGACTTGGCCACGTCGACGGCGCTCGCGCCCGCAGCCAGGGCAAGCCCAACTTGCGTCGCCTCATGGAAGAGGCTGAGGCCAGCGGGGAGTTTCGATTCCCAAGACGCTCCGCCTACATTAACCCCCAGCCGCACGAGGGGGAGTGGCGCGCGAATGTCACGCAGATCGCACGTGGCGGGCGAGCGGTCGACGGGACCAACGCGGAAGATATGTCGTGGGGCGAAGTCGAAGGACGGCGCCAGGTGCGGCAGTTCTACGCGTTTCTTCGGCGCTGTGTACCGGGCTTCGAGAACGCTTACCTCTTGGACATCGCGCCGCAGCTCGGCATCCGCGAAACACGCCGTGTGCGCGGGCAATACCAGCTGACGGCGGACGACGTGCTGAGTGGTCGCGACTTCGAAGATGCGATTGGGTTGAATGCTTGGCCCATCGAGCAGCACGTGCCCCGCGATACGGAATGGACCTTCGTCGGTGGCCGTGGCTACTGCGCTTTGCCTCTTGGAATGCTCGTGACGCCTCAGGTCGACAACTTGCTTGTCGCTGGCCGCTGTGCCTCTGCGACGCACGATGCGCAGGGATCCATTCGCGTATCGGGCCCCTGCTTCGCCATGGGACAGGCGGCGGGAACCTTCGCAGCGCTTCGGTGCGTGATGGGGTCTGAAGTCCCGCGGGCGCGCATCAGAGCCGAGCTCCTTCGCTCCGGCGCGATTCTGTCGCTATAGGCGCCTCCTCTGCTAAATTGGGCTCGGCGGCGCTGTTGGGGGCGTCGTCGAAATTGACGAAACGCATGGCCGTTGCCGATCCCGAATACTCGGAGCCAGAAGACTGGACTGGTCAACTGTTCCGCGCAATGCGCGCCGATGGAGCCTGGGTCGACATAACCTTCGGCCACGTCGTCGACGGAGCCCTGACGAAGTGGATCTGTTTGCCCCACGAGGAAATGGATGGCGCCGCTGCGTTTGCGTCAATCCTGCGCGGCCAAGGACTGGATCCAGGGCCGCTTCCAAGCATGGCCAATGAGCGCTGGAAAAAGCATAGCGACATCACACAGGCTCCGTATCTGCGCACCCCGGCGGCACAGTGGAAAATGTTTGACGGCGAGGGTCCGAATCCGGCCAGCGTTTCGCCTCCTGCGCGGGCTTGGGCACTCCTCCCGGCAGCGGACACAGAGGGCCTCCTGCAGCGTGCGCGCGAGAAGGGCGTCACCCTGAACACGCTTCTTCTCTGGAGTCTCTCCCGCGCGGTGGCCCCATTTCTCAATCTCCAATCGGGCCCGATTCTCTGGGAGGTTCCGATAAACCTACGTGGGGCCGTTCGTCTCCCCAACGAGGCGGCAAATCATGTGTCCATGGTGGCGGTCCACACACCGCTCGATCTGTCCGTGAACGCGCTTCACGACGCATTCTTGGCAATGCTCGATTCAGGCCTGCACTGGGTCATATGGAACCAGAATGCGTCGGCAGGGAGGCGTGGGCCGGAGGCCCTTCGCGGCCGAGCCAAGGTGATTGGGCGCTTCTCGGGGTTCCGGGTCGGCGTCTTTTCGAACTTGGGTGGATGGCGCGGGCTGGAACCATGCCCGCGCGACGAGGGCTGGGTCTTCGCCCCTCCACCGCTGGCGAGTACTCCATTGGCCGCCGGCTGCCTCACCACACATCGACGACTCGGGTTACTGATTCTCGCACATCCGCGGCTGACCACTGATCCCGCGTTGACCGGGGTGTGGATGGATGCGTGGCGACGAGAGCTGTTTTCGGCATGACTCCAACGGCTGGGCACGAGTGGCTGTCGTTCGGTGCTGTCGAGGCCCTCGACACACGAAACGAATCACGCCCACGGGTGTGCTATCTTTTTGGAGCGATGGAGCTGTCTGCAGACTTCGTGGGATGGGACTTCGAGTATCTGACGCGCTTCGAGAAGCTTGATTCGCTGTATTCGAAGGGACAGAGATTACAGTGGAACGTCGAGCAGGACATCGACTGGAGCACTCCAGTAGATCCGTCGACGGAAATTCTCGGCCCCTACGCTCTTACCGGCCTACTCAATTTGCCCATCGTTTCCAAGTTGAGCCGTTCTCAGCGGGAAGAGCTAAATTTCCAATTGACGTCCTTTGCCCTCTCCCAGCTTCTCCACGGAGAGCAGGCGGGGCTCATGGGGTGTGGAAAATTCATCGTCGCCGCTCCCGACTACAAGGCCAAAGTCTATGGGGCGTCCCAGGCGGCTGACGAAGCGCGACATGTGGAGGTTTTTCGACGCTACGTGCAGAAATGCGGCGGCGTTCAGCCGGTCATCGAGCCAATGAAGAGGTTTTTCGGCGAGGTCGTCAAGGAGAACTGGGTCAATATTCTCATCATGGTCCAAATGATCAGCGAGGGTTTCGCACTCGCCAACTTGCACAATTACCGTAGTGGTACGCGCGAACCGCTGCTGCGAAGCATTCTCGAATACGTCATTCGCGACGAAGCCCGGCACGTGGCCTTTGGCCATCTCTATGTACGCCAGGCGATCGCTCAGCTTCATCCGGACGATCGCGAAGCGGTGGCGGAGAATGCTTTCCGCCGAACAGTAGAGGCCCGCGACTGGTTCGGGCCGAAGGCGTTCTTGGACGTGGAACCAGCGTTCGCCGCAGTCGGCCTTTCGATCGACGATGTCGCAGTCGAATTCGCAAGGGCGCGCAAGAGTGCGCTTTCTACGAGTACCGAACTTGCGGGAAATCCGATCGATGCGATGGCCGATATCGTGTTCCCCGCGCTCGACCGCGTTGGTGCCGTCACTCCGCGAACGCGAGCCATGTTTGCACAGGCCCGGTCGGTTCTGGCTGGGAGGTCGACAGACCTCGCAAAGACACCGCTGTCGAAGTTGGAAATGGACTGAGAGCGCAGGAGTCCCGCGCGCGTCCATGCTACGTTTTTGACCCACGGCAGACGTTTCGGGGAGGAGGGCTCGCGACAATGGACCTGACGGCGCACGGGAGCTTTGTCGACTTGCTTCGGGCGCGCGCACAGCATCAACCCGAAAGGCGCGCGTTTACGTACTTGGCCGACGGCGACGAGACCGAAGAGCTTTTGAGCTATGCAGAGCTCGAGACACGCGCTCGAGCAATTGGCGCGCTTCTGCAAAGCGTGGCGGCACGGGGCGAGCGTGTCGTCCTCTTGTATCCCCCCGGTCTCGACTTCATCGTGGCCTTTCTGGGTTGTCTGTACGCCGGCGCCATCGCGGTGCCTGCCTATCCACCGGCTCCGGCGCGACTGCAACGGATGCTGCCCCGTCTCGAAGCGGTGGTGAAGGATGCAGGTGCAGCGGTGGTACTTACCACCTCGCCCATCCTCACTATGGCCGAGGCGATCTTCGGGGTCGCGCCAGGGTTGCAGGCCGCCAAGTGGCTCGCCACCGACGAGACAATTCGGGACGCCCCGAGCGCGGCGGCCGCCTGGCACAATCCATCCGTCACGGGCAAGGACGTCGCGTTTCTTCAGTACACGTCAGGCTCGACGGGCGCTCCGAAGGGCGTGGTCCTCACGCATTCGAACCTCCTCGTCAACCAGAAAATGATCGTGAACGCCTTCAGGGGAAACGCGTCCACCGTGGGTGTTTGCTGGCTTCCTTTGTATCACGACATGGGACTCATCGGGCACGTCCTTGGCCCTATTTACATGGGGGCGTCAGCGGTGCTGATGTCACCGCTCGATTTCTTGCAACAGCCCGTGCGTTGGCTGCGCGCAATCGCGAAGTACCGAGCGACCATTAGCGGGGGGCCGAACTTTGCTTATGATCTTTGCGTTCGCAAGACCCGCCCGGAACAGCGGGAGTCTCTCGATTTGTCGTCCTGGCAGGTGGCGTTCAACGGCGCTGAACCCGTTCGCGGAGAAACTCTGGAGCGCTTTGCCGAGACGTTTGCCAATGCCGGGTTCTCGCGCGGCGCATTCTTGCCTTGCTACGGCCTGGCCGAGGCAACGCTCCTCGTGAGCGGGTCGATTCTCGGGACCGGCTCACCGATCCATGCGTTTCGCTCGGACGCACTCGAGCACGGGCGCCTTGCGCCGTGCTCGCCTGGCGAACCAGGCACACGCGAGCTCGTGGCATGTGGTCGCCCCGTGGACCAAGATGTCGTGATCGTCGATCCGCAGACCGGTGCACCTTGCGAGGTCGATCGCATTGGCGAGATCTGGGTTTCAGGCCCGCACGTGGCCCAAGGCTACTGGGGAAACGTCGAGCGGTCGGCTGAGGTTTTCGGCGCGCGTCTGACTGCGCATGGCGGCGCGTACCTGCGAACGGGTGACCTCGGCTTCCGCCACGACGGCTTCCTGTATGTCGCCGCTCGCCTCAAGGATCTCATCATTGTCCGCGGGCGCAATCACTATCCGCAGGATATCGAGCAAACGTTGGAGAGCAGTCATCCATCCCTGCGGCTCGGATGCTCCGTGGCGTTCTCCGTCGAAGCCAAGGGAGAGGAGCGTCTGGTCGTGGTCGCGGAGGTGGACCACCGTCGCAACAGCGAGACTCCGTTCGATGCCGATCCAGTGATCGGCGCGCTCCGCGCGGCGATTGCCGAGGAACACGGGCTGAATGCCTACGCGGTCGTTCTGATCGCTCCTCGGTCGTTGAGCAAAACGTCCAGCGGGAAGGTGCAGCGGCGCGCGACGCGCGAGGCCTTCCTCACCGGTCGGCTTGACGAGATCGCGCGTCAGGAATTCGGCGCAGACGAGCAGGCGTCCGCCGCCTCTGAGGAAGGGGCGGGGCTGCTCGAGTTGCCATCGGGAGAGCGGGCAGGAGCGATCGAGGCGCACCTCCAGCGGCAGCTGGCGCGTGTGCTTGGTGTGGCTGTCAGCCGTATTACAGCCACCACGGCGTTCGTCACTCTGGGTCTCGATTCGCTGATGGCTGTCGAAATGGCAGAGAACATGGAGAGTGCGTTCGACGTGCGCATTCCGATGGCCATCCTCTTCCGGGACGATCTCACGATTGGAGCGCTCGCCGAACACCTGGCGAGCAGCATGAGTGCGCGGTCGAACGTTCCTGTTCCGCTGCGGACGTCGCAGCTTGCCATGAGCCGGATCGAGCGGGGTTCCCCCATACCGCTCTCGTTCCCGCAACTTCAGATGTGGAACTGGGAGCAGAAGAATCCGGCTACCGGAGCGTGGAACTCACCGGTTGCTTTGCGACTGAAAGGAAAGCTCCGCGTCGATCTTTGGGAGCGCGTCGTGGTGCAGTTGCTCACGCGCCACGAGATCTTGCGGGCGCGAATCCATTCGGCCGAGGGCGTGCCCATGCAAACGTTCGCACCCGCGGCGGAATTCCAGCTCGAGCACGTCGACTTGACCGCATGTCCCGAGCGTCTCCAGCAGGAGATCCTCGATCGCTCGTACACCGCGTTTGCTGTCGCCGATGCGCCGCTGACTCGTGCGATCCTTTTCCGTGTCGCACCGGACGACTACGGGTTTTTACTCCTCGTACACCATCTGTCGTTCGATGCGACTTCGGCACGGTTGGTGGTCGTCGAGTTGAGAAAGGCGTACGAAGAGTTCGAGCGCGGTGAGGCGGAGCGTGCCCCCGATCCGCTTGTGTATGCCGACTTTGCGTCGTGGCAACAAGAGCTTTTTCGTCAGAGCGCTTGGGGCGACGACTTGAAATACTGGACCCAGCGTTTGCGCGGCGCCGACCCCGTTCGACTGCCGTACGACAAGCCGATGCCGCAGCGACCCACCCGAACAGGCATCAAACATGGTGTCTTCTTGCCTGGTGCGCTGCGAGAGTCGCTGGAGGCCCTCGCCCATGCGGAGTCAGCGACTATGTATGCGGTCATCGCCGCGCTTCTGGCGGTAGTCTTGCGCCATCACGGCGCGGGTGACGATGTCGTTGTCGGAATCGTGAAATCGACGCGAGATCTGAGTCCGGAGCTGGGGACCATGATCGGCTACTTCACGAACCAGCTGCCCATTCGTGTGGACATGAAAGAGAACCCCACTGTGCGGCAATTGGTGCATCGCGCTCGAGACGCAACGCGTGGCGCCTACGCTCATCAGCAAGCGCCGGCAAGCCTTGTGCTCGACACGGCGACGCCTCTCGACAGCCCTCACTTGCGCGTAGTGTGCAACCTCGTCGGTGCTGTCGCCACCGGGGTCGAGGCCTGGGGCGATCTTATGGTCGAGCCGATTCCCGTGCCGACGCCACCTCTGGTACGAGCCGGTGATCTCACACTTGTGTTGGCGGACCTTCCCGTAGCGACTGTGGGAGAGCTCGTTGGCCTCGCCGATCGTTTCGAAACAAAGACCATCGGCGCGCTCGCTGCTGGCTTCGAGGAAGCTCTTCGTCGCGCCGTAGCGGCGCCCGACGCACCCATCGACGAGTTGTTCGGAGCGATGCCGCGCTGAGCGAAAAAATGAGCAGCGCTTTCACAAGAACAGAGCTTGAGGCGGCCAACGCTCCGTATGTGTACCGGTGCGCGGCGCGCTTTCAAGACGTGGACGCGGCAGGCGTCGTCTTCTTCGCTCGGGTGTTCGACTACTTTCATGACGCGTACTTGGCGTTCATGGAAGAAGGAGGCATGCCGCATGCTGAAGTGGTGCGGGCGCGCGTCTGGGGTGCACCGATTCGACGCGCCGAGGCCGATTACCTTTCGCCGATCCGCTTCGGTGACGCGTTGGAGGTCGGTCTCGTCCGGGCGGCATGGGAGGGGAGCAAGCTTGCGGTCGGTTATCGGTTGAGCGTACGGGGGGGGAAAACTGCTGCCGTGGGGGTCACGCACCACGTCATCGTCGACGTCGCTAAGTTCTCGACCGCCGGAACCCATGCGCGCCCTCTTTCTGCGGCTGGAGCACCCAGGCTAGCCTACCGGGTGCTCCCTCTGGGCTCGGCGTTCTAGCGCGAGCCGTGGGGACTCTCCTCTGTCTACCCAGGACAAAGGCCGGGACAAGGGCTACCCTGCCCGCCCCTAACCGAAGAACGGAGGAATCATGGCTCGACGACTTTTTGCCGCGATGATGTGCACGGTCCTCTCGGCGTGTGCCGGGGAGAATGCAGCCACCCCGCCGCCTGCTACCGCTGCTTCGCCCGCGACGCCCCCGCCTACTTCTCCGGTGGCTACGACGCCGCCCGCCGCCGCTCCCGAGGCCTCCAAGGGGGCTCTAGCCGATCTAGAAAAGAAGGCCCTGGCAGACTGGTATTCGGCGTTTAACGCTCACGACGCGAAAAAGTTGGCTTCGCTCTATGCGACGGATGCCCTGAGCGCCCGCACGGGGCCGGGCGGGTGGGAGACGAAGGAGGGCCCTGCGGGAATCGAGAAAGGGTACGTCCCCGTGTTCGCCGCGTTTCCCGATCTGAAGGCGGCACCGGTGCGCGTTCTGCAAAAAAGCGATCTGCTCGTCGTGGAATGGGCCGCATCTGGAACCAACAGCGGCGAGCTCAATGGACCCGCAACGAACAAGAAGGCGGCCATTTACGGGTGCGATGTCTTCTGGTTCAACGACGCGGGTGCGATCAAGCGCCAGGAGTCGTTCCACGACGACACGACGATGCTGCAGCAGATCGGCAAGATGCCCGGCAAGGCGCGTGATCTTGCGGTGCTCCCGGACAAGGATGCCGAATGGATTGTCGCTGCGGGCACGCCCGAGGAGGACGCGCTGGTCGAAAAGATGAAGAACACATGGCCCGCCACATGGAACAAGCGCGACGCCAAGGCGTACGATGCCGTTCTCAATGACGACAGCGAGCACAACGACATCACCATTCCGGTAAGCACCAAGGGAAGGGCGGCTCTCCTGAAGGAGTTCGCCTCGGTCTCCAAAGCGTTGCCCGACATGGTGACGACCATCGACAAGGCCTGGGCATTCGCGCCCAACATCGTCGTCTCCGAAATTACGTTCACCGGTACGATGAAGGGGCCGCTTCGCACGCTGAAGCCTACGAACAAGCCTGTGACGATTCATGCCCTTGAGATTGATGAACTCAAGGCGGGAAAGATCCAAAAGGGGACCACCTACAGCAACGGTCTGGAGTTACTCGCCGAGCTAAACATGCTGCCGAAGCAGGGAGCACCGAAGGGTGTCGCTGCCGAAAAGACGGAGAAAACGGAGAAGGCGACGGGGAAGAAGTAGGGCGAGTGCGCGGGAAAGCAGCGGCGCAGAGCCGCTGCTTTCCTAGCGTGTACTACTCGCCGTCGTTAGCGTAATTGCGGTCGTCGCGGGCCGTGGGTTGCGCCACTGCACAAAGCGGCTCCCGTGGGGGTGGTGATGATGAGGGCGAGGGGCCGCTGCCGTCGTCGTGGGCACGGGCATAGGCGTGATCGAGGCACCGGGCGCAGGCGCGGGCGCCGGCGCAGGCGCAGGCGCGGTTGTAGCGGCGGTTGCCGTCGTGGGCGCGGTCGTGGGCGCGGTCGTGGGCGTGGGCGTGGGCGTGGGCGTGGGCGTGGGCGTGGGCGCGGTCGT
>WNFJ01358226.1_pt2 | contig 25791 bp, 24 predicted proteins | sample 5400461 | NCBI WGS metagenome assembly WNFJ01 (sample SAMN13153349, study PRJNA577476) | soil metagenome | isolation source: 115 cm saprolite on Douglas fir-dominated hillslope | place: USA:California | collected 2013-09-17
GCACGTCCTGAACGAGGGTGCTGCCGACGTAGCCGCGATCGATGTGCAGCTCGGCGATGACGTTGCGGCTGGGCAAGTGGGCAATGTCATCGCGAAGCACGGGAGCCGCTTCTTCTTCCGGACGATTCGCGGGCGTGACGGCGCACGCGAGGATCAACTCGCTGTCGAGGTCAGCGGCGATATGACGCTTGTAGCCGTTGAACCGCTTGCTCTTGCTCTTTCGGCCGTGGCGCATTTCACCGTCTTCGACCGAGACGCGGCGCTCGGCAGCTACCCCCTGGCGGATGCGTGAGCCGCCACCGGAAGGATCCGGCTCGAGATCTTGATCGCGGATCTGGCGCAGCGTCGCGAGGTGATCGGACAACGGTGGCTGGTCGACCTGGTCGGGCAAATGCTTGAGGATCCATCTTTCGAGAGAGTCCACCTGCTCGACGAGATCGCGCAGAGCCTGTGCCTTGCGCTCGGCGTCGCTCCACTCGGTATCGAGGGCGCGCTTGATGCTGTGGTCTGCCGCCAGGAGCGGCGCCCTCCCCGAGTAGGCGACGAATCCAGGCGAGTGATCGAGCAGCGCGGCGATGCAGACAATCGCTTTGCGGGCAGCATGGGCCAGCAGATTGATGGTGTCTTCGACGCGGCCCGCGCCCTCCAGAGGCATCGAGTCGACGGCGACGCGCAGATCCTTGGGCAGCCGCTTCCAGTCGAACCCCTGGGTACGGCGCGCCAGCTCGACGGTGCGCTCCAGAAGTCGGCGGTCCATGTCGTGATGAATGAGTCGTGAACGGAACGCGCAGAGCGCTCCCTGGGAGAAGGCTGGCTCGGTCGCCCCGAGCACGCCGAGCACGAGCTGCCAGCGCAGGTCGACCACCGTCATCTCCACGGCCTCTGCGTCCGAGATCCCCTGGTAGCCCTGCAGCAGTACGACCATGGCGAGCAGCGCGGGAGCCACCGCCTCTTTGCCCGCGCCCGTGTCCCGGTACATCGACTCGAGCTCGTCTTGAAACGCATCATCGAAAAGCTCGCTCCGGTGCAGGCGCAAAAAACTAAACAGCTTGCGCGTGCGTGTCAGCCGCTTCAACAAGAACTGCTCCTGCCGCGTGAACGTTGCACTCGGGTGCCACCGATTCATCCCCATCACTTCGCCTCCACAGGCGACGGCAGCACGACGGCAAGGCCAAAACCAAGGCGATTCGCGTATGATCACATATGATCACGTATGGTCAACGCACACGCCGAGCGTGGAGACTGCCACCCACCTCGCCACGAGTAGTCCTTTGTTTTCGCGGACTTCAAACTGATCGGTGCTCTAGGCCATCCCACCGTTGCTCGTGTCGATGCAGCGCAACGAACAGCTCCCAATCGTCGACCTCAGCGAGTCGCTGGTCGATCTCGGCCATAGGCACAAGCTCGACGTGCGGGATCATGACTCCGAGCGCTTTGAGAACTGGAGCCGGAAAGTTGTGGTCGAGGGCGAGACGGACTTTGCTCGGCGAAATGCCCATCACGCGGCGATACGGATCGCGAGGTTGTCCTCGAGCTGACGCTCAAGGTCCAGGGCCTGGGCAACCTGCGCCTCGGTCACGTAAGGATAGAGCGTTCTTATCGCAACAGAATCGAGCCCGTCGAGATTGAGCGCGTAGATGGCCCTAGTCTCGAGCCGCGTGTGCACGACGTGCGGAGAACCGGACAGCCGGCCGGGAACAATGCGAAGGTCTGGCCGGGGTCGGACGAGGTCGGGCCCGCGTAGTCCCTCATCTGGAGGTGCAGTCAATATCCCCAATGATTCCAGCGGAGGAGAAGGGATTCGAACCCCTGGTAGCGTTGCCGCTACGGCGGTTTTCAAAAACGGTGACGATCCTCTGCAAATCACGGGACATCGAGAAAACAAGCCTTCTGGTGATCCGAGAGGTCGCGAGATTGCCCCAGTCGATCCCCCCGCGGCCCATTCCTGGCCCATTGAGGCGACCGACACGGAACTCGAAAGGGCGATCGTCGATGCAGTGGCCGCGGGAGCTTTTGACGTCGCGAGAGTTCTGGCAGCTCGGCTCGAGGATCGGATGCGGAAGGGAGTCACCAACGTCGTACCGATTCGGCGATAGGCCACTCGGCGCTTGCCGCCGCGAACGCACATCTCGGCGCTCTCGCCCCCGAGGCTCTCGAGCAGAACCGTTGAGCAGCGCCTCACTCGTGGGGCATGGGTGCGTACCCATGAAAGAGGGGTGTGTGTAGAGCGCACCTTTCCGAGCGTTGAAGTTTGTTCGCGTAAAGGTACACGCAACGGAGCTTCATCCCGAGAAGGTCCGCCACTTTTTCCGCAATTTAACCCGAGGCGGCCATCTCGCTCATGCTCTCCCAAGTTTGCATTTGCGCCTTAGTGCAGCAAAGGGACATTGCAAACGGAAGCGTTGACTTAGGTAAAGGGGGAAAAGCACACTCGAAGCACGCCCCGCGCGGGCCCGCTCAGCCGGCCGCGCCCTCAAAGGAGTTCGACAACGCCCATGCGCCACCACCACCGCCAGATTTGCGATCGCTCTCACCGTCGACGATCGAAAAGCACTCCGGGAGCTCGCGGATCGCGATCGAACGACGTTGGTCGAGGCGGTGCGGAGTCAACTCGCACGTCAGCGGCGTCTTGATCGGGGGACGACAGAAAGTCGGTAGCAGACCCCACAAAACTCGAAACGACGCCAAGCCGGACTAGGGACAGGGCGCCGATCGAATCCCTCAAGGGAGAATGCGGTGAAAAACTTAGCGCAGGCGATGCGCCCGTCAACCGTCGATCCGAACATCCGTCGGGTCCGCCGTTACCCGCGGCTCCGCGCCGAACTCTCGTCACTCAAGGGCGACCCCCGTCCCATGCCTTCGTATAACGAGGTGGGGGTCGGGTTCGATCTCGACATGTCCACGGCGGAAATCGCTCGGATCATTAGCCTCTCACTGAGAGCGTGCAAACCGAGAGTGCGTCCTCGCGCAGGCCATCGGCCCCGCGGGCGTCGCACCCGAAGGGTGCGTGCGAGCGTTCGCGCTCGTGACGGGGACGACCCGGGCGGGGACCCACCTGGCTCTCGCTCGGGTCCATTCCTTGGCCCAGGGCATCGTCGGGTCGGGGGCGTCTCGTGAGCCGGCCGTTGCGGCCGAAACGGACGGCGGCGTTGGCTGTCGTCCCGGCGACGGTCACGCACTTAAATGCGCCAGCCGTGCTCGGCCTGGAGCCGCGGTCTTTTCGGGACTTCTTGAAGAAGCATCGGGTGCGCCACTGGAGCGATGGCCAGCTGGTCATGGCCCGCGTGGACGACGTCTTGGTCAAGCTTGACGAGCTTTCGGCACGGCAAGGGCCGGCGAGCGACTGCGAGGCCGACGGGATCGGCGCGGATGACCCGGCTGTCGACACTTTGCTTTGTCGGCTCGGACGCGCTCGCGTCTCGCCTCGAAGGGGGTCGCCTTGAGCTCGCGGAAGAGCACCCGTGCGAGTGTGATTTTCCGAAGGCGGCAGACGGGTGGATCATCACCGACGACGAGCTCGGCGGAGCAGCAGGAAGCGCTCAACGATTTGAGACGGCGCCGCATTATGCGACCCACGGCAGTGGCTGTCCTTGCAAGGGCGGCCGACCCCCGGCTTGTAGGAGCCCCCGACCCGGAACGGGTGCGGTTGCGGTCGCGTCGTGCGGATGTGAGGGTGGAGACGACGTCGATCGGCAGCTTCTCGGCGATGCACATATCGACAACTGTCTTACCCTCCTTGAAAGCGGACAAGACTCGCGAAGCGATTTCGCCGAGCTCGGTAACGCCCGGGGGGAACTGCTCGTCACACTGGGCGCACCGGCGCGGAACGCGAGCGGCGAGAGCGCGGACGGTATCGCTACCGATTGACGCGGGCAGCGCGCGACCGCTCATCGACGCTGACCCTCAGCTTGAGGGAATCAGCGTCCTCCTCAGACACATACGCGTAGAGCCTTGCCGCCCCGACGTCGACGCTCCCACTTTTTTTACGTCATCCGGTGTTCCCCGCCCGCTTCCGCCCTTGAACCGCGCAACCGCTGTCTCTGAGCGTCCGATAGGAGACGTGGACCACGTCGCGCGAAGGGGCACGGATGACGCTCGACGAAGCAATTGGCCTATTGCAGGGACTCACTGCGTTTCAAATCCGGGCCTTCGTGCGCTCGCGGCTTACCGCGTGCGAGGCAGAAGAGTACGACGCACTCGCGCGCGGCGTGTCCTATGACGTTCTCGTTTTGGTCTCAGCACGCGCCCTCGTCATGCATCGGGAGCCTTTCGGAGACTCAGAGTTTATCTACCCGTCGTCGGGGACGCCGCTACCGGAAACCTCATCGCGAGGCGAGCCCAGGCGCTGCTGCCGCAGTCACTAGTTGGGCCTTCAGCCGGCCGCCGGACCCCGTTTCCGTTCCCATCTCGGCGAACACGCGATCGGGCGCTACCATGCGCCCGTGCAAACCGCTTGCGGCTCCTAGGGGGCCACCCGTGTCTATCGACGCCACCACACTCGCTAAGGGAACCAGGGTGCCAGGCACCAAGTGGGTGGTGTGCGGCACGCTGGGCGAGGGGGGTTGGGGCGTGGTGCTCGAAGTGGTCAAAGAGCCCGGCATTCGCGGCGCGATGAAGGTGATCCACCCGAAGATCGGCCTTCGAACCGAGCTCGTGGAGCGCTTTCTCACCGAGGTCCGGCTGCTCACGCATCTTCAGCACAGAAACATCGTGCGCGTGCTCGACTTCGATCGGCTCGAAGATGGCACGCCCTTTCTCGTCATGGAGCTGCTAGCCGGAGGCACGCTCCGCCAAGTCATGCGCACCCACGGGCGCTCGCTGCGTGCCGCGATGGCCTACGAGATCATCCGCCAGGCCTGCGAGGGGCTCGACCGAGCGCACTCGGGTACGCCGGCAGTCGTTCACCGGGACTTCAAGCCCGAGAATGTCTTTCTGCACAGCCCAACCGGCGACGAGCCTGTCATCAAGCTGCTGGACTTCGGGGTCGCCGCGCTTGTCGACGGCAAGCGCGACAAGGGCCGCTTTGGGACGCCTCGGTACATGGCGCCCGAACAGCTACTGGGCGAACGGACCACGCCGAGGACCGATATCTACGCCGCGGCCATCGTTCTTTACGAGATGCTGACCGGTCGCCTTCCTTGGGATTTGAACAAGACACCGGTCGAAGATGCGCACCTGAGCGTTGCCCCCTACCCGCCCTCGCGATTCGCCCCATGGATACCGACGACCGTGGATGAGCACATCGTAAAGGCGCTCGCGAAAAACCCCGCCGACCGACCCCACGATGTCTATGCGTTTATGGCTCGCCTTTACCAGCTGCAATTCGCCGAGGGAGGGACTAACCCGATTGACGTAAACACGACGGCGCCGACGCTAGCTACGCTGGCGGACGTGCTGCGTGAGCCGGATCAGGTCGTGCAGGTCAGCGGCGACCCAACTTACCGCGGCATGACGCCGCCTCCCCTTGATGGGCGGTCACTTGAGATCGCGCCCGTCGGCGGCCGCTACCCGACAGAAGAAGCGGCATCCACGCCTTCCCGTCATCCAGGGGCTCAAATGGTGGCCGATACCAGAGTGCCGCGGGGGACTCCGGACGTCGATCGGTACGCCTCGACGCCGGATGCGGTCGCACCGATCCGTCCCGCTCCGAAACACGGTACCTTGCCCATCACCCTGGGGGCCTTCGCTTCCCGAAGCGACTCTCTGCGTTCCGAGAAGGCATCGGCGCGGTCCGCGCCGGCGATTGCGCAGATGCCCATGGTGACAAGCCGGGAATCGACCCCGGGTGGAACGTACAGAAGCGCGGACATGGGAAAGCTCGGCCACGCCCGCCCCGCTCTGGAAACGATGGTGCCCATCGCGACATTCCTGGCTGTCGTGTCGCTTGGCGCCTTCGGTGTGATCCGTTTCAGCCGCGTCCGCATTGTGTCCGCGCCGCCATGGATCGTCCAAGAGACGCCGCCACCCGCTGCAGCGGCTGCGCCGCTCCCTGTTCAGGTTTCCTCTGGCAGCTTAGGCAAAGAGACGGCCGGAGCAGAGCTTGCCGCGACTCGACGTGCGCTGGTTGCGACGAGCATGGTCAACGCCCTGCCAAACTCGGTGGGAGTCGCGGCCACACAACTGGTTGACGCACCACGGGCGCCAACGACCGTTGCAGACGGCGGGACGCCACGGCACATCGAGTCACCATGAAGCCCGAACCCTCTGATGATGATCTGCTCAAGCCTCGGACGGTCGACAAGACCGACCCGGGCGCGCATCTCGAGGCGGCTGAGTTAGAGTCGGTTGCGGTCGACTTGGCGAATCCTCCAATACCGCGGGAGCCAACCGATCCGGCGACGATTGCGCTCGACCCTACGGACCCGAGCCCGCCAGAGGATACAATCGATGCAATTTCGATTGGGATCGACCAAACCGACCCGGGACACCCGCCCGAGCCAACGGAGGACGGCGCATCGATACTTTCGAGTTCGGAGATCTCTTCACCCAACTCGTTGCTTCCCTCGCCCAATGGGGTCGCCCCGCAGGCTTCGTCGCCTCCGTTGCAGCCGGAGGTCATGGACCGTCTGATTCGAGCATTCGACCGCCCACCCCAGCGCCCACAGCCAAACTATGTTGAGCGCCCGCAGTCCGACGGGGGCAACGCCGTGGCCTACAGCACCACGGCGGATCCCGTGGTTCCGAAATATCCAGAGGCGCATCGTGCCCAGGTCCTCGTAGAAATCGCCGAGCTGACGCGCAGCCTGCCGGCACCCAAGATGGAGGCACCGAACACACCGAGCGAAGGGCGCGATCGAACGACGGCGCCACCCCTGAAGGTCCAAGAGCGGAGAACGCGTAACAGGATACTTGCTGCGGTCGCAGCGCTGCTCATTGGTGGAGTTACCGGTGCCGCCGCGACTCTGCGGCAAAGCGGGCCAGCGCACAAGCCAACACCGCCCGCTCCCTCTGTGCCTGGGCGAGACGTGCCTGCCCCACACGCCGTGGCTCCGGCGGCGCCAGCCCTGGCCAGTATCCGCGAGGAGAATGCGCACGTTGGCCCCGCAGCAGCTCCGTTTACATCCGCCATGACCTCCGCGGCCCCTTCGGCGTCAACGCTCGGTGGGCCCAACTCTGCGCGCGCTCCAGCTCCAAGAACCCCCGCCCTTCGCGCGCCGCCGAATTCGAAGCCACGGCTTCCGGCAACAGCTCCGTCAACGAAGCCAAGCGACGACACCACTCTCGACGAGCTCGATAGAGTAAGAGTAGCCCCCGCACCGGGACGTGACTAAAAGGACCCCGTGAGCTCGATCGTACGATGCGCTGCCCTCGCCGGCGCCCTCGTGATTTGCTTGCCCGCAGCCGCCCGCGCGCAGCCGCCAACCCACGATGCCGCATACGACGCGGCCCGCAAACGATTCGAAGAGGGCAAAAGGCTAATCCGTGAGGGCAAGCGCGAGGGGGATCGAAGCAAGCTGGAGATGGGCTATCTCGAGTTCAAGGCGGCCTATGCCCTCTACCCACGGGCCAAGGCAGCGCTGCTCAACTTCGTCGAGGCAGAAGTCGTCACTGACCGGCTCGTCGACGCGATGAAGCATCTGCGCGAGTTCGTCCACCTGCACGGCACTCCCGATGCGGGAAGCGAATACGCAAAGCCGTTCCAGCTGTATTGGGAGAAAGCGTTCAAAGCGACGGCGCACATCGACGTGCAGGCGCCGCCCGTCATGCGGATATTCGTGGACGACGACGAAGCGGGAGTTAGCCCTCTCCCGGCTCCCGTCGATCTCGCACCCGGACATCACCGTGTCGATGCGATCGGCGCCGATAACAAGTTGCACTCTGAAGTCGATGCAACCGCCGGGGAGATCATCAACGTGAAACTCGCTCCCCCAGCCACCGCGTCAAGTGCTCCCGCAACCTCTTTGGTTATTGCACCGGCAATTCCCTCCGCGCCGCCGACGCTTCCACCCGAGAGTACGCCATTGGTCCCACTTAGCCCCGATAGCGGAGCCGAGGGAGGATCCAGCAGTGGCCTTCGCATCGGCATAACGATCGGCCTGGGAGCAGTATCCCTAGCGAGCCTCGTGGTCGCCATAGGTTTGCGAGTCAAAGCCAGCAACGAAGCGGATCAGGCGGCGACCGCGCTCGCCGGCGTGCCCAACACGCCAGACGCGTGCGTCGGGTCCTCAAGCAGCGCATGCATGCAGGCACACGACGCGATTCAAAGCGAAAATAGCGACAAGACGGCGGCGAACTGGCTCTTTGTCGGGTCCGGTGTCGTTGCAGGCGCCGCAGTGGCGAGCTGGCTCTTGTTCGCGCCGCGCCCGCCGCGTTCAGCTAGTTCCGAGTGGGTTCCCATGGCATCGCCAACGTCTGCTGGATTGCTTTGGCGTTCAAGCTTCTGAGGGTGGGTAGACGATGAGAATGAGAGCTCTGCTCCTTGCCGCGGCGGGAAGTCTTCTCTGCATTGTAGCCGTTGCCGGAATGCAGGCCTGCGAGAGCACACCTTGCACGGCAGACCGCACGTGTGCACAAGCGCCGGGGACTGATGGTGGGGATGCTGACGCGACAATGGCTGACGTAACCACGGACGCCACAGACGAGATCGACGTCGCGGACGGTGGACCCGGCGACAGCTTAGGCGCGACCGCGGACGGCGACGCCGACGCGGGAGACGGCTTCGATGGTTTCGACGGCTTTGACGGCTTCCACTGCGATTCATCGAAGTCGCCCCACGACGACTCGTGCGTGATCGACAACCAGTTCGGAGTGTTCGTTTCGCCCAACGGGGCAGACTCGGATGCGGGGAACATCGGCACTATGCAGGCACCCGCAAAGACGATTGCCCACGGCATCGACCTGGCAATGGGACAGAGCAAGCGCGTCTACGTCTGCGCCAGCGCCGGCAGCTATACCGACAAGCTCCCCGTGGGCAGCGCGCGCGACGGCGTCAGCGTATACGGGGGATTCGATTGCTCGGGCGCGGTCTGGAAGTACAGCGCGACGCAGAAGGCGACCGTCGCGCCGCCCTCCGGAGTCGCTCTCGAAGTGAGCGGCCTGACGACGGGTGTTATTTTCGAGGATATCGAGTTCGACGCGGCAAGCACGCCCTCGAGCGCTCCGCAGACCGGGCCGGGCGCGTCTAGCATCGCAGTGGTCGTGAACGCGTCGCTGAAGGTGATTTTTCGACGCGTAACGATCCAAGCGGGAAATGGACAGCCAGGAGCGCCAGGCAGTACGGGGGTGAACACGTGGTCTGGAACTGCGCCCGGTGGCAACTCGGCGGACGGTGGCATGGGAGCGCCGACGTTGCCGTGCCCATGCGGCGGCAGTGGGGGTGCAGGAGGCGACGCTGGGGTTCTTAATAGCGGCGGTGGGGTGACCGCGCCCGCGCAGGCCGGCTCCGCGGGAGAGCCCAAAGGGGCCGCCAACGGCGGGGCTGCTGCCAACCCACCGAACCCGTGTGGAGACGGAACGCAAGGGTCGCGGGGTACCGACGGCGATGGCGGGGTTGGTTCAAGCGGCATGGGCTCCCTATCCGCTGACGCGGGTTGGTCCAATGTGTCGAGCGGAGGCAATGGCTCCGGCGGAGCTTTCGCTCAGGGCGGCGGGGGCGGAGGTGGAGGCTTGTATTTTCAAGCCGACTCTCCAAATCGAGGTGGTGGAAGCGGAGGCTGCGGTGGTTGCGGTGGTGCCTTCGGCAGCGGCGGTTTCGCCGGAGGTTCGAGCATTGCGCTCGTGAGCGTCTCGTCGGGGATAACGGTCGACGCGTGCACGCTGAGCGCTCGAAACGGAGGCAGCGGGGGCAAAGGCGGCGACGGGCTGGTTGGGCAGGCAGGCGGGGATGGCGGCGGCGCCGGCGGTGCGGGAGGCAATGGGGGCACCGGCGGAGCCGGCGGTCACTCGATCGCAATTGCTTATACCGGGACGGCGCCAAGTCAGGCTGGGACCACCACGAATGTGGTCACAACGTCCGCCTCCGGCGGCGCCCCGGGCGCAGGCGTCGCCGCACAGAACAGCAAGGGCGCCCAGGGGCTCAACGTTGCCGTGAAGATGCTCTGAGCCGCGTCTCAATTCTCAATGGCGGACGCCGCAGCACCAGGTGGCCGCGACGCTGGCCGCTAGTAGTGCTCAACCCCGCCGCGTGATCGCCCGTCGGCGAGCTCCAACCCGCCACCACCACCAGGCGAGCGGCGCAAGAACGAACGGAAGTTCGTACGGAACGGGGTAGAAGTTTACCTTCCGTGCGATGGCAGGCGGTTTGCGCAACTCGACCGGCGATTCCGACGCATGAAAAGTGACGTCCGATTCGGCACGCTTAGTGGCGTAATCGACGAATTCGGTGACCCAGGCATTGGCGGGTAGCTCCACCCCGGGCAGCGCCGCAGTCAGCTTGTTCGTCAGCGCCGCTGGCGCGGCAAACGTCGGACGCGCATCCCACGGAGTGGACCTCTCATCGGTGAGAACGCCTTCGACGCGACCCTCGGCGACTACAAATAGATCCAGCCCGCGGCCCTGTGTCTCCGCCGCGTCGGCTGGCTCGAGATAGGGGTAGATGGGCTGCTCCGCGGGAAACGTGATCCGCAGCGCGCGGGATGCGATCGTGTCGCGCGAGTCCGCTTTGTCATACCGGAGTGCCACGATGTGCCAGCCCTTCGCGACGTAGATGCCCAACCATTGCTTGAGCGCGGGGCGCAAATCGAAGCCGCGCACCGTAAGCCAGTTGGCGAGCGCCGAAGTATCGCTTGCCAAAAGGACGGTCGCGTCGAGGCCGGCCACGGTCTTCTCCTCGACGACCGTGACGAGGTCCCGGCGGCCGCCACCCACCCGATACTGCAGAATGCCCAGTTCGAGGAGCCACGGTTCGGTGATTCCTACGAACCGAGGTTCCCACCGCACTGTCTCCTTGACCGGGGGAAGCGTGATGTCCAATAGCGCTTGAAACACCTGGCCATCGGCGTCGGCCAGCGTGGGGCGCGCCGGAGTGCTACTCAAGCCGACTTGTTTCGCCTCCCTGCCCGTAAGCAGCTGCATCGCCGTGCTGGGCGTTCCACCCCTTTCCGCATCGCCGCTGCACATTCCGTAGTCGCGGTCCTTGTACTGTAGGAACGCGCTCTCGATGACAGGGGACCACACCTCGCTGACGTTGTCTTCCGTCCGCGCTTGCGCATGGCCGCAGACGAACTGGGTGGCCACGGTCACGGGAACTTGCGTAAATCTCGTGGCACCTAAACCCCAATAGTGCTCCTCGGGTTTGTACAGCGTAACCGTGTAGGAGACGACCTCTCCTTTCTCATTCTTGTTCTCGGAGACGGCATTCTTGATGAGCGCGCGGCCTTCTGACGATTGAGCAAGGCTGACAAGCGTGGCCATCAAATAACAATCGTCGAGCCGATTTTGCCTTATGTCTTTCTCGCTGACTTCGTTGACGTCATGAGCCTCGGTGCGAAAGAGCACGGGATGAACGACCTTGTCCTCCGGTCCGCAGGTGTAGTTGCAAGTGGAGCCCTCGACGAACGCTTTGCAGCGGTCGTTCGCCGCGGCCCGATCGGCACGCTCATCGGTCGTCGGTGGTAGACCGGAGGTATCGCTAGCTAGCGTCGCCTTCCCAATCAGTACGGCGACTGAAGGTGCTCGCATCAACCGGGGTAGTCATCGGGTGCGCTCCGTACCAGGGGCCTCGCGCCCCAACTTGTATCCCTATCGGTCACCCCCACTCGGCCGTTGCGTCCATTTGTCTGAAATGCTCGAGCCGACGCGAAACCGCCTGGCCTTGGCTGTCGCGCTTCACCGCGGGTCAACGGCTACCGACGTTTCCTGCTCCGGCGGTCGCAGGACGATGAACCCGACAATCCCAGCCACGAGCAAGCCGGCGCCGGCAGCCGTCAGGCCAATCGAGTCTCTCTGGACGCGATCGTGATCCGTCGGTGCGGTCTGTCGGTCGACCGCGGCCCAGTCGACCCCTGCGGCCGTCAGAAGCACGACGCCAGGCGAAAAAAAGGCGAGCCCGAGGAGGAACTGACTAACACAGTCCCACCCCGAGCGACCGAGGCCAACGCGGTACGTTCGCGGCGCGGAAGTGGCTTCAACCTGAAGGTTTGCCCAACGCCCGTCATCCATCGACTGCAAATGGAGATCGTGCGGACCATAAGGCAGGTCGACGGCGCACGGCGCCTCGCAAAGAGGGACGAGTCGGCGATCGGTAACATCCACCCAGTGGGTCGTATAAGTCGTCGTAATGACGTCCTGGCCCCAGACGTCACGCCTCGTTTTGGTCTCGGCAGTAACAAACCGTATCGTTCTAGGATTCACATTCACGACCTCGTCGACCCGCACCCGCGTCGGTATGACGTCGATTGTGATGTGTCCCCTTCGGTCGGCCTCTTGGGGTGGAGGCAAGTTCAACCTGCCTGGCGGCGGCGGATTGACAGGCGGAAGCGAACGAACGCATCCGATTCCGAGAAGAAAAAGGGCGCCCAAGGGTAAGCGCGTCATGGCGCCCCCGGCGCCGGCCACTGTCGCACAGGCCCGGAGCGATCTGCTGCCGGGCCATAAGCCAGACAGGGGATCATCCCGAGCACCGCGACAATCCCGATGCCAAGAGTCACCAGACCGATCGTGCGGCGATCGGCGGGGTCTTGATGAACTTCGGGAGACGGATCGGTTGCTGCGAGGCCAGCTCCGAGCGGCAGCGCGATGATGGCCGTGGCCGCGAACAGGCCCCCCACAATGGCGACCGGCAAGCTATCGGGTTTGCGGTCACCGACCGCGTGCAGCGCGAGGCTCGGAACTGCACTAAACGTAACAAAGGCTGTGTCGACGCGATCACCTTGAGTGAAGCGAAACTCGTAGGAACCGTGCGGCATTTCGATGATGCAAGGAGTCCGGTCGCACGCCGGCCGGCTCCTTTCGCCGCGATTCGTCGCCAGGCCGCCGTAGAGCAGCGCAGCTGACCTGTCCTTTGTGCCCCACGGGTAATCGCGGAACTCGACTAGCTCGACGCGTGCGGGCGCACCGACAACGTCCAAACGCACGCGCCCATTGCCCGGAACGTCACTAGGTTGCAACGGATGGGACGGCGGAGGCGCATCCGAGCACCAGGGCCAAGGCGCTTCCAAGTGCAGCACGCCACGGACGAGCCATCGCTCGCCTATATAGAAGCAATCACCATCCTCCAGAAGTCCTGACGTCTGGGATGGTCCACACACGCTCCCCTGACTGGGGATGAGTCCCCGCGTCCCCCGACGCGAGATGAGCCCGACGCCCAAGGTCTGGGCCAGGACGGCGAGCCGTGAGACCACGTTGTGTGATGCCGAAGGCATCCTGGTTTCCCGATGTGCACCTCAACATCGACGACTCTTGCGCTCCGCCTTGGCGAGGGCATCGATTGCTGCACTCGTCGCCCAAGCAGGTCCATCCCCGCCGCTCGAACGAGGGAGTAGGCCTCTTCAACCTGGGAAGCGACGCGCCACAAGAACAGATACGCGTTCGCGGCGAGCTCCGGTAACTCGTCCTCGGTCGCGTGACCGTCAAGCTGGTGATGAGCCGTCCAATTCGTCCGACCTTCGGTGGAGAAGTGCACCGTGTCAAAGAACAGCCACCCCGTGAGAGGTGCCCCGTGGAATCGGTCCGGGCGGACGTAATGCGGCGGAATTTCGATCTGCATGCCCCCAAAGCATAGGGGTCATGCCGTCGCCCGCCATGCCATTCTGATCCTCTCCGCCCCCCCGAGCCTGCCAGGCTGTCGGGGCCCAGTTCCTTTGAAGCTACGCTGGCATCGCGCGTCCCTGATGTTCTCAACGCCCAAGCACCTGACGCGCGCCTCTCGGCTGCTCTACCCTGGTGGCATGCGCAAAGGCTTTCCATGGTTCTACGTCAGGAGGGATGAGACCTTCTTCAAGGACCTTTGGGACAGAGGCCGATTCGTCTTCGACACGAACATGCTCCTCAATTTTTTTCGGTACTCGTCGGAGACCCGCGAAGCTCTTTACAACTTTCTGTCGAGCGACACTGTCAAGGATCGGTTGTGGATACCGTGGCACGTTGCCGACGAGTATCACCGAAACCTATCCGTGGTTAGGTACGAGCCAGTCAAGGCTCTACACGAGCTAAAAGCTCACCTAGGCAACACGCGAAGTGGGCTCAAGGCCGACGAGCATCGCGGGCGTCTGGACAAGCTCCTCGCAGACGTCGATGGCTTCCTCAAGGAGGCCTCGACCAAATTCGAATCGAAGGACGAGCTCGCGTGGGTGGACAAGGTCGCAGACCCATATGGCGGCAAGGTTGGCGAGCCATTCAAGGACGAAGAGCTCAAAGAAGTCCGGGCCCAGGGCGAGGAGCGATACAAGAGGCGAATCCCGCCTGGGTTCGCTGACGCATCAAAAAAGGCTGGCGACGAGCGCTTCGGCGATTTGGTTATTTGGAAGGAGGTGATCCGGTTCGCCAAGCAGCAGGCGGTTCCGGTCGTTTTCGTGACTGACGACGTGAAGGAGGACTGGTGGGAGCGAGTCGGCGGCAAGATCGTTGGCCCACTTCCAGCTCTGCTCCAAGAGATGGCGAGAGAGGCATCCGCGGATGCCCTTTTACATGTACACAGGCGAGAGCTTCCTTTTGTACGCAAAAAAGTATCGCGGGGCTCAGCTGACCGATGCAGCGATGACGGAGATCGCCCGCGTGCGCGCCGAGCAGGAAGAAACGCGGCTGCCTCCGCGACTCAACAGCGCGGTCGGCGCTACTGGCCAAAGGTACCGCCCAAACGAGTATTTTCAGGGCGTGATTACGTCAGGTGCAAGCTCAGGTGCCAGTTTCATTGCCGGCGCTGGTATGCGAACGAGAACGTGTCCAGGATGCGGCGCTCAGGAGGTTCAGCCCCAGATTTTCTTTGGCACAGACGCAGACCCTTGGCGAACGGGCCTACAGTGCCACCGCGAACTGTGCCGCAACTGCTGGGTGTCCGTACCAGGCGCCGTCTGCATAGTCTGTCAGGGGGCCCCGCGTGACAATTCATCGCACGGTTCGGTACTTGGTGGGCAATGTCACAACGTTGCTTATGCGGGCCAGTCTCCGCGCCTCGAGCTCCTTGGCAAGCTGCGCCACGACGTCAAACCGCCGCGCCGTAGCGGCACGTCACCGGACGCGCTTACACGCCCCTTGCGTCAGCGGGAGGCCCGGCGCAACTCACGCGCGGGCAGCTTGTGGAGCTGAACAAGCTCCTCGACGGTTTTCTGCCTCTTCTCTGCGATCTTCTCGAGGTACTTGCGCGGTTCGTCGTAGTCCTTCTGCGAAACGCTGAGCTTCCACACCTGCGGCCGATCGGGCGTTGTGTGATGGCAGATATGATTCAAGTGGCAGAGAAGCAGGCCCACCGCCCTTATCGGGTTGTGTCCCTCGCCTGCAGCGACAATAAGCGTCAAGTGGGTTTGCAAGAGCACCGTCATCTCCTTTGGTAAAGAGAGGAGCGCCTCGTCGTTCGTCACGAGGCCATCCCACCGCTGCTGGTGTCGATGCAACGCAACGAACAGCTCCCAATCGTCGACTTCAGCGAGCTGCTCGTCGATCTCGGCGATAGGCACGAGCTCGACGTGCGGCATCATCACTCCGAACTCTTTGAGAACCGGAGCCGGAAAGTTGTGGTCGAGCGCGAGACGGACCTTGCTCGCCGAAATGCCCATTACGCAGCGATGTGGATCGCGAGGTTTTCCTCGAGCTGACGCTCAAGGTCCAGGGCCTGGGCAACCTGCGCTTCGGTCACGTACGGATAGAGCGTCCTTATCGCAGCAGAATCGAGCCCATCGCGATTGAGCGCGTAGATGGCCCTAGTCTCGAGCCGCGTGTGCACGACGTGCGGCGAACCGGACAGGCGGCCGGGAACAATGCGAAGGTCCGGCCGGGGTCGGACGAGATCGGGCCCGCGCAGTCCCTCCTTCGTTGAGAATGGCGCGATCAAGTTGATTGCGTCGGCGACCAACGTCTGACCGGCCAGCGTCTCAGGACCAGCGGGGCCTTTCACGTGAATTTTGCCATGGATGTCGACCCACACCGACGCCTGGTCATCCCACAACGGCGCGTCCAGCTTCCGCAGCCGGTCGAGGGCCCTGCGGATCGCCTTCATGCTGGTCGGCGGAATCTCCGCCCCCGCCTCACCGGTCTTGCGCTGGCGCAACCAGTAAATGATCCGAAGGCCCATCAGGTCCGCGTACGACCAAAGCTTGACCTTCTCGGCCGAAACAGCTGGCGCGAGCAACTCGTGACGGGACCAATAGTGAATGGTCGACCGCGGCACTCCGGAGAGCGCCGACGCTCGGTCCGCGTTGTAGGCCCCAGTCGGCGGCATGCGGGGAGCTTAGTTCAAAGCCAAGGTATGGACCACGAGGTTCAGACGTCGCCTCGCGCGAGTGGACGCCCGATCCGCGTTGCCGCCCCAAAGAGACAGCTCCTTGCTACGCTCGCCTACGGGGCCCGCACGCGATCCCTACTCTGGGACCGACCGGAGGCGCGGAATTTCAGGGAAAGGGATCGATAGGATGAGGTCAACATGGCTTCCGGCCGCGAGGCTGACAGGCGGATGTTATCGGCGGAACGGTCTGGAGATCTTGGATGAGCTGTCCAAACGTCTTAATGATTGGCATGTTCGACGATCTCTGTCGGCGACGCTGCAAAGCGTCATCGAAGGAGGTGGCCGAGTGGCCGAAGGCGCCCGACTGCGAATCGGGTAACGGGTTCGCCCGTTCGGGGGTTCGAATCCCTCCCTCACCGCCAAGGGTGCCGTAAGGTCCCCGCAGCTCCTCTCGGCCAGACGGGAGCACTGATCACCGCCCGTAGCCGTCGGGCGGGCGGTGATCATGAACGGTCTCGGCCGGATTGGCCGTCGGCGCGGCACGCTGCGCTGGCAACAACACTCTTTCCCGGCCCACCGGTTCCTTGACAGATCCGCAGCCCGGCTTAGGCTTGAGCCCAAGCTGCCGACCGTTTCGGTGGTTGCTTCGTGCCGGTCTCACCCACACAGGGACCACCAACGCGAAGCCTAGCGGGGCTTAGTCTCGCAAGACGGGAGTCGGATGTCTCTGGTTCTGGGCAGCGGGTGTGGGACGCGGCTAGATCCATGGAGATTCCCGATGACGAATAAGCGAAAGCAACGCATCAGTGATTTGGTGGAAACGCTCGGCGTGTCCCGTCGGAGCGCCGCGAATGTCCTCGACGCTGGCCGACCTCGTAAGACCAGGGGCTCCGAGGCTTCGGCATCCGAGCCCTTCACGCTTGGGCAACTGCTCGCGGCCGTGCACGACCTGTTTTCCGAGAATCGCGAGGGCTCGAAGTTTACGACGCAGGTCAATAGCCTCCGTCTCTCAGAGCCTTATCGGACGGGTGGGCCGATTCCAGAGGTCCCGCTCGTGGACGTGACATTCGAGCGGACGGAAGAAGGCTGGACTTTCACCGGCTCAATCTGGTTTGTGGACGGAGAGGTATACGACGGCCTCGACGAGCTCGACCCGGCGTGGCTCGAAACGAAATCGGGCCGAGAACGGGTGCACAGGACTCTACGAGTACGGCACCTTAGTCCCTGTACTCAAGGACCTGCGCATCCATGGCGGGGGTCGCACCGGGGAGATTGGCAAGAACATTGTCCTGCACGTCAGGCTGACCCTCTCGCACCCGCTCTACGCGTTGCTTCGCCGGCTGGATGCCCCGACAACGTTTTCTGTGCTCACGGGACGGGTCCCCGCTGGTGGTGTGTCCGGAACCGTGGCGATTGCCCGCGAGCAGTCACAGCGACTCGCTACCAATCCTCAATGGTATGCGGAGAGCGGGGGCGTGAAAATCAACGTAACGGATCCCGAGCACCAGTTGCTCGTCGCCCAGGGGGCCGCTGACAGTGGTCAGGTGCAGATCGTCCGCTCGTTTAAGAATGAGCAGCGGATTACATTTGCCGAGCGGTGTGACAAGTGCAGACGATGGATCTCCTGCGGCGAGTTGGAGCGCGAGGGCGCCTGCGTCTGCGGTCACAAATACCGCATCGTCTTCAACCTCCCGCAGGCTAAGCAATGGACCCTCCACGACGGGCCGTGCTGCCTGGATTGCGGTAAAGCGTTTCGGCCACGCGAGTGGGTGGGTCCTCGCCAGCCTTGGCACCCGGTCAACGACGGGCAGATGCAGTGCGACGACTGCTACCTTGGCGGACTGCACACGGACGTGAAGACTGCCGGAAAGGCTCGCGGCGACGTGCAGGCCCGCGTGCTCAAGACGAAACCGATTGTCGGTGAGCCCATGCCCACCCCGGTGGCGGACCTTGCGGCCTTGAATGACGCCGATGGGCGCTACAGGAAAGCAATCGCCACCGAACTGCGTGCGCTCTCTGAACGGCGCCGCGACAACAGTTGAAAGCACTTGTGGGGACGTGCTCACCCGATCCGGTCGACCCTCGGGGACATATCACTGTGAATAGAGTCGGCGACGACGCACGAGATAGTCGACAGCTCGGTCATCGCCTTCCCGGGACCTGCGCGAAGCCTCGGCCGACGCGTCCAGCCCATACGCCGGTGCGGGACGCCGCGAACCAGTTGAGCAGCGCGGGGGGGGGAGAGACTGATGACAAACCCGACTACGCACGCCGACCGGCGTGCGTGAGGGGCCCGCGCGGCATGCCGCTGGCGGCGGCTGAATCAAACGTCCCAATTGGGCTGGGCGGTTCTAGCGTCCCCGCACTGACCGAAAGGGGTCCCTTTTGGGACGCCCAATTTGGGGGCTGCTTGCGTGCGCGATCCCCCTTGGACGACCTTCTTGCCGTCACCCGGCGTCCGCGGCCCGTCGCGTCCACCCGAGGATGACGAAAGTGCCGAGGAAGTAGCCGAAGTCGATGAACGCGACGTCGAGCTTCTGGGTCAGTCGCGAGCCGTAGACGAGCGCGACGAATACGAAGAGAGACCACACGAGCGCCGCGGTGAAGACGGGTCGGTGGTGGCGAAGGAACTCGCCGCGGACAACGCTCACGACGAAACCCAGGGCCGCAGTCGTCTCAAGCACCGCGATCGCATCGTACGACGTCGCGAACCCGCCGGGGAGGTGCGCAAGCCACGTGCCGGCGAACTGTTTCGCGAACCAGTCGGGGACGCCGGCGGACCATTTGAGCCAGGCGGCGAGCACGAATGTGACGAGGTAGATGGCGTCGATCGCGGCGACCGTGAGCACGTCGACGACGCCCGCGCGGCGCGGCGGCGTGCGACGCGACGTTTCGGAGGCGCGGGACCCTGTAGCCGGGAAGCTGCGGGATGAGGTGTCCATGTCGAACCTGCGTCGCAAAGGGCGTGCCGACGGGACGCTCGCCTGGGACAGGGGCAATTGCCTTGTTCGTGCCGCATCGGCTCCGGGCTGAGTGCGGAATCCGCACCCGGAGGACGCTCGAATCGGCAGGGGTCGGCGTCTTGGGTGTCCCACGAGAATGTCACCGCGGCGCGAATCTCATTTGGGTCCGGGGGAAGAGTCTGAAGGTGAACGTGTTGGCGAGACTGCGCGTGCGAGTTAAGAACGATAGCGCGGCAGGCAGCTGTGCCTTACGGGCCGGCTGCTCGTACATCGTGGATGGCGCTGGTCGAGTGCTTCGCTGAGCTGTGAAAGCCTTTGGAGGCGGCCAAATTGGCCGGCATCCTGCCAGAACGGCCTCTCATGAACTGGACAGGGCAGCTGGCAGGCGAGGGATTCGGGTTTGACGTTCTGGCGACCGCTACGGCCCTCATCGTCCTGCTCTATGGCGGCGGCGCCTGGTCGCTCGATCGCTGGCTCACGAAGCGCGTGGGTGCATCAGTGTAGGTCGTACCGCTTCAGTTTCTCGTAGAGTGTTCGAAGCCCAATGCCCAGCTTTGTTGCGGCGAGACGCCGGTTGCAGCCCAACGCGGCCAACGTGCGAAGGATCGTCTGCCGCTCCAGCTCTGCGAGCGAGCCCTCGACCACGAGCGTCGTGTCCGCAGGCTCCGAGCCAGGCTCGATCATTCCGGACGCCTCGTCGCTCGTCCCGCTCGGTGGGGCTTCGCGCATTGCCGTTTCGCGAACGGCCGGCGGCTCGGAGACCGGCGGGCGTGGTGGCTCGGTGGAGGGTCCGGGGAACCAACGCGCATCGACCGTCAGCTCCTCTTCCGACGACACGATGAGGGCGCGTTCGACGATGTTCTGCAGCTCGCGGATGTTACCCGGCCACGAATAGGCGTGAAGCTGCTCCACGGCCCGCGGGTGGACGCGTCGCGCTCGCTTCTCCTGCCCCCGACCGCGATTCATGAAGTATTCGACGAGGAGAGGAATGTCCTCCTTCCGATCGCGCAAGGGAGGCATCTCGATCGGGAACACATTCAGTCGGTAGAAGAGATCGCTACGGAATGCGCCCGCCGCGATGGCCGTGGGAAGGTCCGCGCTCGAATTCTCGCTCCTGGAGGACGCGCAACAGCGCAATCTGCGTCTCCGCGGGAAGCTCCCCGACCTCGTCGAGGAAGATGGTCCCGCCCTGCGCCTGTTCGAAACGTCCAATCTGCCGCTGCACAGCCCCCGTGAAGGCGCCCTTCTCGTGACCGAATAGGTCCGAGGCGATCAGGGATTGCGGAATCGCGGCGCAGTTCACGCTGACGAACGGCTGCGATCGCCGGGCCGACCGGTCGTGGACGGCGCGCGCCACGCGCTCCTTTCCCGTGCCTGTCTCGCCGAGAATCAGCACGGTCGCATCGGTCGGAGCCACCGCCTCCACCAGATCGAGCACCCCTCGGAAGGCGCGACTCTTCCCGATCATGCCTGCGGCGCTTTCGGGCAAAGGGTCACTCCCGGTTGCCTGTGCGTGCGGGGGCGACGTCCTCGCGAACGCCCGCCCGATCGCCTCCAGCAGCTCGTCCTCCGGAGGCGGCTTGGTCAGAAACTCCTGAGCGCCGGCCTTCATCGCTCTCACCGACGTGGGTATGTCGCCGCGACCCGTGAGAAAGATGACCGAGAACCTCGCGTCGAGCTTCCCCTGGAGCTCGAGCCCGCTCATGCCCGGCAACTCCAGATCGAGCACCACGCAGCCTGGCCTGGTCGCCCAGTGACTCTCCAGGAACTGCCGCGCCGACCCGAAAGTCTCCACGGGCCAGCCTGCGGAGCGGATGAGGCTTCCCACCGACTCGCGTACGGATGAATCGTCATCCACGACGTACACAGGAGCTGCCGAAGAAGTCATGATGGCTCCCTTCATTTGGCGCGTAGCACCGTCTCGATTGCCCTCAGTACCGTTTCCTCGTCCAGCGGCTTGGCTAGGTAATCCGCGGCCCCGTCCGTCAGCGCCCGCAAACGCACTTCGTCGTCCGATGCGTGCGCGGTCATCAAGATCACTGGCAACCGCGGATGGCTGAGCGCAAGACGGCGCTGCAGTTCCAGCCCGCTCATCCCGGGCATGCGCACGTCCGTGATCACGCAGTCGGTCTGGTCGAGAGCAGCGGACGCGACGAGCTCTTCGCCCGATCCGAATTCATGGACAGCGTGTCCAACCGATCGGAGCAAGCTCGACATCGATTCGCGGACGCACGCGTCGTCATCGACAACGGTGATGTGAGGAGCCGCCATGACCCGTGGTCGTATTAAGGGGCGGCGCGAGCCGAATGTCGACTACACCTTGGTATAGGTTGCGGGCTGGCCTCCGTCGCGGCGTCATTTTCCTGGGCTTTCTCGCTCTTTCTCGGCCCGTGGGTCGGGTCCGGCAAGAGCCCGGGGCCCATCGTGGCGATGCTTGAAGTCCCGTTATGGCGGTGCCAGCATCCCCCGTCATGCCATCGCTGGCGAGCCCGGGCGACCTCACCCTCCACCGAGGCTCTGGCGACGGCGTGGATCCGATCCTGATTGTCACTCCAGCCGCGGATTACCCCTCACGCGAGGCCATCAGGCGGCTCGAGCACGAATACGAGCTCAGGGCCGCGCTCGATACGAACTGGGCCGCGCGGCCCGTGGCACTCGCCCCCCGCGGTGGTCGAATGGCGCTGGTGCTCGAGGATCCCGGGGGCGAGCCGCTCGATCGGCTCTTGGGCAAGCCCCTTGAGGTGACGCAGTTCCTGCACATCGCCATTCCACTCGTGGCCGCGATCCGCCAGATGCACGAGCGAGGTCTCATCCACAAGGACATCAAGCCAGCGAATGTCCTGGTGGACCCGACCCGCGAGCGCGCGTGGCTCACCGGGTTCGGGATTGCTTCGCGCCTGCCCCGGGAGCATCGAGCTCCGGAGCCGCCCGAGGTGGTCGCCGGAACGCTCGCCTACATGGCACCCGAACAGACCGGACGAATGAACCGCTCCGTCGACTCCCGCAGCGATCTCTATGCGCTGGGCGTTACCTTCTACGAGATGTTGACGGGGACGTTGCCCTTCACGGCCGCGGACCCGATGGAGTGGGTCCACTGCCACATCGCCCGGCAACCGGTCCCACCGGAGGAGCGGATTGCGGGTATCCCGGGCCGCCTCTCCGCGATCGTGATGAAGCTCCTCGCCAAGACCGCCGAGGATCGCTACCAGACGGCCGCTGGTCTCGCGATCGACCTGCGGCGGTGTCTTCTGGCCTGGGAAACGACCGGCCGCATCGAGCCATTCCCGCTGGGCTCCGAGGACGCGTCGGACCGTCTGATCATCCCGGAGCGGCTGTACGGGCGCGAGCACGAGATCGACACGCTGGTGGCTGCCTTCGACCGCGTCGTCGCTCAGGGCACTCCCGGGCTGGTGCTGGTCTCCGGGTTCTCCGGCATCGGCAAATCCTCGGTGGTCAACGAGTTGTACAAGGTGCTCGTCCCGCCGCGCGGCCTCTTTGCGGCCGGGAAGTTCGACCAGTATGCGCAGGACATCCCGTACGCCACACTGGCCCAGGCATTCCAGAGCCTCGTGCGCCACATCCTGAGCACGAGCGACGCCGAAGTCTCCCGCTGGCGCGACTCCATCGGCGAGGCGTTGGGCGCGAACGGGCAGCTGATCGTGAACCTCATCCCCGAGATGGAACTCCTGATCGGCAAGCAATCGCCCGTTCCGGACCTAGCGCCCCAGGACGCGCAGAACCGCTTTCAGCTGGTCTTCCGTCGACTCATCGGCGTGTTCGCTCGACCGGAGCACCCGCTCGCCCTCTTCCTCGACGATCTGCAGTGGCTGGACGCCGCGACCCTGATGTTGCTCGCCGACCTGGTTACCCGGCCAGAGGTGGGCCCGCTCCTGCTGGTCTGCGCATACCGTGACAACGAGGTCAGTCCTTCTCACCCGCTCATGCAGACGCTGGGGCGTGCACCACATCGTACTGGCCCCCCTCAGCCTCGAGGAGGTCGGTCGGCTCGTCGCCGATGCCCTCCACTGCGGGGCGGAGCGCGCCGAGCCTCTCGCGCAGCTCGTGCACGAGAAGACGGGCGGCAATCCCTTCTTCGCGATCCAGTTCCTCATGATGCTGGGGGACGAGCTGCTCCTGACCTACGACACCCGCGCAGGCGACTGGACCTGGGACGTCAACCGCATCCGGGCCAAGGGTTATACCGACAACGTCGTGGACCTCATGGTCGGTAGGCTGAACCGCCTGAGCGACCAGACGCGGGAAGCGTTGAAGGAGCTGGCCTGCCTGGGGAACGCCGCGGAGATAGCCACCCTGAAGGTGCTTCACGGGCACTCCGAGCAGGCGGCGAACAGCGGTCTCTGGGAGGCCGTCCGCGCCGGGCTCGTCTTCCACCAGGACGGCGCCTACAGGTTCTTGCACGACCGGATCCAGCAGGCCGCCTACTCGCTGATCCCGGAAGTGGACCGCGCTGCGACGCATCTGCGCATCGGCCGTGCCCTCCTGGCAGGCATGACGCCGGACGATCTCGATCAACATCTGTTCGACGTCGCGAACCAGTTCAATCGGGGCGTTGCCCTGGTGGTCGACCGTGACGAGAAGGCGCAAGTGGCGACGATCGACCTGCGTGCCGGGCAAAGGGCGAAGGCGTCGGCCGCCTATGCGTCGGCGCGCGTGTATCTCGCGGCGGGGACGAAGAGGACTGGAGTAGCCGATACGACCTGACATTCAACCTGTGGCTCGAACGCGCGGAGTGCGAATTTTCTACGAGCAATTTCGAGACAGCCGAGCAACTGCTTGAGGAGTTGCTACGGCGCGGGGCGACGAAAATCGACAAGGCGGCGGTCTCTCATGTCAAAGCACAGCTGCATGTCGTGAAGTCCGAAAACCCGCAAGCCGTGGCCAGTGCGCTCGCCTGCCTGCGTCTGTTCGGGATCGACATCCCGGCACACCCGACCTGGGAACAGGTTCAAGCCGAATACGAGGCGGTCTGGCGCAACCTAGAGGGACGGCCAATCGAGAGCCTGCTCCATCTACCCCTGATGACCGATCCGGAGCTGCTGGCTGCGATGCGCCTGCTTTCGGACCTCAACGACGCGGGGTATTTCACCGACATCAACCTGTCTTGCTTGCACCCGTGCCGGATGGTGAACATCAGCATCCAGCATGGGATATGCGGTGCCACGGCACACGCGTGTGGCTTTCTCGGTTTTCACCTCGGTCCGTCATTTGGCCACTACGCCGAGGGGTATCGTTTCGCCAAGCTCGCATGCGCGCTCGTCGAGAAGCACGGCCTCACGGCTTATCGTGCTCAGGTCTACCTGGCGACGGGCCTCGTGAGTCTATGGACAGAGCCCATCGCGCTCTCGCTCGACCACATGTTGGCCGCCTTTCGCAGCGCAACCGACACCGGCGAACTCACGTTCGCCTGCTACAGCAGGTACCACATCGTAAAGAACCTTCTGGCGCGGAACGATCCACTCGATACCGTGTGGGACGAGTCGCAGCGATCACTTGCCTTCGTACAGAGAGCCGGGTTTCGCGATCTCGCGGACATGATCGTGTGCCAGCAGCGCTTCGTCGCGACGATGCAGGGCCGGACCGCAAACTTCTCGACCTTCAGCGACGCGCTGTTCGACGAGGCGGCCTTCGAGGCGCAGCTGGGCGGGCGGATGCCTCTGCTGGTGTCCCTGTACTGGATCCTCAAGCTCAAGGCGCGGTTCCTGTCAGGGGACTACGACGAGGCTCTCGCGGCAGCCGACTGGGCCAAGGAGGTGCTCTGGGCGCAATCCGCACAGATCGTGCTGCTCGACTACTTCTTTTGCACCGCGCTGACGCTCGCAGCGCTCTACGAGAAGGCGTCTGCCGACGAACAGGTCGCGTGGCGCGACCTCTTGACGGCCCACCGGAAACGGCTGAGCGATTGGGCCGAGAACTACCCTCCCACGTTCGGCGACAAGCTCGCGCTGGTGTCGGCCGAGATCGCGCGCCTCGAGGGTCGCGATTCCGAGGCCATGCGTCTGTACGAGGACGCCATTCGAACAGCTCGTACCCACGGCTTCGTGCTCGACGAGGGAATGGCTCACGAGGTGGCTGCGCGGTTCTACGCGGCGCGTGGCTTCGATGCGATCGCCGACGTGTATCTGCGGAACTCGATGTCCTGTTTCGCTCGCGGGGGGGCCGAGGGCAAGCGTCGGCAGCTCCAGCAGGCCCACCCGCAGCTCCGCGACGAAGACGGCCCGCTGCCCGCCACGACCACGTTCGGCGCGACCGCCATGCAGCTGGACATCGGGGCCGTGGTCAAGGCCTCGCAGGCAATCTCCGGTGAGATCGTGCTCGACCGGCTGGTCGAGGCTCTGATGACGATCGCGCTCCAGCATGCAGGTGCCGAGCGTGGCCTGCTCGTCGTCGTCCGGGGCGACGCGCTGTTCGACGAGGCGGCCTTCGAGGCGCAGCTGGGCGGGCGGATGCCTCTGCTGGTGTCCCTGTACTGGATCCTCAAGCTCAAGGCGCGGT
>WNFJ01416503.1_pt1 | contig 25787 bp, 19 predicted proteins | sample 5400461 | NCBI WGS metagenome assembly WNFJ01 (sample SAMN13153349, study PRJNA577476) | soil metagenome | isolation source: 115 cm saprolite on Douglas fir-dominated hillslope | place: USA:California | collected 2013-09-17
ACCCAGACACACCCGATGCCGCACGCCAAGCGTAGCCATTGCACTCCCTCTACCCTGCACCCACCTTCTGGAGGCGCGACACCGCGCGCCAGGTTTAGCTTGGCGCGAACGTGGCGTCGACGAGTGAACGATCTGAGGACCCATCTGCCGCACTTCGCCTCCTCTATTGCCCCTATCGGCCGGTACAGCTGGGAGGTTGCTTCACGAATGCACAAAATCGCCGCTAGGCGACACCTCGGCGTACGTTCGACGTTCCACGCCCGTCCCAGCGCGATGTCACCGCGCGTCGCCTTGCGCACCGCTTGCATCCACGCCGGGCGCGAAGGCAGCGCGCACGCGTCGAGGACCCGGTTCTCGTTCCCGCGCCCCCGCTCGTTCGCCACTTTGCCGAACTGCCGGCCGAGATTTCTGGGACCTATCGCCGGGTGGTTTACATCTGTCCTGGCGGAATCTCCGCCTCGTGATCATCGCTCGCAGCCCACGTTTTCGACCGGAGTGCTATCACGGGCGGCTCACGATCCAAGAATACGAAGCGTTATGCCATGGAACCAACCGGCGGACGCTACAGCGCGACCTACGGGACCTGGTCGAAAAGGCCTTCTGCTCGCGGAAGGGAAGACCAACCGCTTTGAATACATTGCGGGAAAGGGGCTTGGATGAACTTGGACAAACTCGCGACACAACTTGCGACACGACTCGCGGGCTCCCCCTATGCTCCATGCGCTCGCCGTTCGGCCAAAATGTTCGTAGCGGTCTGTCAGGTTGAGAATGACCCCCAACGGCGTCCTTCTGCCGCCAAGAGTCGGCGCCCCTCCTCAAAGAGAGCGCATTCGACGTTCCATGCCTGGGCCAGTGCCCGGTCGGTTGAAATCATTGTGATCCGTTGCGGATCATCCCATCCTGCCGCGGATCATGAATAGAGAAGCCCCTCGCTCGGCGAGCATCGGCCGGCGCTTCTCGTTTGTTGCAGACCTTCCGATGGGTCGAGAGGTGCGATGACCAAGCGTGAGGACTCGGCGGCCAAGCGCGGGCGCTCCAAAGAGAGCGAGCGACGTTCGGAGACGTCACGAGCGCCCGCCGGCGGCGCCACTCTCGGCTTTGAGACAACGCTCTGGCAGGCGGCGGACAAGCTCCGCAACAACATGGACGCGGCCGAATACAAGCACGTCGTCCTCGGGCTCATTTTCCTCAAGTACATCTCGGACGCCTTCGAGGAGAAACACGCCGCGCTCGACGCGGACAAGAAGGGCGGCGCCGACGCAGAAGATCCCGACGAGTACCGCGCCGAGAACATCTTCTGGGTCCCGAAGGAGGCGCGCTGGTCGCACCTCCAAGGGAAAGCGAAGCAGCCGACCATCGGCAAGTTGCTCGACGACGCGATGACGGCGATCGAGCGCGACAACCCGACTCTCAAGGGCGTCTTGCCGAGGGACTACGCGCGGCCTGCTCTGGACAAGCAGCGGCTCGGCGAGCTCATTGATCTCATCGGGACCATCGGGCTCGGCGACAAAGCGAACCGATCGCGCGACGTCCTCGGCCGCGTGTACGAGTATTTCCTGGGGCAGTTCGCGTCCGCAGAGGGCAAGAAGGGCGGGCAGTTCTACACGCCCCAGTGCGTCGTGCGCGTCCTGATCGAAATGCTCGCCCCCTACAAGGGCCGCGTACTCGACCCCTGCTGCGGCTCGGGCGGCATGTTCGTCCAGAGCGAGAAGTTCGTCGAAGCGCACGGTGGGCGCATTGGCGACGTGAGTATCTGCGGGCAGGAGTCGAACCACACGACCTGGCGGCTCGCGAAGCTGAACCTCGCGATCCGCGGGATCGACGCGAACATCGCGCGTGCCGACTCGTTTCACCAGGACGCGCACAAGGATCTCAAGGCTGACTACATCCTCGCGAATCCGCCGTTCAACGACAGCGACTGGGGCGGCCAGCGCTTGCGTGAAGACGTTCGTTGGAAGTATGGGGTACCGTCCGCCGGAAACGCGAACTTCGCGTGGGTGCAGCACTTCGTGCACCACCTTGCGCCCGCGGGCATCGCGGGGTTCGTCCTCGCCAACGGCAGCATGTCGTCTCAGCAATCGGGCGAGGGCGAGATCCGCAAGGCGCTGGTCGAAGGCGACATGGTCGACTGCATGGTCGCGATGCCGGGGCAACTCTTCTATTCGACGCAGATCCCCGTGTGCCTGTGGTTTCTCTCGCGCGACAAGAAGAACGGCCTGGGCGGTCGCGGCAAGAAGATGCGCAACCGGCAACACGAGACGCTCTTCATCGACGCGCGGAAGCTCGGGACGATGGTCGACCGCGTCCACCGCGAGCTCACTGCCAAGGACATCGCGCGGATTGCCGACACGTACCACCGCTGGCGCGGCGACGGTGCGGGCAAGTACGAGGACGTGCCGGGTTTCTGCAAGAGCGTGACGACCGAGGAGATTCGGACGCACCAGCACGTGCTCACACCGGGGCGCTACGTCGGAGCCGAGGACATCGAGGACGATGGGGAGCCGTTCGAGGAAAAGATGGCGCGCCTCGTCGCCAAGCTCGAGGAGCAGTTTGCGGAGGGGGCGCGGCTCGAGAAGGTGATTCGCAAGAACCTACGGGGGCTTGGGTATGGGGACTAACTGGCGACGTCACAACGTCGTGGATCTTCTTCGCGCTGAGAGCCTGCTCATCGGAGATGGCTATCGCGCAAAGAACGATGAGCTCTCCACGAGCGGCGTTCCCTTCGCACGCGCGGGAAACATCAACGACGGCTTTCGTTTTCGGGACGCCGACTATTTTCCTCATGAGAATCTGCATCGTGTTGGGAACAAGGTCAGCCAGCCAGGTGACGTGGTTTTCACGTCTAAGGGTACCGTCGGACGATTCGCGCTTGTGCGACCGGCCACGGCCCGATTCGTGTACTCGCCGCAGTTGTGCTTCTGGCGCTCCCTGGAGCATGAGGTAATTGACCCAGGCTTTCTCTACTATTGGATGTACGGTCGGGAGTTCTATCTCCAGTACAAGGGCGTGGCTGGCCAGACTGACATGGCTGAGTACGTCAGCCTCAACGACCAGCGTCGCATGCACATCACGCTTCCAAGCGTGCGCGAGCAGCGATCCATCGCCCACATCCTCGGAACCATCGACGACAAGATCGAACTGAACCGCCGAATGAACGAGACGCTCGAGGCCATGGCCCGGGCGCTCTTCAAGTCGTGGTTTGTCGACTTCGACCCGGTTCGCGCGAAGGCCGAAGGTCGGCAGCCGAGCGGCATGGACGCTGAGACCGCGAAGCTCTCAGAGTCAGACCTGACCCGCTTGTGGGGAAGCGGTGCCCCTCACGTTTTTTTGAGCCACCGGGCCGACTATAAGAAGGAAACGAAAGAGCTCAAAGAGGAGCTCGCAAAGTATGGCGCTGCCTCATTCGTCGCTCACGAGGATATTGAGCCTACCCGCACATGGCAGACGGAGATCGAACGTGCGCTCGCAAGTATGGACGTACTCGTAGCGGTTCTAACGAGGGGGTTCGCCGGCAGCCACTGGGCCAATCAGGAGGTGGGGGTGGCCCTTGGGCTAGGAGTTCCTGTTGTATCCCTACGCCTCGGGGAAGATCCTAAGGGCTTCATCGGCAACTCGCAGGCGATAGGCGGTTACGGCAGGTCGACCGCGGAACAGGCGAGAGCCCTAATCGAAACGTTCTCGAGCCACCCGCGCCTCGCATCGGGTCTCTTGATCGGACTCGTTCGGCAATGGGAATTGGTCGAGAGCTTCGCCGATGCAATTCGGATCATGGATCTGCTCAATGCTTGCAAGACGATGCCCGAGGAGCTTCTTGCTCGCATCGAACATGCTTACGAGACCAACAACCAGCTGCACAAATCGACTGGAGTCAAGCGAAAGTATCCCAACTTCATCGCTCGTATGAAGTCCTCGACCAAGGGGGCTGCGTGACCAAGGCGCCTCGGATGCCCATCGAGACAAGGAGCACCCAAGGGGTAGCGCGGCGGTATGCTCAACTCGTCGCATACCTTGATCGAAGTGTCTCTGCGAACAACGAGACGACGCGAACCTACAATGCCCTCCGCGCTTTCCTCCTTCCTCGCCTTCTCTGGGGCGATCTCCGCATCGCCGATGCCGACCACTCCCTCGAAGCAGGAGCCACTTCATGACGAAGTCAGCCGCCGGCAAGCGTCGCGCGCCTAGCCCTGCGCGCATCGAGCTCTTGCGCGTCGAGAACTACCGCGCCCTGCGGAACGTTGAACTGAGCGACATCACTCCGCTCACGACACTGCTCGGTCCGAACGGTAGCGGCAAGTCGACCGTATTCGACGTGTTCAACTTCCTGTCCGAGTGCTTCCAGTCGGGTCTACGCCACGCTTGGGACCGGCGGGGCCGCGCGAAAGAGCTACGGACGCGCGGACAGGACGGGCCCGTGACGATCGAGCTCAAGTATCGCGAAACGGCGAACACACCAGTCATTACGTATCGCCTCGCGATCAACGAGGAGCGCAAAGGTCCCGTGGTGGAGGAGGAGTGGCTGCAGTGGAAGCGGGGCGCTCGCGGCCGCCCATTCCGATTCCTCGACTACAAGCGCGGCCAGGGCAGCGCGACGAGCGGGGACGAGCCCGACGAGACCGATCGCCGCGTCGAGACCCCACTGCGTTCTCCGGACCTTATTGCCGTCAACACGCTCGGCCAGTTTGCCGAACATCCGCGCGTGGCCGCTTTGCGCGAGTTCATTACCGATTGGTACGTCTCGTATCTGTCTGTCGATGACACGCGCGCGCAGCCGGAGGCGGGACCGCAGGAGCGCCTGAGCAAGACCGGCGACAACCTTGCCAATGTGGTCCAGTATTTGAAGGAACAGCACCCGTCGCAGCTCGACGCGATCTTCTCGCAGCTTCGCCGCCGCGTGCCCCGGCTCGATCGGGTGATCGCGGACCCGATGCCCGACGGCCGGCTGCTCCTGCAAATCAAGGATGCTCCGTTCGAGCAGCCGATCCTCTCGCGTTTCGCGTCCGACGGAACGCTGAAGATGCTCGCGTATTTGATCGTCCTACACGATCCCGACCCGCCCCAGTTCGTCGGCATCGAGGAGCCGGAGAATTTCCTTCACCCGCGTCTATTGCCGGAGCTCGCCGAGGAGTGCCGGACCGCGACGAAACGCTCACAGCTCCTCGTGACGACGCACTCGCCGTTCTTCCTGAACGCCCTCCGCCCCAAGGAGGTGCGCGTGCTTTATCGCGACGAGCAAGGATTCACCCAGAGCGTGCGGGCGTCGGACATTCCTGGTATTCCCGAATTCCTCGACCAAGGCGCGCTGCTCGGGCACCTCTGGCTCGAAGGCCACTTCGGCGTCGGCGACCCGCTTGTGAACGCGGGGGCCCCAAGGCGCCCGGCCGGGCAGCTCGCGAAATGACTGTCGAACACATCGAGGTGCTCGTCGAGGAGCCATCGAGCGAGGCTGCGCTCAGGCTCTTATTGCCCAAAATTGTGGGGACCACGTCCTTTGAAATCCACGCGCATCAGGGAAAAGACGATCTGATTCGTAAGCTGCCGAGCAAGTTGCGGGCTTACGCCCAATGGATAAAGGAAACGATCCGGATCGTGGTCGTCGTCGATCGAGACGACGAGGACTGCACCAAGCTAAAGGCGCGTCTGGAAACCGTTGCCAAAGGCGCCGGGTTCGTAACGCGCACGACGGCGAAGAGAAAGCCATGGGTTGTCCTAAACCGCTTGGCGATCGAGGAGCTCGAAGCGTGGTACTTCGGGGATTGGTCTGCGGTTCGGGCCGCCTACCCGAGAGCTCCAGCGTCGATTCCTCGTCATGCGAAGTACAGGGACTCCGATGCGATAAAGGGCGGCACGTGGGAAGCGTTCGAGCGCGTGATGCAGCGAGCGGGATACTTTGCGGGCGGCCTCCCGAAGATCGAGGCAGCGCGGATGATCGCACAACACATGGACCCTTCGAGGAACACATCGCCAAGTTTTTGCGCACTGCGCGACGCCCTTGGTGGCCTGCTCGCGCGATGACCGCCCTCCCTCCCTGCGGCGACGCCGAGCGCTTCGTCGCGACCGGCGGCGTGACGTCGCCCGGTCCTCTCCCGCCGCCGCCTTTCACCGATACGGTCGAAACCGCCACACAAGTCGTTGGGGCCTCAGCATGAACGCGGCCGCCGAAAACCTGGCTCGTGCAACCGTAGCCCCCCAAAGCGCGTGATGGCTGGCAAGAAGAAATTCGACGCGAGAGGGATGATGGAGACGGCCATCAGGATCATGGCCGATTCCATTTCTGAGCACCGTGCTGACGGGAAGGCGAGTCCACTGGTTGGTGCGGTGCTTGTGAAGCAGGATGGCTCGGTCGAATCAGCCTCACGGGGGGAGTTGCGCGACGGCGATCATGCCGAGTTCGCGCTGCTCGAAAGGAAGAATCGAAGCAGCAAGTTGGATGGTGCCGTTCTCTTCAGCACGCTGGAGCCTTGCGCCCCGGGATCGCGCCGCCACCCCAAGCTGAGCTGCGCCGAGCGCATCGTGTTGGCGAGAATCAAGGAAGTGTGGGCTTCTGAGGATGGTCGGGGCTGCCCGGGCGACGCGTTACGAGGTGGTTCGGTCGTGATGATCCGGTTCGGAGCGGCGTTTCTGGGACATGAATCGGGCCGAATACCGGGCTGCTATGGCCCGATTTGAGATTGCGTCTCGCCATCATCTCAAATCGGGCCAGGAATCGGGCAACCCTGGCCCGATTCCCGAGAGGCCTTGCCGGGTTTCGAGATCGGCGAGACCTCTCCGCCCTTCTGGCGGGCGCAACTCGTAGCAGGCCGCCCAAAAAAGCTAAAGCCGCCCTGGGGTACGGCTCCGTCACTCCTTCCACGCGTGATGGGCGAGCTGCAACCACGATCGCAATTGCTTTCGCGCTTCGCGAGCGACCCGCGCAAGTGGTCGGTTTGCCTTGGAAAACAATCCGGGTGGGACGTTCAAGCCTGGCAAGCTCCGCGGAGCTTCGGGCCCGTGACCCTTCCCATGACACAAAAGCACGAAGCCCCAGCGTCGCCGCCGAGGCCTCATGCCGACCTGGAATCCCCAATACTCAAGGTAACCTCGGGGGGCTTGCAACTCCGAGGGTTAGCAAGTGCTGGCGCCGGTCGGTTCGAGGAAGCCCCATGCGTGAATCCGACGTCGAGGACGCCGCCCTACGTGGGAAGCGTTCGAGCGCGTGATGCAGCGAGCGGGATACTTTGCGGGCGGCCTCCCGAAGATCGAGGCAGCGCGGACGATCGCACAACACATGGACCCTTTGAGGAACACATCGCCGATGTTTTTGCGCACTGCGCGACGCCCTTGGTGGCGTGCTCGCGCGATGACCGCCCTCCTTCCCTGCGTGACCTCCTCAGCTCACCGGCGAGTCCTTGATTATTGCTCGATCGACAAGCTCCCGAGCCAGGTCGCCGAGGTGCGCTATCATCCGTCAGTCCGGCCCGTATCGGCTCCGCGCGATCAAGTCGTTCCACGACGAGAAGCTTACCGGCAAACTCGCGCATTTGCGCTCGTCGCGCCTGAACCAACAGTGGCGTGTCCTCTATCGTGTGGAGGCAACCATCGTCACCGTGTACGTGGAACGTATCACCCCGCACGATTATCGACCGTAGGGAAAGGAAACGAACCATGGCAATGAAGAAGACGAATTCGGCGAAGCCGACCAAGTACGTCGCGGCTCGCGTGCGCGTCGCACTCACGCCGGGTGACTCGGTGCGCATTGCACGGGAGCTCCAGCAGATGACGCAAGCGGAGCTTGCGGAGACAAGCGGCATTCCGCAGCCGACTCTGTCGAGCATCGAGAATGGGCGTTCGACGCTCGGCGCGGAGCGAGCGGAGAGACTCGCGCGTGCCCTGAAGGTCCATCCGGCGTTGCTTTTGTGGCCGAATTGGAACGTGGACGCCGAGTCGAAGCGCGCGGCCGGGTGAGAGGCAAGATAGGATTGCGGCCGACGTCACCGGGCCAAGCTACCTGAGCGACGCTGGTGAGCATGGTAAGGTGAGCCTCGGTCATGACTCCCCGTGCGCGCTCCAAGTCGGCAGAGCTCGATTGGTCGAAGCTGGCACCCGAAGTCCAAACCAGTTTGCGCGCTGGCCTCGAAGAGGCCAAGCGCGGCGAATTCGCGGACATGTCGCCCGAGGAGACGGAGCACTACCTCGAGACGGGTGAGCTTCCGGAGCGCGTGGAGCGTTGGCTCGACTCTTACGATTCTCACCACGGTATTTGAGCGACGCACGTCGGCTCGGCGTGCACGGCGGGACGCAAGCGTCCCGTGACGTGCGACGGGTCATCTCCGCCCTTTGCAACGCGGGCGACCTTCCGTTGCCGATGGATCGAACCACCTACGTCACCGCTGGCCAGTCCGCTGATCCTGGCCCATGCGCGAAAAGTACAGGGGCGAAACCTGTGGGTCTGGTACTGGGCGACGGAAACAGAGGTCAAACTCGTCGCCCTAACCAGCGCGCTACTCGGCTGAGCGGGAGACGAAACGCGCGCCCTCAGTTTTGCGACTTCGCCGACGACGCGCCGCAAGAGCGCCTCTCTGGCGGATCTCCGCCTCGTGATCATCCGCTTAAAGCCCACGTTTTCGGCCGGGGTGCTAGAAGCGGGCTCGGTGAACCACAGCGAGATTGTGAGCTTTCTTTGGGGCGTGGCGGATCTCATCCGCGACACTTTCAAGCGGGGCAAGTACCAGGACGTCATCCTGCCGCTGACGGTGCTGCGCCGGCTCGACTGCGTCCTGGGCCCGAACAAGGAGAAAGTGCTGCGAAAGCAGGCCGAGCTACGCGACAAGAAGCTCGAGAACCTCGACCCGCAGCTCCGCAAGGTCTCCGGCTTCGCGTTCTACAACACGTCTCGCTACGACTTCGAAAAGCTACTCGCCGACGCGCCGCACCTTGCCGCGAATCTGCGCAACTACATCGCCGGCTTCAGCCCGAACATGCGCGAGGTGCTGGAGAAGTTCGACTTCGACAACACGATCAGCAAGCTCGACGAGGCGGGGCTGCTCTTTCAGGTAGTCGAACGCTTCAAGAACGTCGACCTGCACCCCGACAAGATCGACAACGCGACGATGGGGACGATCTTCGAAGAGCTTCTGCGCAAGTTCAACGAGGCGCTGAACGAGAATCCCGGAGAACACTTCACACCTCGCGACGTCGTGCACCTCATGGTCGACCTGATGCTTGCGGGCGACGAGGATCCCCTGCGCCGGGGCCGCCCCACGCGCTCGGTCTATGACCCCTGCTGCGGATCTGGCGGGATGCTCCTCATCACGAAGGACCACATCACCGTCGGCCTCCGCAAGAACGGCGACGTTCTTCGCCCGCCCATCAATCGAGAAGCCGAGATTCATCTCTTCGGCCAAGAGGTGAACCCAGAAACGTGGGCGGTCTCCAAGTCCGACCTCTTCATGAAAGAACCGACGGGGCGCGATGCCGACAACATCGCGTTCGGGAGCACGCTCTCGAACGACCGCCTCGCCGGAAAGAGCTTTGACTACCTGATCGCGAATCCCCCGTACGGCAAAGATTGGAAACGCGACGAGGACGCCGTGCGCGCCGAGCACGAACGGGGCGTAGCGGGCCGCTTCGCTGCGGGGCTGCCACGCATCAGCGACGGCCAGCTTCTCTTTCTCCTTCACATGCTGGCGCACATGAAGGACCCAAAGGAAGGAGGTTCGCGCGTCGCCATCATCATGAACGGCTCGCCCCTCTTCACCGGAGACTCTGGGAGCGGTGAGAGCGAAATCCGCCGCTACGTCCTCGAGAACGACCTTCTCGAGGCGCTGATCGCGCTGCCCGAGCAGCTCTTCTACAACACCGGAATCGCCACCTACGTCTGGGTGGTCACCAACCGAAAGAGCCCGAAGCGCAAGGGCAAGGTGCAGCTTATCGACGCCACATCGTTCTGGGTGCCGATGCGCAAGAGCCTCGGCGACAAGCGCCGCGAGATTCCGATCGATCGCGAACAAGACATCGTCAAGATCCTCGCTGCCTTCAAGGACGGCGACGTGCGGACGGTCGCGAGCGACGGCAAAGAAGAAACGAGCGTCGTCAGCAAGGTCTTCCCCACGACGCACTTCGGCTTCCGAAAGATCACGGTCGAGCGGCCGCTGCGCCTCAACTTTCAGGCCAGCCCTGAGCGCATCGCGCGCCTCGAAGAGGAGCGGGGGTTCCAGGCCCTCGGGCAGTCGAAGAAGAAGGGAGCGGCCGGCGCGAAGGAGCAGGCCGAGGGCCGCGCTGAGCAGCAGGCGATTCGAAAGCTGGTCGGCACGCTGCCCGACACGATGGTCAAGGACCGCAGCGTGTTCGAGCGGCTGCTCGAGTCCGCGGCAAAGAGGTCCGGCGTGAAGCTCGCCGGACCGGTGACCAAAGCGATCCTCTCCGCCTTCTCCGAGCGCGACGAGACGGCCGCAATCTGCCGCGATGGCAACGGCCATCCGGAGCCTGATCCGGAGCTGCGTGACACAGAGAGCGTGCCTCTGGCCGAGAGCGTCGACGTATTCTTCGACCGCGAGGTCAAGCCCCACGTCCCGGACGCGTGGATCGACACCGACAGGCGGGATCCGAAGGACGGCGAAGTGGGCCTGGTGGGCTAACGAGATCAACTTCAACCGTTACTTCTATCGCTACACTCCGCCCCGCCCGATCGAGGAGATCGAGGCGGACATTCGCGGAATCGAGAAGGATATCCTGAGGATGTTGGCTGAGGTGACGGGCAGCGGCATTTCATAAACGTCGGCACTTGACTCTAAGTGCCGACGTTTATAACTACGCTCCATGGCGTCGCTCGCGACTCTGACGCGCACCAAGCTCAAAGCGGCTGGTATCGGGGCGTTCTTCCGTCCCCGTGACCTAGAGCCTCTTGCGGTCGACTTTCCGCAGCTCCAGCGCCTGGTCGCTGCCGGTACGGTCGAGAAAGTCGGACGGGGGCTCTACCGCCTGGCCGCGGCTGAAGCGCACGAGCTGGAGACCGTCGCGATGGTAGCGTCCGCGGCCCCCGGCGCAATCATTTGCCTGCTTTCGGCCCTCGCCATCCACGGTATAGGCACTCAGGCTCCGCATGAGGTCTGGATCGCGCTGGATCGAAAAGCCCGAAGGCCCGCTCGCCTCCCTGCGCGCGTGCGAGTGGTCCGCTTCTCCGGCGCGACGCTTACCTATGGTGTCCTGCTCCGCCCAATCCTCGGCGTCTCTGTCCGCATGACCTCGCCAGCCCGCACGGTTGTCGACTGCTTCCGCTACCGCAACAAGATCGGGGTCGACGTCGCTCTCGAAGCTCTTCGCGACACGGTGCGTTCGCAACTAACGACTGTCGACGCCATCATGCGCGCGGCGGAGGCCTGCCGCGCCGGGACTGTGATGCGAACCTATCTGGAGGCGCTGGTCTCATGAGCGCGGCGATGCAAAAGGTGGGCGGGACGGGCCTGCGCCGGTTCAAGCCGTACCCCGAGTACAAGGATTCCGGTGTCGAGTGGCTCGGGAAGATTCCGGCGCACTGGGCGTGTAGCCGGCTTCGATACGTGACTCACCTAAATCCGATCAAGACTGAGGTTCGGGACCTCGATCCGCTCTTGCCAGTCAGTTTCGTGCCGATGGAGGCGGTGGGTGAGTATGGGGGCCTTCGTCTTGATGCCGTGAAACCGCTTGCTGCCACTCGCGATGGTTTCACCTATTTTCGGGACGGCGATGTCATCGTTGCGAAGATCACCCCTTGCTTTGAAAACGGTAAGGGCGCGCTTGCGTTGGGTCTTGAGAACGGCATCGCCTTCGGTACAACCGAGCTTCATGTTCTCCGCGCCCGGCCAGGGGCGGATGCTCGCTTCGTCTTCTACGTGACGCTGAGCGATCACTTCAGACGGCTAGGTGCATCGACGATGTATGGCGCAGGTGGACAAAAGCGGATCTCCGAAGAGTTTATTCTGAATCTGAGGCACCCTCTGCCGAGCGAGCTTGAGCAACGCGCAATCGCCGCGTTCCTCGACTGCGAGACCGCGAGGATCGATGCGCTGGTGGCCAAAAAGGAACGGCTGATCGAGCTGCTCCAGGAGAAGCGCGCGGCCCTCATCACCCGTGCCGTCACCAAGGGCCTCGACCCGAACGTCCCCATGAAAGACTCCGGCGTCGAGTGGCTGGGGGAGATCCCGGCGCACTGGGACGTCTGGTCGGTACGTAATCTTCTTCGAAGGCGGTTCGTCCAAGTTCAGGATGGAAACCACGGAGAGCTGCACCCTATCGCAGAGGACTACGTTCCTGCTGGGATACCGTTTCTAATGGCGACTGACATTCACGGTGGTCGGATCGATCTCGTTGGATGTCACTTCATCGCAAAAGCCCAGGCGGACAAACTTCGGATCGGATTCGCGAAACCCGGAGACGTGCTTCTGACGCACAAGGGAACAATCGGAGCGACGGCGATCGTTCCAGAAGCGATCGACAGCCCCTACATCATGCTCACGCCCCAAGTGACCTATTACCGCGTAATTCCAGAAATGGTCGGTGCCGAGTTCCTTCATCTACAGTTCCAAAGTGACGCCTTCCAAGAACAGATGCGGATTCTCGCAGAAGGTGGAACGACGCGTGCCTACCTGGGAGTAGTGGCCCAACGCGAGCTTCGGCTCGTGGTTCCCCCGCCCGATGAGCAGAGAGAGATCAGCGATAACCTGTCCTCCGTCTTGATGCCCTTCGATCAGCTGGTCGGTCGCGTGAGAGATGCCATCAACCTCCTCAAGGAGCTGCGCGCCGCCCTCATCTCCGCCGCGGTAACCGGCAAGATCGACGTTCGCGCCAGCGACGCCGGTTGAGCGAGACGCGAGATCGTGCGCGCGCCTACTATTTGCGAATCATGCCAGGTTCGCCAATAGTGGTCGCGGCTGTTTTCGCGGTCGCAAAGAGGCCTACGTGCCAGCGCACCCTGGCGCACTCGCATCGTGAGCGCGGAGGGATAGCACTCTCGAATCGCTTCACCCCGCCGCTTCCAGCGCTTCCCGTTCCCTTGGGGTCACGGCGACGATGAAGGAGATTCGCGTCGCGTCGTGCGGCGATAGGTCCGCGCCCAGGCGCTTCCAGATGAGGTCCTGGCGCTCGCTCGGTTTGAGCTTGTCGAAACGCGTAGAAATGACCTCGCCTCCGACGTGAGCCCCCCCCGCGCTTTGAAGGCGGACCTCGACGCGTTCGGACGGATCCATCGGATTTCTCCCACGGTGACGACTTGAGCGCACGCGTCGTACGGGTCGTGCCATAATGTATGCAGACTTCGGCGCCCGCGGCATACGATTACCGGCCATGAGCCCCGAAGTCTCCGAGCGCACCTTCGAGGAAGCGATCGAGTGCGGACTGCTGTCGGGCAAGATCGACGTTTGCGAGGAGACCCGCGCGTGACGCTTGCTCCGCGCTTCACGATCTCGAACAAGGTTACCGCGTCGATCACGCGGATCGAGCGCGCACGGGGGTTTCTCGAAGCGGCAACACTTTCGGAGGACTGGATCCGCCGGATGGGCGATCGAGCGCTCGTCCTCGAGGCGCACTACACGACCCACATCGAGGGGACGCGGCTCACGCTCGAGCAGGCAGGCCGCCTGTGGGCGGGCGAGCGTGTGCCGGAGGCCGACCCCGACGACGTGCGAGAGCTTTTGAATTACCGCGCTGCGTTCGACCTCGTCTCCGAATATGTCGGCGGTGGCGCACCAATCACCGAAGGGCTTCTGCGCGAGATCCACAAGCGGCTTGTCGAGGGCGTACGCGGTAATGCGGCAGCGCCGGGCGAGTACCGACGCGTGCAGAACTACGTGGTCAACTCGGCGACCGGCGACGTCGTTTATACGCCACCGCCGGCGGGTGACGTTCCAATCCTAGTACGGGAGCTCGTGACCTGGTTGAACGAGAAGCACGAGATTCACCCTATTCTGGCGAGCGGAATCGCGCAGTTCCAGTTTGTGCATATCCATCCGTTTATCGATGGCAACGGGCGAACGTCGCGCCTGCTCTCGACACTCTACCTCTACCGGGAGGGGTACGACTTCAAGCGGCTTTTCACGCTGAGTGAGTTTTACGACCGCGACCGCCCGGCGTTCTACCGCGCCATCCAGAGTGTGCGCGAGCGTGACATGGATCTTACCGGGTGGCTCGAGTACTTCACCGAGGGGCTCGCGACCCAGCTCAACGAGGTGCAGACCCGTGGGGAGCGGGCCAGCCGGCGGGACGTGCTGGTGCGCTCGCACGGGCTCTCGGAGCGGCAGGGGCTCGCGCTCGGCCACCTCCTCGATCACGGGCGTCTCACGATCCACGAGTACGAGGCGCTATGCCCTGGAACGAACCGGCGGACGCTGCAGCGCGACCTTCGGGAGCTGGTCGAAAAGGGCCTGCTGGTTGCGGAAGGGCAGACCAATCGCGTTGAATACATTGCGGGAAAGGGGCTTGGATGAACTTGCGACAAACTCGCGACACAACTTGCGACAGACTTGCGACACGACTCGCGCCATGAGCCCCGAGGTCTCCGAGCGCAGTTTCGAGGAAGCCATCGAGTGCGGCTTGCTCCAGAATGGCCCGGACGCTTGCGCCGGCGAAGCAACCGCCCTTCGCGAACCGCAGTCTCTCCCTTACGGCGACGCGCCACCCGGGGGGTACCGCCGGCGTCGCCCCGAGGACTACGACCGCGCGCTCTGTCTTGTGCCGCGCGATGCCGTGGACTTCATTCTCGCGACCCAGCCCAAAGAGTGGCAAAAGCTCACCCAGCACCACGGCGCCGCGGTGAAGGAACAGTTCTTGAAGCGCCTCGCCGCCGAGATCGAGCGGCGCGGTGCGCTCGACGTGCTCCGTCACGGCATCAAGGACTCGGGCTGCAAGTTCGAGCTCGCCTACTTCCGCCCCGCGAGCGGGCTCAATGAGGAGACCCGGCGCCTGCACGCGGCGAACCTCTTCGCCGTCGTGCGCCAGCTCCGCTACAGCGAGAAGAACGAAAGCAGCCTCGATCTGGCCCTCTTTCTCAACGGCATCCCGATCTTCACGGCCGAGCTCAAGAACCCGCTGAGCGGCCAGGACGTCGAGGACGCGATCCGCCAGTACAAGGTCGACCGCGATCCGCGCGAGCCGCTCTTCGGCTACGGCCGCTGCCTTGCGCACTTCGCGGTGGACCCGGACCTCGTTTACGTCACCACGCAGCTCGCCCGCGAGAAGACGCGCTTTTTGCCCTTGAACCAAGGCAAATTCGGCGGCGCGGGCAATCCGCCCGTCCCGCCCACGCGAAAGGGCTACTCGACAGGCTACTTGTGGGAGGAAATCTGGGCGCAGAGCAGCGTGCTCGACCTCGTTCGCCAGTTCATCCACGAGGTCGAAGAAGAGGACGAGAAGGGCCGCAAGACCGGCAAGCGCTTTCTCATCTTCCCGCGCTACCAGCAGCTCGACGCCGTCCGCAAGCTCGTGGCGCACGCGCGCTCGCTTGGTGCGGGCCAGCGCTATCTCGTCCAGCACTCCGCCGGGAGCGGCAAGAGCTTCACCATCGCATGGCTCGCGCACCAGCTCTCCACGCTGCACGACGCCGTCGACCGGCGCGTCTTCGACTCAATCGTCGTCATTACGGACCGGCGCGTCCTCGACCGGCAGCTCCAGACATCGATGCGTCAGTTCGAGCAGACCCTCGGCGTCGTCGAGAACATCGACACCACCTCCCGCCAGCTCAAAGAAGCCCTCGAGTCAGGAAAGACGATCATCGTCACGACGCTCCAGAAGTTCCCTGTGATTGCAAAGGACATCGGCGACCTTCCTGGCAAGCGCTTCGCGCTCATCGTGGACGAGGCGCATTCCTCGCAGTCCGGCGAACGGAGCACGCAGCCCATCAAGGACATCCTGCGCGCTGGCTCGCTCGAAGAGGCCGAAGCCGAGGAGGAGGGCGAAGAGCCGTCCGAAGAGGATCGGATCAACGAGATTGCGCAGGCGCACCGCTGGCCGAAGAACACCAGCTTGTTCGCGTTCACCGCGACGCCCAAGCCGAAGACGCTCGAGCTCTTCGGAACGCGCCGCGCCGACGGGAAGTTCGACCCCTTCCACCTTTACAGCATGCGGCAGGCCATCGAGGAGGGCTTCATCCTCGACGTACTCGCGAACTACACGACGTACACGGCCTACTGGAAGCTCTTGAAAAAGGTGGCGAGCGATCCGCACTACGACAAGAAAAAGGCGCAGTATTTGCTCAAGTCGTTCGTCGACCTTCACCCGCATGCCATCAGCGAGAAAGTGCGCGTGATGGTCGAGCACTTCGCAGCGCAGGTGCAGGGCGAGATCGACGGCCAGGCCAAGGCGATGATTGTGACGCGCTCGCGGCTGCACGCGGTTCGCTACAGGCTGGCCGTCGACAAGTACCTGGCGGAACGTGGCTATCCATTCAAGGCGCTCGTGGCCTTCTCGGGGAACGTCGAGGACGGCGGTCGCTCGTACACCGAGGCCAACATGAACGGCTTCCCGGAGACGCAGACCGCCAGGACGTTCGATCGCCCCGAGAACCGTTTCTTGATTGTCGCCAACAAGTTCCAGACGGGCTTCGACCAGCCGCTCCTGCACACGATGTACGTGGACAAGAAGCTCGGCGGCGTGAACGCGGTGCAGACGTTGTCGCGGCTCAATCGCACGATGCCTCCCGCGAAAAAGGGGACGATGGTTTTAGACTTCGCCAATGAGGCAAGTGAGGTCAAGAAGGCTTTCGAGGATTTCTACGAAACGACGCTGCTTTCCGAGGCCACCGACCCGAACCTCCTTTACGAGATCCAGAACCGGCTGGCGGCTTTCCCGGTCTACACAGCCAGCGACGTGGAGAGCTTCGCGAGAGTCTACTTCGAGCCGAAGTCGACGCAGGACCAGCTCTACGCCGTGCTCGCGCCGGCGATCGGCCGGTTCCGCGAGATCTCCAAAGAGGAGCAAGGCGACTTCCGCGGACAGTTGACCGATTACGTTCGGCTTTACGCGTTCCTTGCTCAAGTGCTCACATTCGCCGACGCGGACCTCGAGAGGCTGTACGTCTTCGCCCGGCACATGCGGCGGCTAATCCCGGCGGACCGGGCGGAGCTACCGCGCGACGTGCAGCAGAACATCGACATGGAGTCGTACCGCCTCCAGCAGACGGGCAGCGGCAAGGTCGCGCTCGACCGAAAGCCCGGCGTGCTCGATCCCGTGAGCACCAAGGGCCGCTATGCCACCGCGCCCGAGGAGATCGAAGCGCTCTCGCGCATCATCGCCGAACTGAACGAGCGCTTCGGGCTCAACTTGGGGCCCGAGCACAGGGTGACTCTCAGCCAGATGATGGAACGACTCGACGCCGATCCGGCTCTGGACGCCAGCGCGCGGGCCAACACACGCGAGAACGTTCGGCTCACATTCGACCAGAAGGTCGAGCACGTGATCCAGGAGATCGTCGATTCGAACTTCGAGCTCTACAAGCGCATTACCGACGATCGAGCGTTCGGCGACGTCATCAAGAACATGCTCTTCGACCACTACGTGCGCGGCCATCGGCAGGCCGAGGAGCTCATCAAGCGCGGCGAGTCAAAAACGCTGGAGTTCAAGTCGACCCTGCGCTGGAGCCTGAAGGAGGATCGCCAGGACGACAAAGGCGTAAGCCATGCCGTTCTCAAGACGATTGCCGCCTTCCTGAACACCGAGGGCGGCGATCTTCTCATCGGCGTTGCGGACGACGGATCGATCGTCGGCATCGAACGCGATCAGCTCGAGAACGACGACAAGTTCATGCGGCACCTGGCCCAGATCGTCCGTAACGGGCTGGGCGACCGAGCGGGAACCTGCATTGACCCGAAGACGCAGATCGTCGAAGGCAAGACCGTGTGCGTCGTCAGCTGCCAGCGCAGCCCCGAGCCGGTCTTTCTCAAGTGGAAGGGCATGGAGGCCAGCCCCAATGGCGACTTTTTCGTCAGGAGTGGCCCGGGCACCGTCAAGCTCCCGCCGGAAAGCGCCAGCGAGTACGTTCGGACGCGCTTCCCGGCGGCCGGCAGTCCCGTAGCTCCGCCATCGAAGGCCCCGGCCTAAGAAGGAACGGCGGGTGACCTCTCGGGGGAATGGGCAGGTCGGCCGCCGTGTACGGGCCCGCCGGCCCTAAAAGGGTGAAACGGCCCGCCCTTCGCGTTTCTCGTGAGGAAAATCCAGAGCTTCGCTGTCCTTAGGAGAACCGCGCGAAGGGCAACCCGCATTCCCGGCCGCCCAACGTGGGTTGCCCGTCGGCTCGATTCGATGGGCGCAAGCGTGGTCTGGCTAGCGCGAGCAGAGAAGTGGCTCTGCCACCGGACAAAGACGATTGTCCTCAGGGTGATCGCGTTCGGTCACTGACCGAAGGCGTTGGGTCATCGGAAAATCGCGTTCGGTCACTGACCGAAGGCGTTGGGTCATCGGAAAATCGCGTTCGGTCACTGACCGAAGGCGTTGGGTCGTCGGAAGATCGCGTTCGGTCACTGACCGAAGGCGTTGGGTCGTCGGAAGATCGCGTTCGGTCACTGACCGAAGGCGTTGGGTCGTCGGAAAATCGTGTTCGGTCACTGACCGAAGGCGTTGGGTCATCGGAAGATCGCGTTCGGTCACTGACCGAAGGCGTTGGGTCGTCGGAAAATCGCGTTAATCCGACGGGGGCGGCCCCCGCAACCAGTACCGGAGACACATGTGAGAAACGCGCCCCGGTTGGGGGTGTGGGGGGAGCGGCTTCGCTCCCCCCATGCCCGCCGTGGCTCAAGTCCCGGGCCGGAACGGAGCCGTGCCGAAGGCGCGGCGGAGTGAGGCTCATGCTGAACCGGGTGAACGTAACCAAGTGAGGCTCATGCTGAACGGGGTTTCTTACGTAGAAGACGACACGGCGTTCCAAAGCGTTTCGCGTGTCCAAGGACGAAAGAGCACAGCGCAGCCCCCCAAGTAGCCCTGGAGCTTTGCCAGTTGCTCGGCGACCGTCGCATCGCCCATGAGAATGCACGTCAGCGCCGGGGACCGGCGGCGCACGAGGACCAAGAGCTCGATCGCGTCCGCGGGCTCGAGGGTGATGTCGGCAATCGCAAATGCGAAGGGCAGCTGGAGCCGTCCGAGATAGTCCGCGGCTTCGGGGACGGCTTCGACCGCGATCGTCGGATAGCCGAACGCGCCGAGATCGTCGCCGAGCGTTCGCCGCTCCGCGCTGTCCTCGTAGATGACGAGCCCGCGGTGCTGTTCGCTACTGCCCTGCCGCTCGAGCGCGCGCACAACGCGCTCCTGCAGCAGTTCCTGCAAATCGGCCGGGACACGCTCGAACTCGAGGCCGAGGCGCCACCTCCCGTCTGTCGTGCGGTCGCGCCGAACGACGCGCGAGAGAACGCGCATCGACTGGCTCCCGACCAGGCTGAGAAGCAAGCGCACTGGCGCGCCGGCCTCCGGCGCCACCGGACCCGACACGAGCACGCCGCCAGCCGAAACATCCTCGACGAAGAAGACGCGCCCCGGGTCGGCCGCATGTTCGGAAAGAACCGCCGTGCCGAGAAGGGGAACACGGAGGAATCGTCTCCGATCGCTTGGGCTCGACGCTGCCGCCACCAATATTACAACAACGACCTTCGTGGCGGCGAAGGCCACATGGAAGTCGGCAAGCTCATTATGAACGTCGTCCACTCGAAGGCCCACATGACACTCTCGGTGAAGCCCTTTGGGTGCATGCCGAGCGCCGGGGTTTCGGACGGCGTGCAAACGGCCATCTCGGAAAGGTTCCCCGGGACGATCTTCTGCCCGGTGGAGACGAGTGGAGATGGAAGGGTGAATTTCTATTCGCGCGTGCAGATGTATCTCTTCAAGGCCAAGCAGTCCGCCTCCGCGGAGCTCGATCGCGCGTGCGCGGAGCACGGGGTGACCCTCGATCAAGTGCGCGGGTTCCTAAAGGCGAATCCACGCCACGCGGGGGCGCTCCACAAGGCGCCTCACGCTTACGCCGGGACGGCGGCCGATCTGGTGGCGGAGGTGGCTCCGTACATCACTCAGTCGCGCGCCAAGCGCTTGCAGTCGCAGCTCGTGCAACTTGCGAAGGTGTCGTCGGCTACGGCCCGCAAGTCCCCTCACTTGGTCCTCGGTGTGTTCCGGGGCGCCGTGCAGGCGGCCCCCGAGCTTGCCTCGCGCGTCAAAGAGGATGTTCTCGCCTATCGGGAGTCACGCCGGGCGAAGAAAGAGCCTCGGCCGTCGATGGACGCAGCTGCCGAATAGGGAGTCGTCGCGATCTGTAGGAGCCGGTAGGCCTGCGTGAGGGTATCGTATCCGTAGGGTATGCCCTCCGGTTCCCCCCATCTCTGCAAGTTTCGCACGCAAGCGGTTGATTGCGCGTCCAATGTGACGCACGATGGAAACGGGTAGGCTGTGACCACCTCCGCCATGCACACCACGGGGCACAGAGACGCGGGGAAGTACAAGCTTCTGGCGGAGCTCGGCCGTGGCGGAATGGCCAACGTTTATCTCGCGGTCGCGCGAGGGCCGAGTGGCTTCAACAAGCTGGTGGTGCTCAAGTCTCTGCGCTCCGACCTCGCCGGCGACCCGGAGCTCTTGTCGATGTTCTTGGAGGAGGCCCGCCTTGCGGCGCGCCTCAATCATCCGCACGTCGTTCAGACCTACGAAGTTGGCGAGTATGCCGGCCGGCCGGTCATCGTCATGGAGTACCTGGAGGGGCAGACGCTCGCGAACGTCTTGCAACGCGCGAAGGGACAAATGTCTTTGGCCCTGCATCTGCGCGTCATCATCGATTCGCTCGAGGGGCTGCACCACGCCCACGAGCTCAGCGACTTCGCCGGCAAGGCGCTTGGTCTCGTGCACAGGGATATGTCGCCGCAGAACGTGTTCGTCACGTTCGACGGACAAGTGAAGGTGCTCGATTTCGGGATCGCCAAAGTCGTTAACTCGCAGGCGCAGACGTCGACCGGCGTGCTCAAAGGCAAGGTCAAATACATGGCGCCTGAGCAGATGCTCGGAGCCCCGCTCGACCGCAGGGCCGATATTTACGCCGTGGGAGCCATGATCTGGGAAGCGGCCACGGGTCAGCGGATGTGGCAAGGGCAGTCCGACTTGCACGTCATGCACAAGGTCGCCAACGAGGGCGTCCCGTCGCCGCGCGAGGTTGCGCCCAACGTGCTCCCCTCGCTCGAGGCCATTTGCATGAAGGCGCTCGCGCGCAATCCCGACGACCGCTACGAAACGGCGGTGGAACTTGCGGGAGCGCTGGAGTCGGTCCTTGCGGAGGTCGGGACGGGCGCGTCGAACCGAAACCTAGGCAAGCTCGTGCGCGACCTTTTCGAGGACGCGCGCGCGCAGACCCGCGCAATCATCGAGGCACAGCTGCTCGAAGTGTCCAACACCGACAGCGGTCAGCTAATCCCTCCGAACCTTGTAAGCCTTGGCGCTCGGTGGCCAGGCGACGACTCCCCGCTGTCGATAAGCGCGTCGAATTCTGTCAGCAAGAGTGCCAGCACCACGGCCGCGCGATTCGAGGACGCGAATCCGAAGAAGATCTGGGCAACGGCGGCGGCCTTTGGCGTCGCCGCTGTACTGGGCATTGGTTGGCTGGTGGGTCACCGCACGCCGGAGACGAAGCCTGCGACGGACCCTATCGCCGCTGCACCACCAATTGCGCCCGCCGCGCCCACCCCCGCCGTACCCCCGGCGCAATCCACCGCGGCGCCGGCCGGCCCTGCGTCGGTCTCGTTGGTGATTTCGACAACGCCTGCCCGAGCAACGCTGTCGCTGGATGGCCGCCTCCTTTCCAGCAATCCCTACACGGCGATATTTGTGGTCGACGGCGCTCCCCACAAGGTTCACGCAGAGGCGCCTGGTTACAACCCGCGCACGATCACGATTAGCCCGGATCGGAACGCTGATTTCAACGTGATGCTCGACCCAATAAGGAGCGCCGGGCGGCCCCCGCCGCCCCCCGTTTCACCTGCCAAACCCCCGCCGGCGGTGGAGACCGCGCCTGCCGCTAAGAGCAAGTGCAACCCGCCGTACTTCGTCGACTCGGACGGAATTAAGAAGTTCAAGCCCGAGTGCCTGTGACGGGCGTGCGTGGCCCTCCGCTGGGGGCGCACGTTCTCTGCTCGGTAGATGCTCTGCTTGGGTCGGGTGCTTGCGCACTCGGTCGTAGGAGCGACGCTGTTAAATCGGAGCGATGACGTCTACCGCCCGGGCGCGGTCGTGCGCCGGTCGGAGAATGCGGGACATGCGCTCGGAAGAGCGGGCTCCTTCATGCCGAGACGGACGCGATCGGCCGATCGACCGGCCGACGTGATGCGCCCACCCAGAGGCGTCACGTCGCTCGCAGGTCCGACATGCTTCTTCCACATGGAGGAACACGTTCTTCCACTCGGAAGACGTGCTCGATCGGTCGGGCGACGTGTTTCACCCCGTAAGCTGTCACAGTCGCGGATAAGGGACTCCAAGGGGGGTCGGCGCGTCAAGAGCGAGCCTGGGGACTGCTTAGTGGTTTTCGCCCGGACCGGAATCGCCCACCCCATTTGGGGGCTGGGTGCCTCCGAACGCGATCCTGGTTAGCTTTCGGGCGTCGCTTGAGCTCCGAATCGCCGTCGAAGCCATCCGCCAAATAGAGTCGCTCATGAGCGGATTCCGAGGGGCCCGGAGAGGAATGATCATGGCGATCGCAGAAGATGCGTGCGAGTGTGTGCGCTCGGAATCGAGAGGTCTGTGGCCGATGGCTGAAGAGAAGGGATTTCTTCGGTCCCGCCTCCGCCTTCTGTGATGCCACGCGGCTTCCCGCTAGCGAGCGGACAAGGCCTCAAGGCTGCAGGCGGCCCACCGACATTCCGTAGTCGTTTGCAAGCTTGCGCACCGCGCGGGCGTCCGCCGGTCACAAGACCACGGATTCTTACGCTGTGGATCGCAACACCGCAACTGGGGTCCAACAGGGGTGCAACGGCCATTGATGTTGCGGTCCCTCCCGGGAACGCCGCGAGGATCGCTAACCTTCCCGGCCAAAACCGGCCCAAACCGCGACGCCGATGCCCTACGGTGGCACAACTTGGCTCGCGGCCCTCGGGACCCGGGCGGGGATCGTGAGCGCGAGGCATTGGCACTGGCGTTGCTCTATGCGGTGATCGCTTCGATCGGTCGCCGTGCGCGTCAAACTTGCAACGTTCGGGCGACAAAACCCGTCGGACGTTCAAATGTCACGCAACGACGCTCGCACGCCGGCCGACTAGGGCAAATAGATGGGTGACGAAATAGAATCGAAATGGGAATCAAGGGGAACGTCCGACAAATGGCCATTGCGTATGGTTGAGCGCCCGTGGCAGCACGGGTCGCGAGTCCTCTGCAATTAACTGACGAGGCCACGTAGCCTCTCTTTGGAGACCGAACAATGAGCGATAAGTTGCGGGGCTACAAGCCTGGCGTATCGCGGCGGCCAAGTGCCTGGACTGGTCGCCGAGCGCGCTCAATTCCGTTAGTGCGCGTGTACGAAAGTCCCGGGAGCCGGCAAACTCGCCAGCGTTCGAAGCTGGGTCGTCCGCTTCGGAACGTTGTCCTCTCTTGTGTGTTGCTCACGCTTGCGTGCGGTACGCCTGGAGGAGGCGCCATGCACGCGTTGCATCAAGAGGCGACAGGGGCCACTCGACAGGCGCTCTCTTGTGTCCCGCAAAGCGTGTTGGCGTCGTTGCCCCTGTGGACGCCGCAGGGCTCGTATTCGGAGGGCGCCAAGGTCCGGGACGGAGGCCAAGCCTGGACGTGCTTGCAGTCGCAATGCCCCACGGAGTGGGAACCCGGCAGTCCGGGAACCGCCGCACTCTGGCAAGCCGCCCCGGTATGCGGAATCCAGCCCTGGTCTCCGGCGTCCGTATCCTACGACCCGGGAACCATCGTCTCGTACAACGGAAGCCTCTATCAAGGGATACAGCCGAACCTGTCGCAACCGGGCTACGATCCCGTGTCGGCTCCGGCGGTTTGGCAGCCGTTCGATCCGGCGCAGAACGCACCGGGCGCTCAAGGGGACGCGGCGCAGCTCACGCCCATCCTTGACTGCGTGGCGCTGACGGGCTTCGGAGAATACACGGCGGTGTTCGGCTACTCGAACGCCTCGAGCGGCACCATCGTCGCGCCCATCGGATCAACCAACGAGTTCACGCAGCCGGCGCCGCCGGTCGCACCCGCCGGGCGTGGGCAACCCATCGCGTTTCAGCCGGGCCAGCACGACGGGGCGTTCGTCGTCGACTTCGATGGAAACGCACTGACCTGGCAGCTAGGCGATCAGTCCGTGACCGCCTCGAGCTCAAGCACGCAGTGCACGACGACGCAAGGAACGGATGGAGCGGTCGCAACGTACGGCGGCTCCCCCATCTTGATGCATCCCAATCCGTCCTTCATTCTGCCGAATAGCGTCCTTCCCACGGAGACTGCCGCCAACGGGCTCGCGGTGGGTGGATTGCGCGGCAACTTCAGCGTCACGGGAGACGGCGCAGCCACATACCAATTCCCGCTTTGGACGCCGCCAGGCCGAATGGGCATGCAACCCCGCCTTTCGCTGTCGTACTCCAGCCGAACGCCTCGGGGCCTCGCGGGCCTGGGCTGGGACTTGACCGGTTTCGGCATCTCGCGCATCGCTCGGTGCCAGAAGACCATCGCCCAGGACGGCGACGCGACGCCCATCGCGTTCACCAACGAGGACGCCTTCTGCTTGGACGGGGCGCGCCTCGTTCCGACTAGCGAAAAGACCGCCCAGACTGTCGTGTACGCTCCCGAGCACGACCCATTCACGCGCGTCGTCTTCAAGGACACGGGCGCGCTTCAGGTGTTCACCGTGTACCGGCGCGACGGCGCCGTCATGACGTACGGCACCGCCGTCGCCCCGCTCAGCGCGACCCGCACCGTCTACGCTCCGAGCCCGGACGGCAGCGGCGGCGTTTTCCAGGAGACTCCCCAGGTTAACTACGAATGGGCTCTCGACTCGGTGACCGACGCCACCGGCAACAACGTCATGAGCATCAGCTGGAAGTCCTTGACCACGCAATTCCCCATGGGCCCCTGCCACGAGATGTTTCCGGCGCAGATCCTTTATGGGCCACAGGGCTCACGGCAGGTTAGCTTCGCCTACGAAAACGACCCGAACCCAACATGCCAATTTGTGTCGGGTTTCGGCGTTGCCTCAACCCAACGACTGCAAGAGATCGACATGTCCGGCCCTACGGGCGTGGGGGCCGGGCTCTTCCGCTCGTACAAGCTGACCTATCATGCGGCCCACATCACAGGCCGAACCCTGCTNNGTGCAGGAGTGCGAAAGATCGGGCGTTTGCTCGCCGCCGACCAAGCTCGACTACAGCGAGGGACTTGGGCACTTCGACGCGGTGCCGAACGCATTCTCCCCGGTGGTCACGTGGCTGCGGCAAAACAATATCGCGCTCGGCGTTGACCTGAAGCTCGCCGTGTTCAGCGACGTCAACAACGACGGCAAGGACGACCTCGTATACCCTCCGTACCGACTCCTCGCCCTCAGCAACGGGCAGCAGCTCGTCAACCCGCACGCCCTGGTGGCAGACAGTAGCGTGTTCGCAGGTCAGGACCTCATCCGGTTCGATGGTCGCGGAAGGTTAATCCACTCGCTTACCCCAGCGTTCGCCGACTTGACCGCTACGACTGTCACCGCCGTCCCCTTCGGATTCGGAGCGGCGCCTGTCGTCGCCGGCGATCTCGACGGCGACGGACGGGTGGACATCGTCGTTGGCAATCTTAGGTCGCAGTCCACGGTGTGGCAATACGCGTTGGCTAGCAATGGCTATGGATCTCAA